>Ga0265340_10000574_pt1 | contig 20423 bp, 14 predicted proteins | sample 4CB225metaG_FD_202082 | JGI IMG/M metagenome (GOLD analysis project Ga0265340, IMG submission 202082) | Rhizosphere microbial communities from Carex aquatilis grown in University of Washington, Seatle, WA, United States - 4-CB2-25 metaG | ecosystem: Host-associated > Plants > Roots >...
AACTACAGCATCACCGCCTCGCCGGGATCGGGTTTCATGTTCACCAACTGGACGGGCGGGACAAGCCTGCCCCTGACGCTCCTGACCAATGGAACGACGCTCCAGTTCCTCATGCAATCCAACCTGATCCTGCAGGCCAACTTTGTGGACGTCACCAAGCCGACGCTGACAATCACCGCGCCAACTCCCGGCCAGCACATGACCAATGCCCTGGCGACCGTGACCGGAACGGCCAGCGACAACTGGAAGGTCACCGGCGTCTGGTATCAGTTGAACACCGGGACCTGGAGCCAGCCCACGACGACCAATAACTGGACGAATTGGACAACGACGGTCAAACTCCAGAACGCTACCAATACCATCAAGGCGTATGCGTTGGACCTGGGCGGGAATTTTTCAACGACCAACAACGTAAGCTTCGTGTCGAGCAATGCGTTCGTGCTGCAACTCGCCTTTACAGTGGCGCAACCCCTGGCGACCAACGGCCTGAGTTTTGTGCTGCAAACTTCGCCGGGGCTGAACGGCCACGTCCAGGTTTCGACAGACCTAGTGGATTGGTTGATACTGACAAACTTCGTGGGGACCAATTCCACCCTGAATTTCCTCGACCCGGCGGCGACGAACCTGAGCCTCCGGTTTTACCGGGCAGTGATACCGTAAAAATATTTGAGCGAACGTGGCGCGGGCTTCACCGCCCGCGGATGCTGGCGTCTTCCAGATGCCAGAGCCGGCATTTGTTGTGTCGCCCGCTTCCATTCGCACCCGGACGAAACACGGCTGATTATTCATTTAAGCGGATTTTGTAATTGTTGCCGCGGAGCAGAAGGCTAAACTGTGACATCATTATGAAAAAAATCGCTGTAATTCTGTTTGTTCTGGTGGTGCTGGGCGTTCTGGCTTTGCTGCTGATTGTAGCGGCCGGCAGCAGCTACAATCATCTCGTCAAACTGTCGCAGGCGGTGGACAGCCAATGGGCACAGGTCCAGAATGTCTATCAACGCCGGGCCGACCTCATTCCCAATCTCGTCGCCACCGTTTCCGGCGCGGCCAACTTCGAGAAATCAACCCTGACGGAAATCACCGCGGCCCGGGCTTCGGTCGGCCAGGTGAAAATTGATCCCAACACCGCGCCGAGTGATCCCGCCAAGCTGGCGGCCTTCGACCAGGCCCAGGGCCAGCTTTCATCGGCCTTGTCCCGTCTGCTGGTGGTGGTGGAGCGGTATCCGGATTTGAAGGCGACGGAGAACTTCCGCGATTTGCAGGCACAACTGGAGGGCACGGAGAACCGCATCAGTGTCGAGCGCCGGGACTTCAATACGGCAGTCCAAGCTTATGACACAGCCATCAAATCGTTTCCGGCGGTGTTCTATGCCGGCGCCTTCGGCTTTCATGAGAAGCCCTATTTCGCCGCCGCCGCCGGAGCGGAGACGCCACCGAAGGTCCAGTTCGATTTCAACAAAACGGCCCCGGCGGCAACCAACCCCTAAATCATGCGACGCTGCTGCGCCATCTTGTTATTGCTCCTCGGCTTCCGTTTGTTCGCGGATGAAGTCATTCCGCCGGCGCCAGCAGCCTATTTCAACGACTACGCCGGAGTGGTTTCTTCGGGCACGGCGGCGCAGTTGAACCGGACGCTCGAGGATTTCGAGCGCCAAAGCTCCGAGCAAATTGTCGTGGCCGTTTTTCCGAAGATGCAGTCGGACTCGTCCATTGAAGATTACACCGTGCGCGTGGCGCGCTCGTGGCAGGTAGGCCAAAAGGACAAAAACAACGGGGCGGTGCTTTTCGTTTTTGTTCAAGACCACAAAATGTTTTTACAGGTCGGCTACGGATTGGAAGGTGTCCTGCCCGATGCGCTTTGCAAACGCATCATTGATGAGCAAATCAGCCCGCGCTTCAAAGCCGGCGATTTCAACGGCGGCCTGACGGCAGGCGTGCAGTCAATTCTGGCAGCAACCAAGGGTGAATATAAAGGAACCGGGACAACCGTGGGTGAACAGCGACATATATATGTTCAACACAACGGTGATGGGGCTATGTTACTCATCTTCGTGATTGCTGCGTTTTTCGGCATCCTGATCCTCCGCCTTAAGTCGTATCAGTATGGCGGTGGCTACTTCACCGGGAGCGGATGGTCGGGAGGCAGTTCATCCGGCGGTTGGGGTGGCGGAGGTTTCGGCGGCGGTGGTGGATTTTCGGGCGGCGGGGGCAGCTTTGGCGGCGGCGGCGCAGGAGGAGGCTGGTAACTTATGCACCCGCGAACATTTTCAAAACATCTGCAACACGACAAGATTGTCTCGGCCATTCATGACGCCGAGCACAAAACGTCCGGTGAAATCCGCGTGAGCGTCAGCCCCAAACACATTGACGATCCCGTCGCCGCGGCCCAGATGGAGTTCATGCGCCTCGGAATGAACGCGTCTCGTGAGCGGAATGGCGTGCTGATTTTCGTGGCGCCGCGCTCCCATAAGTTCGCCATCATCGGCGATGAAGCCGTTCATGCAAAATGCGGAGACGAATTCTGGCGAAAGCTGGCGGATACCATGTCGGATTATTTTCGCAAATCTGAATTTACCCCGGGCATCCTTCATGGCGTGCAAAAGGCCGGCGAACTGCTGGCGGAACATTTCCCGCGCAAGCATTGACAGAATTTGCTTCCCAACGACATCTTGCGCGATTGACAGAGTGCGGTTTGGGATTTCAACTAAGGGAACATATGTTGACCGCTGAACATGCCATTCGCCGGGAAACGGCGCACAAGCTGGCGCGCCGCGCCTTGTTCAGTTTCATCGTCACGTTCGTTCTGTCGCGGATTTGTGTGTTCCTCATCATGTCGGATGAGATGCCCAACTTCTATTTCTTCCTGCACGGCACCCACGTGCATCATCTGAACTACGGCATTTTCCTGATGTCGGCGGTATGCGGCTACAGCGTGTTCCGGCGGCCAACGGGCCGGGCGGCGGAAATCACGGCCTTGTTGTATGGCGTGGCGATGGGCCTGACGTTCGATGAATTTGGGATGTGGCTGCACCTTGGCGGCAGCTACTGGCAACGGGCGAGCGTGGACGCGGTGATCGTGGTGATGGCCTTGTTTGGGCTGGTGGCATTCGCGCGTTCGCTGGAGAAGTTTGAAAAGCGGCATTTCAGGGCGTTCGTCATTTTGCTGGTGGTGCTGGCGGGTTTCGGGGCGGTTCTTTACTCGGCCGGCAATCACCTGGGAAATGTCGTAGGACCCGCGCTGCACGATTTGGAAGTCTCTTCCTCGCCGTAATGAAAATAATACCGGCGCACGACTTACGGACCAAGCATCGCGCGATAAAATCTGAAGGGATAGCTTGAAGAATTCTGATCGATGAAATCGTAAATGCCGGCGCTGTTGGTCAGCATGGGCGTCCAGGTGGTGAAATTGGTGGTGGCTTGAATGAGGTTGGTGACGCCGCCAATTCCGAAAAGTCGCATACGAAACAGGCCGTTGGTCACGAGCAGCGGGCTGATGTGAGGAGTGTCGAAATTCGTTTGCTCGTTCCAGCGCGCGATGTAGAAATCATGCTTGTCACCCGCCATCTGGAAACTTCCGCTGGCGTAGAGGTTCATGCCCGAAACGCCGAGACCGAAGATGGAGGCGTTGCTCAAGCCGGGAAAAGTAGCACCGTTGCCGAGGGTGTACCAATTCGTGCCATCCCATTTGGCGATACGATTGACCGATATGCCGCCCATGTTGGTGAACGTGCCGCCGGCGTAAACATTCCCGCCCATGGTCGCCAGTCCGTTGATGACGCCGCTGCCAACCAGCCCGCTGCCAAGATTCGTCCAGGAATTGCCATTCCACATGGCAATCTTGCTGGCCGCCACGCCGCCGGCATTTGTGAACTGTCCCGCAACGTACAAATTGGTGCCCAACACAGCCATGGCGGTGACGTTGCTGCTCAGTCCCGTGCCCATGACCCACCCGTATGTGCCGTCGAAGCGCATGATATTGTTGCAGCCGACGTAGCCGGACGGGGGATTTGTGTATTCGCCCAGATAGAAATAACCCCCAACGAAAATGTTGGTACCGATCGCAGCCAGGGTGGCCATGCCAAGATTTGGACCAATGGAAGTCTCCCAATCGGTAAGAGGCGGAAAGTTGACGGCAACACTCTGCCAGCTCGAACCGTCCCAACGGGAGAAAAACGGGCTGCTGTAATAGCTGACACTGAAGAACGGCGCGCCCACCGCGTAAACGCCGTCCGGACGGACGAGAATGGAAGCTACCGCGCCGCCGGGTCCGCTGCCCATCGCGGACCAGTTTGACCCGTTCCATGCAGCGATGTTGCTCGCCGTTACGCCGCCGCATCACGGCTCGTAACCGCAAGCTTCCGCTTGCGCCTCCATGGCACTTCAAAATCGCGGTTGCAATTCGCCCGCTGGTTTTCGTTCGCAATTGCCGTTTCGCTGATAAATTCGACCGGCAGGCATGAGGAAATTCCGCCACGTCATCGGCATCGGATTTCAGCACAACCTGACATATTGCCTCAATTACCTGACGTGGCCGTGAGCCGCTCCAACTTCCTCACGCCTCCAAATTGGCCTGCGCATCGTACAACCGTATCAAACCAAAATTCCCTGCCAGTTCGAGATGTGTAGATCTTCCAGGACCTCCTCGTCGCTGGCGTTGACCGCGCCGTCGCCACGGTCCGGATGTTGCCGATGGCGAACTCCTGACAGAACAACCACCCCCTTGAAACGGCCAAGCTGCTCGCCGGGTTTCCACTGCGTTGGACTGCTACTTAAACAATAACCTTGTATCAACACCGGCGAATCTCTGTAACTCGTTGTCAACCAGTGAAAATGCGGTTTCGCAAATCAATATTTCGTCCGGGCAGATGGCATAACTATTGCGACAATCTGATGTAGAAAAACGATTTACAATAAGATTTTTTAACAATAGAAATCCATTGTGGAATCAAAGATTGGCAGCTCGAGCCGGCCCGCGTTTTGGATCGAATGTCTCAATCCCGGGCATTCATACCGGAGCAGCTTTGAAGTGCCATGCGGAAAATTGAGGATGTATGGAAGTATTAAAACACGGTCGCATGAAAGCAACATTCATCAAACAGAAGAAATTGGTCGAGCGGTTGCCCCGAACGCAAACCGCGCCGGACAATCTTGGGAATGGCGTGGGGGCTGGCCGCGATATTGCGGGGCCAACACGGGCGGAGGCGGCGCTGGACGATTCGCAGGATGAATTAAAGCGACAGGTCGCCGAGAGTAAGGCTGAACTGGCCCGGAAAGAGAGGCTCATGGATGCCCTGCTGAACCATGTTCCCGACCGGATTTATTTCAAAGACACCCAATCGCAGTTTATTAAATGCAATCTGGCGCTCTCTGAGCGGCTGGGCCTGAAAACTCCAAACCAGGTCATCGGCAAAACGGATTTTGATTTTCACCCTGCGGAAAGGGCCCGGGAGTTTTTTGAGGATGAACAACGAATCATCCAAGGCGGCGCACCGATCATCAACAAAGTCGAGAAGCAGACCGCGGCAAATGGTGAGATTATTTGGGCATCCGTCAACAAAGCCCCGTTGCGGGATGAGACGGGGAGGATCGTGGGATTGGTGGGCATCAATCGGGACATCACCGCTTACAAGCGCGCCGAACTGGCCCTCACTCACGAACGGGCCTTGTTGCGCACGCTCATTGACAACCTGCCGGATGCCATCTACGCCAAGGACGCCGCCGGCCGGAAAACCATGGCCAATCCGGCCGACCTGAAAAACCTGCGCTGCAAAACCGAGGCTGAGACCATTGGCAAAACCGATTTCGATTTTTTCCCGCCGGAGGTTGCCAAAAGGTTTTACGACGACGACCAAAAGGTGTTTCACGGCGAACCGGTCATCAACCGGGAAGAGTATTTCCTCGACGAAGCGGGCCGGAAAAGTTGGCTGTTGACCAGCAAACTGCCGTTGCGCGATCAACATGGAACCATCGTCGGTCTCATTGGTATTGGCCGGGACATTACGGCCATCAAGAAAGCCGAGGAGAAACTCGAACAAACCCACAAACAGCTTTTGGAAACCTCTCGTCAGGCCGGAATGGCCGAAGTGGCCGTCAGTGTCCTCCATAATGTCGGCAATGTGCTCAACAGCGTTAATGTCGCCTCCTCTTGTGTCGCCGACAGCCTCAGAAATTCCAAGGCAGCCAACCTGGCCAAAATCGTCGCCTTGCTGCGCGAGCATGAAGCGGACCTGGGCGATTTCATCACCAACGATCCCAAAGGCAAACAATTGCCCGGGTATCTGGCGCAACTGGCGGAGCACCTGGCCGGCGAACAAACTGTCGCTTTGGAAAAACTTGCCCGGCTGCAAAAGAACATTGAGCACATCAGTGATATTGTTGCCACGCAACAAAACTATGCGAAGACCTCAGACGTTCTTGAGTCGTTGTCCATTGTTGAATTGGTGGAAGACGCCGTTCGGATGAATGTCAGTTCAATGGAGCGTCATAACATAAAGATGCTGCGCGAATATTCCGAAACGCCCCCGGTTTTGACGGACAAACACAAGGTGCTGCAAATTTTGGTGAACCTCATCAGCAATGCCAAACATGCCTGCACCGATTCCGAAAAACCGGACAAACAAATCATCCTGCGCGTGGCAAATGATAATGGGCGGATCAAGATATCAGTCATTGATAACGGGGTGGGCATTCCCGCCGAAAACATGACCCTGATCTTCAATCACGGATTCACAACCAGAAAGAACGGCCACGGCTTTGGCCTGCACAGTGGCGCCCTGGCCGCAAAGGAAATGGGCGGAAGTCTTGCCGCTTTTAGCGACGGACCGGCGCGGGGAGCCACCTTCACTCTGACACTGCCCATCCAGGGACAAAAGGCAAACCTATGAACATCAACCCGGATAAAAATCATCGGATTCTCGTGATTGATGACAACAAGGCCATACACGAAGATTTTCGCGCAATCCTGACTCGGCCAAAAGCGCCGCCGAAAGGCATGGCCGAAGTTGAATCCGCCTTGTTCGGCGATGCCATGCCGCAAATTGATTTTCCGGAATTCCAGATTGATTCCGCGTTTCAAGGGCAGGAGGGACTGGATTTAATCGAGAAAAGCCTTCAGGAAAATCATCCTTACGCCATGGCCTTTGTGGATGTCCGCATGCCGCCCGGATGGGACGGCGTTGAAACCACCTCGAAAATCTGGCAAAAGTATCCCGATCTGCAGGTTGTCATTTGCACCGCCTATTCGGATTATTCGTGGGAGGACATGTTGAAAAAGCTGGGCTATTCCGACCGGCTGGTCATTCTGAAAAAGCCGTTCGACAATATCGAAGTTTTGCAACTGGCCATTTCCATGACTGAAAAGTGGCGCCTCTATAATCAGGCAAAGCTCCGGTTGGATGATCTGGAAAAAATGGTTCAGCAACGCACCGCCCAATTGGAAGCCACCAACAACGAGCTGATTGCCGCCAATCAGTTGTTGATGGTCGCGACGGAAAAAACGCAGAAAATGGCCCAAGCCGCGCTGGTCGCCACCGAGGCCAAAAGCGAATTCCTCGCCAACATGAGTCATGAAATCCGCACCCCCATGAACGGGGTCATCGGCATGATCGATCTGTTGCTTGACACTCCCCTCGCCCGGGAACAGCGCGAGTTCGCCAATACAATAAAAATCAGCGCCGACAGTCTCTTGTCCATCATCAATGACATTCTCGACTTTTCAAAAATTGAAGCGGGCAAGATGACTTTTGAGAAGGTGGATTTTGACCTGCGCGAGACGGTGAATAATTCCATCGCGCTGCTCCTTCCGCGCGCAAAAGACAAGGGACTTGCCCTGCACTCTGTGATTCATGAGGACGTTCACACCCGCATCGTGGGCGATCCCTCGCGGCTTCGGCAAATCCTGCTTAACCTGCTCAACAACGCCGTCAAATTCACCGAGAAGGGCGGGGTCTTTTTGGAAGTCGCGCAACACGGCGAAAAGGATGGGGAAATCGAATTGCACTTTTCCGTCCGCGACACCGGTATCGGAATGTCGGAGGAAGCCCGGGGAAGATTATTTCAATCCTTTACGCAAGCGGACGCATCCACGACCCGCCGGTTCGGCGGCACGGGTTTGGGGCTGGCCATTTGCCGCAAGCTTGTTGAATTGATGGACGGAACCATCAACGTCACGAGCGATCCGGGCAAAGGTTCGACGTTCTTTTTTACCCTTCCATTCGCGAAACAAAGATCGCACAACCTCATGATTGAGGCATCAATTGCCAGGCCGGAATCTCCCGGCGGCGCCCACACGATTGGATTTCCCGCCGCTCCAAACACCGCCCGTGTCCTTTTGGCTGAAGACAATAAAATCAACCAGTTGGTTGGGGTGAAACAGCTCCAAAAACTTGGTTACCATGTGGATGTCGTGGACGATGGACTTGAAGCCGTGGAAGCGTGGAAACGGGACGGTTATAGTGTCATTCTGATGGATTGCCAGATGCCGGAGATGGACGGATATGAGGCCACTCGAAAAATTCGTGAATTGGAAGCGGAGCAACATTTGCCGCACGCACGAATCATTGCGATGACGGCCAGCGTGATGAAAGAGGACCGTGATCGTTGCCTGGCTGCGGGCATGGACGATTACATTTCCAAGCCTGTGAACACAGGTGAATTGAAAAGCGCACTTGAAAAGGCAACCCCGCCCGAACAGATTTTTAATTGCGCATTGTGACCATCCAATCCACGGCCCGATTGGGTGGCAATCCATAGTTTGCGTCCCAAGCCCGCCACAGGCCTGCCTTCCCATGCGGAGATATTGGAAGTCGTTTCCAGTCGAACCGGTGAATTTTCCATGCCCAAATTGGCGGAACGGGGCTGGATTTCCGGCGCGTTCAACAAGCGATGAAAAAAATACCGGCATGTCATCGCCATCGTGATTCAGAACAACCTGACGTATCGCGTCAATTATCTGACGCGGTTCACGGCCCGAGCACGGCGCGGTAAAATCTGAAGGGATAACTTGAAGAATTCGGATCGGTGAAATCGTAAATGCCCGCGCTGTTGGTCAGCACGGCTGTCCAACCGGTGAAATTGGTGGTGGCTTGAATGATGTTGGTGAGGCCGGTGATGCCGTCCAAGCGCACACGGAATTGGCTGTTGGCGGACCAAGCCGGATTGATGAGCTGCGGCGTGTTGAAATTGATCAAGCCGTTCCAACGCGCGATGCTGCTGACATTCTTGTTTCCCGAAAGTTTGAAGTTTCCGCCGACATATAGGTCCGAACCGGCGGCGGTCAGGCCTTGGACGCCCGCAGACCTTCCGCCAATGCCGCTGCCCAGCGCGGACCAGTTGGTCCCATCCCATTTGGCAATGCGCGCCACAGATACCCCGCCCATGTTCGTGAAACTGCCGCCGGCATAAAGATTGTTCCCCATCGTCGTCAAGGCGAAGACGTTGCCGCCGCCCACCACTCCGCCGCCTACGGCCGACCAATTAGTGCCATCCCACATCGCAATGTGATTGGCGCCCTGGCCGCCAGCATTGGTGAACAGTCCGCCAGCGTAAAGATTGGCGCCGAGGACGGCCAAGGCGAGTACGTTGCTGTTCAAACCGCTTCCCATGATTTTTGAATAAGTATTGAATACGAGGATATTGCTGCACCCTCCCGCAGGGTAATTCGACCAGACAACAAAGTGTCCCCCTACATAAAAATTTGTGCCGATGGATGCGATGGCGTCCATTCCAATGTTGGGATCATTGTTATAGGGGGTGATGTTGTAATACAGCGGGATCATGTCATTCCAATTGGTCCCGTCCCAGTGCTGGAAAAATGGGAGATAATATGCGGAGCCATTGAGCGGTGCGCCGACCGCATAAACACCGTCGGTGCGTACCATCATGGAAGCAACGATGCCGCCGGGACCGGTGCCGAGTGCATTCCAGTTCGTGCCGTCCCATCGAGCAATGTCAGGCGCAAACACACTGCCGGCGAAACTGAATGAGCCGCCGACAAAGACATTATTGTTGCTGACCGCGATGGTGCTGACGGCGGTGCTGCCGCTCACCGGCCCGATACCGGTGCCGAGCGGATACCAGTTCGTCCCGTCAAAACGCGCGATGTAATTCGCGTTGGTCCGCCCGATGTAATTAAACACTCCGCCCGCGTAAATGTTGGTGCCGTCGTTGCCCAGTGCAAAAACAAATCCCTGAACGCCATTAAGCCGGCCAGGTGTCCCCAGCCCGCTCCAGTGCGTGCCGTCCCACGAGGCTATGAAATTTGCTAGGACGCCGTCGGCGCCGCCAAAGCTGCCGCCGACATACACATTCGTGCCGGTGAGAACGGCGCGCGTCCCTGCCGCGCTCAAGCCGTTGCCAGTCGTGGACCAGTACGAGCCGTTCCAGATGGCGAAATTTGCTGCATTGATGCCACTCACGTTCGTGAAACTCCCGACGACGCAGACGGTGCCATTGAGGACGGCTATGCCGCCGACAAAGCCGCCTGGATTGCCGGTAAAGCCGCCGCCCAATGCTGACCAATTTGAGCCGTCCCATTTGGCAATGCTGCTTGCGGTTGTCGTCCCGACTTGTGAGAAAAATCCTCCGACATAAAGGTCGCTGCCATTAAACGCCAACGCCGACACAGCACCGTTGACCCCGCCACCCACCTGCGTCCAGACGGAGCCATCCCAAACCGCAAGATTGGTGACCGACAACAATCCGGAATTGGTAAAGATGCCGCCGGCATACACCAGGCCATTGTGAATGGTGATGGCCCGCACGCCCGCGCTGGCATTGGCGGAACTCAACCCGTCGCCGAGCGCGTGCCAGGCGCTTCCATCCCAATATCCGATGTTGGTGGTGGTTATTCCGCCCGCATTGGTGTAGGCGCCACCGACATAAAGATAATTGCCATTCACGGCCAGGGCGTCAGCGATGCCCGAAAATCCAATGCTGCTCCAGCTTATCCCGTCCCATTTGGCCAGGCCGCTCGCCGCCACGCCATTGACGTTGGTAAAAGTCCCGGCCGCATAAAGCGTGTTGCCCACAAATGCCAAGTCGCTGACCTGCAAAAAAGCAGGCCCGCCAAACACAGCGGGGACGGACCATTGCAAGCCATCCCAGAGGTATAATGCGGCATTCGTCGTGCCGCCTGCCGAGTAGGAGCCAGACGCATATAGCAACCCGCCGTTCACAGCAATGGCGAAAATATTATTGGTCACGCCCGGAACCCCGAATTGCGGGTCCCAATGCTCATCTCCGGGAACGGCGCGCAAGGAAAACGTTGAAAGGAGAAATGCCGCCACACAACCCGCGAGAGCGAATGAAACAAGCCTTTTCATCTGATTTTTCGAGGACTGAAACGATGCCATGCTAGCCGGGGAATAGCCATAAGGCAAGCTCTTTTTGACTGTGCATCGCCCTGATTTCCAATTATCCCTTCGCCTGCCGGTCGATTGCGGCTAAATTCCCGGCGCGCCCACCAAGCGATGAAAAAATACTGGCACGTCATTGGCATCGGGATTCAGAATAATCTGACGTATCGCGTCAATTACCTGGCACGGACGCTGTTCAGCTTCATCCCGCTGTTCGCCATGCTGTCGCTCTGGCGCACGATTTATGCCGGCAAGACGGCGGGCAGCGCCCTCGGCGGTTACACCCAGGCGCAGATGATCTTTTATTACCTGCTCGTCGCCGTCGTGGACGTGCTGACGGCGGTCAACGAGGATGACTGGCAGATTGCCGCCGACATCCGCGAAGGCAACATTAGTCAGTTTCTGCTCAAGCCGATTGATTATCTGTGGTACCGGCTGTGCCTCTTTTTCTCCGGGCGCATCGCGTTCATATCCATGGCGTGCGTGCCGCTGGCCGTGTTCATTTTTTGCTTTCGCGGATATTTCGTTGCGCCGGCCAGCGGAACGGCGCTCCTCGCATTTCCCGTTGCACTGCTGCTGACGGCAATGCTGCAATTTTTCGTTTCCTACACCATGGCGATGCTGGCGTTCTGGCTGCTGGAAATCTCCACGTTCATTTTCATCCTGTTCGCGTTTGAATATGCGGCGAGCGGCCATTTGTTCCCGCTCGACCTGCTGCCGTCGGCGTTGCAACACGCGCTCTTCTTCACACCGTTTCCGTCCATGCTTTACACGCCCATCGGCATTTACATGGGCAAAATCGCCGGGCCGGACCTGGTGCGCGGACTGTTCGTGCAACTGGTCTGGGTGGTGATCGGATATGCGCTGGCGCGGTTCGCCTGGCGCCGCGGCATCAAAAAATACGCCGCGTTTGGGGGGTAACGGAAAGTTTAACCGCAGATTGCGCGGATGAACGCGGATTAGAAACTACTCGACACGCATTTCACTAATTCGCACAAATTAAAAGCCTGTAAGACTGAGGGATAATTGAATTTGAATCCGCGTCAATTCGTGCAATTCGTGCCAACTCGTCCCACCCTCGCGTCTTCGCGTTGGAACATCCGGGTTCATCGCGTTATCCGCAGTAAAACGTTGGAGGCAAAGGCGCGGAATTATCCACTCATCGTTTGAACCCCGGTTCGCCTTGCCAGGATGGCAAGCGTCCTGGCCTTCCGTTCGCAGAATTTGCGCACGAAAAACGACCTCCGCCGGTCCACATGCCGTCGAAGACTCCGGTCGGCCTCCAAAAGATCCGCCGCCGGGCCGGGCCGGTCGGAATCCATGTCCCAATTATGAGCGACGATGTCCCAATATGGGATAGATGCAATTCCATTACTCGGGGAAGATGGGTAGAGCGCAACCTTAGTTTGCAAACAATCAGACCAGTCGCGTGGTGCAAGGGTTTGTGGCTTGGACGTCGAGCCAGAAGTCGCTTCCTACGAAATGGTTGAAATAAGAAAAAAACATGAAAAAACTACAAATCGCAATAGTCACGATCGGTTTGGCCGTCGCCATGAGCGCCAGTGCGCAGGTAACCATCTTCGTCGAAGCGAGCATGGCCCCGAACGGTTGGGGCTCGCCATCCTACGATACTTGGGCTGCAAACGGCATTTATGCCGTAGAAAACGGTTTGACTTCGTATGGCACCGCTGGTCCCGCGCAATTCAATGTCGCAACCAGCCCGTTGCCCGTCGCCGCCAACTTCGTGACTGGCTTCAACTCTTGGTTGGGGCAAGCACCGGGACCGTATGCAGGCGAGCTTGGTAATCGGGCTTCCTTCGTGGCCGTGATTAACGGTAATGGCACCTTGATAAACATGAATAACTTCGGCATGACCATGAGCAGCAGCGACCCGGGAAATGCGCTTGGTTGGAGCTGGCCAAATAACAGTATTCTTCCAGATGACTGGACTTACGACGCTGGTGACATCGGACTCATTTTCAATAATGGCATTAACACTGCCGCCGGATTCACGGTTGTCAACAGTGGCGATCCTGGGCAAATGGTCAATGAAATCATCAGCATAGGAGCAGGCAACGCCTATGCTAGTTACGACACACTCGCCACAGGTAATGATGACCCTAATCCTGGTGATACCGATCAACAAATCCTCAACTATGATATCGCGCAAGTGGGTAGTTATGACTTCACTGGCACTTTCACGTATGGCGCTTACAGTAGCTCCACCACCATCAATTTCATCGCCGTTCCCGAACCAACGACGATGACGATTATTATCGCAGGCGCGTTGCTGCTGCTGCCCCTGCGAAGGCTGCACAAGACCCGCACGGCATAAAAGTTGATCAAATCGGTTTTTCGAATCCTTATTTGGCAGTCAGGCCGGCCGTCAAGTCCGGCCTGATTTTTTTGCGGAGATTGACCGCTGTGCACAAATCCCGCACACCGACAGGCACGGCCTGTCGTGGGACGTGCCGAGATCACGTCCTCTTTGCCAAGCCGGAACGATTCGATAAGAAGCAGATAGCGCGACCGTCCCGGTCGCTCCAGCCAGCGTATCCCCAACTCCTAAAAGTGGATCAAATCACGTCATTTTCAAGCCACGCAAGGCAGGCCGGGCCGCACAAAATCCATGTCCTAATTGTGAATAAGGATGTCCCACCCTGGGATAGATATAATTCCATTATTCATGAAATATATACAGCGTGGTGAGGCAGACTTGAAACATGCGGAGGCCGCTTCACGCGAGGGTCACTAAGAGAAGAACAATATGAAAAAAAATTGTTTCAGCTCATGGGCTGTGGACTTGTGCGCTGTAGGTTTATCCACTGGCATTTTGAGTGTAGTGATGGGGGCCGTTCCACTATTTGCCCAGCCAATCTATACCGGCACGTTGGCTGACCTTGCCGCCAACAATGGAACTCTCACCATTGGCGATAAAACTTTCAGTGGATTCAGCTATCTCGCCTCAAGTGATTTGACTTCCTTCGATCCCAGCCAGATTACTGTTAAGGCAAGTATTGGTTCCGATGGAGTTTATTATCTCACATGGTCAGGCAATATAGCCCTGACAACATTTGGTACCGCTACCGCAGATCTTAAACTCAACTACATCGTGTCAGCGAGCGCCGGTATGATTGATATGATTGATCAGGCCTATACCGGCAGCGCCCAAGGCGGCGGATTGCTCGCCGTGGACGAAACTGCGGCCATAGGAGATTTCGGCGGGACGGTTGTCGGTCAGAGCCACCTAACGGCCCTGGATGTCAGCGATCCGCCGGCGGAAATTAACGATGTTCTCAACATCGTTCCTCCAGGAACTCTTCTCTATGTAACCAAAGATATCAGCCTTGATGCGGTGGCTTCTCCCAGTGGATCTCTCGTGACTATTTCCCAAGTTTCACAATCATTCCATCAGGTTCCAGAGCCGGACACCCTGTTGCTCGCGAGTTTGGGCGGCGGATTGCTCTTGCTGCTGAGATTGCGGCGCCACATCAGGGGCGTTCAACGTCTGTCATAAGGCACATTTTTGGAAGGACGCCGACAAACCAAGCATCGGCGGAGCCAATACGTACTCAGTTCGCACGTTCGCTTTCTGTCAGACTCCACTTGCACAAGCATTGCAGTCGATCCTTTGCACCTTATGCGCCGACAATGTCATGAAAAGCGCGATTTCTTGTGATTCAAAACCCGGGCCGGAGCAAATTTTGTCGGCCGGCGATCCCGGCAATGTTTTGCCGACCTGCCGCCGGTTTGTGCCCAAGGCTCTCATCTGGAATCTGCATGTGAATCAAAAGTCTTGCCGGGGCGGCCCCCCGGGTTTTGGAAGCCTCACCTTCTGCCGGTCGACAATAATCGAAGCTTCCGGTCCACGGGCACAAGCCATTCGATAACCAGGAGCAGACCACGCCGTCATTAACCGGACGAATGGACTGGCCCTCGGCCTGGGCGGACATCTTCCGCCACCGCCCCGGACTGATGCCAAACCGCCTCTTGAAGCAGGTGTTGAAGAGCCCCAGATGGTTGAATTCGCATTGTTCAGCCACGTTTATGACCTTGGTGTCAGGATCCCGCAGCAAGGACGCAGCTTTTAGCAGGCGCATCTCCATTCTCATGGCGGCTACGGAAAATCGAAAGTGTTGATGAAACAGGCGGTTAAGATGACGCTTGCTGCAACCGAACCTGGCCGCCAGTTCCCCAACCGATAAACTCAAGAGTTCATGCGCTGACAACTTTTCAAAGACCTGAACCAGATGTTCCTCGGCGCGAACGAACCCAACCCTATGGGGTTGGGCGTTCTTGAATTCCACGCTTAAAATGTTTGCGACCACCCGCAACAACCGACTGCGGTGATCGAGATTGAACTGGGACGGAACTTCTGCAAGCCGCCTGTGGCACTCCACGGCCAACGGTCTGGAGGCTTCATACAACTTGGTTCCTTTGAATCCTTCAATCACGTTTTGCAACAGGCAGATTTCATCGCTGGCAAACAGGGGGAACAGGTGTTCAAAGTGGACGGCAAAAAACCAGAAAACCAATTTACCTCCTTCATCGGCACAAAGTCCGCCTTCGCCCTCCGGTGTCCCGTTCAGAACCAGTATGTCTCCGGGTGCAAGGCGTTGTGAAACTGCTTTTGAAATGTATTCCCCGCCACCTTCCTTCGGAAACAGGAATGAAAGTCCGTTCGCGCCCGGAATCCACTTCTCAGCCGTCTTGAGGCGCAACAAGCGCAATGTAAGATGTTCTTGAGAAAGCATTTCGCAACCTGATCAATTATTTTCCAGCAGGATGCCGACTTTTCTGACATTTTCCGCAAACGTATACACCGATCCCAAGGAGCAGTTTATTCGATAACCGCGCAGGATTCAACAGATTTCGACCAGTTTTAATAATATAGTCTAATGCATATTATATGTCTTACTGAAACAATAGAAAGATGGTCCGGCGATATAACTCGTCCCCCTGGCAAAGCGCGGGTTTCGGCAATGCAAAAGAGCATGTTGTCGAATACCGCGAATATGCGCTGTAAATAAATCCCGAAATGGGTTTAAAACGTCGGTTGGTTACAGTCAGTCTGTGTTCATTTCGCTTCGCGAAAATTCACGCAGTGGCGGATGATCTCGACACCTCGCCTTGCCCCTCTCTCCGTTCGAGGCGGACAGGGAATCCGCACTAGCCACGCATGGTTTGAACCCCGATTCGCCTTGCCAGGATGGCCAGTGCCCTGGCTTTACGTTCACCGAATTTGCGCACGGAAAATGTCCTCCGCCTCGCCACATACGGCTGCGGACTCCAATTGGCCTGCCAATAGACCCGCCGGCGCTGACCGCGCTGCCTGAGAACCATCCGGCGCACACCGATAATGCCGGATTTGCCCTTGCGCCGAAGCATTTCCGCCCAACATTTCCGGGTCATTGGCCGGTATTTCTTCTCCAAGCTTCGGAAATGCTTTTGTGCAGCGCGGAATGCTCGCCGTTTGCCGCCGTATGATTTGTCCGCGAAAAATGCCGAATGGATGATGCCCGTTCGTTGCAGACGCACAAAAAAGCCGTGATTGTGTTTCTCCCGCTGGTCAATGCGCGCGATGCCGCGACTCCGTCTGTTTCTAAGGCGAACCATAAATCAGTGCTTCCAGGCCAGCGGTTCTGTAACGCATATTAGGCCCTTGTGCCAAGTCATTTTGCAACGTCCCGTTCCGGACATTTCACGTAATTCGCGGATGAAGCTCTTCGAGTTAAAGAATCGGTGTTCATCCGTGATTGAAACTTGATGATTGGCGGATTATCGTCGCACCCGGTGAATTTGAAACGATATCTCAGGATTTACGCCGCGTTGTGGAAAACCTCCGTCACGCGCGAGATGTCGTTCAAGGGTAATTTTCTCCTCTGGATTCTCGTCGAGCTGGCCTGGTTCGGATTGCAACTCGCTTTCGTCGGCGTGATTTTCAGCCAGACCACCACCATCGGAACGTGGACGGTATGGCAGGTGGTGCTGCTCACCGGCACGAGCAATTTCATCCAGGAAATCTACCAGGCGTTTTTCCTCGTGAACTGCACGAACCTTTCGGAACTCGTCCGCACGGGCAAAATGGATTTCCTGTTGTTGCTGCCGATCAACACGCGGTTCATTGTCTCGACGCGGCAGGTGGACCTGCCCTCCTTTGCGAATGCCGCGTTTGCCGCCTGCGTCATGACGTTTGCGGCGCACAAGCTCGCGCTGCATCCGACGGCCGCGCAACTTCTCGGTTTCAGCGCGTTGTGCGTCGTCGGCCTGGTGGTGCATTACTCGCTGATGTTCATGCTTGCCTCGGTGAGCTTTTGGACGGTGCGCGCACAGGGCATCGTGTGGGGCTATTTCAATCTATTCAACATCGCGCGGATGCCGGACGAGGCGTTTCGCGGCGTGTTCAAGGCCGTATTCACCTTCGCGCTGCCTGTGTTGCTCGTGTCCAATGTTCCTGTCCGCGTGCTGGTAAATACGTTGCATTCGCCGGTTGGGTGGCTTGTCCTGGTCGCCCTGGGAATCGTCTGGGCGTTGATTTCGGAATGGTTCTGGCGTTTCTCCATCCGCCGTTACACGAGCGCAAGCACGTGAAACGGGTTGATTTCGTTTTCCCGCACACCTATCCTTTTAAGGCATGAAAAAAGCCTCCCTGTTATTGCTTCCCGTGATGGCGGCATTCGCCGTTTTAACCGCGACGGAATCGTGCGCGCAAAACACAAATGCAGCCGCCCTGAATCCCGCCATCGTTCCCGCGCTGCGCACCAACCCGACCAACTGGGTTGCCCGGCATGAAGGCTTTGTGGCGCAGGCGAAAAAAGGCGGCATTGATCTGCTGTTCCTGGGCGATTCCATCACCGACCGCTGGCGGAACCAGGGTTCCAATATTTGGGACAGGTATTACGCGCCGCGCCACGCCGCCAACTTCGGCATCGGCGGCGATCGCACGCAACATGTCCTCTGGCGCATTGATCACGGCGAACTCGACGGCCTCCGCCCCAAAACCACCGTCCTCATGATCGGAACCAACAACAGCAACTCCGATTCGTCCGATCAAATCGCCGATGCCATCGAAATCATTGTTCGGGAAATACGCGCCAAGTGTCCCGGCACGAAAATTTTGTTGCTGGGCATTTTTCCGCGAAACAAGCCGACCGACAAGCCGTCGCAAATGGAGACCATCCATCGGATCAATGACATCATCGCAAAACTCGACGATGGCAAGACCGTGAGATATTTGAACATCGGCCCGAAATTCCTGGGTCCCGACGGCAAGGTTCCGGCCGACATCATGCCCGACTTCCTGCATCCCAACAAAACGGGCTACCAAATCTGGGCTGACGCGATGGAACCGACGCTGGCACAAATGATGAAGTAATTCTGGCGTGCGGCGAACATCACCGCCATCCGGACATTTGACCATGCCTGTTATTCGTGGCGCGGAATATTGATTGTGCTCCCGGCGATCGATTCTTCCGCGCGCAGCCCGCCTGTTGATGTATGCCGGATTGTTTCGAGCGATGCCGGTTCTAATTTTTCGACCAATATTTTGAGTTCGGCCTCCCCGCCCCCGGTTGGAACGCCTTGCCTTAATCACTGTATCCTGAAGTTCGATCGGCCATTCTTGTTTTGAGGCGTGTGTCGTGGTAACCTCTTTCAAATCTTTGCATATTTTGAAATTCAAGCATTTCATTTATCTCTTCCGACTGGCTTTTTGTTGCGCTGCCGTGTCTCTGGCCGGACCGGTCACGGCGGCGAGTCCGGCCGGCGACGTGGTTGGCAAAGTGACAGTGGGTTATCAGGGCTGGTTTGCCTGTGTTGGCGACGGGGCGCCGATAAACAGCTGGTGGCATTACAGCGGTGGTTCCCTGCCCACACCGATCACGCTCACCAACAACATTCATTGCTGGCCTGACATGCGGCAATATGGCGCGGGCTATCAGACCGGCTTTGCGAATTTCGGCAACGGACAGCCGGCGACGTTGTTCTCCTCTTACGACCAGCAGACGGTCAACACGCATTTTCGATGGATGGCGGAGAACGCGATTGATTGCGCGGCGTTGCAGCGTTTCAATCCAAACGGCAGTGAAGGTCCGACCCGGAACGCGATGGCCGTCAAGGTGATGAACGCGGCGCAGGCTTACGGTATGAGATTTTACATCATGTATGATGTCAGCGGCTGGTCAAACATGGCGACGGAAATGCCATCCGACTGGACCAATGTGATGCTTGCCCGGTTACACATCACCAATTCGCCGGCGTATGCGATGCAGAACGGCAAGCCGGTGGTGTGCATCTGGGGATTCGGTTTCAACGATTCCAATCATCCGTGGGACGCCGCGACCTGCGCCTCCGTAATCAACTGGTTCAAAAGCCAGGGTTGCTATGTGATTGGCGGCGTGCCGGCCTGGTGGCGCACCGGCGTCAATGATTCCCGGACAAATTTTTTGAGCGCGTATGGCGCCTTCGACATGATTTCGCCGTGGATGATCGGAAGAATCGGCGATTCGAGCGGTTCGGATTGGTTTCGCGCCAATGTGAACGCCGGCGACGTGGCCTATTGCAGCAGTCACGGCATTGATTATCAGCCGTGCGTTCTGCCGGGGGATTCCGGCCAGCGGGCGCACGGGGATTTCATGTGGCATCAATTCGGCAACATGATTCAAATCGGCGCCCAAGGCATCTATATCTCCATGTTCGACGAGTTCAACGAAGGAAACCAGATTGCCTGCACGGCGGAGAACGCCGCAATGGAACCGGCCGGTTCGACCAACCTTTATTTTACCTTGGATCAGGACGGCGTGCCTTGTTCGGCAGACTACTATTTGAGGCTCACGGGCGATGGCGCCAAAATGCTGAAGGGCGGGATCGCTTTTACTTTCACGCGGCCGACCGTTCCCATGCTGCCGCTCGTATTTCCCGCCGCGCCGGCAGGTTTGACCGCTACCGCCGGCAACGGGCGGGTCGCATTGAATTGGCTGGCGGTGACCGGCGCGGCCGATGTCTTGAGCTATAATGTAAGACGCGCGACCGGGAGCGGCGGGAGTTATTCACTCGTCGCCACCAACGTGG
>Ga0265340_10000575_pt1 | contig 20409 bp, 19 predicted proteins | sample 4CB225metaG_FD_202082 | JGI IMG/M metagenome (GOLD analysis project Ga0265340, IMG submission 202082) | Rhizosphere microbial communities from Carex aquatilis grown in University of Washington, Seatle, WA, United States - 4-CB2-25 metaG | ecosystem: Host-associated > Plants > Roots >...
GGCCGCCGACGCCCAGGCCCGACACCCGCCAGGCGCCCGGGCCGGTGCGCGTCACTGTGGCGCCAAAGGCACGCATGGCCGCCGCCGTCGACAGCACGTCCTCGCCTTCGAGCAGGCCTTCCACCGTCGTTTCGCCAACCGCCAGCGCCCCCAGCATCAGCGCCCGGTGGGATATGGACTTGTCGCCCGGCGGGCGGATTATCCCCTTGAGCGGGCCGCTGCGGCGGGCGCTGAGCGGCTTCGCGGATTGGTCGGATTGCATGGAGCTCGTCTTCAGGTTCCGCTCGAACGGGGCGCGCTCGGATACCATAGCCGGGGGGCGGGCGTCACCCGCCCGGCTTTCTTCTTGCCAAGCGCGAATAAATGGTTTTGACACCGCCCCGGCTGCGGCCTATGGGAGGCCGCTCAAAATGACCCCCCGGCACGAGGCAAAACGTGGCGAAAGTTCAGCTTGGCACCAAGCGCATCTGTCCAAATTGCGGCTCGCGCTACTATGACCTGAACCGCAATCCGATCATCTGCCCGAAGTGCGGCACCCGTTTTGAGGTCGCTGCTGCCCCTGCGCGCGCCCGGGCGGCCGCCAAGGCCGTCCCCCAGGAGGCCGAAGCCGAAGTCGAGATGAAGGAGCCGGTAGAGGTCGTCTCGCTCGAGGAGGCTGATGAGGAAGTCGCCGCCAGCGGGGCCGTCGCCATCGAAGGCGTCGAGGAAGAGGAAAGCGCCGAAAAGGAGGACGAGGACGATACGTTCCTCGCCGAGGAAGACGAGGATGAGGACGTCGAGGACATCATCGGCGATGTCGACGAGGAGGAAAACTAGTCCCGGTCGCCGTGCCGCTTGATCGGCAGCCGTCGCTCGCATAAGTTCCGCGCCCATTCGACGGGCGCCAATGCCCGTTACCCGGTGGGGGCCATAGCTCAGATGGGAGAGCGCCTGAATGGCATTCAGGAGGTCGGCGGTTCGATCCCGCCTGGCTCCACCAACCTCCCCCGGTTGTTTCCTGCGGTAGCCCTCAGGCGCGGGCCGCAATTCCTGTGAGCAGGTCGGCGAGCTCCGCCGGCCGCGACAGGAAAGGCGAGTGGCTGCTGCCCTCCATCGTGTAGGTGGCCGTGGCGGTGCCGAGCGCGGCGTCGGCCGCCGCAATCATGAAATCCTGACCCGCCGCGGTGATGGCATTGTCCTCGGTGCAGCGGATGTAGTGCCGCGCCACCTTTCCGAATCGCAATTTTGTCACCGCCGAAGGACGGACCGCAGTTTCCAGTGGCTCGTCCGGATGAAGATGCGGAATGAACTCCGCGAGTTCCGCCTCACCGACGTCGCCGTAGAATGCCCGCCGGAATCTTGCCGCGTAGTCCGCATCGCCGGACAGGGGATTGAGCCTCAGCGCTCCCGCCTTTTCCGGGTCCGCTGAGAACAGCGATGGCACCAGCGCCGCGGCCATCGTTTCGTGCTGCATGATCGCGATCGGCGGCGTGCCGGGCGCGAGCAGGAAGGCGGTCAGGTAGACCGCTGCCGCGATCGAATCGGGAATGGTCTCGGCAACGTCCGAGATCGTCGCTCCGCCCATGGAATGGCCGACGAGCACCACCGGCCGTCCGATTGCGCGCACGTGATCTACAACCGCCTGTGTCCGTTGTTCCTGGGTAACGCCGGCGTTCGGCGAGGGTTCGGTCGCAAATGCCGCCGGATCGAACGGCCGTCGGCGGTAGGATTGCGGAACCTTTGCGTTGCTGCCCGCGCCGGGCAGGTCGAGCGCGTGCGCCTCATACCCCGCCCTCGTCAGCAGCGGCAGGATTGGTGTCCACGATCCGCTGTCATGCCAGTAGCCGTGGATAAGTACGAAAGTGGGTTTGTCGCCGCCCATGCGATAGCGTCCTCCCTGGAACAGGGTCGGCACTATAGCCGCTGCGGTCATCCCTCATAGGGCATTTGGCAAGCGGCGATATAGACGAGGAGGAGCGGCAGGATGGCTCTGGCGCTGCCACGTGCCGCCGTTCCACTTCAGTGCGGCAAGCCGCCGGCGGCGGCGTCACAGTTCGTAAGCAGGTGAAAGTGCTTGACCCGGTCTGAGTCGACGTACTCCCCGCCCGTGGTGAATGCGATGCCGCCCAGTTCGGGAACGAGCGTCGGATTGTCGACGCCGAATATGTTGATTTGCGTGCGCGGTATGACGCGCGGGTAAAGGCCCCTGAGTGTGCTCAGCCGATAGATGTTACCGAGCGTGAATAGCAGGACATCGCTCCCGTCGGGGGCCGGTAGGAACTGCGTGCTGAAAAATTCCGCATGATGCCGCGGCTCCGCAGTCTCAGGAGGCAGCGCGAGGGGCACGAGTTCAAAGTGGCCCGTCTTCGGTATCAGCTCGTAGACGCCGGCCCGGATGCCGTAGAACAACCGGCCGAACGCAGGCACATCGGTCAGGCGCCCCTGTTCGATGACGTTGTCGCGTACGATGTACGGAGCAATGCTCCCGCCCCCGACTGGCGCCAGATGCGTCCCGTCGTAGCTGTAAAGTTGGCCGTCGTCAGACCGCAAAAATGCGGTCTTCAGCCGGGGTACCTCGCCTACGTAGGTGTGGATCGCTGATCCGAGGGGCACGAACGCGCCATCGCGAAACTCTTGGCTGCTTTCAAGAAGCAACAGTCGCTTCAGCGAACTCACGTACTCTGGCTCGGCTGACCACAGAGGGACCGGCAACCTGATAAGTGCCGTCAGGTGATCCCGCTTGATCGCGTTCGCATCGAATTGAGTCACCCACCCGAGGAAACGGTCGAACGGGTCGGCGTCCTCGGGCTGTTCCCGCAGACTGATGACTTTGTCCGTTTCCCACTTGCCCGCTGGGTTCGTCCGGAGATGAATGATGTTCTGGTATTGCCCGCCGGGCACATACAACCAGTTGTCCTCTAGCTGCTTTATGTCCTCCAGCCTGCCGTAGTCATCACCAGGATTGAGCTCTGCCACGCTGTAGGTGGCACCCGTCTGGTCTCGGAATGAAATGTCACGTTGGCCGAGAAGCGCGGTGGCGGAAAAGTCGGGCAGGTCGATTTCGACCGTCCCGCGCGGTTCGTCGTGTGACGGCTGCGGGGATTGAACGAACGTTCGATACGTCGCCGCCGGGATGTCGCGGACGCAATAGTCGGCGGCGACGGCCGCCGGCGCCAGCGCGATGCTCAATATTGCCTGCAGCAGTGCAAGTCGCGTCATGGCCCGATCTTACGACGTTGCAGGTTTTCGATCGTTAAGGCCGCTCCCCGCGCTCCGCAGGATACCGGCAACGCTTTGATCACCAAAAGCAGTTGGACACCCGGTCGTCACAGGGCGGTGAACACCGCGAAGCGCCAAACCCACCGTTTGTTGATTGGCGGCGTGAAACCATAAATGGCACACGGTCGTAGCTGCCGAGAGGATTTCGGAGCCCGGGGCCACCACGATGCAATCCACGCCTTCACCTGAGATCGCCGCTGCGCCTGACCGGCGCCAGCTCGTCAAGCGCCATTCGCTGATCGTCCGCATCACCCACTGGGTGAACGTCGTCGTGATCTTTTTCCTGCTGATGAGCGGCCTGCAGATTTTTAACGCGACGCCCCAGCTCTACCTCGGCCACAAGGCTGATTTCTCTCATCCGATCGTCAGCCTCGGCGCCGAGAACACACCCTCCGGACCGATCGGTATCACCGACATTCTGGGTGCCCGTTTCAACACCACCGGCTTCCTCGGCCTCTCCACGGTCGACGGTCAGCTCGCCGTGCGCGGTTTCCCGTCCTGGGTAACACTGCCGAGCTACCAGGACCTCGCCACCGGCCGCCGCTGGCACTTCTTCTTCGCCTGGATCTTCGCCATCAACGGCGCCGTCTATCTGATCGCCAGCCTCATCGATCGCCACCTCTGGCGCGATCTCGTGCCGAGCCGCATGGACCTCCGCGCCATCGGCAGAACCATTGCCGAGCATGTGCGCCTGCATTTCGAGCATGTGCGCGAATACAATGTTCTGCAGAAGCTCACCTACCTCATCATGGTCGTCGTCGTGCTGCCGCTGATCGTGCTCGCCGGCATGGCGATGTCGCCCGGGCTCGACGCGGCGTTGCCCTGGCTGGTCGAGCTTTTCGGCGGCCGCCAGACGGCGCGCACCGTCCACTTCATCTGCGCCATGACGATCCTCGCCTTCGTCTTCGTGCATCTCGTCATGGTTCTGTTGTCGGGTGTCTGGAACAACCTGCGCTCCATGATCACCGGGCGCTATGCCGTCGAGGCGGAGGCCGAACGCCATGCCGAATGAGAAGCCCCATGCCGACAACCCCGTGTCACGCCTCAGCCGTCGCGGCCTCCTGACCGGCATTGCCGCTACCGCCGGCAGCGCGCTCCTTGCCGGCTGCGACCGGCTCGACGCGCTCGCCGAGCAGGGCTCGTGGTTCCGTGATCGCGTCCTTCATCTCGGTGAGGATTTCAACCGCACCGTCCAGCGCTTCTTCCTGAAGCCCACGTCGCTCGCCCGCGAGTTCCCCGAGACCGACATCTCGACGGATTTTCGCGCCAACGGCAGCACCGATCCCGACGATCCCGATTACCGCGCGCTGGTCGCCTCCAATTTTGCCAACTGGCGGCTTGAGGTCGGCGGCATGGTCGAGCAGCCGATGTCGTTCTCGCTGGCCGACCTCCGCGCCATGCCGGCGCGCACGCAGATCACCCGCCACGACTGTGTCGAGGGCTGGAGCTGCATCGGCAAGTGGACCGGCGTGCCGCTGGCGCTGGTGCTGCAGAAGGTTGGCGTCAAGCCGGAGGGGCGCTACGTTCTCTTCACCTGCTTCGACACGCTCGAGCAGACGCTGGATGGCACCGGCCGCTATTACGAGACGCTGGGCTTCGAGGACGCCTACCATCCGCAGACAATCCTCGCCTACGACATGAATGGCGCGACCCTTGGCGTCCCTCACGGCGCCCCGCTGCGTGTCCGCGTCGAGCGCCAGCTCGGCTACAAGATGGCGAAGTACGTCCGCCGCATCGATATCATCGACGACTACTCGAAGCTCGGCCGCGGCCGTGGCGGCTTCTGGGAGGATCGCGGCTACGACTGGTACGCCGGCATCTGATTTCTCCCCGGCAGCGCCGCGCCGCCCTCCGGGCCCTCTAGCAGCGCCCTCCCTGCTACCGCCTTGCCATTTCCCCTGATCCGGGATTGCTTGTCGCGCGGCAAACAGAGCCACGACAGGCGAGGGGAGAGACGACCATGGCAAAAGCGGGCGCAGACAGGGTTCGGTGGGGCATCATTTCGACAGCCGATATCGGCGTCGCCAAGGTCATCCCCGGCCTGATGAAGAGCCGCCAGATCGAGGTGCGCGCCATCGCCTCGCGCTCGCTGCCGGCAGCCAGGAAGGCCGCCCGCAAGCTTGGCATTCCCGTCGCCTACGGCTCCTATGAGGAGCTCCTCGACGATCCCGAGATCGAGGCGGTCTACAACCCGCTGCCCAATCACCTGCACGTCCCGCTGACGCTGGCCGCTGCGGCCAAGGGCAAGCACGTGCTGTGCGAAAAGCCGATCGCGCTGACCGCCGAGGAAGCGGAAACGCTGCGTGGCGTGCCCAAGGGCGTCGTCATTGCCGAGGCGTTCATGGTCCGCCACCATCCGCAATGGATCAAGGCGCGCGACCTCGTGCGTGCCGGCACGCTGGGCGAACTGAGGGCGATCCAGTCGTTCTTCAGCTATTACAACGTCGACCCCAAGAACGTCCGCAACATGGCCGACATCGGCGGCGGCGGCATCTACGACATCGGCTGCTATCCGGTCGTCGTTTCCCGCTACATCTTCGGGGCCGAGCCCGAGCGCGTCATTTCGCTGGTCGAGCGCGATCCGAAGTTCGGCACCGATCGCCTCGCCAGCGTCCTTGTCGATTTCGGCAAGGGTCGCCATCTCACCTTCACCGTTTCGACGCAGGTTACGCCGTATCAGCGGGTTAACATCGTTGGCACCAGGGCGCGGCTGGAGGTCGAGATTCCGTTCAACAGCCCGCAGGGGTCCGCCGCCACCCTCTACCTCGACAAGGGCACCAAGCTCGGCGATGCCTCGGCCCGTGCCATCCGCCTGCCCAGGGCCGACCAGTATCAGCTCGAGGGCGAGCAGTTCTCGCGCGTCGTGCGCGGCAAGGAAAAGCTCGCCTGGGGTGTCGAGGACGCCATCCTGCAGGCCCGCGTTCTGGACGCGATCTTCCGGTCGGCGGGATCCGGGAACTGGGAAAAGCCCTGAGGTTCCCACCCGTCCGGCGGCCTTGAACGAGGCCGCAATTCCCCCATATTTAAGGCTGTTCCGGGTGCCGTTTCGGGCCCGGAAGGAGAGGTCGCTTCAGATCGGGACCTGACGAGAAATGACGCGCATTCCGGCGTTTTCCAGTCCGCTGTTGCTCGGCTTCGATGATATCGAGCGGGCGCTCGACCGGCTTACCAAGGCTGGCGACGGCTACCCGCCCTACAACATCGAGCGCATCGGGCGTTCTGCCGACAAGACCGAGAGCCTGCGGATTACTTTGGCCGTCGCCGGGTTTTCCAGCGACGAACTCGAGGTCACGGTCGAGGAAAACGAGCTGATCGTCCGCGGTCGGCAGAGGGAAGAGCCGGCAAGGCAGTATCTCCATCGCGGCATCGCTGCGCGTCAGTTCCAGAAAACGTTCGTGCTCGCCGATGGCATCGAGGTCGTCGGCGCCGATCTGAAGGATGGCCTGCTGTCGATCGACCTGGCGCGCCCGCAGACAGAGCGGCTCGCCCGCAAGATCGATATCAACGGACGCGGCTGAAGCCGGTCCAGGAGGTGCGTTATGACTGCCAATGAAAAGGTTCTGATGAGCCCTGAGGTTTTCGCCGGCCTGGGCGGCGGCCGCCTGGCTTACGTGCGCCCGCTGAACGCCGACGAGGCGCGCGGGATGTTCCCGCAGATGCCGCCGGTGGCGCCCGGCCTTGAGCTGTGGGCGCTGCTCGGCGCCGATGGTTCGCCGATCATGCTTGCCGACAGCCGCGAGGCCGTTCTTCTGAACGCCCACGAGGCAGAGCTTGAGACCGTCAGCCTGCACTGACGGCTGATCGATCTCTGGATGGTTTTGCGCCCTTCGCCGTTCCCCGGCGGAGGGCGCCGCATTTTCAGGCGGCGTGATCGGCCGCGCCCGCCGTCAGAACGGCGTAGAGCGCGTTGGCGTCCGAGGAGGCCCTGAGCTTGCCCGCGACGCCGGGCTCGCGGAACAGGCGCGCGATGCCGGCCAGCGCCTTCAGGTGATCGGCACCGGCGCTCTCCGGCGCCAGCAGCAGGAAGATCAGGTCGACCGGCGTTTCGTCCAGCGCCTCGAAATCGATCGGCTTGGCCAGCCGGGCGAAGATTCCGACGATGCGATTCAGTCCCGCCAGCTTGCCATGCGGAATCGCGATGCCGCCGCCTACGCCGGTCGAGCCCAGCTTTTCGCGCCGTGTCAGCGTGTCGAAGATGTCGCGCTCGGCAACGCCGGTCATCGCCGCCGCTTTCTCCGCGATGGCCTGCAGCGCCTGCTTTTTGCTGTTCGCTTTGAGCGATGGCAGGATCGCTTCCGGGGTTATCACGCTGCTCAGATCCATGTCCTGTCCACTCGTGTCTGCAAGGCCGCCGCTCCGTAATCCGGAATGCGGCTGCCTAGTGTTTCACGTCGTCCTTGTTCACGGCGCGTGACGGGTCGATCCAGCCGATGTGGCCGTCGCTCCGCCGGTAAACGATGTTGACACCGCCGTTCGCGGCGTGCCGGAAAACGACGAAGGCCGATTGCGCGAGGTCGAGCGCCATGACCGCGCCGCTGACGCTGAGCGTGCGCAGCGCCGCCGGTTCTTCGGCGATGATCGTCGGTTCCGCTTCGACGCTCTCGGTCTCCTCGTCGGGTGCGGCGATCACGTATTCGGTGGCCGGCGCCGATTTGCTCGCGGGTCTCTCGCGGTAGTCCTTGAGCCGCCGCTTGTAGCGTCGGAGGCGCTTCTCGATGCGCTCCGCCGCCTGATCGAAGCTCTCGCGCGCATCCTGTCCGAAGCCGGTCGCCTGCAGAATGATGCCGGTGTCGAGATGAATGGCGCAGTCGGTCTTGAAGCCCGAGCCCTCGCGCTCGAGCGTGACGTGGCCGCTGAAGCCGCCGTCGAAATATTTCTCCAGCGCCGTTTCGATGCGACCCTCGACGTGGTTGCGGAACGCCTGACCGATGTCGACGCTTTTTCCGGAGATGCGCAGGCCCATGGGGGCATCGAACCTTGTGACGACGAATGGCTCGCTTGGCCGGCTTCGAGGCCGAAGCGGCCCCTGTTCGTGAAGCAGCGGTGATCGCGGCCGGGCCGGCTCGTCGTGCCGAAAACAGACATCCCGCCGCAGCCCCGCGGCCGCTGGGCGCTCCTTCTAGGGAGGGCCGCCCGACAAGTCAACCAGAACCGGAAATGCGAAGTGCATCAGCATCTTGGCCTAAACGAGCTGCTTCTCGCGCCGGCGCTGCACCGATGAGGGAATGCGCATTGCCTCACGATACTTCGCCACCGTGCGCCGCGCGATGTCGATACCGGAATCGCGCAGTACCTTCACGATCGTGTCGTCGGAGAGGATCGCGGCGGGCGGCTCGTCGTCGATCAGCTTGCGGATGCGGTAGCGCACCGCCTCGGCCGAGTGCGCCTCGCCGCCTCTCGCCGAAGCGATCGAAGCGGTGAAGAAGTATTTCAGCTCGAAGATGCCGCGCGGGGTGGCCATGTATTTGTTCGACGTGACGCGCGACACGGTCGATTCGTGCATGCCGATCGCCTCCGCGATCGTCTTGAGATTGAGCGGTCTGAGATGCTGGACGCCCTCGGTGAGGAATGCATCCTGCTGGCGCACGATCTCGCTCCCCACCTTGAGGATGGTGCGCGCCCGCTGGTCGAGACTCTTCACCAGCCAGTTCGCGGTCTGCAGCGCTTCCGCGAGGTAGGCCTTGTCGCCGTCGTTCTTCCTGTGGCGCGCTACCGTCGCGTAGTACGACTGGTTGACCAGTACCTTGGGCAGCGTCGCGGCGTTGAGTTCGACCAGCCAGGCACCATCGGGCCCCTGACGCACGATGACGTCGGGAATGACCGGCTGCACGGGCGCCGAACCGAATGCGCTGCCCGGCTTCGGGTTGAGCATGCGGATTTCCGCCAGCATCTCGGCAAGGTCGTCCTCGTCCACCCGGCATAGCCGCCTCAGCGCGGCGATATCGCGCCTGGCCACCAGGTCGAGATGCTCGAGCAGGCTCTGCATCGCCGGGTCGTAGCGATCGCGCTCGCGCAGCTGGATCGCCAGGCATTCCGCCAGATCGCGCGCACCCACTCCCGATGGCTCGAACGTCTGCACGATCGCCAGCGCCGCCTCGACCAGTGCGCGCGGCGCGTCCAGTCGCTGCGCGATTGCGTCGAGGTCGCCGCGCATGTAGCCGTTCTCGTCGATCTCGTTGATCAGTGCCTGCCCGACGAGACGCATGGCCGGGTCGTTGACGGCCAGCCCGAGCTGCGTCGAAAGACTATCAGCGAGCGTGCGTTCTTCCGCGATGAAGGCTTCGATGTTGTAGTCGTCGGCAGCCAGCGGCCGTGATGTGGGCGTCTGCCACGGCTCCGGTATTGGCGGTGCGTCCGCGTCGAGGCGCGGTGCGTCGTCCTGAAACACGTTGGAGAGGTCGGTATCCGCCCGCGCCGACATATCGTCGGGTTCCGCGCTCAGCCGCGTTTCCAGCCAGTCCCCGCCATCGTTGTCGATGGTCGCCTCGACGCCGTCTTCGCGCGGTTCGGCCGCTGGGCTGCCATCGTTGGTGGCGTCGGATTCGCTCGCCGCGCGGTCGGTCTCTCCGCCACGGTCGTCGTCGAAACCTTCGTCCTCCTCGGCCCTTTCCAGCAAGGGGTTGCGCTCGAGTTCGGCTTCCACGTAGGCGATGAGATCGAGATTGGAGAGCTGGAGGAGCTTGATCGCCTGCATCAACTGCGGCGTCATCACCAGCGACTGGGTGTGACGCAACTCGAGCTTGTGCGACAGCGCCATCGACTCAAAAGCCCCACGAAACGCGACGCATTCCGAATATTGGTCCGGAAATTGCTTGTACAAACTCCTTGGTAGCTGAATTAGCGCCAAGTTTAAAGGCTAAACTGCTCGCCAAGGTAAAGTCGTCGCACGTCGGGGCTGGCGACGATGTCGTCCGGGCGGCCTTCGTAGAGCACTTCGCCCGAATGGATGATGTAGGCGCGGTCGATCAGGCCAAGCGTCTCGCGCACATTGTGATCGGTAATCAGCACGCCGATGCCGAGGCTTGTCAGGTGGCGCACCAGGTTCTGGATGTCGCCGACCGCAATCGGGTCGACGCCGGTGAACGGTTCGTCCAGCAGCATGAACGCCGGCCGGCTGGCAAGCGCCCGGGCGATCTCCGCCCGCCGCCGTTCGCCGCCCGACAGCGCCGTCGCCGGCGCGTTGCGCAGATGGCTGATGCGGAATTCGGAGAGCAGCGCATCGAGATGGTCCTCCCGCTGGCGTTTGTCCGGCTCCACCACCTCGAGGATCGCGCGAATGTTCTGCTCGACCGTCATCGCGCGGAAGATCGAGGTCTCCTGCGGCAGGTAGCCGATGCCGAGCCGCGCCCGCTGGTACATCGGCATGCGCGAGATGTCGTGGCCGTCGATGTCGATGACGCCGCGGTCGGCCTTCACCAGGCCGGTGATCATGTAGAAGATCGTGGTCTTGCCGGCGCCGTTCGGCCCGAGCAGCCCGACCGCTTCGCCGCGCGCCACCGCCAGGCTGGCGTCACGCACCACCACCCGCCCGCGGTAGGCCTTGGCGAGGCCGCGAGCCACCAGCCAGCCGCGGCCTCCGGCATCCGGAATGAGCCGCGAAGGCGGTTTCTGCGTCGGCCGCTTCTTCTGCTGTCGCGCGGCGCCGGAGCCGTTGCCCGCCCCGTTCGCTGCCTGCCGTTCGCCGCGCTGGCGCTCTGCCAATCGATCAGCTCCCTGCACCGGGCGGCGTAACGCCGCCAGCGGGTCTGCGCCTTTGTTGCACGTTCAGGGACATAATCCGACGGCTCTTGGTGTGTCGAGAGGGTTGTATCGGTCCCGCCTACTGGCCGGAGGTATTCGGTGCCGCCGCGCCGGGCGTAAGGCCGCCCGCCGAGAAGACGCCGCGAATCTGCTTGCCAGGGTCCTGCTCCACCCGCGCCGTGCCGGTCGACATGTTGACGACGAGCCGGCTGCCGGTGATCACGTTTTCTCCCTGCGACAGCACCACGCCGCCGGACACCGTGATCGTGTTGGTCTTCATGTCGACCACAGCGCTCGAACCTGTCACCGACTGGTTGCCCGAAGTCACGACAATTTTCCCGTTCGCCTCGATCCGGGTGAAGGAACTGGCCGTCGCGCCCTGCGTGCCGGAATAGAGTGAGATGGTTCCGGCCTTCATCGTCGTGTTGCCGCGTGTCACCGTCACACCGCCGCTGAACACCGATACCCGCTGGCCGTTGTCTTCGTGCACCTCAAGCGCTTGTGCGTCGACCTGGATCGGATCTTTTGATTTCGACTGGAAGCCGGCGAAAATGTCGGAGGTGGTGTCCGCGCGTGCGCCCGCGGCAAACGTCAGCGCGGCCAGCGCCGCAACGATCCTCACAGCAAATCGATTCATTGTTGGGGTGCCTGGGTTTGCGGGGCAGGGCTCGCAACGAGATCGGCGGGCGGCACGAACGAAACCGTGACGCCGTCGCTGAACAGCAGGTGCTTGCCGCGGTCGGTGATGGTCACCGCGTTGGCGTGGATGCTGCCGTCGCTGGATGTGAAGGAAACCGGTTTGTGCGACACCAGCGTCCCCTTTCCAAGGTCAATCTCGGCTTCGGCAAGCGAGCCCGTATAGCCGTTGGTGGTCTGCATCTGCGCGCCATCCCTGAGCGCCAGCATGTTGGTATTGCCGTCGTAGACGGCGGTCGCGGCGTTCACGGTGGCCTCGCCGTTCTCGTCGAGACCGAAATGGCCGATGATCTGGTGAAAGGTTACGACTTTGGGATCCTCGAGGTTCTGCGTTGCAGAATCCGCGCGCACCTCGTAAGCGCGGCGGGTCCCTTCGAATCCGGAGATATGCGGGTGCTGCATGACGACGCTGTTCGACTTCACGTCGATGCCCGACAGCGCGACCAGCGAGGCAAGATCGCCGGGGATCACGCGCGCCGTGGCCCACAGCGCGCCGATCGCCGCCAGCGCGATCGCCGGCAATATGATGCGCAGCCGCTTCACCAGCCGGCTGTGCTTCTCCGCCTTGGCGAAGGCCTCCTCGTCCCGTGTCTGCTTCGGGTTGTAGCGCAGACGCGATGCGGGTCGCGGAGCCTCCTCGGTGATTTGGTCGCGATAGTCGGTCATTCTTGCCGCCAGGCGATTGCCGTCGCGCTGTCCGTCGCCCCCATGCCGTTGTGTCGCTTTGTATTGTGAAGGTAAGCGGCTGCCGCTGCAATCTTTCTCGGCGGCACGCCCGTCATGTGTCTCTCAGGAATGCGCGAAGATGTCCTCTTCGCCCCAGCCGAGCAGGTCCAGGCGCGCCCGCGTTGGCAGGAAACGGAAACAGTCTTCGGCAAGCGCCAGCCGTCCTTCACGTTCAAGTCGCTGGGTAAGCTTGTCGCGCAGCGCGTGCAGGTAAAGCACGTCGGATGCTGCGTAGGCGACTTGCGCCTCGCTGAGTGTCGCGGCCGCCCAGTCCGAACTCTGCTGCTGCTTGGACAGATCGACGTCGAGCAGCTCCTTCGCCAGGTCTTTCAGGCCGTGCCGGTCGGTGTAGGTGCGCGTCAGCCGCGACGCGATCTTGGTGCAGAAGATCGGCTGCGCCATGACGCCGAGCGCATGCTCCAGCACCGCGATGTCGAACCGGGCGAAGTGAAAGATCTTCGTGACCGACGTGTCGGCCAAGAGCGCCGCCAGCCGCGGTGCCGCCTTCTGCCCGGCGGCAATCTGCACGACGTCGGCCGTTCCGTCCCCGGCGGACAGCTGCACGAGGCACAGCCGGTCGCGCAGCGGATTGAGCCCGAGCGTTTCGGTATCGATGGCGACCGCGCCCGAGAACCCGATGTCGGCCGGCAGGTCGCCTTTGTGCAGTCGAATGGTCATGCGGCTTCCTTCATACCGTGCAAACGTTAAAGGGCGGGAGCCCATCCCTGCCAGGCGCCAGTCGGGTGGGGGCTGTCGGCGGCCGGGTTGCGGTAACATTCTCGTGACCCGGGCGGCAAGGCATCGGCCGCCTGCGACATCCTGCCTTTAGGCGGGGGTTGCCGCACCTAAGGCGGGCCGGCGCCAGCCGTGCCGCCACCCCAGTCCGACCGCCTAAGATGCTGAATGAGCAGGGAATTTCCGATCTTCGCGATAGAGGTCCCCGCATGGTCCTCTCTCGCACGCCCGCCCCATGCCCTAACGTCAATTTAATTCGACGAGTATAACCCGCGTCGGACTTTGTGTGACCGTGCGTGGTGAATGGACGGTGCGTTTTTTGCTGATCAGCCGAGCCAGACCGCGCCGATGTGAGTTTCATGTGAGCAGCCGCGTTTGCCGGTTGGCCTCGAGGTGATGTGGATGAGCGCCAAGCGACTCGCTCTATTGGTCATTTTTGTTGCGTTGGCGGGCGGGGCGATTCTTTACCCGCGCGTGCGCGCGCTGTTCGGGCCGGGCTCTGCGAATGCACAGCAGGCCGCTCCCTCGTCGGCATCTTCGGGGCACTCTGGCGGCGCGCCAACGATTGCCGTCTACACGGCAATCGCCAAACAAGAAACCGTCCCCATCACCCAGAACTACGTCGGCACGGTCGAGCCGATTGCCCAGGTTTCCATTCGGCCGCGCATCGATGGAGTCATCGTGGCCCAGCCGGTGGAGGAGGGACAGATGGTCAAGCAGGGCGATCTGCTGTTTCATCTCGACGACGCCAGCATTCAGGCCTCGATCGCCAAGGATCAGGCGGCCATCGCCAAGGACCAGGCGAACCTCGATCAGGCCAACTCGGACCTTCAGCGCGACCAGACCTTGCAGGGTCATGGCGACACCACCGCCCAGCAGGTCGAGCAGCAGCAGGTGACGGTCAAGGTCGCCGAGGCCACGCTTGCCAGCGATAAGGCGCAGCTGCAATCCGACCAGGTTCAATTGGGTTACGCCACAATCACGGCCCCGATCAGCGGGCGTGTCGGTGCGATTTCCGTCAGCCAGGGTGCTTTGGTGCGCGCCAGCGATACTGCCGCGCTGATGACGATCACCGAAATGGCGCCGGTCAGAATCTCGTTCGACGTGCCCGAACGCGATCTTGCGGCCTTCCGCAAGGCTCAGGCGGGCAGCACGCCGCCCAAGGTCACTGCCATCGATGCCAACACGAACAAAGCGATTGCCACCGGCACGCTGGTGTTCATCGATTCTGGGATCGATACGTCCTCCGGCACCGTCACCCTGAAGGGCCAGTTCGACAACGCAGACGAGGCGCTGTGGCCCGGCGCCTACGTCCAGGTCGAAGCTGAGGTCGGTTCTTACGACAATGCCACCACGGTGCCCACCTCGGCTGTCCAGCTGAATGGCGATCAGTCTTTCGTCTTCCTTATGCAGCCGAATTCCACTGTCACCAAGCGCACTGTGACTGTCGCGCGGACGCTCGGGCAAACTGCCGTCATCGCCTCGGGCGTTTCCCCCGGTGATCATGTTGTGATCGAAGGTCAGCTTCGCCTTGTCGAGGGATCTCGCGTGAAGGAGACAGTGGGGACGGCCGTCGGCGGTCCGGCTGCCGGAGCCGCCGGATGAATATCTCCGCACCCTTCATTCAGCGGCCGGTCGCCACCATCCTGCTTGCGATCGCTTTGATCGGCGCTGGCCTGTTCGCCTATCGCTATTTGCCGGTCGCGGCACTCCCCAACGTCGACTTTCCAATCATCACGGTATCGGGTCAGCTCCCTGGTGCTTCGCCCGATACCATGGCCAACTCGGTCGCCACGCCGCTGATCAAGCAGTTCTCCACGATCCCGGCGATCCAGTCGATCACCGCGACCAGCGTTCAGGGGTCGACGCAGATCGTCATTCAGTTTGATCTGAACCGCGACATCGATCAGGCAGCGGCCGACGTCCAGGCCGCGATTGCGCGTACGTTGCGCCAGTTGCCGGCAAACATGACCACGCCGCCGAGCTATCGCAAGGTGAACCCGGCGGACGCGCCGATTGTCCTGCTCGCCCTGCAGAGCAAGACCATGGCGCTGCCCGATCTCGACAACTTCGCCGAGGACGTGATCTCGCCGGCCTTGTCGCAGCTCGACGGTGTCGGCGAGGTGCAGGTATTTGGTGCGAAGAAGTTCGCGGTGCGCGCTGAGGTCAATCCGACCGCAATTTCGGGTCTCGGTATCGGCATCGACACGATTACCAACGCTGTTGCTTCCGCCAACTCGATCGCGCCGGTTGGCACCCTCGCCGGGCCCTCGCAGAACCTCGCGATCCAGACCAACACCCAGATGACCACGGCCAAGCAGTTCGGCCAGATCATCCTCGCGTCGCCAAACGGCAAGCCGGTGCGGCTGGATGATGTATCGCGGGTGATCGATTCGGTGGCCAACACCCAGACAACCAGCAGCTACGATGGCAGCGTGTCGCTGGTGCTGGCCGTTTTCCGCCAGCCCGACGCCAACACCGTTGATGTGGTGAAGCGCGTGAAGACTATGCTGCCGAGCTTCGTCGACGACCTCGGCCCTTCCGGCAGCCTTAACGTCCTCAACGACCGGTCGCAGTCCATCGTCCAGGCGGTCAGCGACGTCGAACTGACGTTGCTGCTCACCATCGGCCTGGTGGCACTGGTTATCTTCCTCTTCTTGCGCCGCGTCTCCGCCACGATCATTCCGACGCTCGCCGTGCCGATTTCTCTGATCGCCACGTTCGCCGTGATGTACGTGCTCGGATACTCCATCGATAACATCTCGCTGCTCGGCCTCACGCTGGCGGTCGGCCTCGTCGTCGATGACGCCATCGTCATGCTTGAGAACATCGTGCGCCATATCGAAGAGGGCGTGCCGCCGTTCGAGGCGGCGCTGAAGGGCAGCCGTGAAGTCGGCTTCACCATCGTTTCGATCACCATTTCGCTGGTTGCCGTGTTCCTGCCGGTGCTGTTGATGGGTGGCGTCGTCGGACGCATCTTCAACGAGTTCGCGATGGTCGTGACAATTTCGATCGTCGCCTCGTCGCTGGTCTCGCTGACCCTCACCCCGATGTTGTGTGCGCGCCTGCCGGCCAACAAGAGCGGGCGTCATCATGCCGAGGACGAGGCGCCCACGGGCTGGCTGGTGACCGGCTACCGCGTAGCGCTGGATTTCTGTCTGCGCTCGCGTTTTCTGATCCTGCTTCTGTTCTTCGGAACCGTGGCGCTCAGCGCCGTCCTGTTTGTTGTTTCGCCGAAGGGCTTCCTGCCCCAGGAAGACATTGGCCAGCTCTCCATCAGCACGCAGGCGCGTCAGGACATTTCGTTCGACGATATGGCCGCCCTGCAGAACAACGTCCGCAAAGTTCTCCAGGCAAAACCTTACGTCTCCCATGTCGCGTCGGTTGTCGGCGGCGGCTTCGGCGCCTCGACGTTCAACACCGGTCGCATGTTCGTGGAACTCAAGCCGAAGAACGCCCGTCCTCAGCTCTCCGCAATTCTTGACGACTTGCGCAAGTCGCTCGGCGCCGTTCCCGGAATTTCGACCTTCGTCACGCCGGTGCAGAACCTGCGTATTGGCGGCACGTCGTCGGCGAGCCAGTATCAGTTTGTCGTCCAGGGCATCGATCGCAACGAGTTGCTCGACTGGTCGGCGAAGCTCTCGGACGCGATGGGTCGCGACAAGCTTTTCGCCGACGTTACCACTGATGTTCAGGATAACGCGCCGCAGGCCGAATTGATCGTAGACACGCAGAAAGCCCAGCTGCTCGGCATCGGCGCCGACCAGCTGCGCAACTCGCTCTACTATGGCTTCGGCACCAATCAGGCATCGACCATCTACAAGACCGGCGACAGCTACGAAGCCATAGTAGAGTTCGATCCGAAAATCCCCTGGACGTCCGATCTACTGAACTCACTGGAAATTCGTTCGACCACCACAGGCAAGCTTGTTCCCATTTCGGCCTTCGCCAAGGTCGAGCGTGTCGCCGGCCTCCTGTCTGTTAACCAGGTCGGCCAGCTGCCTGCGGTGACGATTTCCTTCAACTTGCCGACCGGGGTTTCGCTCGGCAACGCCACCGACGAGATCTCCGTGATCAAGCGTCAGATTGCGCTCCCGGCGACGATCACGACGAGTTTCTCCGGCACCGCTCAGGTCTTCCAGGACGCCACCGCCGGGCAGGGGTTGCTGCTTCTCGCCGCGGTGCTCACGATCTATATCGTGCTCGGCATCCTCTATGAGAGCTTCATCCACCCGCTGACGATTCTGACCGGTCTTCCGGCTGCTGTCGTCGGCGCGCTGCTGTCGCTGCGCATCTTCGGCTTCGACCTCAGCGTCATCGCCATCATCGGCATGCTGATGCTGATCGGCATCGTCAAGAAGAACGCGATCATGATGATCGACTTCGCCATCGTCAGGCAGCGTGCGGGCGCCACGCCTTACGACGCGATCCGCCACGCCTGTCTGGTGCGCTTCCGGCCGATCATGATGACGACCATGGCTGCCATCATGGGTTCCGTGCCGATCGCCTTTGGTCTTGGTGCCAGCGCCGAGCTGCGCCAGCCCCTGGGCGTCGCCGTCGTCGGCGGCCTTATCGTGTCGCAGGCGCTGACGTTGTTCATCACGCCGGTGATCTACCTCTACATGGAGAGCCTGTCGTCAGCGGTGGGGCGCCTTGGCGCCATGATTAGGGGCCGCCGCCGCGCGGAGGCTGCGCCAATGGCCTCCGGGCGCCTGCACGGCGAGCCGGCCGAGTAGCCGCGGTCGAATCTCGCCGCCACCATGAATCCGGCGTCCGTCGGGGGTCGCGGATATGCCCGCGCATTTCCCGCACCTCAAAAGCTATCGACGCGGCACCAGATTCGTATAGCGTGACGCCGCCGATTTACTGGCCGGTCCGGCCGTGCGGCGTCGTTGCGGTATGGGGTGAGCGGCAGTGCAGTCCAGGCGAATCTTGGTCACCGGCGGTGCCGGCTTTCTCGGCTCGCACCTCTCCGATCGTCTGATCGCCGAGGGTCACGAGGTGCTCTGCGTCGACAACTTCTACACCGGTCGGCGCCAGAACGTCGCCCACCTCTCCGCCAATCCGCGCTTCGAGCTGATGCGTCATGATGTGACGTTTCCGCTCTACGTCGAGGTTGACGAGATCTACAATCTCGCCTGTCCGGCGTCGCCCGTGCACTACCAGAACGATCCCGTGCAGACGCTGAAGACCAGCGTGCATGGGGCCATCAATATGCTGGGCCTGGCCAAACGCCTGCGCGCGCGGGTTTTCCAGGCCTCAACGTCGGAGGTCTACGGCGACCCCGCGGTGCATCCGCAGACCGAAGAGTACTGGGGCCACGTCAATCCGCGCGGGCTCCGCGCCTGCTACGACGAAGGCAAGCGCGCCGCCGAGACGCTGTTCTTCGACTATCACCGCCAGCATGGACTGACGATCAAGGTCGCCCGCATTTTCAATACCTACGGGCCGCGCATGCATCTCAACGACGGACGCGTCGTCTCGAACTTTGTCGTCCAGGCCCTGAAGGGAGACGACATCACCGTCTACGGCGATGGGCAGCAGACGCGTTCCTTTTGCTACGTCGACGATCTCATCGATGGCTTCCTGCGCCTCATGTCGTCGGACGACGACATGGTCGGGCCAGTGAACCTCGGCAATCCCGGCGAGTTCACCATCCTCGAACTCGCCGAAAAGGTCGTCGCCCTGACGAATTCCAGGTCGCGCATTGTCCGAAAGCCCCTGCCATCCGATGACCCGCGTCAACGCTGCCCGGATATCACGCTGGCCAGAACGAAGCTTGGCTGGGAGCCGCAGATCGCGCTCGACGAAGGCCTTCGCCGCACCGTCGCCTATTTTGATGCGGTGCTGCGTGATGCCTGACTGGACTCAACCGCCTGTTCGCTTGTAGTCCCGATACCACGCGACGAAGGCATTTACGCCTTCCGCCAGCGGCGTGGACGGGCGATAGCCGGTCAGCGCTTCGAGCAAAGCCGGGCTGGCGTGGGTGACCGGCACGTCGCCGGGCTGCATCGGCAGCACCCGGCGCTTTGCCGTTCTTCCGACGGCAGCTTCAACGGTAGCGATCAGCTCGTCGAGCGCCACCGGATGGCCTCCGGCGATGTTCACGGTCCGGTAGGGTGCCTGCGGCGAGAGTGAATCCTCGACGCCCGACTGCCGCACCCGGTTGGCCTCGTTGGGCGCGATCGCGGTCAGGCGGATCATCGCCTCAACCAGGTCGCTCACGTAGGTGAAGTCGCGCAGAGGCTTCCCGAAGCCGTAGACGTCGATCGGCTGGTCGGCACCGATTGCCTCCACGAACTTGAACAGCGCCATATCCGGCCGCCCCCACGGACCGTAGACCGTGAAGAAGCGCAGCATCGTTGTCGGGATGCGAGAAAGATGCGCAGTCGAGTGCGCCATCGCCTCCATCCCCTTTTTCGTCGCCGCATAGAGCGACAGCGGTTCGTCCGCCCGATCGTTCTCGCTGAAGGGTACCTTCTGATTGGCGCCGTACACCGAGCTGGTCGAGGCGATGACGAGGTGGCGGGGCTTCGTCTCGCGCGCCAGTTCGAGCAGGTTCCACGACCCTACGAGATTCGATTCGATGTAGGCACGGGGATTGTCGAGCGAATAGCGCACGCCCGCCTGCGCCGCGAGGTGAACGATCACGTCCGGCTGTGCCAGGTCAGCTGCCCGCGCCAGGGTCGCTGCATCTTCCAGCATTCCGGTGACGGATGCGAACCCCGGCATCGCCGTGAGCGCGTTCAGGCGCGCCTGCTTCAGCCCCACATCATAGTACGGCGTCATGCCGTCGTAGCCGACCACCGCGTGACCGTCCACCAGAAGCCGTCGCGTCAGGTGAAAGCCGATGAACCCCGCCGCGCCGGTAACCAAATATCTCACTGCGCGGCGTCCGCCACCGGTGTGGCGACGGCGGCGTCGCTTGGCCGCCCGACGCCGGCGTAGCGGAAGCCGTGACGCAGCACTTCGTGCGGATCGTAGATGTTGCGCAGATCAATCAGCAGAGGGACCGCCATGACCGCTTTCAGTTCCGCAAAATCGAGCGCGCGAAAGGCGTTCCACTCGGTCACGATCACCAGCGCTGCCGCGCCTTTGGCCGCGTCGTAGGGCCCCGCCGCGAAGTTCACCCCATCGGTCATCCGGCGCGCCGCTTCCATCCCTTCCGGGTCGTACGCGGCCACCGTTGCGCCGGCGTCCTGCAGCGCCTGAATGATCGCGAGTGACGAGGCATCGCGCATGTCGTCGGTATTG
>Ga0265340_10000577_pt1 | contig 20402 bp, 19 predicted proteins | sample 4CB225metaG_FD_202082 | JGI IMG/M metagenome (GOLD analysis project Ga0265340, IMG submission 202082) | Rhizosphere microbial communities from Carex aquatilis grown in University of Washington, Seatle, WA, United States - 4-CB2-25 metaG | ecosystem: Host-associated > Plants > Roots >...
TCTGCCAGCATTTCAATGATCAATAATATTCCAAGCATGATCAGGATCCAGGGGTTGGCGAGTGTATCCCAGGGTGAGTTGAGCTTGATTAGGTTTGTATAATGAGCAAGCAATCCCACCACCAGCAGCGGAATATACGCGTTAAGTCCGGCGCTGGCTGAAAGCCCGAACGCGGAGAAAATACCGAGTAGTGCTTCCATGACAATATGCTCCTATCCGGTGAGGCCTGGGAATCCGCCCCAGGTGTGAGTAAGATTAAAGCGGAACAGATCTATGCTAAGGATGAGTAGGAAAGCCAGTGTCAATCCGGCCACAGCCGGCAGCCATAATTGGCGTAGATGATCGAAGGCATTGTCCTGTTTCATTACCATGATCCAGACGATGCTGAAGACCATGCTTAGTAGTAATAGCACGCCTAGGGTGCTCAGAATTGCCACAGGGTACAGGATAAAAGCATTCTGTGTCAACATGCCGAAATTAAATAACAAGATGATACAAATCAAGATACCGAATTGACGCCATCCGAGGGCTGGTTTTTCTTCGGGGACACGCCAGATGCTCTGGTTATACATTGGGAAAAGGACGCTAGCCATTGCAATGCCCATCCCGCTCCCTGTAAAGACCCTGGCTGTATTATCGGTAATATATAAATTGGGGATGTTGCTGAACGCACCTGGGTAGTTCGTCTTCATTAAAGCCAGGTAGGAATTTGAACCGTCAATTGCGAATGCGAGGAAGAAGAGTACCAACATGGCCAGAATGCCACGATTTGGAAGTTTGCTTCGCTTGGAGCCAATGAATCCCTGGAAAACCAGGGCAATGAACGCCGCATTGAACTCACCAGTGCAGCGCGCACACAGGGGCATTTGGATATCCCCGATATGGAGGGAGTGTGAGTCGAGGCGATGACAGACCGCGTAACCGACTGCATCGAGTTTGCCCATCAGGCCGGGCGGTGCGATGTAGATCCATCCGGCCAGGGCAATTAACGCCGCAATAGGTACAAACCATTTGATCAATGTTCGTAAAAGGGAAGCATGTTTTTCTTCGGACATGAGCGTCATTATATGGGTATTGTTTTGGAAAAGCAAGAAAACGTCGCTATCGAGTGTTTAAACCAGAGTGCCGTCCAAAAAAGGACGGCACTCGTGGGCGCTGTGGCTTCCTAATTAATTGAGGAGGGATGCCACAGCGCTGAGTCTTATACTACTTTCCATGTTGGACATCACCTCCTCCTTTCTATAGGATGGCAATTGATTGTGATCCCACCTTGCATTGATGGAAGTATTACATATCTTGAATTGGATGTCAATAGGCCGAATTAGATTCTAAGGAAATTGTAATTGAGTGGTAAAGTTTGATAGTCTTTGAGAGACTCCGCAAGGATTTCCCTGCTACCCTGTTCGAAATCCAATCAGGAGACGACTTATGAAGAAAAATCCGAAAATTCTCTGGATCACCGTCCTTGTCCTCGGCTGGTTGTTCGACTTTCTGTTCTGGAAACAATCCATCGGTATCAATTTTGCGATATATACATTGTTTTGCTTAATCGGCGGATTTTTCATCCTTCGTATGGATGAGAAGAGACCATCCCCTGGGACCATATGGTTGATTCCATTGGTCTTGTTCTTTGCGGCCATAACCTTCCTTCGGGCTGAGCCAATGACGTTATTCCTGGGCGTTGTATTTACGTTATTTCTGATGTGCATTCTTGCAATGACCTACCTCGGGGGCCGCTGGATCCAATACAGTCTGGCCGATTATGTTAGCGGCCTCTTCAAACTGGCAGGCAGTATGTTTGTGCAGCCGATTTCCTTTAATTCCGAAGTGAGACGCGAACAAGCAGGGAATGGGGAAGGCATTAAGAAATTTACCCCGTGGCCGATCCTGCGTGGCATTGTGATCGCAATACCGATAGTTGCGTTCTTCGCGGCCCTGCTTGCATCCGCGGACGCTGTTTTCAGTCAGCAGCTTGGGCTTTTCATCAAATTATTTCGCATTGAGAACCTGCCGCAGTATATTTTCCGATTCGTCTATATTCTCGTTGGGGCATATCTGCTTGCCGGGGTTTTCCTTCATGCCTCGACGCAAAGTAAAGACGAGAAATTGCTCGGTGAAGACAAATCATGGGTCAATCCTTTCCTCGGCTTTACAGAGACTACCGTCGTCCTGGGTAGCGTGGCCGTGCTTTTTGCCGCTTTTGTTGTTATTCAATTCAGGTACTTTTTTGGCGGACAGACCAACATCAACGTAGCAGGTTTCACTTATTCCGAATATGCGCGCCGCGGCTTTGGTGAATTGTTGGCCGTCGCCATATTTAGTTTGCTTATGATCCTCGGCTTAGGCACCGCATCCAGGCGAGAGAATGATAAGGAGCGCCTTATTTATTCCGGGCTGAGCACAGCGATTGTTGTATTGGTAATGGTCATGCTTGTATCCGCATATCAGCGTTTACTACTTTATGAAGCTGCATATGGGTTTTCGCGCCTGCGGACCTACACTCATGTCTTATTGATCTGGATCGGGATATTGCTTTGCGCAGTCGTTATACTTGAAATCCTTCATCGTCAACGCGCCATTGCAGTTGCGGTTTTGATCACTTCCCTTGGTTTCGTTGCAACGCTCGGTCTAATGAACGTAGACGGCTTCATTGTCCGGCAGAATGTCAATCGCGCGATGTCAGGGCACGGTCTCGATGTTCCTTACATCGTTTCTTTATCAAACGATACTGTCCCTGTATTGGTCAAGGAATTTCGATCCACCGAACTACCGGGATATACCCGCGATGCGGTCGGCGCGATCCTATTCTGCGGTTTGCAAGCCGACCCACAAAAACCCAATAAAGGCTGGCAGTCCTTCACGCTTTCGAGCTGGCAGGCAGAAGCAGCAATAAACGGAGTGAAGCCTCAGTTAGATCGGTACCGAGTTAGGAATGACCAAGGGCCTTTACAAATACTCACACCGGGTGGGGTTATGTACAACTGTTATCAAGGGGGCATGGATTAGATAAAAAGTGCGCCGGAAGGCGCACTTTGCTTTTATAATCGGAGCCGTATCAGGAGATCTCCATGGTAACTTATACATTTCGCCTAAAACCAGGCCAGGACCTATTTGACGAGATCGAGCAGTTTGTAGCAGAGGAAAAGATCGAGGCAGGTTGTGTGCTTTGTTCGGTCGGCAGCCTGACGTATGCCACTCTCCGTTTGGCTAATCTTGAGTCTTACTCGGAGTTTGAAGGCTACTTCGAGATCGTTTCGCTGACAGGGACCGTTTCGACCCATGGCTCTCATTTGCACGTCTCAATATCAGCCAGCGACGGAAAAACGATCGGTGGGCATCTTGTGCCCGGCTGCAAGATCTATACGACAGCAGAAGTTGTGCTGGCGGCTTTCCCTGATATCATCTATAAACGTGAATTATTATTAAACGATTCGGGGTATGATGAATTAATCGTATATGACCGTTAAGTCAGTATATATATCCTCGTTTTTAAATCGCATTAAGAAAGTTTTCCAAGTCGTCCCAGCGGCAGTATAAAACGGTAAAAAGAGCGGGAATGAAAGCCGTGCTACATATTTAATTTCTCTACAGCGGATAAAAATTCTTCTTGATTCCTAACCGTCTTCTTTATCCCCAGTCTTTTACCCAGGCGTGTCAATTGCGGCGGATCAACATAGGTTTGAGCAAGAATTTCCGTTTCTCCAAGCACGCTGCCAGCCGGGCCATCCACCAAAACCTGCCCTTTTGCCAATGCGATTACGCGGTCGAAATTTTCGGCACCGAAGTCAATATCGTGTGTGATTGTTATGACGGTCTTGCCGCGCTTTTTTAATTCACTGACCACATGGGCGATGCGCGCCACATTCGCAGCGTCCTGGCCGGTGGTTGGTTCGTCAAGGATAACGCAATCCGTGTCCATGGATAGGATGGAAGCCAGAGCAATCATCTTGCGCCAGGTGGAAGATAGATCATAAGGATTGGTATCTTTCTTGTCTGTCAATTCAACCAACTGCAGGGCGTCATTTACCAGGTTCTCTATTTTCTGTGTGTCGAATCCAAAATTACGAGGACCGAAGGCAATTTCTTCCCCGACCGTCCTGCAAAATAGCTGCTCGTCAGGGTTTTGAAAAACATACCCCACGTGTCTGGCCAACTTTGCCACCGAGACTTTTCTCGTGTCCAATTCACCAATCATCACGGTACCTGAGGTGGGCTGCAACAATCCATTCAGGTGCTTGACAAGTGTGGTTTTGCCTGAGCCGTTCTGTCCTACAATGGCAACCTGTTCACCAGCCTGGATGGTTATCGAGACTCCTCGCAAGGCCTGTACCGCCCCAGGATATGTGTAATCCAGGTTATTTACCTCTATATTCATTATTTTTTGAATCCTGTAATAGCTTCGTCCAGGGTGACGGGCAGCTCACTCTTTTTCGGCCAAAGACCTCTCCGGGCAGCTTCCCGTGCGGTGGAAGTGTAACGTGAAATGCCAAAGCCTTTGCCAACCAGTTGATCTGAAGTCAAAACTTCTCTCGGTTTGCCATCCATCAGAACCTGGCCTTCGTAAAGGGCGACAACGCGGTCGGCGAACTGGGCCACCCATTCAACCTTATGCTCAACCATCACGACAGTAATGCCCCGTTCCGCCAGTGACCTGATTACGCCGAAAACTTCGCGGGTCCCAATTGGGTCCAATTGGGAAGTCGGTTCATCGAGGACAAGCACCTTCGGCTGCATTACCAGGATCGATGTCAGTGCGACGCGTTGTTGCTGCCCGCCGGATAAGGAATACGGAGAGCGCTCCGCCAGGTCGTCTATGCCGGTCATGATCAATGCCTGCTCGACGCGTGGATTTATTTCTTCACGCGGCACGCCCAGGTTTTCCAATCCAAATGCAATCTCTTCGAAGACGGAGTATTTGGCACCAGAAATCTGGTTGAATGGATTTTGAAAAACCAGCCCAACGTTCATCACCCATTCGTTAAGCGTGGACGATTTTGTTTCTACTTCGGCTACCTCGACGCTGCCTTCGAGTTCGCCTTTAAAAAAATGCGGGATGAAACCCGCCAGTGTATAACAAAGCGTGGACTTGCCTGATCCGTTCGGACCGATTATTGCAAGAAACTCACCCTCTTTGATTTGCAGGTCCACTTTGGAAAGAGCGGGAGTATCGGTGAGTGGGTAAGTATAGGTGACTTGTTTGAGGTTTACTATAGCCATAATATATTTTTGTTCCTGATGGAACTATCTCTCGGGTATGAGTTATTAAGATGCCCGTATCTTGAGAACAATAATAACCAGAACCATCAGGACAAGGATGGAGCGTAAGGTTTTATCGAAACCGGTATCCCGGATTTCACGCAGGGAAGTCTTTTTACGGGTAGAGGTAAAGCCGCGTGCTTCGATCGCGATGGCACGCTCTTCCACTTCAACCAGCGAGCCAAAAACTAATGGCCCCACCAGTGGTACCAGCGCTCCGATACGCTTAAAAATACTTCCTTCTGTTTCCAGGCCGCGCGAACGCTGTGCGGCGATAATGGTTTGCGCTTTGGACTGCATCTGGGGGATGATCTGGATGGTAGAAATAATAACATAGGCAAATTGGCTGGGAAGGCCGCGACGGGTCAGGTCGCTCATCAATTCGCTCGGATGGGTGGTAAGCAGGAATAAAGTGAATGAGGAGATCATGGCAAATATGCGTGAGGCATTCGCAAAAGCGAACGAGAGGCTCTCACGCGTTATATGCAGGAACCAGAACTGGAAGATGATCGTTTTTCCGATGGGTTGGAAAAGGGCTTGCATGACAAAAAGAAAAGCGGTGGCGGGTAGGATAAGTCGCAGGGCAGTGAAAATATATTCACGCTGTATTCTGCCTAAAATACTCAAAGGAATGATGATTATCAATACGACAAATTGTGGCGTCCAATACCATGGACTCAGGAAAGCAACAAAGGTCAAACCGAACGCTAATGTGAGCTTGGTCAGGGGATTTAAGGAATGAAGCAGGCTGTCGCGTTTTAAATAAAAGGAAAGTCTTTCGTGCAAATGGTTCTCTCTCTCAACGATCCCTCTCTCCAGCGAGAGAGGGATCGTAATAAATAAAGGAGACTAATGACTTATAAGCTTTGCGATCACAAGAACATATAAGGCAATTACGACAATGACAACGCCCACTGCGATGTAGATTTGATTACGAGTAATACCGCCTTCAATTTGCACGTTCTCCGAGCGTGGGAAACGCGCCAGGAAACGCATCGAAAGCCCTTGAATAATGGCAAATGCCAATAAACTGGTCGAGATTTTGTCGAAAGGTTCCACGATGTTATTGGTTATCAAAACAGCCGGTAAAAGGCTTTGTCCCGTTTGGAGTAAATAGGCTGTAAGGAACGAAGACCCGCTGGCTGTAATACCGCCATAAATATAAACCGAGATGGGTGTTGACACCAACGCGGCAGTCAATGCCACCAGGAAGCCGGTAATCGCCGCTTTCCACCAGCTCTTGAAAAGCCCACCCCGTGCGCACCAACCGGCAACAAAACCGATGAAAAGAGCTACCGGCCACCAGGGCAAAGCGTTGGGATCAATAAGAAGGCCCCAGATGGTATTTGATAGAGTTCCGGTCAGTGCTCCTGCCCAGGGACCGCATAAGACAGCAACTAATACGGTTCCAATCGAGTCGAGATAGACAGGTAGTTTTAGCTGGACAACGATTTCACCGATAACAACGTTAATGGCGATGGCGACAGGGATCAGTACCCAGGTCATAGTATTGAAATCTTTTTTTATGGAATCTATGATTTTCATTCCGCATTCTCCTTTTCAATGAAATGGATAATAGAATACAACTTACTGGAGGAAGAGCTGACAATCGTTTCCAGTACACCTCCTAACCGGATATTGACTCGCTCAACTTTCCTACACGCTCGAGAAACAAATCGATGAAGTCCCTGGCGCGCACTCCCAGGGCCACTTTCATATTCACCGGTTGTTTTGTCAATCTATAGAAATCGGCGAAGGTCTTACCCATCGAAACTCCGCCCGAGATATCGACATCTACATAATGTTCTTCATAATCACAGAGCTCAGGGGCAAATGTCAAGGCCAGGGCGAGCGGATCGTTGATGATGCAGCCATCGATTTTTTGGAACTCGTCGTGGAACTCCATGTAAAAGCGGGTAGAGTCTGCTACGAACTTTGGTATCGGAGATTTGATCTTTAAAAGGCGCTCGACGTCTGCATGGGTAAAAATACATTGATATGTAACATCCAGTGGAACGAGTGTGATCGGCATCCCGCTGTGATAGACCATGTATGCGGCATGGGGGTCTACATAGACATTGAACTCGGCCAGGGGAGTGGTATTCCCTTGGTGCCTAATGGCTCCTCCCATGATGATAACCTCTTTGATAGCTTGAAGAATGCGCGGCTCTTTGCGGATTGCCACCGCGACATTGGTTAACGGTCCGATGCAGACAAGGGTCAATTCGCCTGGTGCAGATAAGATCTTCTCGATGAGAAAATCAACGCTGTGTTGGGGGACCGGCTTTGTTTTTGGCGGCGGCAAGACCGCATAACCTAGGCCGGTATTGCCATGCGTTTCCGGTGCGAGCAGGGATGGTTGAACGAGCGGCAGCTCGAAACCCCGGGCGACAAGGATATTCTTTGCTCTTGCAAGTTCGAGCACGGCCAGGGCGTTGCTTGTTGCTTGATCAACCGAACAATTTCCGTGCACGGTGCTTATGCCTTCCACTTTAAGTTCGGGCGAAGCCAGTGCGAGTAGGATAGCTAACGAATCGTCTATTCCGGGGTCTGTGTCGAACAGAATGCATTTTTGTTTCATATTAATTTGATAAAGTGATCCTCGGGGAGAAAAAAGCCGGATGCTTACTTATTTATAATTTCATTTACATCTTCTGCGGTGGGCAAAGATGGTTGCGCGCCGAATTTGGTAACAGCTAAAGCACCGCAGGCACAAGCATATTGTACGGCATCTTCCAATGATTTGCCATTCAATAATCCAACTGCCAAACCACCAATGAAGGCATCCCCGGCGGCTGTGGTATCCACAACGTTCACTTTGTAGGATGGGATAAGATTCACTCCATCCTTATTCACGATCAAGGCGCCCTGCGCTCCGAGAGTGATGATAATATTTTTTGCACCGCGAGCCAGAAGTGAAAGGCCCGCTGTGCCTACCGATGCGAGATCATTAACAGGTTTTCCCGTCAATAAACCGAGTTCGGTTTCGTTAGGCAGGATGTAATCTGCGGTCCTTAATAAATCATCCGGCAAGTTGTATGCCGGTGCCGGGTTGAGCAGGATAAGTAAACCCTTTTCTCTGGCGAGATTGGCGGAATGGATCACTGTTTCAATAGGAATTTCAAGTTGAAGCAGTAGCAGACGATAATCTGAAAAGGACCCTGGGCTTATATCTGAAGGAGTGACTTTCGCATTTGCTCCCGGTGAAAGGATTATGCTGTTCTGCCCCTGCGGATCGACAACGATCACTGCCGTACCGGTTGCGGACGATCCATCCGTTATTATGCGATCAGTCTCCACTTTATTTTGTTCGAGATTATTTATAAGCGTTGAGCCGAAAGCATCTGTCCCGACGCGGCCGATCATCGCAACCTGTGCCCCGAGGCGGGCCGAGGCTACAGCCTGATTTGCTCCCTTTCCTCCGGGTATGGTGATGAGGTTTTCGCCTTGAATGGTTTCACCGGGGGATGGGAACCGAGGGGCGCGCACAACCAGGTCTGCGTTGAGGCTCCCGATAACAAGGATTTTGCTCATACGTGTAATTTAAGCAAATAGGTCTTATAAGTGATTGCTATCGTTGGATCTCGACGGGTGTTCCGATATCTGCCCAGTTATATACCTGGAGTGCAGTGTCAACACCCAATACGACGCATCCAAATGAGATTGGCGAACCGAGAAAACCTGACCATAAGCGATTGCCGTCCGCGAGAATAGGAAGGGCATGGATGCCGTTTTCCAAACTACCTGACCAGTAAATCCCGAGCCAATCAGGCATCCAAATGTTCCAGGTAGCCCCATAGGCGTTTGGAATTTTATCGAGCACACTGAAGGTTCCGAGGCGAGTCGAATTTCCCATGCCGGTGGAAGCAATAACACTGTAAACAAGCTGTCCATTATCGTAAGCGTATAAATGCTGTTGAGAGATACTGACAAGGATGTATTTCCCCACAGAATTATCCTGCGAATCCGATCTCGGAGCAGGGATGTTGCTCACCAGGTTCATCTTCAACGGTGAGGGAACATCAGTAACAGAAGACGCACGAACATGTATGTTTGTTGGGACTGGAGTGAATGCTAATTTTGGAGAAGGTGTGTAGGTGGGCTTTGCAATCGTCACCACCGACCAGGAAAGGGATCGGCCGGTAGGCGAAGGAGAACCGGTGAGAGCGCTGGCAATCGAAGGAGAAATTGTAAATGCCACGCAAATTGTTAAAATGATCATTAGTGCGCTTGTAAGAATTGTTAACAATAAACCCGGGGAATTCTTATTATTCTTTGATGAATAGTTGTTTGTCATAGGATAAGATAGTTTGTTGATTCTACAACAAAATATGACCGGCTACTATCGGTCTTTCTCTAATGACAAACCGCGTCTAAAAACGAGGATAAAAAGCACTCTCCTCAGATCAATGCCACCTGCTACACTGAACTTTAATATCTTTTAAAAAAATAACCGACCTGTTTGGTAATAGGACATGTGTAGACGAGTATTCAAATGAATACCGAAAACGGGTGTTTATTTCAAGAACAGATTTTAAGGCGCTGGTCAAAGCCCCACTGGGCAGGCCGGCGCCTAATCTTTTTTATCCCCGCCGGGAAAGCGTCAAGGAGGTGGCGATATAAGTAGTTGTCGAATCAGGTGCCTTAATATGAGGTTATCTGTCATCACCAGTTATCCAAATTGACAAGGAGAAATCAATATGAACAATATAGATACCGGGGCTACTGCCATTGTGCTTATCAGCGCGGCCTTCGTTATGTTAATGACGCCCGGTTTAGCCTTCTTCTATGGAGGTCTGGTCCGTCGTAAGAACGTTCTCACCATCATGATGCAGAGTTTCATCTCGATGGGTATCGTCACAATCATCTGGGTCTTTGGTGGATTCAGCCTGATGTACGGTAAAGATATCGGCGGCTTCATTGGGAATCCCCTTCAATACTTTGCCTTGAATGGTGTGGCTTCTGCAACTTTGCAGATTCCAGGCTCCACCCTGGTCATTCCGTTGATGGCCTATTTCTTCTTCCAGGAGATGTTTGCGATTATCACCCCGGCCTTGATTACGGGAGCTTTCGCTGATAGGGTCAGCTTCAAAAGCTATCTGATTTTCCTCGTCTTATGGAGTATTCTTGTTTACACGCCGATGGCGCACTGGGCCTGGGGTGGCGGCTTCCTGGCGCAAATGGGCTTCGCCGACTTTGCTGGAGGAATCGTGGTGCATACGAGTGCCGGTTTCGCCGCACTGGCGTCCGTTCTTTTCATTGGCAAACGTAAGATCAAGAAGGGCGAAAAGCTCGCACCGCACAATGTCACCTATGTCGCACTCGGGGCGGCTTTATTGTGGTTTGGCTGGTTCGGTTTCAACGGTGGTAGCGCGCTCGGCTCCAATGGCTTGGCGGCTGTGGCTTTCGTCAATACCGATATCGCCGCTTCTCTGGCAATGGTCACGTGGATGATCCTTGATTGGACCCGCGAAGGAAAGCCAAACATGGTTGGCGCCATGACCGGGGCTGTTGCAGGCCTTGTGACGATTACACCGGCAGCCGGTTACGTTCAACCTTGGGCTGCGGCTATTATCGGCATCATATGCGCCTTTGTTTGTTACACCGCCGTCCAACTGCGGACTAAATGGGGCTGGGATGATGCGCTGGATGTTTGGGGAGTCCATGGTGTAGGTGGCGCACTCGGTACGATCCTGGTAGGTGTCTTCGCAGCGTTTGCCGTGAACCATGTAAGTGGATTGATCGAGGGTAATGTTCATCAATTCCTGATCCAATTGTTGGGAGCATCGCTGGCCATTGTCTATTCGGTTGTGGTGACCGTTATCCTCCTGTGGCTGGTAAATCTGATCACGCCTGTCCGTGTATCTGAGGAAATTGAGATCACTGGCCTGGACGAGGGGTTGTTTGGAGAAGCCGCTTACGTTGAATGAGATAACATTTATCGAATGATAAAAAGACCTGACGAGAATAATCTCCGTCAGGTCTTTTTTGTTATATTACCTCTACTGCGGGAGGATTTACCGAACTTCGACCCCCCTCACCCGCCCGCAAAAGGATAATGCTGCCAAAGACTAACAGACTTCCGACCAATTGAATGAATGTCAATTGTTCATGAAATATCAGATAAGCCCAAATTACGGTAAAAGCAGGCTCTAATGCTCCGATCAGATTGGCGATGGTTGCCGGTAAATAGCCGAGACTCATCAAGTAGAGTCCAAAACCGCCCACTGTCGGGCCGATTCCAAGGAAGACCAGGATTGCCCATCCGCTCACCGAAGTTCCTAGCCATAAGAAGGTGCCTAGAATAGGTTGCCCTGTAAAACTGTTCATTAACAGGTTGAAAACAAAAAGGAAGAATACCGCGCTGCTGAAGCCGTACAGCATGGTCGTCCAGGAGTCAATTGATTTATTCGAAGAGGCTTTACCCACTAATGTGTAGCAGGCAAAAAATAAACCCGTCAATAAGCCAAAAACAATTCCGGAGGCGTTTACTTTCCACGCCGCTGGATCCACGGCGCCTGAGACCAGTGCCGTGCCAAGCAGGCTCATAACAATGGATGATAATCTAACCCCATTGATTTGTTCTTTAAAAATGAAATATGCCAGGACAGCGGTCATCGCCGGCGAACTGAACGCCAGCACAGTGGCGATAGCTGCGCCGTTGAATTGTACTGAGAACGTCCACATAGAGTTGAACAGGGAGAGCGTTAATCCGTATAGGATGAAGAATGACCAGTGGGAGCGGTCAAGCCGAAGACGGTCACGTTTGAACGCGGCAAATACGATAAGTAGGCCAAGGACAACGGATAAATCCCGCCAAAATGCCAGTACAAGCGATGGCAGGTTATACGTCCTATTCAAGTAGCTGATCAATATACCTGTGAAAGAAAGGAATACGGTGGCGCTGAGGCCGATAAGATATCCCCGTGTAGAATCCCTGGATTTTTCCTGCATGCCTGCTCCTCAATATATCGGATATATCTTCGAATGTGACAATGATAGGTTATTCACGCCTTTATCCCGCTGGACATATCCTTTTATAGGTTGCTCAAGCAGGGGCTATTAGCCAGTTACAAAAAAATCAAAGCTCTGCATCCGCAGAGCTTTTGGAAGTGCCCCCATGGAGATTCGAACTCCAGTTTAAGCCTTGAGAGGGCTTCGTCCTGGGCCACTAGACGATGGGGGCTTATGCTTTTTCGGGTGAGCGGGCGAGATTGTATCATCAGGCGTACAGACAGTCAATTCAATGCAGGTCTTTTCAATCCCCATCGGCCTGAAGGAATGAAGCCTGGATCATAACCTTATGATTTTTCAATAGTCTTTTGAATTATCAGCGGGATTTCACGTAATAAATACTGCCGGTTTCGTCGTTATAAATTTTATTTAAGTTGGCAATCGTACCTAATTGATCCGGAGTGGCGAGATATTCTTTGGAGGAAAAACTGTTAAACCATACCAAGTATCCATCATTCCCCAGGCCCGGCCATCCATTGTAATGTTGTTCAATGTAGGTTAAGGTCGGTTTATGGCCTAAATCATTGGAAGGAAGGGAATGGACCTGGACACGTAAAATAAGCCAGACAGCCGCTTCGCCGTTACTGTAAAATTTATTGTCTTTAGTATCCAAACCTGATAGGTAGCGGGTGAAAGCAGTATTTTTGATATTTGACTTATTGAGGGAGTTATAAGAACTTACGTCTCCACTTACGAGGGAACTCTGGATATATACAAACGTCTTGCTTATCGGATAGATTGACCAAATTATTACCAATAAGATTAAAACGAAGCTGCTTCTCACCGGGCCAAATTTTTCTCGCGCTGCCTTTAATAAATGACTGCCAGCCGATAGCAGGACTATTAATAAGGAAGGTAGGAGAATAATATGTGCTCGGTCGGTTTCCGGCCCCTGTAGTTCGGGGGTGATGTTGAATATCAGTACTCCAATATATACGACCAGGAAGGCAAGGTGGGGGATAACCAATGGGGAGTCTATCCTGGAAATAAACTCCGAGACACCGGTCTTGAAAATCGCAAATATCAGCGGATACAGGATCACTGCATATAAAAGCAGGAGATTCACGTGCGAAATGATCTGCAATGGGATAAACCAATTCAATAATTTTTCTGAACCTGTAATAAAATTTAGCAATGGCATGAAAGGTATTCTTGAGCCGAATACGGATCCATTGATCGGAAAATTATGGAGATATCCCCATAGGAAAACAGGAATTGCGGTCGGTACAATAAAATAAAGAACTGACAGGACGGCCCGGCCGATGTTATTTCGGTTTTTATAGGCAACAACGATACCCCCGGTTGGGACTAACGAAAGGCCTGCGTATCTTTGTGAACATCCGACAACGATCAACACACCTGCCAGGAATAAATATTTTATCCTTCCTGTACTCAAATAAGAACATAGGCTCATCAGAAATAAAATGACGATAAGCATGTATAAGGGATCAGATGCGATGTTGGCGGAAATCTTAATAAGGGAGGTTGAGCTGAATATAACGAAACTTCCGATATAAGCAAAAATAGGTTCGTCGCTGAATGCACTCCAGAACATGAGGCCGGAAAACATGATGATTCCCCCAAACACAAGAATATTAAGAATCCAACCGACGTTGACTACATCCTGGTTAAATAGCAGGCTCCCAACGGATAGAAGCATGGGGTAAAGAGGTGGAAACTGGGTTAAAACATTGCCTCTGAAATCTATCAGGTTCCAGCCATTCGCTAAATTTCCAGCAACGGAGAGCATCATGGCTGCATCGTTCGAAATGCCTGGCCCCGTCCTGGAGGCAGCCAGATAAATAATAGCTCCGCCCGCGAGTGAAAGAATACTCAAGTAAAAGATGAAATACTTTTTTTTTGGATTGTTGACCATTCTATGTCTATGCTCGCATCTGTTTTAATCGAGATTTTTTATTCTAATATAAAAACTACTAATTCCTTTGGTCCGTGTACCCCTATTGTTAAAGTCATCTCGATGTCGGCAGTACGCGATGGACCGGTAATCAAAACGGTTGCCGAAGCATCCTTCACGTCTTTAATTTGTATGGCTTCTTCAAGAGAATACACGATTTGTGATGAATGGATCACGGCAATGTGGATCTCAGGAAGCAATGACACGCTTAAGGGTTTTCCCTTTCCTGACGGCATGACTATAGTACCGGTCTCAGCTATTGCTACAGCCGCCCCAGTAATTCCGGCTTTAACAAAAGGATCCCCGTTTCGGATAGCTTTGATGCCTTCCTGTGTTAATCGGCTTTCATCTAAAGCTGGAACCGATTTCCATATCATTATCGTACTCATACCACGTTCTCTAATAAGTGCTATCACACTATCGGTCAGGTGGTTTGGCGTCACCCGATAAACTTGTCCACCTATTGCTTTCAATTCCTGTGAGAACCTCTCGACTAAAATCTCTTTTGTCTTTATTAACTCTATTGCCACTAGGTCTTTTTGCTTCACTCCCATAATTACTGTCTTTTTAATCCTTGGTAATGAATCCCTATCTCCAGAGTGAAATCTGTTCCTGAATGTTTTAATTGCTGGGCGCGGAAAATCCTTGCTGTAACCCCAGCCTGTGATGCCAGGTAGCCACATCCATTGTGAGAATGGTGAGACGACCCTGGCACCCAGTCCGGCTAATCTTTGAGCCAATGAAAATAAGCTGGGTGATGCCGCTATACCACCATAAATTTGGAGCCCAATCTTACTTTGAATGGAAAGGCCAATGGCTTGTTTATTATTTCCTTCTTTCGTATTTCCTGCTCTGACCCTGGTCAATAACCTGGGTAGATCAATATCTACTGGACAAGCATCCTTACAAGCACCGCATAATGAGGATGCCTGGGCCAGGTGCCCAAATTGTTCCAGCCCTATTAGTCCTGGAGAAACAATGGAGCCAATCGGCCCGGGATAAGGTGCCATGGAGCCATCTGAACCGACGTATGCATGCCCACCAAGCTCTCGAAAAACCGGACAAGCGTTGAGGCAGGCGCCACACCGTATGCAATACAATGCCTCCTGCAAGGGAGAGTTTTGCAGGCGCGAACGCCCATTATCCAGGATAATGAGGTGACGTGCCTGCGCACCGTCAGTTTCTTCAAGGCGACGAGGTGAATTTATAAGTTGTGTGTAGACAGTCAATTTTTGCGCTGTAGCGGAGCGCGCCAAAAGCGAAAGCATCAGAGCAAGATCGCCAAGTGTCGGTACGAGACGTTCCATACCCATCAGGGCAATGTGTACCGGAGGAACTGTTGTGACCATTCGTCCATTGCCTTCATTTGTGACCATACATAATGTGCCCGTCTCAGCCACGCCAAAATTGACGCCACTAATACCAACATCGGCAGTCAAAAACACTTCACGCAGAATCTTACGAGCAGTACTCGTAAGTATCGAAACGTCTTCTGTATATGGAATGCCGAATTTCTCATGAAAAAGCTTTCCCACATCTTGACGACGCAGATGAACGGCAGGAGTAATTATATGAGCTGGTTTTTCTCCACGCAGTTGGACGATATATTCGCCTAAGTCTGTCTCAACGACACGATGTCCTAGCGCTTCTAGTGAGAGATTAAGTTCGATCTCTTCCGAGATCATGGATTTTGATTTCACGAACAGGAGAGGTCCAGAGGCAGTTCCCGCGGTAATCTCTAATATGATTTTAAGAGCATCTGCTTTGTCGGCAGCGCGATGAACAATGAAACCATTCTCAACAAGCTTCCCGGTGAATATTTTTAAATACTCACCTAGATGTGCAATAACGTCGGCGCGGACTTCATGTGCATGTTGGCGTCGTTCGCGCCAATTGGGGAGGGTGGCTAATGCTGCAATCCGGCCTTTGACTCGCCTTTCTGCGTTTGCATCCAGGGCTGCCTGGAGGGATTCGTTGACGATGGAGGCACGAATTCTTTGATGGAAAATGTTGGTGCTCACTTCATGCTCCCGGAGATCTGTGGTTTAAGACTTGAGTAATGTGTAAGACGTTCTGCGGTTTCTTTTGACGATGCAATCCGCCCTTGATGTGCATCAGGCAGCCGGCATCACAAACCACGAGTGTGGGCGATTGAGTGGTTTCCAGGTTCTTTATCTTGCGCTTGAGCATCTCAGCCGCAAGCTCAGGATGTTCGATAGAAAATATTCCGCCAAAACCGCAGCAATCCTGGGCTTCTGGCAATTCTCGGATGTCGGCTCCGCTCACATTTGACAGCAAAGCACGTGGCTGCCGGTCGATGCCCAGGCCTCGGTAAAGATGACATGTGGGGTGGTAAGTCAAAAGCCCTTCCCAGGATGCCCCAAAATCTGTTATTTTCAGGATATCAACCAGGTATTCGGTAAATTCATACGTCCGGGCACCGAGTGCTTTCGCGCGTAACAACCACTCATGATCGTCTTTGAACAACTCGGGGTAATTTATTCGGATCATGTGTGCGCAAGAGCCGGAAGGGATGACTATATCGCCCGGTGCGGATTCAAAGACTCGTATGGTGTGTTGGGCAATTTGGCGCGCCTCTGCGCGTAATCCTGCATTGAAAGTGGGTTGGCCACAACAGGTTTGGTCACGTGGAAAGTCTACTTCAACACTTATACGGCGAAAAAGGTCCACCATCGCCTCACCGATTTCTGGAAAGAACGTATCCACAAGGCAGGTAATAAAAAGTTGAACCTTAGGCATCTTTACATTGTAGTACAAAAGGCTGTGGTATGATTCTTTGCTTATGGAAATCTTCAGAACGAAATTACCGACTCCATTTAATTTACCTAAACGACTCAGCCGTCTTGGTGAATTTGTTTATAACTTGTGGTGGACCTGGCACCCTGAAGCAACACGCGCAATTGGGCGGCTGGATTATGATCTTTGGGAAAGACTCGGTCATAATCCCATCCGGTTTCTCCGTGAGATCGGACGAGCGCGCCTTGACCAGGCGGCGCAGGATGATGATTATCTTGCAATATACGATGGCATCTTTTCAGATTTTGACTTGTATTTTTCCACAGACAAACCCTGGGCAGTACGTACGCACCCTGAATTGACCAATCACCCGATCGCATATTTCTCGATGGAATATGGTTTACATGAAACGCTTCCGATATATTCGGGTGGGCTAGGCGTGTTGGCGGGCGATCATTTAAAAGAGGCCAGTGACCTTGGTTTGCCCTTGGTGGGGGTGGGTTTTATGTACGCAGAGGGTTATTTTACCCAGCGCATTAGTGAAGATGGCTGGCAGGAATCGATCAACAATTTGTTGAAATACGACGACCTGCCAGTGCTGCCGGTAACTACCGAGAACGGCAAACGAATGACGGTTGAAGTTGAATTTCCCGACCGCGTCATATCGCTTCAAATTTGGGAAGTGCGCGTCGGCCGCGTACCGCTCTATTTGCTTGATTCAAATGTGGATCCAAATTCGGACGCGGATAAGAATTTAACGGCTCGTCTTTACTTGTCTAATCTCGATCAGCGGATCATGCAGGAAGTGCTGTTAGGGATAGGCGGAGTGCGCGCTTTGCGGGCGCTGGGATACAACCCTTCCGTCTGGCATATGAACGAGGGTCACGCCGCTTTCCTGACTCTGGAAAGAGCGCGCGAACTCGTGGAAGCCGGTCATACCTACAACCAGGCTATCGAAAAAACACGCGGGCAAAATATCTTCACCACGCATACACCGGTTGCTGCCGGTAATGATGAGTTTCCGCTTTGGCTGGTTGAAAAATATCTAGCCACCATTTGGCCGCAACTTAAATTGGAGCGTGAACAATTCTTCGATATTGCCCGTCACCAAATGCCATCCGGCGAAACTTTCAGTATGGGGATACTTGCCTTGCGTAATTCGAACGGACGCAATGGTGTTTCCGAACTTCATGGTCAGGTGGCCCGCAAAATGTGGCATTTCCTGTGGCCAGATTTGGAAGAAAAAAATGTGCCGATCATACATGTGACCAACGGCGTACATACAACGAATTGGATGGCGCGCCGGTTGCGAATTTTATTCGATGGTTACCTGGGAGAAGATTGGCTCGATCATCTTGACGAACCGGAACTTTGGGGAAAATTGGACGACATCCCTGACGAGAAATTATGGGCAGTGCGCACACACCTGAAGCGTAAACTCGCTTTCTATATGCGTGAGCGGGTGCGCGACCGCTGGACGGTGGGCGGTTATCACCCTGTTCAAGTGGTTTCTTCTGGTGTCCTCATAAATCCTTATGCCCTGACAATAGGGTTTGCCCGACGATTTGCCACCTATAAGCGGGCCGACTTGATCATTTCTGACGTCGAACGTTTGGTCGATATTATTAACCGACCGAATATGCCGGTGCAGATCATATTTGCGGGTAAGGCGCACCCTGCCGATCAACCGGGAAAGCAGATCATTCAGGAGGTCTATCGACAGGTCAAGCGCGCAGAAATGGGTGGGCGCCTGGTCTTTCTGGAGGATTATGATATTAATCTTGCCCGTTATCTTGTCCAGGGTGTCGATGTCTGGCTTAATACCCCGCGGCGTCCGATGGAAGCCAGCGGTACCTCGGGTATGAAGGCGGCGATCAATGGGGCACTTAATTTCTCCGTGTTGGATGGCTGGTGGCGTGAAGCGTATAACGGAGAGAATGGGTGGGCGATTGGAAAGGATGTCGATGGTGATAATTCCCCGGCGCAAGATAAAAAGGACGCCGACGATTTGTATGATATTTTAGAAAACGAGATCATCCCGCTTTATTACAACCGTGATCCGAAGGTAATCTCCCATTCCTGGATGACTCGAATGAAAGGATCACTTAAAACCATTATTCCACAATTCAGTACGCGGCGAATGGTAAAAGAATATGTGAAAAAATTATACGATCCGGCGCTGCAATAGCCATGTTTAATTTTCTCTTTTCTTCGTCGGCCTGGGTGGGCGCCTTAACGATCTTCTGCCTGCGCATCACCGACATGTCTCTCGATACGTTGCGGCTGCTTTTCGTCATGCGTGGACGCAAGGCCCTGGTCTGGACCTTGGGATTTTTTGAATCAGCAGTTTATGTCATTGCGATCACCAAAGTGTTAACAAATATAAGTAACCCTCTTACGGTGCTCGGCTACGCGGCGGGGTTTGCCACCGGCAACCTAATCGGAATGCTCGTTGAAGAACGCCTCGCAATCGGGCATATCCATTTGGAAATTATCAGCCAGCAGCATGGTGTGAAATTGGCGAAAGCGTTGCGGAAAGCTGGTTATGGCGTGACAGAGATCTCCGCACGCGGCAGGGACGGTACCGTCCGGATATTAAGCGCCAGCGTACTGCGAAAGGATCTGGCCCATGCCAGACAGATTGTTCATGAGACCGATGAAGAAGCCTTCATGACTTCTGAAGACGTAAGACCGGTTCGCCGCGGATTTTGGAGAGCCTGACGATTTACAATTATCTTATTTAAATTAGGTTTCAGAATAACGACATTAAGGTACCTATTAAAAATAATGTACACAAATTCCCTTCCTTTAATTACTGCTGAAGAATTAGCTGCAAAGTTTCACTCTCATGATCAATTCCTTGTGTTGGATGTCCGGGAGGTCTGGGAATTGGACCTGGCAAAAATAGTGGATGATCGCCTTACCGTTTTACCCATGAGCCGGCTGGCTGCCGAAGGCATAACAGCGCTGCCGGAATCAGCGAAATCAAAAGATACGGAAATATTTGTACTTTGTCATCACGGTGTACGCAGCGCAGATGTCACAAATTGGCTTGTTTCCCAGGGCTGGAAAAATACGTTTAGCGTCACCGGTGGGATTGATGAATACGCCAGGAAGATTGATGGTTCAGTGGGATTCTATTAAATTGAAAAGTTCAAACGGCACCTGCATGATATATCCGGAAAAAAGAATATGCACAGGTCTAAGACCTGTGCATATTCTTTTTTCCGGATGTCTTTGTCCCACGTTTTTAGCGTGGGACAAAGACATAAGAAATCACAACCATTCGATCTATTTCTTGAAGACGAACTGACCGTCTTTATAAAACGGCTTGTTATCTGCCAGGATCTCTGAATCCTTTCGTATATCACAGATCATATCCCAGTGAATCGCAGACTTGTTCTTGGACCCGGTTTCAGGGTAACCGGCGCCAAGCGCCATGTGAAATGATCCACCGATC
>Ga0265340_10000579_pt1 | contig 20329 bp, 18 predicted proteins | sample 4CB225metaG_FD_202082 | JGI IMG/M metagenome (GOLD analysis project Ga0265340, IMG submission 202082) | Rhizosphere microbial communities from Carex aquatilis grown in University of Washington, Seatle, WA, United States - 4-CB2-25 metaG | ecosystem: Host-associated > Plants > Roots >...
GTTTGCGGCCGACCTGATCGCGGCCACCGTGCCCAGCCAGGTCGGCACGGCTTTGATCATCAGTCTCGGTGGTGACGTCGCGGTCGGTAACCTGGACGACGTCCCGATAGGCGCCGGGAACGGCTTCACCCACCACTGGCAGGTGGCCGTGGCCGAGCGGCCGGAAGATGCGGCCGGGCCGAACGCCGAGATCGTCGTCCTGGAAGAGGGTGGCCTGGCCACCTCGTCCACCCTGGCCCGGCGCTGGCAGTTGGGCGGGGCCCCGGTGCATCATCTGCTCGACCCCCGGACGGGGCTGCCGATCGACCCGATCTGGCGGACGGCGAGCGTCTGCGCCGCGTCCTGCCTGGACGCCAATGCCGCCAGCACCGCGGCGATCGTGATGGGCGACGAGGCCCCGGCCTGGCTGTGGGAGCACGATCTGGCGGCCCGGCTGGTCGCCGCCGACGGCCGGGTGCTGCGGATCGCCGGCTGGCCGGACCCGGACCAGTGAAAATCCTCCGGGACGATCGGCTGCTCTGGTTCCTGAACCGGGGCACCGGGGTCGTCCTGCTCGTGCTGCTGACTCTCGCGGTGGCCCTCGGCGTGCTGGCCACCGTGCGGGCGTCGTCCCGGTGGTGGCCCCGCTTCGTCACCCAGGCCCTGCACCGGAACATCTCGCTGCTGGCGGTGGCTCTGCTGGTGGCCCACATCTCCACCGCGATCATGGACGACTATGTCGACCTGCGCTGGTACGACGGCGTGGCGCCGTTCGTCGCCCACTATCGGCCGTTCTGGCTGGGCCTGGGCACGGTGGCGCTGGATCTGATCGTGCTGGCCGCCGTGACCAGCCTGGCCCGGAACCGATTCGGGTTGCGGCAGTGGCGAGCGGTGCACCTGACCACCTATCCGGCCTGGGCGCTGGGCCTGATCCATGGCCTCGGGATCGGCACCGATCAGCGCACCACCTGGTCGGTAGCGACCACGGCGAGCTGCGTCGGGGTGGTGGCCGTGGCGGGGGCGGTGCGGCTGGCCACGACCACCCATGCCCCTGAGGTCATCGATCTCAGGTCTGCTCGGCCCCGCACCCATTCCGCTTCGAGGCGCTACTGATGCCCGCTTACGCCATGCTCACCGCCGGTTACCAGGTCGAGGTCGCGGCCGTGACCGGTCCCTTGCTGCTGCGCGGCATCGGCACCGGTGACGCCTCCCTGCGCCGGCACCGGGCCCTCTGGCGCGAGCCGGACAAGATCCGGGCCGAAGCTTTGATCAACGAGGTCCGGCGGGCCCGGATCGGGGGCCGGGGCGGCGCCGACTTCCCGTTCTGGCAGAAGCTTCAGGTGGCCCGGCAGTCTGGACGGCGCCGCGAGCTGGTGGTGAACGCCGCCGAGGGCGAGCCGGCCAGCGCCAAGGACAGCGCCCTGCTCACCGCCGTCCCGCATCTCGTCCTGGACGGCGCGCAGTTGGTGGCCGAGGCGATCGGCGTGCGCGTGGTGCACGTGATCGTCGCCGGCGAGCGCCCGGCCGTGCTCGAGGCGATCCTGCGGGCCATCGACGAACGAGCTCAGGGACGCCGGTGCGTGCGGTTCGAGGTGCACCCGACGACCGGCGGGTTTCTCGGTGGCCAGTCCCGCGCCGTCCTGGAGCTGCTGGCCGGCCGGGAGAACCTGCCGGTCACGGGCGAGCTGCCGGAAGCGGTGTCCGGGTTGCACGGCAAACCCACCCTGATTTCCAACGCCGAGACGTTCGCCCAGGTAGCGGCCCTGCACTCGGTGGGAGCCAATGGCTATGCCGCCTTCGGCACCGCCGATGAGCCGGGTACCCGGTTGCTGACCGTCGCCGCGGACGGCCCGGGTGGTGCCGTTCTGGAGGTCGCCCACGGGGAGCCGCTGGCCAACGTGCTGCGGTTGTGTGGCTTCGACCCCGGGCGCCCGGTGCTGATCGGCGGCTACCACGGAAGCTGGCTGTCGGCCCTGCAGGTGCCGGCGGCCACGATCAGTCCGATCGGTTTGCGGGATTTCGATGCCCGGCTCGGGGCCGGGGTGATCCTGCCCCTGGTGCCCGGCGATTGCCCGGTGATCTATACCGCGCATGTGGTGTCCTATCTGGCCCAGCAGCGAGCGCAGCGGTGCGGGCCCTGCATCCAGGGACTTCCCGCGCTGGCCGACGCCTGCGCCCGGCTGGCCCGGACCGGACCGGCTGGGGCCGATCTGGACGCGCTGCCCCGGGTGCGGGAGCTGTGTGGCCTGGTCAGCGGGCGGGGAGCCTGCCGGCACCCGGATGGCACGGCCCGGCTGGTGCTGTCGATGCTCGATACCTTCCCGGGCGAAATCGTGCTGCACGAGCGGGGCGGCTGCACCGCCTGACTCAGACCCACGCGCATGATCACCGGCTTGGCCTTCGGATGTGCTGCGGCCGTGACACTTTCGTGGGCCTAGCCGGTGATCATGAGTGGAGAGGCCGGGGTGTGCAGGGGTGCAGGGCGATCACGAGTTTGGGGTGAGGTGAGGCCCGAATGGCGCCGATCCACTTCTGTTTGAGTCCGATCATGAGCGCATTGGTTGCATTTACCGTCCCGAGGGCGTAGAACGGGGCTTAACAGAAGTCCGAGTGTTTGGACAACGATGTCATTATTCGCTACCGAACGACAGCAGGTAATCCTCGACCGCGCCCGGGTCGACGGCCGGGTCGACGTCATGACCCTGGCGGTCGAGCTCGAAGTCACCCCGGAGACGATCCGGCGCGACCTGACCGCCCTGGAGCGGCGGCGCCTGCTGCGCCGCACTCACGGCGGGGCGGTCCCGGTCGAACGGCTGGACTTCGAGCCCCAGATCGCCGTCCGAGAGTCCCTGCACGTCGAGGAGAAGCAGCGGATCGCCCAGGCCGCACTGGACGAACTGCCCGAGGAGGGCGCCGTGCTGTTCGACGCCGGCACCACCACCGCGGCCCTGGCCCGGCTGATTCCCGACGACCGCCAGCTCACCGTGGTCACCAACGCGTTCCCGGTCGCCGTCCTGCTGGCCGAGCACCGCAACCTCACCGTGCATACCCTCGGCGGCCGATTGCGCTCCCGAACCCTGGCCACGGTGGACGAATGGGCGCAGCGGGCGCTGCGCGAGGTCTTCGTCGACGTCGCCTTCCTGGGCACCAACGGCGTCTCGGTCGGGCACGGGCTGACCACCCCGGACCGGGCCGAAGCGGCGGTGAAACGAGCCATGATCGCGGCGGCCCGACGGGTCGTCGTGCTGGCCGATCACACCAAGTTCGAGGCCGACCACTTCGCCCGGTTCGGCGACCTGACCGAGGTGGACGTTCTGATCACCGACAGCGCGGTGCACAGTGACCTGGTGTCCGAGGTCGAGGCCGCTGGACCACGGGTGATCCAGGCATGATCATCACCCTGACCCCGAACCCCAGCCTGGACCGGACCCTGCAGTTGGAGCACCTGGTCCGGGGCACGGTCAACCGGGCCGGCGACGGGCGGGTCGACCCCGGCGGCAAGGGGGTGAACGTCTCGCGGGCGCTGGCCGCACACGGAATCAAGAGCATCGCCGTGCTCCCGCTCGGCGGCCCGGACCGCACCCGGCTGACCAACCTGCTCACCGCTCAGGGCGTCGAGGTGCGCGCCGTCCCGGTGACCGGGGACGTGCGGACGAACATCACCGTGGCCGAACCGGACGGCATCACCACCAAATTGAACGAACCGGGCCCCGACCTGACCCCGGCCGAGGCCCGCGCGCTGGCCCGCGCCGTCCTGGAGGTCGCCACCCCCGGTAGCTGGGTAGTCGCCTGCGGCAGCCTCCCGGGCGGAGTTCCGGCCGACTTCTACGCCCGCCTGATCAAGCCCCTGCACACTCGCGGCGCCCGGGTAGCGATCGACACCAGTGGGGCGTCGCTACAGGCGGTGCTGGCCGCTGGCCCGGGCATTGCCCACCCCGACCTGATCAAACCCAACCTGGATGAACTGATCGAGGCGGTCGGGCGGCCCCTGCGCACCCTCGGGCAGGTGGTGGCGGCGGCCCAGGAACTGCTGGCCCGGGGTATCGGCACCGTGCTGGCCAGTCTCGGCGCCGACGGCGCCGTGCTGGTGACGGCGGACCGGGTGATCTACGGGTCGGCCCGGGTAAGCAACCCCCGGAGCACGGTCGGGGCCGGGGACGCCCTGCTGGCCGGCTACCTGTCCCAAATGGCCGTTCCCGGCTGCACCCGGATTGCCGTTGCCGGCTGCCGCGCCCAGACCGCCGTTCCCGACCTTGCCCCGATGGACATTTCCGGCGGCCCACCGCAGCCCGACCCGGCCTGGGAGGCCCTGGCCGCCGCCCTGGCCTGGGGCTCGGCGTCCACCGGTTTGCCGGGCAGCCGGATGCCCGGGCCGGACGACGTCAATGCGATCACGGTGACCATCCACGACTACCTGGATCCCGAGCAACTTCTGGAAGGTGAATCTCAGTGAGCGATCTGATCACGACCGACCTCATCCTGCTTGACCTCGACGTTCCCGATCGCGCCACGGTGACCCGGTTGCTGGCCGAGCGGCTGGCTGCCGCCGGGCGGGTGAGCGACCTGGAGGGATTCCTGACCGATGTCCGGGCCCGGGAGGAGCAGATGCCCACCGGCCTGCCCGGCGGCATCGGCATCCCGCACGCCCGGTCGAAGTACGTCACCGAGCCCAGCCTGGGATTCGCCCGGGTGCCGGCCGGGGTCGACTTCGGGGCCGAGGACGGCCCGGCCAACCTGATCTTCCTGATCGCGGCGCCGGACGGCGCGGGCGCCGATCACCTGAGCATCCTGGCCGCCCTGGCCCGGCGGCTCGTCCACCAGTCGTTCCGGGACTCCCTGCTGAGTGCCTCCGGACCGGAAGTCATCGTCGACATCGTCCTGAAGGAGGTGGCGTCGTGAGAATCGTCGCCGTCACATCGTGTCCCACCGGAATCGCCCACACCTACATGGCCGCCGAGGCCCTGGAACAAGCCGGTAAGGCCGCCGGTCACGAGATCAGCGTCGAAACTCAGGGGGCGGCCGGGGCCAACCCGCTGGCACCCGAGGTGATCGCCGCCGCCGACGTCGTCATCTTCGGGGTGGACGTCGAGGTCCGGGACAAGCACCGGTTCGACGGCAAGCCGCTGATCCAGGTGCCGGTGAAGAAGGCCATCTCCGACGCGGCCGCGATCATCGAGCAGGCGGCCGAGATCGTCCGCAACGCTCCCGCACCGACGGCGAGCGCACCCGGTGGCGCTGCGGCCCCGGCGCTGGTCAGCAAGGTGACCGCCGATGCGGGCACCGCCACCCGGGTCCGGCAGTGGCTGATGACCGGCGTCAGTTACATGATCCCGTTCGTCGCCGCCGGCGGCATCCTGATCGCCCTGTCGTTCATGATGGCTCAGGTCGCGGCCGGTAAGCAGGGCGCGATCCTGGTCACCAAGGTGCCGCTGACCACGGTCACCCAGAACTTCGACTTCACCTCGGGCATGCACTGGGCCGCGCTGTGCTTCCAGATCGGGTCGGCCTCGTTCGCCTTCCTGGTGCCGGCGCTGGCCGGTTTCATCGCCTTCGCGATCGCCGACCGGCCCGGGATCGTGCCCGGCTTCGTCGGCGGCTCGCTGGCTGTCTCCGTCGGGGCCGGCTTCCTGGGCGGCATCGCGGCCGGCTTCATCGGCGGCTTCATCGCCCTCTGGCTGGCCCGGCGCAAGGTGGCCAAGTCGGTCCGGGGCGTGATGCCGGTGGTAGTGATCCCGCTGGTGGCTACCTTCGCCACCGGACTGATCATGCTGATCGTGCTCGGCCGGCCGCTGAAGTGGGTCTCGGACGAGCTGACCAAGGGCCTGAACAACATGACCGGGGCCAACCTGATCCTGCTCGGCGTCATCCTCGGCCTGATGATGGCGTTCGACATGGGCGGCCCGGTGAACAAGGTGGCCTACACCTTCGCCACCACCGGACTGGCCGCCGCCGGCACCGCCACCGACGCCACCCAGTTGAAAGTGATGGCTGCGGTGATGGCCGCCGGAATGACCCCGCCGCTGGGGATGGCACTGGCCACCCGGTTGCGCCCGGCCCTGTTCAGCGAGCCGGAACGGGAGAACGGCAACGCCGCCTGGCTGCTCGGAGCCTCGTTCATCACCGAGGGCGCGATCCCGTTCGCGGCCATCGACCCGCTCCGGGTGATCCCGTCGCTGATGCTCGGCTCGGCCGTCACCGGCGGCATGGTGATGGGCTTCGGCAGCACCCTGCGGGCCCCGCACGGCGGCATCTGGGTCACCCCGCTGATCGGTGGCGTCCTGCCCTACCTGCTCGCGCTCGTCGTCGGCACCGTGATCACCGCCTTCACCGTGTCGGCGCTCAAAGGCCTGCGGGACGGCGCCGGTGCCAATACCGACGACGCCAAGTCCACGACCGACGCCGTCCCCGCCGCCGTCTAACCCCAAATCCCTAACCCAAATACCTCGTGATCATGCACGTTTGCCCGCGGGCAGATGTGCATGATCACGAGAATCTGGAGGTTCTTCATGTCCGAACGTCGCGTTGTCATCGCTTCCGCTGTCGGGCTGCACGCCCGGCCCGCGGCCCTGTTCACCCAGGCCGCAGCCAAGGCCCCGATGCCCGTCACGATCGCCAAGGCCGGCCACCTGCCGGTGGACGCGCGCAGCATCCTCTTCGTGCTCACGCTCGGTGCGGCCCACGGTGACGAGGTCGTGCTGACCGCCGAGGGCGAGGGCGCGGACGAAGTCCTCGATCACCTGGCCGCCCTCCTGACCCAGGACCTCGACGCCCCGGCTGGGCATTGAGATGGTCAGCCGATTCGAAGGGCTCGGGGTCAGCCCGGGCACGGCCTCCGGGCCGGTGGCCCGGATCGGGCTACCGCCGCGGCCGCCGGCGTCCGAAAAACCCGGTACCGACGCCGAGGCCGAAGCCGAACGCGTCCGACTCGCTCTGGAACAGGTAGCTGTCCTGCTCGAGCAGCGGGCCGGGCAGGTTTCCGGCGAGGCGACGGCGGTGCTGGGCGCGACCGCGATGATGGCCCGCGACCCGGCCCTGCTCGGCGCGGTCAAGGTCCACCTCGACCAGGGCCGGCCGACCGCGCAGAGCCTGGACCGCGCGGTTGAGGAGTTCTGCGACCTGCTCACCGCCGCCGGTGGGTACCTGGCCGAACGGGTCGGCGACCTGCGCGACGTCCGTAATCGGGCCCTGGCCCTGGTGCTGGGGGTGCCGATGCCCGGACTCCCGCACCCGGGTCACCCGTTCGTTCTGGTCGGCCGTGACCTTTCACCCGCGGACACCGCGGCGCTCGACCCGACCGAGGTGCTCGCCCTGATCACCGAGCAGGGCGGACCGACCAGCCACACCGCGATCCTGGCCAAGGGGCTCGGGGTGCCGGCGGTGGTGCAGTGCCCAGCCGCCCGCGACCTGATGGACGGCACGCTGGTCATCGTCGACGGCTCGACCGGGCGGGTGATCGCCGACCCCGACCAGGGCACCCTGGCCGAGGCGATGGACCGGGCCGACGCCCGCCGAAAGCTCAGCTCGCTCGGTTCCGGCCCGGGGCGAACCGCCGACGGGACGGCGATCACCCTGCTGGTGAACATCGCCACTGTGGACGACGCCCGGCGGGCCGCGACCCTCGACTGCGAGGGCGTCGGGCTGTTCCGGACCGAGGGCATGTACCTGGGCCGGGCGAGTGCCCCGAGCGTGCCGGAGCAGGAGGCCAGCTACCGGGAGGTGTTCGCGGCTTTCGCCGACCGCAAAGTGGTGGTCCGGACCCTGGACGCCGGGGCCGACAAACCGCTGGCCTTCGTCAACCACGGCCAGGAGGAGAACCCGGCGCTGGGCGTGCGCGGGTTGCGGGTGGCCCGGCGGCATCCACAGTTGCTGGAAACCCAGCTCGAGGCGCTCGGCCGGGCCGCCCGGGTCAGCCAGAGCGATGTCTGGGTGATGGCCCCGATGGTGTCGACCCCGGCCGAGGCACGCGAATTCGTCAGCGCCGTGCGTTCTCACGGGCTGCCGGTGGCCGGGGCGATGATCGAGGTGCCGGCGGCCGCGCTGCGGGCCCGGGAACTGCTGCCGGAGGTGGACTTCGTCAGTATCGGCACCAACGACCTGGCCCAGTACACCTTCGCCGCCGACCGGATGCAGGGCGAACTGGCCGACCTGCTCGACCCCTGGCAACCGGCCCTGCTGGACCTGATCGCCCTGGTCGGCGCGGCCGGACCGGAGTCGTCCACCTCGGTCGGGGTGTGCGGCGAGGCGGCCGGCGACCCGCTGCTCGGCTGCGTTCTGGTCGGGCTGGGGGTGCGCAGCCTGTCGATGGCCCCGAGCCTGGTGCCGAGCGTGCGCCTGGTGCTCGCGGCTCATTCGCTGGCCCGCTGTCAGGAGATGGCCGCAGTGGCGCGGCGGGCCGGCGACGCCGTGGCGGCCCGACGTGCGGTCCGGGCCCTGGCCGACGAGCGCATCCTCCCTCTCCTGTAACCCTCCTGGTCAGGAGAGGACAAGGTTCCAGGAACCGGTGGCGACGCCGACAGCGGTGGCCAGGCCGGCAATGATCAGGCCACCGCTGGCGATCAGCAGGTCACTGCGGCCGAAATGGCTCGGCCGGGCCCAGGTCCGGTGCGGGCCGGCCCCGAATCCGCGCCCTTCCATCGCCACCGCCAGCACGGTGGCCCGCCGGATGGCCAGCACCAGCAGCGCGAACACCTGGCCGCCGACCCGCCGGATCGCCCCCAGCCCGAACCCTTCGGCCCGGCCGAACCCGACTTCGAAACCGCGCGCCCGGCGGGCCATCGTCAGGGCCTGCCATTCCTGCGTCAGCACACCGAACAACCGCAACGCGGCCAGGGCCGACAGGACGAACCGGTGGGGCAGGTGCAGGACCTGAGCCAGCGCGTCGGCCAGGTCGGTCGGGTCGGTGGTGGCGATCAGCACGACGCCGGGCAGGCCGATCGCCAGGATCCGCAGCGTGATCGCCGCGGCGGAGGTCAGTGAGCCGGTGGTGAGGGTGATCGGGCCCAGCCCGGCCAGCAGCCGCCCGCCGTCCACCCCGAACAGGCCCGTGAGCAGCCCCGCCGGGATCGCGCTCAGCAGCACGATCCAGCCGCGGCGCAGCAGTCGACGGGGACCGACCCCGCACCAGGGCAGAGCCAGCGTCTCGAGCAGCAACGCGGTCCCGGCCGTCACCGGGTCGACGGTGAGGATGAGCGCCAGCGGAACCACCAGGGCAATCGCCAGTTTCGCGACCGGGTTGGCCCGGGCGATCACCCCGGTCACGGGCTCAGTCTCGGGTTCAGCAATCACGGCGGTCACAGACTCAGCACCGATCCGTAGCGGGGGGCGCCCAGTTCGGCCACCAATTCGTGATCATGGGTGGCCACCATGACGGCCGCGCCTTCGCTGAGCAGTTCGGCCAGCAGGGCCAGCAGTTCGGCCCAGGTCCGCGCGTCCTGACCGAAGGTGGGTTCGTCGAGCACCAGCAGGCTGGGCGCGGTGGCCAGCACGGTGGCGACCGAAAGCCGGCGCTGCTCACCACCGGAAAGAGTGAACGGGTTGGCCCGGGCCAGGTCCACGAGCCGGAGGCGATGCAGCAGTTCGTCCGTCCGCGCGGCCACCTGCTTCGGGCTGGGGCGCGCCTCACCACCGCGGTGCTTGTTCCGGGCTTTGCCGACCCGGTCCGGCCCGACCGCGAGTTCCGCGGCCACGGTGGCGGCGACGAACTGATGCTGGGGGTCCTGAAAGACGGTGCCGATCCGGCTCACTAGCTGACCGGCCCGCCAGTCGTACGGCCTGGGCCCGGCCCCAGCGGCCAGCGCCGGGTGCGCGGTCAGAACCCCGGCCGCCGGCGGAACCAGCCCGGCGGCAGTCAGGGCCAGGGTCGATTTCCCGGCGCCGTTGGGGCCGACCACGCACAGCGCCCGGCCGGCGGCAACGGTGAAATTCAGATTGTGGACGACGGGCGCGGGCTGGCCCGGACGGCGAACGGCCAGATCGGTGCCGGTCAGCAGCGGCTCTCCCATGACCCGACTCGACGTACCATCGCCCGACACCGCACCGCCTGACACCCCACGCCCCGACACCCCACCGCCTGATACGCGAACGCCAGGCACCCACACCCCGGCCGCCGCCAGCGCGGCAAACTGCTCGGCAAAGACCTGGGCCGGCGGACCATCGGCGCGCACCCCGCCACCCGGCTCCAGCACCACCACCCGGTCGATCAGCGGCAACCAGGGCTCGACCCGGTGCTCGACCAGCAGACAGCCGGCGCCGGTAAGGGCCAGCACGGCGGCCACGCTCTCGCGAACCCGATCGGCCCCTTCCGGGTCGAGCATCGCGGTCGGCTCGTCGAGCAGCAACAGGCCGGGACTCAGGGCCAGCACTCCGGCCAGGGCCAGCCGTTGCCGCTCGCCCCCGGACAGCGCAGCGGTCGGGTGGGCCCGACCGTACGGAAAGTTCACCTCCCGCAACGCCTGCTCCACCCGGGGCCAGATCTGCTCGAACGGGACGGCGTGGTTCTCCAGGCCGAATGCGACGTCGTCCCCGCACCGGGCGAGAATGGTCTGAGCCTGCGGGTCCTGCAGCAGCAGTCCGGTGCGCGGGCGCCCGCCGCGGACGGCCTGCACCCGGGCCCGGCGAGCCGGGACGCCGTCCAAAAGCAGTTCCCCCTCCTCGTCGCCGCCGGATTCCTGCGGGTCGAGCAGCCCGGCGAGCCCGGCGAGCAGGGTGGATTTGCCGGCCCCGCTCGGCCCGAGCAGCATGACCCGCTCACCCGGCTCGATCCGCAGGTCAAGCCCGCGCACGGCCCAGGCCTTGCGGGTCCCGTGCCGCCACCCCCAGTCCCGCGCCTGCACCACGCTCCCTTCCCCACCGTGATTCCCCCCGCCCTGACGGGCCGGGCGGTGCCCCCGCACGCTTGCACGCTCAGAACCAGACAAAAGTGCATGATCACGAGAGGGATGGTTGGACAAGGTCAGACCCGCTCGGCCAGGCGACCCGAAGCCAGCGGGGCCAGCGTCCCGGTCCGGGCCAGGGCCCGGGTCAGCGCCCACGATCCCAGCCCGGCGATGATCACCCCGGAGACGACGGCGATGCCCACGTACGCGAACCGGCCGCCGGTCCCGAGCGCCTTCGGGTAGTAGATCAAGCTGTCCATCAGCCCGACCGCGACCCCGGCGCCCGCGCCCGCGACCAGCGCGGTCGGCAACCCGAACCGGCGGTAGAGCAGCAGCGCGAAGACCACCTCGGCGCCCATCCCCTCGACCAGGCCGTACCAGACGGTGGCGAAACCCCATTGATTCCCGACCAGGGCGCTGAGCACGGCGGCGACCAGTTCGGTGTAGACCCCGGCGCCAGGCCGGCGGACGATCAGCGCGCCGAGCACGGCCGGGAACAGCCAGACCCCGACGATGATCGCCGAGGCGGGTGGCACCAGCGCGGCCTGCAGTGGCGTCGAACCGGCGTTCCAGGCGGAGAACACCAGACCACCGGCGACCCCGAGGACACTGGCCACGACGATGTCGACCACCCGCCAGCGGCCGGCGGTGGCGGTGGCCGCCACCATGGCCACCCCGGCCATGCCCACGAACATCGCCACCGGAAGGGTCAGATCCGAGAACGACGTGCCGTAGAGCGAGGCCGAGCCGGGCAACCCGATCAGGTAGATCACTACCCCGGCGATGATCGCTACTGCGGCACCCAGCACGCGGGACGCCGTCCACAAGCTGGTTATCGGTGTCTGCGGGTCGGCGGTCCCGACGTCCCGAATATCAGCGTTCGCCACTCTTCGTCCTCCTTCTCAGGAGGGGAACCTCGGCGGGGAGAATTCGGAGGGGCTCACCGCGAGCGGCCGCGTTCCGCGCAACCGTGGTGAGCCGCCGCCGGAACGCAACCCCGGCCGAAGGCCGAGAAAGCCCGACTTCCTTCGCCGGCATGACCCGGATCAGGTTCGAGGGTCTGCGGTCGCCCGCACTCTCAGCGCCATCCTGGCGCTCCCCTGTCGCAGTTATGACGTTACACCGATCGGCGAAGATTCACGGGTTGAGGCTGGGTACGCACAGGAACCCGTGCAAACCTTGTTCGGTGATACTGCGCATGCTGCGAGGCACCGAGACCGGTGGGCACAGCCCATTGGCGCGCCTGGTGGCCTGTCTACTGATCTTGGGCCTGGTCGGGATCAGCGCTCCAGTGCTGATCCCGATATTCCGCTGGATGGCCGGGCTGCTCTAACGCCGCTCCTGCGCCACGATGGTCCCATGAAGTCAATTCTCTGGAAGGTGCTGGCCGCCCTCTCGACCGTTGCCGCGGCCCAAGCTGCGGACAAGACGCTCACCCTGCTCTGGCGGGGCGCTACCGGCGGTAAACCGCCGACTGTGCCGGAGGATCCGGAGACGAACTGGACCGAGGCGCTGGCCTGGGCGGCGGTGTCCGGGGCAGTGATGGGAGTGGCCCGGATGCTGGCGACCCGTCAGGCCGCACAGTATTACGTGAAGTCCACCGGCTCGTTGCCTAAGGCTCTGGTCCGGGACTGACGATGCCTTGGTCGTCGAGCTCTGCAGCGTCGCTGAGCTCGACACTTTACTTCCTCCCCCGCCCCACCCCCGCTACACGCACCCGTTCAGCCCCCGTCCCACCCCCGCCATGACTCTGGCCACCGCGCTCGGCGAGCGGGCGCTCGTCCTGGACGGCGGTTTGTCGACCGAACTGGAACGGCGCGGCTACGACATCTCGGGGCAGTTGTGGTCGGCCCGGTTGCTGCACGACGCACCCGGAGCCATCGTCGACGCTCACGCAGCCTTTCTGCGCGCCGGTGCCGACGTGATCACGACCGCCAGCTATCAGGCGACACCCGAGGGTTTCGCCCGAGCGGGCTTCCAGCCGGCCGACGGGGTGGCCCTGCTGCGACGGTCGGTGGTACTGGCTCGGCGGGCTCAGGCCCAAGAAGCGGCGCGCGCGCAAGCCGAAGCGGCCGCACCGGGGAACTGGGTGGCCGGATCGGTCGGCCCGTTCGGAGCGATGCTGGCGAATGGCTCGGAATACACCGGCGACTACGGGGACGACGTCGACCTGGCCCGGTTGCGCACCTTCCACCGGCCGCGCCTGGAGATCCTGGCCGCGGCCGGGGTCGACGTCCTGGCGGTGGAGACGATCCCGGCGATGCTGGAAGCCGAAGCCCTGGTGACCGAACTGGCCGCCCTGGGGCACCCGTCGTGGCTTTCGCTGACCACCACGGTCGGGGCGGATGGAGTGGTTCGAACCCGCCGCGGCGAACCGGCCGAGGCAGCATTCGCCCTGGCTCGGAACATCGATTCAATTATCGCGGTCGGCGTCAATTGCATCGAACCGGAGGGCGTGCTGGCCGCTATCGAGGTGGCGGCCCGAGCGTCCGGTAAACCAGTGGTGGCCTATCCGAACAGCGGTGAGCACTGGGACGCCGCCGCCCGCGACTGGACTGGTTCGGCCCCGGCCGGCTTCGACGAGTCAACCCTTAATCGCTGGCTGACGGCGGGCGCCCGGCTCATCGGTGGTTGCTGTCGAGTCGGGCCCGCCGAGATTTTCGACGTGGCCTGTTTCGTGGCCGCCACTTAGCCCGGAGATGGCGCTCCCACAGCGGCACGCAATGTCTCACAATGAAATTATTCAACGCTCACGAAAAGCAAAAAGCTTAAGTACCGGAATTACGGAGTCAGGCCGGCGCCCACGACCGCGCGAGCGACTTCCTCGTCACCATGCACCAGAAGGCCCGGGTCGCCCACCCCGATCCGGCCCCACAGCAGCAGATGCAACGCCTGACCCGATCCACTGACGGTGACCTCGGCCGGAGCTTGCGGCTCACTGGCCGCTCCGGTCCCGTCGCCGGCCAGAACCCAGCGGTACCCGCCGCCGGCCTCGAGGGCCAGCGAATGCGCGAGCGCGGAGATCCGGCCCAGCCGCACCTGCCGGGGGAAGAACATGGCGACGACCTCATCGATGCCGTCCAGGGCTACATCCTCAGCGATGGGCTCGGTCACACCCTGGGAGCGAAGCGCATCCCAGACATGCAGGCGCGCCTCCTGCCCCTGCCGGCGGGACCAGAAGGACGCTGTCCGTGGGTGCGGGCCGAAAGTCCAGGTCCGCGCATCCGGCGCGGTGGTTCCCAGGATGTCCAGGAGCCGATCGGCGGCGTCCCGGTACCAACCGGCCAGCCGAGTCGGGTCCTTCGGCGTCTCCGGCGGGTCAGCGTCGGGGTTACCGGCAACGATCGCGTGCGCGGCCCAGAGATGGATCTCGGCCAGGTGGCCGCCGAGGTCGGCGAGCGTCCAACCGGGGCAGAACGGCACGGCGGCGGTCAGGTCGCCGTCCGCCAGCACCTGAGTGAAACGCTCAGCCGCCGAAGCCAGCAGGGTCAGACTCTGTTCCGGCGTCAGAAGAGGTGATCGCATCCGATCATCTTGCCGCGCAACCGCCCATAAACCCACATACTCGCCTGCCCCTCACCGGGCCGGATCGCGCTTGTCGGTGAAAGGGGCCATTTGAGCACGCGAAACGAGCCGGTCGACGGTTCACCGAGCCCAATTGGGTGGGTTGTGCGTGCTGAAGTGGCCCCGGTCGACAGCTCACTCGGCCCGGACCAGCGTCACGGCTTCCGCCGGAGTGAGGTTCCAACCGAAGCCACAAGAATGGCAAGGGTTTCCGTAGAGATCCGCTCCCCATTTCTCCATGGACGACCAGTTTACCGAGCTGTCCCACCTCCGGACCGGCATCACTGCCGCTCAAGGGTCAGCCCGAGGATGCCGATAGCAGCGTGTCGTCAGGACCATAGGCGGCCCAGCGGATCCGGCCGGTCGTGGCGCCAGATCGCCTTCACCACTCCAGGGGCAAAACTATGACGGCAATCCTAGTCGCCGAGAATGATCTCGATACCCGCCAAATGCTACAATTCATCCTGCTCACCGAGGGATACGAGGTCCGCGCCGAATCCGACGGGGACGCGACTCTGGATGCGGCCCGGGAGATGACCCCCGACCTCGTCCTTCTCGACTGGATGATCCCGAGCAGCGACGGCATCGAAGTCTGTCTCAAGTTGCGGACTTCGCCCAAATTCGCGACCACCCCGATCGTCATCATGTCCGGCCGGACCAAGGTCTCCGACGTCCAGGTCGGCCTCCTGGCCGGCGCCGACGACTACATCACCAAGCCGTTCGGCATCCACGAGTTCGCCGCCCGCGTCGCGGCGGCCCTCTCCAATCCGCCCCGCCCGTACCGCCTCAACCCGGCGCATCCCCCGAAACCGCAGCGTAGCCAGAGCTCATCCGCAAACCCGGTCCGCCTCAATCAGCCTCGGCAATTGGCCTTACGCAGGTTCAGTGAAGCCGATCAGCAGCCGCCTGACCAGGTCGGCGGCTTACGGGGTAAGGCCTGAAGTCGTCACCGCGCGGGCGACGCTTTCGTCCCCGGTGATCAGCAAGCGAGGGTCATCCAGGGTGGTGCGGCCCCAGAGCAGCAGGTGCAGCGCCTCCGCCGGACCGGTCACCGTGGCCACGGCCCGCGCGTCCGGCGCACTGCCCGGCCCGGTGCCGTCCCCGGCCAGCACCCAGCGCTGCTCACCGCCCGGATCATTCGCATACAGGGCCACGGCCTGCTCGAGCAGGGGCAAACGGCCGATCTCGACCTGCCAGGGGATGAAGATCGTCGCCAGTTCATCGACGCCGTCCCGGGCCAGCTCGCCGTCGATCGGCAGCGTGCCGTGTTGCGACGCGACGGCGTCCCAAAGATGCAGTGTTGTCTCCTGGGCCTGACGCCGGTACCAGATCGAGGCGGTCCAGGGCTTCGGGCCGTAGGCGAAGGCCGGGTGGCCCGGATCGGTGGTCTTGAGCGTGGTCAGCAGCACCCCGGCCGCCTCCCGATACCACTGGACGAGCGCGTCCCGGCCCGGTGGCGGGGCGGTGGGGGCGGCGTCCGGAGTTCCGGCGACGATGGCGTGGGTGGCCCACTGATGTCCCCGACCCAGATGATTGCCGAGGTCAGCGAGCTGCCAGCCGGGGCAGGAAGGAACCGGGGCCTTGAGGTCGCCCTCGGCCAATACCTGGGCGAAGCCCTTGATCGCCACGTCGAGATGGGCCAGGTAATCCGGGTGATCCTGCATCCCGCAATCCTGGCCCATCCCAACCGTTCCCAGCCAGGGGTCCCTCGAACGTGCACACATGGCACACCTGGTACCAGTTGGACACAACGGGGGCATGGCCGAGCGGATCACCCTCTCGGAGCTCTCCAGAAGCCTTCTTTGGAGTGACCCGCGCGGAGCTCAGCCCAGGTTGCTGTAGACGAAGACAGCTTTGCTGGTCATGACCGAGAACGCGCCGGCGTAGAGGCCCTGGTCCGGGGTGAACGTGATGGCCACCACGCTCGGCCCGGCGCCAACCCCGGCCGGCATTTTGACCACCGCGGCACCGTCAGCACTGACGAAGACCCCGGACGCTACCGTGTCCAGCGCGGCCGACGAGGTGACCTTGGTCAGGGTGGTCAGCACCGTGCCGTCGAGGCCCCGGATCGCCCAGGTGGACGAGCCGGCGAAACCGGCCCCGGACAGCGTGACCAGGGTGCCGCCGGCAATCGGCCCGGTGGAGACCGACGCCTTGGTGATCGCCGCAACGTAGGTCAGGGTCAGCGGGTTCGAGGCGACGCCGCGCCGGGCAACGATCAGCACGGCCGTCTTACCCGGCGTACCCGGGGTGGCCGCGTTCACGTTCACGGTGCTGTCGTTGACCCAGGTGACGGTCGCGACCTGGCCGCCGAGGGTGGCGGTCACGGCCTGCCCGGCGAAGGCCGCCGCGCTCGTGCCGAACCCGACTCCGCGAACGGGCAGGACCTGCTGCCCGGAGGCCAGCAGCGGCGTCCCGTCCGCTACCGAGATCCTGAACGGCGCCTGGTACGAGACTGTGCTGGCTGCCGTGACCGTGCCCTGCGCGGTGGTGACGACGAGCCGATAGTCACCCGTGACGGGCGCTCCGGACACCACCGGCGCCGGCGGAACCGTGAGGGTCAGCAGCGCCGGAGTGACGGCGGTGACCGGCACGTTCACCCCCACTGCGGAGTTGGCGGTGCTGACCAGTCGCACTGCGGCCGGGTTACTGAGATCGACTGCGGTGAGGTTGGTGCCGGACGCCGTCAGCACGCTGCCGCCGAGGGTGGAGACGATCGTGCTGCTCAGGGAGGCGAGGGTCGGTGCCGTGTAGGGGACGACGGCGATCGCGGTGGGCAGGTAACTCGCACCGGGGTAGACGTTCTGGCTCGGAGCGAAGGCCACCTTGAAGTTGCCGACACCGCCGGCCGGGTGAGCGGGCAGCTTGATCTGCGCGGTGGTGTCATTGCTGATCAGGACGGCGGCCGAGGCCGAGGCCAGGTCTGCGGTCGAGGCCACGACCGGCAGGCTGGTGGTGCTGAGGCCGTCGGGTGAGGTCAGCGTCCAGCCGGTGGCTCCGCTCAGGCCCCGGCCGGTGAGCGCGGCGTACCGGGCGCCGCTGGTGTTCGTGCTCAGGGTCACGGAGCTGAGGTGAGCGGCGTACTTCAGGGTCGAATCCGTGCTGGACGCAACCCCGGAGCGGGTCAGGACGATCGGAATCGCCTGCCCGGGAACACCGGCCGGCACGGTGACGGCCAGGGCGCCGTCGCTGATCCAGGTCAGCGGAGCGCTCCGGCCGTTGACCGTGGCCGACAGTTTCAGCGCGGTGGCCGCGGCGGCGCTGGTGCCGAATCCGGAGCCGGTCAGGGTGACGAGCGCCCCAGTCCCGGCGGCGATCGTAGTCGGGCCGCTCACCACGAATGTGGCCGGCGCCAGGTAAGTGAAGTCGTCCTTGGTGCCGTTGTCGGTGCTGACGCCGTCCGTAGATGTGACCACGACCCGGTAGGCCCCGGTGACGGATTTCCCATTAACGGCGGGGGCGGCGGGAATGGTGACGGTCAGGGTGGTCGCGGTGCGCGAGGTGACCGGGGCGCTGACTGAGATGGTCGGGTCGGCGACGTTGACCAGTTGCACGGCCTTGAGTGAGGTCGCGTCCACGGAGGCCAGCGCGGTGCCGGTGATCGTCATCGTGCCGCCGCCGGTGGTGGAGGCGCTGGTCGCGGACAGGCCGCTGACGACCGGGGCGACGGGCCCGCTCGGAGCGGAGACAAATCCGGTGGTGACGGAGGCATCCTGAACATATTTGGAGACGAAATCCCAGGCCAGGGTGGCGTATCCGCCAGCCCCCCAGCTCTTGGCCCAGGAGTTCTCGAGCACCAGCCCGGTGCTGTTGTACCCGACCGCGGCAATCGCGTGCCCGCCCAGGACACCTCCGGTGGCCATGGCCGCCGTCATCACCGAGTTGCTGGTGTTGAGCTGCGCGAACGCGTTGTACACCGGAATCCCGAGCTCGACCGGGTTGCCCGAGGCCAGCGCCGCTTTCAGGGCGGTGATGCCGGCCGTGCCCTGGTTCGATCCTCTGAACAGGTAGGTCACCGGGCTCATCTTGTGCGTGGCCGCGTTCGCGATCTCAGCCGGCGTCGGCTTTGTGGTGAAGTCGAAATCGCCCTGCGTGTAGACGCTGCGCTCGGCAATTCCCTGCGTGTTCAGGATGTTCCAGCTCGCGCCGATGTCGGCGCCCCCGCCGTCAGGGGTGTTGGCCACGTGAACCTGCGAGTACAGGTACATCGGCGCGTAGGGCGAACCGGTTTGCCTCTGCACGTTCGCGTAATACCCGGCAATGGTGTAACCCTCCGACCAGGTGACGCAGGAGCCGATCGGGCCCTGGTTGCCGGGGGTGATGGTGTTCGGCGTCAGATCGACCGAAGCCGGCAGGACGTCGTCCGCAGCGATCCCGAGCCGGCTGACCCGGGTTCCGGCCGCGATTCGCGGGCCGGTATACGGTTTCAAGCCGAACGCGCGAACGGTGGCTTTCGTGGACGTCGGCGCGGGAACGGCCTGCGCCGAGGCGGCGTCGGCGTGGGTGGCGCTCAGCAGCGGGACGAGCGCCGTGGCGGCAATGGCCAGCAGGGTGATGGACTTCGACCTCGGCCGGGGCCGGGCCGCACTCAGCGAGGTCGCCCTCACCGCGCTCTCACTCACCGCGCTCTCACCCACCGGACTCGAGGCGCCCTCACGTCCTCGAGCCGAACCGCCGGTGCCGTGCCGTGGGCGTTGCCCGTTCTCACCGATCATGAAAGCGCCCCTGTGCTGTTGTTGAGCGGCCCGAGTTCTGGCTCCTATGGTGCGGAATCGCCGTCACGTTCCGTACCGCCAAAGGTGGCTGTGCGTGACACTTTCATTCATTCGGGCGAAAAAATCGGTGCGAATTGTCGGCGAAATGGTCTTCTTTCACGACAACTCTTTGTACCGTCAGCGACCAGGGACTTGGACCGTTAGGGGACGGCGATCAGCGGCGCCGACGTTGCCTCTCGCAGGTGACCGTGCCGGAGTTTCCCAATCGAAGCTTCACCTACTCGCCAATTCGTAGTAGGCTATGAACGTAGCTGGGCCCATCGCGGTGAGGTCCGGAAGTGAGCCTCAGGAGATCCTGCCGGACGACAGGGCCTGGGGCTCGCGCACTGTCTGCAGTCAATCGATTTCAACGAAGCGGATCTTGATGCTTGAGTTGATCAAACTCAGGCAACCTGGCTGACCAAGTCGGTCTCCGACGATTGCGCCACAGAGGGCATCGGCCGCCCACAGAGCAGGGTCGCTTGGGCCAGCAACGTGATCCGCATGCAAACCCTTCGGCACGCCATGCCGTCTACGCAATGTTTCCATCAACTCTCGATCACGGCGATCGTCGCTCAGTCCACGTGATTCGAGAATGAGACGGTCGCACCCGTTGAGTTCCCAGAGCAGTCTTTCCATGCACTTGCGTCGTCGCCGCTCCGGTCGATCATCTGGCTTGTTACTCCGGATAACGACGAGCCCCTCGATGGGGAGCTTGGACACTTCGGCACTGATTCGATCACGACGCCGGTCCGACTCATCTCTCCAGTGAACCTTCTTCTGGCCTCTCAGCAGCAGGCTCGCCATGGCGTTCCGAATCTGACCGGCATGGCTTTCGTCGGCCAACACGACCGACAAGATGTAGGTATGTGGGTCGAGTTTGTAACTTGATCCAGACTCGTCCCCCCAGCCGATCCGCACCCCACCAAACCTTCCCCTGTTCGCTTGAGCGGCAGCACTGATAGGGACGATGCACCCAGATTCGGATCGTCATCGATCTCGAAGCCGGCTTGATCCAGACCGAAGCGACAAGCTCTTCAGCAGTTACCAGGACCGCGGCGAGCCATGCGTACAGCCAGTGCGTTGACCTCACTCGCAGAGGACCTACGACCCGCCGTTGCGAAGTAGCGCTTGGCTTGCTGACGACGTTCGCGGGTC
>Ga0265340_10000581_pt1 | contig 20282 bp, 17 predicted proteins | sample 4CB225metaG_FD_202082 | JGI IMG/M metagenome (GOLD analysis project Ga0265340, IMG submission 202082) | Rhizosphere microbial communities from Carex aquatilis grown in University of Washington, Seatle, WA, United States - 4-CB2-25 metaG | ecosystem: Host-associated > Plants > Roots >...
CCCGAAATGAATTTCGTGAACATCGGCGAGCGCACCAACATCACCGGTTCGGCCAAGTTCCGCAAACTGATCGCCGCGGGCGATTACGAAGCGGCGCTGGAAGTGGCGCGTGGCCAGGTGGAGAACGGCGCGCAAATCATCGACGTCAACATGGACGAAGGCCTGATCGATTCCGAGGCCGCAATGCATCGCTTCCTCAATCTGACCGCGGGCGAACCCGACATCGCGCGGGTGCCGGTGATGATCGACAGCTCGAAATGGAGCGTGATCGAGGCGGGTCTCAAATGCGTGCAGGGCAAGGGGATCGTCAATTCGATCTCGCTTAAGGAAGGCGAGGCGGCGTTCGTTGCCCGCGCCCGCGAGGTGCGCCGCTATGGCGCCGCCGTCGTCGTCATGGCGTTCGACGAACAGGGCCAGGCCGATACCGCCGAGCGCAAATTTACCATCTGCCAGCGCGCTTACGGCATCCTGACGGGCATCGGCTTTCCGCCGGAAGACATCATCTTCGATCCCAACATTTTCGCGGTCGCGACGGGCCTTGAGGAGCACGCCGAATACGGCAAGGCTTTCCTCGATGCGGCCGCGCGCATTCGCAAGGAGCTGCCATACGCCCATGTCTCGGGGGGCGTATCGAATTTCTCCTTTTCCTTCCGCGGCAACGACACGGTCCGCGAAGCGATGCACTCCGTCTTCCTGTTCCACGCCGTCAAGGCGGGGATGGACATGGGCATCGTCAATGCCGGCCAGCTGGCCGTCTATCAGGACATCCCAACGCCGTTGCGCGAAGGTATTGAGGACGTGCTGTTCAACCGCCGCGCCGACGCGACCGAGCGGCTGCTCGATCTCGCCAACCAGTTCAAGGGCGGCGGCGCTACGGCTGAAGTTGAGGATGCGGCCTGGCGCTCGCTTCCGGTCGAGGAACGGCTGACCCACGCGCTGGTCCACGGCGTCGATGCCTTCGTGGTGGAAGACACCGAGGCGGCGCGCGTCCGAGCCGTGCGTCCGCTGGATGTCATCGAGGGCCCGCTGATGGCGGGCATGAACGTGGTCGGCGATCTGTTCGGTTCGGGCAAGATGTTCCTGCCGCAGGTCGTGAAGTCGGCCCGCGTGATGAAAAAAGCCGTCGCGTATCTCTTGCCCTTCATGGAGGCGGATCAGGCAAAGAACCAGACGAAAGAGCCCGCCGGGCGCATCGTCATGGCGACGGTGAAGGGCGACGTGCACGACATCGGCAAGAACATCGTGGGCGTGGTGCTCCAGTGCAACGGCTATGAGGTGATCGATCTGGGCGTCATGACTCCGGCGCAGAAGATCCTGGATACGGCGCGCGAAAGAGGGGCCAACATCATCGGATTGTCGGGGTTGATCACGCCGTCGCTCGACGAGATGTGCCATGTCGCCGCCGAAATGGAGCGCCAGGGTTTCGACATTCCGCTGTTGATCGGCGGGGCGACGACCAGTCGCGTCCATACCGCGGTCAAAATCGATCCCAATTACCGCCGCGGCCAGACGGTCTATGTCACCGACGCCTCGCGCGCGGTCGGCGTGGCCTCGAACCTTCTGTCGAAAACCGCGAATGCGGATTTCGTCGCGAACGTGCGGCGCGAATATGAAGAGATCGCGCGCGGTCATGCCGCTCAGCGCGCGCCGGGCCGCCGCCTCACGATTGCCGAAGCCCGCGCCAACAAGCTTAAATTCGATTGGGCGAAATATGCGCCCCCGGTGCCGACATTCCTCGGCGTGCGCACGTTGGACCATTACGATCTCGGCGAACTGGCGCGGTATATCGACTGGACGCCGTTCTTCCAGACCTGGGAACTAATCGGCAAATATCCCTCCATCCTCGACGGCGACAAGGTGGGTGAAGCCGCGCGCTCGCTGTTCGCCGACGCCCAAAAAATGCTGGCGAAGATCGTCGAGGAGAAATGGCTGACCGCGCGCGCCGCGTTCGGTTTCTTTCCGGCGAATGCAAGCGACGACGATATTCTTGTTTATGGCGACGAGGCGCGCAAATCCCCGTCCGCCACGCTGCACACGCTGCGACAGCAAATGTCGCGCGAGAGTCGAAAGCCCAACTTGGCGCTGGCGGATTTCGTCGCCCCGGCCGGCACCGCCGATTATATCGGCGCCTTCGTGGTCACCACGGGCCATGGCGAAGAGGCACATATCAAGCGCTTCGAGGCCGCGCATGACGACTACTCCGCCATCCTGTTGCGCGCGCTGGCTGACCGCCTGGCGGAGGCTTTCGCCGAGCGCCTGCACGAGCGGGTGCGGCGCGAATTCTGGGCCTATGCGCCGGACGAGAATTTCGCCAACGACCAGCTGATCGCCGAGGCCTATCGCGGCATCCGCCCGGCGCCCGGCTATCCCGCGCAGCCCGAGCACAGCGAGAAGGGAACGCTGTTTGCGCTGCTCGACGCGGAAGCGCGCGCCGGGGTCAAGCTCACCGAAAGTTATGCGATGTGGCCGGGATCGTCTGTATCGGGACTATATTTCGCCCATCCCGAAAGCCGCTATTTCGGCGTCGGCAAGATCGAGAAGGACCAGGTCGAGGATTACGCGCGCCGCAAAGGCTGGACGCTCCAGGAGGCCGAGCGCTGGCTGGCGCCGATCCTCAACTACGATCCGCGTGCCTCCGCCGCGGCCTAGCGTCTTTCTGGCCAAGCCAGCCGCAGAGCAAGCCCGAACATCACGCTCGCGGAAATCCAGCCGAGAACTCTCCCGATCGCCGGGTTGCGACGCAGACGCCCCGCCAGCCTTCCACTACCGAACGCCACCGCGCAATTGACCAGCGTGCCAGAGATGTCGAAGCAGATGCCCAGCGTCAGGATTTGCAGCCAAGCGGGCCCCGCGCCCGGCGCGACGAACTGCGGCAGGAAAGCGATGAAGAACATCGCAACCTTGGGATTGAGGATGTTGGTCAAGACGCCTTGCCGGAACGCGGCCTTCGTAGAGTCGCCGTCGCTCGCCGAGCCCAGATGGGGCGGATGGCGGATCATCTTGACCGCGATCCAGACGAGATAGGCCGCCCCCGCGTAACGCACGACGTCGAACGCGGCGGGCCATGCCGCGAAGAGGGCGGCGAGCCCGAAGGCGGCGAGAGTCATATGGAAGATCGTCCCAGTGCCGATGCCCAGTGCCGCCGCGATCCCGGCCCGCGTGCCGCGATGGGCAGCCTGCGCCAGGACAAAGGTCATGTCTGGACCAGGCGTCAGATTGAGCGCCAGCGCGCCGGCCATGAAGAGCAGAAAGACGTGGAGATCAACCATCCGGAATCTATCGCTCGTAGGTCGCGGTCAGCGTCGCCTTATCCAGCGTGTTCCTCACGATCGCGGCGTTGACCGTGTCGTGATCGGCAGTCGCGTCCAGCCCGAGCTTGGCGACTCTCAAGGCGTAGACGGTGAAGACATAATGGTGCGCATCTCCGGGCAGCGGGCAGGCGCCGCCATAGCCCGGCTTGCCGAAATCGGTTGGGCTCTCGATGGCGCCCGCAGGCAGTCCCGAGCCGGTCGCGGCACCCTGGGGCAGACTGTGCGCGCTAGCCGGGATGTCGAATACAACCCAATGCCACCAGCCGCCTGGATGCGGTGCGTCGGGATCGTAAACCGTCACCGCGAAACTTTCGGTTCCTGCGGGAACGCCAGACCAGGAAAGTTCCGGCGCGAGGTTGCCGCCCGGATGGCCGCATCGGCCATGGACGTGGAGGTCCGGCAAGGCCGCCCCGTCCGTCACCGTGGGGCTCGACAGAGCAAATCCAGCCGCGTGGGACGCCGATAACATCGAGGCGAGCGCGACGACGGCGAAGCTGAGGGCGATCTTCATGACAAGGTCTCCTGCATGGTGCGGGAGGCATCATAGCCGAGAACGGCAGCCCCCAGAATCCATGAGGCGGCCGGCGCGATTGCGCGCCGTAACCGCCTCATGCTGCCCCCTTCAATGCGGACCTTAGTCACTGCGGTCCGTTGGCCCCTAACCGTCAGACTCGCAGCGGGCGAAGTAGCCCAATTTTGTTGGGTCGGCGCAACGGTCTGTTTAGAAGGCCTTACGCTTTTTGGGGCTGTGTGGATTTAAGGCAACAATCAGACAGGGTTAACTGACGAAGTGTTTGGAGAGTTTCAGACCTTGGCGCTGGTAGCTGGAGCCAAGTCGCTCGCCATAGACCTCGGACGGCACTTCGGTCAGCCGCTCGAACACCAGCCGGCCGATGACCTGGCCGTGATCCAGGATGAACGGCACCTCGCGCGAGCGCACTTCCAGCACGGCGCGCGAGCAGGGCGGCTTTGAAGGCTGATATCCGAAGCCGGGGTCAAAAAAACCGGCGTAATGCACGCGGAACTCGCCGACCAGCGGATTGAACGGCACCATTTCGGCGGCGAATTCCGGCGGGATCGCCACCGCCTCGCGCGACGACAGGATGTAGAACTCGTCGGGATCGAGCACGATGGTTCCCGTCTTGCTCGCCTGGATCGGGTCCCAATAGTCGAGCGGATCGAGCACCGCGCGCTTGTCGATGTCGATGATCCCGGTGTGCCGCTTGGCCCGCCAGCCGACATGATGCGCGCCTGCGTCGCCTTTCAGGTCCACGCTCAGCGCCAGGCCGTTGTCGATGTCGGCCTCGCCGTCCACCAGCGGAGTTTCCTCGTGCAGGCGTTTCAGTTGCGTATCAGTGAACTGCGGCGAGCCTTTGCGCACCCGAAGCTGGTTGAGGCGCGAGCCCTTGCGCACAAGGATCGGGAAGGTGCGCGGCGAAATCTCGGCATAGAGCGGCCCGTGATAGCCCGGCTCGATACGGTCGAAGCCCGGCGCGCGGTCGGTGATCAAGCGGGTGAAGACGTCGAGCCGCCCGGTGGAACTTTTCGGATTGGCGATGCCCGAGACGCGGAAGGAGAACTCCGCGCTTTCCAGCAGCGGCACGACATAAACGCAGCCGGTCTCCAGCACCGCGCCGCCCGTCAGGTCGATTTCGTGCAGCACAGCGTTGCCCAGCTTGTCATGTACCGTCGAGTGCGGCCCCGGCAGAAAGCTGGCGCGCACCCGCCAGGCCACGGCGCCCAGCCTCAGATCGATGCTCGCGGGCTGGATTTGGGCGTCGTCGAAATCCTCGGTGGCAACGACTTCGCGCCGCGCGCGAATGAGCCGCTTCAGCACATGGCCGGGCAGGATGCCGGTGGTGTAGCGGCCATAACTTTCGCCGTCGCCGGGTTCGTCCTTGCCGAACAGGGATTCTTCGGTTGCCGTCATGGCCGCCAGTATAAGTCTTGCCGCCCGCCCGTCATCCGCCGTCGCCAAGAAACCCACGGATTTCGTGGACGGCCTCGGCCAGGCCGCAGCGCCGAATCGGCGCAGCGGCGGGCAGCGCGGAGAGCAACCGCGTGGGCGTCGCCCCTTCTAGGATGACGAAGCAGCCCTTGTCGGAAGCGCCGCGGATCAGCCGCCCGAAGGCCTGTTTCAGCCGCAGCCGGGTGAGCAAATCGTCATAGCCCTTGCCGAAGCGGGCGCGGCGCGCCTTGTGCAGGATGGTGGGCTTGGGCCATGGGACCTTGTCGAACACGACGAGGCGCAGCGAACGGCCGGGCACATCGACGCCGTCGCGCAGCGCATCCGTGCCGAGCAGGCAGGAATTCTCCTCGCTGCGGAACAGATCGACCAGCGCGCCGGTGTCGAGCCGGTCCACATGCTGGGCATAGAGCGTGAGGCCAGCGTCGGCCAGCGGCGCAGCGATGCGGCTTTCCACCGCGCGCAGCGCGCGCACCGCCGTGAACAGGCCGAGCGCGCCGCCGCCCGAAGCGAGGAACAGCTCGCGATAAGCCGCGGCAAGCTGATCCAACTCGCGCCGTTCGACATCCTTCACGATGAAGACCCGCGATTGCTCGGCATAGGAGAACGGCGAGCCGAAGCTGGCGCGCTTGGGCGGCTCTGGCAGATGCGCCGCGCCGGTGCGCACCTCCGCGCTTTGCCAGTCGATTTCATCGCTGCTGTCGCCGGTTTCGTCGCGCAACGTCGCCGAGGTGATGAGCGCGCCATGGGCATGCGCCAGCACTTCGTTGGCCAGCGGAATGGTAGGATCGACCCAGTGCCGCTCCAGCCCGACGTCGACATCGCGCCCGTCGTCGCGCACGATCTCGAACCAGTCGGCGAACTCGTCGTGGATTTCGCCGGTATGCAACGTCTCCAGCATCGCCATCCAGGCCGGCAGGATGATCCGCCCGCGCCGCTCCAGCCCGCGCGCCGCCGCCTCGATGCGGGCGCGCTGATGCGGTTCCAGTTCCGCCGCCTTCTCGTTCATCTGCGCGCGCAGGGATTTCGCGAGCCGCATCAGTGGGGAGGCCAGCCGCTTCAGCCCGAGGCCCAAATCCTTCGCCGCATCGATGAGCTGCTCGCCGAGCGGATGGGTTTCGGCTTCCAGCGAATAGAATGCATCCTTGTCGTCGGTGCGTGCCCGCACATGGGCGTAGGCCGCCGCGAGGAATGTTTCGCCCGGACCGCGCGGGCTCGCCAGATGCGACATCCAGCCCTCGCCCGCCAGCGCGCCCGCCGCCGCGACGGCCTCCTGAAGCGCTTCCTGCGCTGCTTCGCTGTCTTCGACCAGATCCTTCAGCCGTTCTTCCAGCCCGCGCCGCCGCCCGCGCGCGCGTCCTTCCGGGCCGCGCACCCAGCGGCGCAGCTCCGCCATCTCCGCGCCGCTCACCGACGCCGCAAAACCATTGTCCGCCGCATCGAACAGATGATGGCCCTCGTCGAACACATAGCGCACGCGCCGCTCGGCCGGCGTGTCGGTGGTTTCGTCGACGGCCAGCCAATCCTGCGCCGCCTGGGCGATGACAAGCGCGTGATTGGCGATCACGATTGGCGCAACGCGGGCGCGGCGCACCACGCGTTCGATGAAACAGACGCGGTAATGCGGACAGCCTGCATAGATGCACTCGCCGCGCCGGTCGGTGATCTCGCGAAGCGCAAAGCTCGCTGCCAGGAAAGCCGGAAAGCCCGCGCCCGAGATGTCGCCGTCGCTGGTCGCTTCGATCCAGCGCGCCACCAGCGCCAGCGCGATGCTGCGCGGTCCCGGCGCGAGCGCGGTGCGCTTCACCGCGTCCTCGAAGTTCAGCAGGCAGAGGTAATTCTCGCGGCCCTTGCGCACGACCGCTTTCTCGTCGCGCTCGGCGGGATCGGGATAAAGCCGTGCGATCTCCTGCACGATCTGGCGCTGCAGGTTGCGGGTGTAGGTGGAAATCCAAAGGCCGGGGCCGTTCTTTTCCGCCCACACGCTGGCGGGCGCGAGGTAGCCCAACGTCTTGCCGATACCGGTGCCCGCTTCGACCAGCGCGATCCTGGGCGCACCGGCGCGTTCGCGCGGCGTGAAAGCGTAGCTCGCCGCATCGGCATAGGCGCGCTGTTCGGGCCGCGCCTCGCCGGCGTCGCCGACCAGCCGCTTGAGCCGCGCGCGCGATTCCTCCATGGAGACGGGCAGCGACGTGGGTTTGCCCGGCGGTGCCTCGTCCTCCCATTCCGCAATCTTGCGCCACACTTCGAAGCCGGCGAGCGGCGCGTTCTTCAACTCGATCGTCCCGATCAGCTTCTCGATCAGCGGCGCCCAGCGCCACCCGGCCGCCGCGAGCGTATGAACCAGAGGCCGTAGCCCAGCCTTCACGGCTTCGGAGCCGTCGGCGAGTTCCCTCAACAGCATCTCAGCCGAGGCGCGCAGTGAGCGTGCGGCGTCTTCTTGTGTCTCGGGCCGGCCAAGGCCAAGGGCGCGGGCGATCCTCGGCGCACTGGGAACGCAGGCCATTCCCGGCCGCGCGAAGGCGAACAGCTCCAGCACGTCGTAAAGCGGTTTGCCCGGCGCCGCCTTCAGTCGCCCGGCGACAAAGGCCGCGTGCGCCACCAGCACCTCGCCGGAGCGGAAGAGTCTTTGGGCTTCTTCCAGCTCTAGGTGCCGCAGACTAGGTCCCGCGCTCACCACGGCTCCATGTCCCGCCGGTACCAAGGCGGGGAGGGCGTCGAGAAGTGTGATGATTCTGTCGTCCGGCATGGCGCGCGATCATGCGCGGAACGGGTTCGCTACGCCACCAGATCCGGATAAAGGTTCGCCAGCGCTAATCGGACGCGCTCATGTTCGACGACGATTTTCTGCGCGTCGTTGCGCAGGTCGTGGGCATTGGCGCCTTGGCGCGCCGCCGAGGCGAAACTGCGGGCCGCGGCGGTCATGGCGAGCAGGCCGAGCCCGCTGGCGCTGCCGGCGATGTCTTGCGCGAGGCGGCCTGCCTGCTCCCAATTGGCTTCGTTGCTGGCATCGCCCAGCTCGGCGCAGAGGTGCTCGGCCGTGGCGATATAGGATTTCAAGATTTCAACCAGCGTCGCCGCGCCGACCGATTTCTCAAGCGCCGAAAAGGCCGCCGCGTCGATCGCCGCCACGATCTCTTCGCCCGGACGCGGCGTTGCGGCGTCGGCGGCGACCGGGCGCAGCGTGGCGAGCGCGGTGTAAATCTCTTGGGCGTCCGCCGGCCAGCGCAGCACGGCGTTGGCGCAGACGGGCGCGCGCTCGCCATTCGAGAGCAAGGCGAGGACCGGCAGCTTCGCACCGGGCGAGGAGGCTAGCATATCGGCGTGGCAGGCGGCGGTGATGACGCCGTCGAACTCTTCGCGGCTGGCCCGCAGCGCCGCCTCCGCCGAGCTTTGAGCGAAGGAAAGCTTGTTGCCGAAGGGCTCGAGTGCGCGCACCAACTGCTTTTGGACTTCGTCGTCGTCCGCGTAGACCAGCAGATGAAGACCGGATGGCGCGGCAACCAGGTCGCGTTCACCCAATTCATTCGGCGCGGCAACCGCGCCGGCAGCAGGCAGAACGAACCAGAATGTCGAGCCGTGGCCCGCCTCGCTCTCGAATCCGGCTTCGCCGCCGGCCGCCTCCGCGACACGCTTGACGACCGCCAGGCCAAGCCCGGCGCCTTGGTCGCGGCGCGCATAGGAGGTGTCGCCTGGCGAAAACGGCTTGAACAGCCGGGGAACGATCTCGGACGGCACGCCGAGGCCGGTGTCGATCACGGCAAACCGCACAAAGGGAGCGCCGCCGCGCTCGACGGCGTCAACGCGGATTTCCACCCCGCCGCTGTCGGTGAATTTGAGTCCATTCTCGGTGAGCTTGAGCAACGCCTGGCGCACCCGTCGCGGATCGGCCGCGACGCGGGGAAGGTTGGCGTCCGCGGTGACCGTCAGGCGCAGGCGCTTTTCCCAGCTTCGCGGGTGGAGCAGCCGCGCCACGGCGCGCGCCGCCTGCACCGGATCGCATTCATACTCCGCGTGCGGGTCCTGGTCGTCCTGAGTGAGCGCGATGACGTCGTCGAGCAACGTCTGCAGACCTCGGCCCGCTTCCAGCATGACCTTGACGTAATCGCGCTGCGGCGTGCTGAGTTCGGCGCGTTCGAGAAGCTGCGCCATTCCAAGCAAGGAGTTGAGCGGCGTGCGCAATTCGTGGCTGATATTGGCGATAAAGCTGGCTTTCGCGCTCGCGCTCGCCTGCGCCTCGTCGCGCGCCGCTTCGGCTTCCAGCTTCTCCGCCTGCAGCTTCCTCACCAGGCCGGCATTGGCAAGCCTGAGGCGGATGCTCTCGTTCAAGAGCCGCGACATGCCGTTGCAATAGCTCCACAACACGGCGGCGAAACACACGATCAGCAGGGCCGTCATGCTGTGATAGATGTCGCCCTGCACCAGGAGCATGGCGACTAGCGGGCCGAGCGAGAAGCAGGCATGGGCGAGATAGGCCGGGCGGTACGCCGAGCGGGAGATGAACTCGGTCGCCGTCATTCCCATGAAGGCGAGGCAGAGATAGGCCTGAGCGGGGAACGATCCGGGCACGTACCAGAAGAACACTCCGATGCCCCAGGTCAGACCGGCGATTGCCGACACGACCGTGTAGCGGTGCGCCCAGTAATGGGCGTCTTCCGACCGGTCGCGCTTTTTGTATGCTTGCGCAAGCTGCTCGGCGGCGATAGCGACGGCAAGCTGCAGGACCAGCGGCAGGAAGGGCCTGATGCTAACGGGGTGGCCGGCGAAGAGTGTCGCCGACACGCACAGCGCCGCAAAGGGCAGGGAGAGGTAGTGCCGCCCGAGCGAAAAAAGGATGTCGATGCGACCGGCGAAGACGCTGCGGTCGCCCTCCTTGTGGGCCCATTTTTCGGTCGAGATTGACTGCATGCTAAGGCAGAGAATAGCTTTACCTGTCTTTCCAAACGCTTAAGGTTCCGACCCCGGCGATGGCATCCAGTCCGACAGAAACCTTGCGCGATCAGGCGCTTGCCGCGCACGCCTGGCCGTTCGAGGAAGCGCGCAAGGTGCTGGCGCGCATCGAGAATCGTAAAGAACAAAGAGCCGTGATCTTCGAAACCGGCTACGGCCCGTCGGGCCTGCCCCATATCGGGACATTCGGCGAAGTGGCGCGCACGACTTGGGTGCGCCGTGCATTCTCGTTGATGTCGGATGTTCCCACGCGCCTCCTCGCTTTCTCCGACGATATGGACGGGCTGCGCAAAGTTCCGACCAATCTGCCGAACCAGGAAATGCTGACCGCGCATTTGGGCAAGTCGCTGACCTCGATCCCCGATCCGTTCGGGACCCATCCGAGTTTCGGCGCCCACAACAATGCGCGGCTCAAGGCGTTCCTCGACCGTTTCGGCTTCGACTACGAATTCCTGAGTTCCACCGATTGCTACAAGAGCGGCCGCTTCGACCAGGCGCTGCTCACCGTGCTCGCCCATTACGAGAAGGTGCGCGATGTCGTGCTGCCGACGCTGGGGCCGGAGCGGCGCGCCACCTATTCGCCCTTCCTGCCAATCTCGACCAAGACCGGCGTCGTGCTACAGGTGCCGATCCTGGAATGGGACGCGGGGCGCGGCACAATCGTCTATGAGGAAGACGGCAAGAAGGAAGAAACCGTCGTCACCGGCGGTCACGCCAAGCTGCAATGGAAGGCGGATTGGGCGATGCGCTGGCTGGCGCTCGGCGTCGATTACGAGATGGCAGGTAAGGATCTGATCTCCTCGGTCGAATTGTCGTCCAAGATCGAGCGGGCGATCGGCGGCGTGCCGCCGGAGGGCTTCAACTACGAACTCTTCCTCGACGACCAGGGCCAGAAAATTTCCAAGTCGAAGGGCAACGGGCTTTCGGTCGACGAATGGCTGACCTACGGCACCGAGGAAAGCCTCGCGCTCTTCATGTTCCAGAAGCCACGCGCCGCCAAGAAACTCTATTTCGACTCCATTCCCAAGACGGTGGACGACTACATCGCGCTGCTCGATCAATACCATTCCAACACGATGGGTGAGGCCGAGCGGCTCGAAAGTCCGATCTGGCACATCCACGGCGGCAAGCCGCCCGCCGAGCGCTATCCAGTCAGCTTTGCACTCTTGCTCAATCTGGTCAGCGCGTCGAACGCGCACAATCGCGAGGTGCTGTGGGGCTTCATCCAGTCCTATGCGCATGACGCGACGCCGGAGACGAACCCGGGGCTCGACAAACTAGTCGGCCACGCGATCAAGTATTACGACGATTTCGTCAAACCGCAGAAGCGCTATCGTGCTCCCAGCGACAAGGAACGCGCCGCGCTCGCCGATCTCGCGGACAAGCTGCGCGGCTTCGGCGCCGAACGCGACGGCGAGAAAGTGCAGTTCGAAGTCTATGAAGTCGGCAAGCGCCACGGCTTTGAGCCGCTGCGCGACTGGTTCAAGGCGCTCTATGAAGTGCTGTTCGGCCAGAGCCAAGGTCCGCGCTTCGGCTCCTTCGCGGTACTGTTCGGCTGCGCCGAGACCGCCGCGCTGATCGAGCGCGCGCTCGCGAACGAATTCGTTCCTTCGGCATGAAGCGGTTTCTGGCGCTCGCGCTGCTGCTTGCGGCTCCGGCGTATGCGGAAACCGCAGAGCGGCTTTATGCCGACGGGAAATACGACGAGTCCATCAAGACCGCTCTGGCTGAGAACGACGCCGCCGGCTTTGCCACGGCCGCGCGCTCGGAGCTGGCCGAGGAGGCCTCGCGCGAACGGCCCTGTCTCGATTGTCTGGAGCGCGCCGAATCCTATGCCCGCCGGGCCATCGCCGCCGATCCGAAATTGCCCGACGGGCAGATCTATCTCGCAATCACGCTCGGGTTGGAGGGCCGCATCCGGGGCGCGCTGGTGGCCAAGCTCAACGGCTACCCGGGCGAGGCCAAAGAGGCGCTCGATGCCGCGCTCAAGTCCGATCCGAAGAATCCCTGGGCGCTGGCGGGGCTGGGCGGCTGGAACATAGAGATCGTCAATCATGCCGGCCGCGTGCTCGGCAAGCTCCTCTACGACGCCTCAGTCGAGAAAGGACAGGCGCTTTTCCAGGCGGCCTTCAAGGCGGCGCCGGACAACATCTCCGTGCGCTACCAATACGCGCTTTCGCTCGCGGGCTGCGACGCTGAGACGTACCGCGCGGAGATCGTCGAAGCGCTGAAGGCGACGGTGAACGGTTCGGTCGACACGGTCTATGGACACCTGCTGCAGAAGCACGCGGGCGAATTGCTGAACCTGCTCGACAAAGACGATCGGAGCGCCTTCGACGCCCGGGTGCGGAAATACGACGGGTATCCGTAGTACGACTGCTTGGCGCCACAAGCTGCCTTGCTCCGCCGCAGACGCGGGACGGCGCTGGGGCCGTCAATTGGTCTTCCGCCGGCTGAGTAGATTCCGTGCCTATCTTCGGACGCATGCATTCGCACAAGGTCCCGCTTATTGGAGTGCATGAAGATGGGCCTGACACCCGACGAAGGGATCCCGCCAATGTCCAACGAAGACGAGCTTCGACTTCGAAGTTACTTGATTTGGCAACAAGAGGGATGTCCGTTCGGGGACGAACTCGTGCATTGGCAGCGCGCCAAAGTGCAGATGAACGCCAAGAGCGAAGCTGAATATCAGGCGTATCTCTATCTATAGAGAGTCACCATGCGTGCCGGCGTAACGTTCCAGCCATTAAGTAGATTCCGAACCTGCTCAATAGCGATGGGCCGTGGCATCTTCTCCAACGCCTAGGTTTTCCCCGGGGCTTACGCGAGATCATCGAACCCGGCGGTTTCGCCCCTGACCGGGGCTGTGATCTTCCGACGGAGGTTTACGTGAGCCAGATCGTTCGTTTCCACCGCCCCGAAGCACCCGAGAGTGTTTGCAGCATGTTCGTTGCAGATGAAGATTCTGCACCGACACATATCCGCCATATGCAGTCCCTCGGCTACACCGTCGTGGACGATTCACCGCCGACCGCGGGACGGCCGCCGATGCGATCAGAATTTCTTGCGCGCGCGGAGCAGCCAAAGTCCTCGCTTTGATGTTCTGCGGCACAGTCCGCGGCGCTCGGCTTTTCGTCATGCCATTTCAACCTTATGAACCTAAACGAATGGAGCCCCCAATGTCTGAACGCAAAAAAAAGAACGGCACGAACGATATAGACAAACGCCTTGGCGCGTTGCGCTCTGATCTCGATGAGTTGCAGTCGGACATGAAGGGACTTGCGGGCAACGCCGGAGATGTTGTGGACGATCGCGTCCATCTCGCCATTCGCAACGCGGAAAACGTTGCGGAACGCGCGTACCATCTCGCCGAGGAAGCGGCCGCGCATGTTGCCGACGATGTGGGGACTTGGGCCAACGGCAATCTCGATTCCGCGCGAGAGTCGGTACGCGCCAAGCCCTTTTCCGCGATTGCCCTATCGATGGGCGCAGGCGCGCTTCTCGGTGCGATCTTCTTGCGCCGATAGGCGCACCGCGCTTTCCATCGTCGACGGCGCGTGCCGAACAATGCCTGCCCGCCGGCATGCCGAATAGCATGCTTGCTCAAGCCTATGACTGCTCCGGGCGCAACGCCGCCTACTGGCTCGCCCAGATGACACGGTGGACGAAGGCGATCTCGGAAAGCGCGAAGACGCGGTCAGCGGCGGGAACGCGCCGGCACGCGGCGATATCATCAAGCTCAACGAATCTCCGTGCGGGGAATGGCAACGCGAGAAGAGCGGCTCCGCGGCCAAGAAAAGACCGCGGAGCCTCGGGTTTGTGTGCGTCAATCTTCTACTTTGTGATGACCTTTCCGGCCGGCAGGCACACTGTCGTGGGCGGCGCCAGGTACAGCTTCCGCGGTCCGAACTGATCGTTAGTGATCACCGGCGGCGGCGGCGGACCCTAGTACGTGATCGCATAGCAAGTCAGGTGCATCTGCGGATTGACCATCTCGTAGACCTTGCCGTCGGCTCTTTTGAGGGCAGGGTTGCACAGATGCGTGATCTTCTGCACCGTTGCCGTGAAGGTTCCAAATTCATCGTGGAACGTCGCCGTGCGCGGAATGAACTGCGTGCTCTCCCTGACCGGATAGCAGACATAATGGTTCCCAATCGGGATGGCGGGTATGGCGACACCAGCCGGCAATCCATTCGGATTTGTCGTGAGCGTTCCGGGTACAAGCGGATTGGCCGGCGCACCCGTCGTCATTGCCCCGTCCGCGGACGCGACGGCGACTGACATGACAAACGCGGACGCGGCCGCTGCAAGTTTCAAGTGCGTTCTCATGTGAACATTCCTCTCGTGTATGGCCGATTTGGCCGATGCCCTTCTCTCCAATGTCAGGCGGGCGATTACCGTTACACGGGCTGTCAGACGCCTCCCCCAACCAGACGCTGGTCGGGAGATGATAGCGGATTTGGCTGCCTGACACCCAGAGGGGCATCCCTCAGCTTGGGCAAGAATATTGCCGCTAAGGCAGCCACCAGAAGGACGGGCATTGCCGCAAACCGATCTACTGGCTCGCCCAGATGACGCGGTGGACGAAGGCGATTTCGGAAAGCGCGAAGACGCGGTCGTCGTACTCCGGATTGAGCGATTTCAATTCCACTTTCTGCGCGGTCAGTCGCGTCAAGAGCTTCGCCATCACTTCGCCGGCGAGGGTCTTCACCACCACGCGGTCGCCGCGGCGCACGCTGGCGGCGGGCGAGATGATGATGCGGTCGCCGTCGCGATAGACCGGCAGCATGGACTCGCCGGTGATCTCCAGCGCATAGGCGTGCTCATCGGCAAGATCGGGGAAGGGGATTTCATCCCAGCCGGACCCGGCAGGGAAACCGGAATCGTCGAAGAAGCCGCGGCTGCCCGCCTGCGCCATGCCGACGAGCGGCACCAGGCGCACGCGCCCGCGCGCGCCGCCGTCGCGTCCGACCAGCGCCACGAAATCCTCCAGACTCGCGCCCGTCGCCGCCAGCACCTTCGAGATGCTTTCGGTGGAGGGCCAGCGCAGCTTGCCGGTGGGCGCGCCGCGTTTGCTCTTGTTGAAGGTGGTGGGATCGAGGCCGGCGAGTTTGGCGAGGCCCGAGGGCGACAACCGGTTCTTCGCCGCCAGCGCGTCGAGCGCGGTCCAGATTTGTTTGTGGGTCAGCATTGTTCAATTCCGTTGGATCGTTTCCGCTGCGGTCAATTCGCGTCTAGGCGCATCTTCCCTTCCGTGTTCGGATCGGCAAAACGCGAGTCGCCCGGGGCGGCACAAGGAACTGAGAAAGCGTTCCGATGGACGGTAATTCTTCCTATATTGTGTTAAGATTAGGAATTACCACTCTTGGTGGGGGCCGGTCTAGGGGGGGGCGATGAGCGACCTTTCCGTCAAGGTCATCCGCCTTCTGCCACCCGAGCCGGCCCATCGCGCCACGGTGGAATTGGCGGCCAGATTTGCAGCTTTTCTGCCGCGTGCACCGAAGTCCGACCCGAGGCTGGCGGTCAAGGCGCTGGGGCTCGAGTTCCCCAATCCCGTGGGCATCGCGGCGGGCTTCGACAAGAATGCGCGCGCCTTCCCGGCCATGCTGAGGCTCGGTTTCGGTCATGTCGAATGCGGAACGGTCACGCCTCGCCCGCAGCCCGGCAATCCCCGCCCGCGCCTTTATCGCCTGGGCGAGGACGGCGCCGTGATCAACCGCATGGGCTTCGACAATGACGGCATGGACGTGGTGGCCGAGCGTCTCGCGCGGCGCGGCCCCGGTCTCGTCGGCATCAATATCGGCGCCAATAAGGACAGCGCGGATCGCATCGCGGATTACCGCAAGGCCTTCGCGCGGCTTTCGCCGCTCGCCGATTACGTCGCGGTGAATGTTTCCTCGCCGAACACGCCGGGCCTGCGCGGATTGCAGGAGCGCGATCAATTGCGCGCGCTCTTGGCAGCGCTGATCGAAGCGCGCGCGGACAAGAGGGTGCCGCTGCTCCTCAAGATCGCGCCCGATCTCGACGAACGCGCGCTCGACGACATCGCCGCCGAGGTTCTAGCGTCGGGGATCGAGGGATTGATCGTCACCAACACCACGCTCGCGCGGCCGCCCTGGCTCAGAAGCCGCCATTCGGGCGAGACGGGTGGGTTATCCGGCAAGCCCTTATTCGCGCGATCGACATGGGTGCTGGCGCAGATGCGCAAGCGAGTGGGAACGAAACTCGTGCTCGTCGGCGTCGGCGGCATCGCATCGGGCGCCGATGCCTATGCCAAGATACGCGCCGGCGCGAACCTGGTCCAGCTTTACACCGCGCTGGTCTATGAGGGCGCGGGCCTGCTCAAGCGCATCAAGCGCGGCTTGCTGGAAGGCCTGGCGCGCGATGGTTTCGCTACCATTTCCGATGCCGTCGGCGCGGATGTGAAATAGCAGTCGCGCCCAATATCTAGCCGCACTGCCCGAATCCTGTGCACGAATACCGGAGCGGCGAAATGTATTTAACCGCGCGCGGGAAAGCTTTTGAAATCGGCTTAGTTCATGCAGTATGGAAGGACAGGGGATAAGTATTCAGGGGCGGTCGGCAATGAGTCATGCCGGGTGGGATGAAATCTGGAAGCTGGCGTTGGCCCAGTTCGGCGCGCAGCCGATCGAATTGCGAATTCTTGCCGGACTTGCTCTGGCCTTCGGCACGCTCATGATCGTGGAAGGTCTTCGCGTCAGTTTTTTCGTCGGCGTCCGCTCGCCAGCCTGGCAGAGCGCGCCGGGGGAACCGCAGATCAGAAAGAAACCCGCCAAGAAACTCGCCTTCGCGGCCGCCCATTCCGTTCCGGCGGCGCCAGGGCCGTTTCGTCCGCGCGCCGTGCTCCCGGTGAATAATCCGAAGCGGACGAACGGTCACATCAACCGCCACAGCCCCATCCGGCCGAAAATCCGCCGCATCCCTCGCGATTTTACGGCATTAACCCAACCGACCTTCACCGAAGAGGAAGCTCCCTTCTCACCTCTTCCTCCCAATGCCGGACGGATTGCGCTATAGTTATCCACAACTATAACAACTATTGCGTGTGTGGGGGGGATTTATGTCCGACGATCTGGGCAAGTTGTTGCTTCGCTTCGGCCTTGGCGGGTTGTTGCTTTTCCATGGCGTGCACAAACTGTTGAATGGGCTGGGGCCGATCACCACGGCATTGGGCGCCCATAACATCTCCAACTCCGTCGCATATGGAGTCTATCTCGGCGAATTGGTCGGGCCGGTCCTGGTCATTTTGGGCTTGTTCTCGCGCATCGGCGGAATGTTGATCGCTCTCGACATGGTCGTTGCGATCGCGCTCGTCCGCGCCGGCTCAGTTCTGGCGCTTGCACCGGACGGCGGCTACGCGCTGGAGGCCGAGGTTCTCTACCTTCTCGGCGGCCTGGCAATCGCGCTGCTCGGCGCCGGACGCTTCCGGCTGGGCGACGGCAGCTGGAACTGATCGTCGGCAAAAAATTGACGAGGTGTCACGAATAGGTAAAGTGTGCCCTTCCGGATGTTCGGGGGGTCGATGGACACCACCTTGCAGAAAGCTCCGCCGTCACCCGGTAAGCGCGAGCAGACCAAGCTGCAGAACCGCCAGCTCATTGTGGCTGCCGCGCGCCGGGTGTTTGCCGAACTCGGCTATGGCGCGACCACCGTGCGCGACATCATTCGTGCCACGCCTTTGGCCTCGGGCACCTTCTACAACTACTTCAAGTCGAAGGAGGAGGTGTTCCAGGCCGTGCGCGACGAGGTCGCGCTCGCGATCCGCCCGCGCCTGCACGAAGAGCGCATGAAGGCGACGACGGTGGAGGAGTTCATCGGCTGCAGCTTTCGCACCTTCTTCGAGTTCGTGGCCGACGACCGGGTGAACTTCCGCACCATCCGCGCCGACAGCACGCGGGTACGTATGGACTCGCCTGAGGTCATCGCCGGCTTCGAAGAATTGCGCAGCGATCTCGAACTGGCTATCGCCAATGGCCTGTTTCCGCCGATCGACGCCGATTTTCTGATGGCGGCGATCGTCGGCGTCGCCTTCGAGGTGGCCGAACGCATGTTGCAGACCGGCTCGCACGACCATGTCGCCGCGGCCGAGTTCGCCACCAGGCTGTTCATCGGCGGCATACGCGCGCTACCTGCGGCGGCGGAACCTGTCGTTATTGCGGGGAACGCGTAGCGTCACGTTCAAATAACCCAGCAAAATGACCTCGGTTTTGGCTCTCCGTGACAAGTTTAGGTCATGCCGGGCGGGCGCAATTGCGACTACAACGCATTCTCTGATAAGAGTCTCTGCGGAGGGTGGACGAGTGGCGTTGTGACCGCCGCGTCCGTGCAACTGAGAACTTCTGCGCGAGGAGAAACGTCATGAGGAAAATAAGCGAGTTGTCCGTACGAAAGGCTTTGCTGCTGTTGACCACGGCGGTGGCCGCGGTGGGGGTGTTCGTGGGCCTGCCGGCCAAGAAGGCTGTCGCAGCGCCAGAGGACTCTCGGATGGCACCGGCAGGCGTCGTCAATCAGCCGACGGCCCAGGTGCTCATAGTTCAGCCCGAGCGCATCAACCCCTCGACTCTCGGACTGCTCAAGATCGCGGACGAGGCGCTGTCGAACGACGCGCTGGCGGAGCAGATTTTCAGCAATCCGGACGCGGTGGCGTCGCGATACCATCTTTCGAAAAACGAGACTCTCGTCTTGCGCCATATGACCCGCGAGCAGTTTCAGGTCGCGCGCGACGACGCCGCCCGGGTCGTGGCGACGCGTCAGCCCTATGCGAGATCGATGCACATGCCGGCCTTTGCGACCAATACGCGCTTGATTACCGAGCGTATGGTCGTTGGGCGGGCCATTCTCGCCGCTGTGGGCAGGTCATACCTCGACGCCGCGAACGCCCATGACTGCTGTCCTTGGAACAAGGCGATCGACCTGGGGATCAGTGTCGATCCGGCATTTTACAATGCGGTCTTCGTAAGGCCGGCGGGCGGCACTGTTCTACACTGAGGCGATGACGGCAAAGCACGCGGTCGCATTCTGGTCGCCGGCGCAAGCGGCGGCATCGCTCGTTCAACTTGCGTACATCGAGCGGGCGCTGGCGCACATCGTGGCCGGTTGGGCGGTCAAGCTGCCGGTATTCCACGCCAAGCTTGCGTTCGGATTGCAGGGGCACCGCTCAATGGAGCGGGCCACCACTCTGCGCGGCCGGGTCAACGGGCTTTGTCACGCCATCGCGGGTGAGGCCACGGTGGCGGCAGGCTTGCGCACGGTGCTGGAGCGGATCGACCGCGCGCAAACCCCGGCAGAACTCATCGCGGTGATTTACCAGTTTCTGTATCCGCGCCTGATCGCGCTGTACCAAACGCACCTCCGCGAAACCGACCCGGATGGCGACCGCGCCTCGATCGAACTGATCCGCTCTTTTCTGCCGGCGATGGACGAGGAGCGGCGCGGGGGCCTTTCATTGCCGGTTGGGCGCGCCGCTACAAAGGCGTGGGTTCGCGCGTTGGACGAGCTGTGGGAGGAGCGGACGCAAGGCGAGCCGCTCTCGCTTGCGGATGGGTTGTGGAGTCCGCTCGACCGAGTTCCCGGGGCGGTCCGGCCCGTGGGTTCGCGGTTCAATATATCCGGTTCGCTCGGCCTCTTGCCCGTGGATCCGGTGGGCGACCCGCGCGATATCGGCATTTTCCTGCATAAGGAGCTTGACGAAGAGTACACGACACTCGAGCTCATGGCCCGCAATTCCTATGAGCATCCCGATATGCCGTGGGCGTTCCACCGCGACATGGCGCGCCAAGCCTCCGATGAAGCGCGCCACGCTATCATGATCGAGCGCCTGATGGCGGCCCGCGGCGTTCGTCATGGTGACTTCACGCTCACCACGGCATCTTACGACGGCATATACGAGTTCGAGCCTTGCGAGCCCGGAAGCCGCAAGGAACTGCTCTGGCGCATGCTGATCCGCCAGACTTTCATGGAAGGGCTTGCGATCGACAATCTCACCTATGAGATCAAACGCCGCCGGTCCGCAGGTCAGCCGGACATCGCAATGG
>Ga0265340_10000584_pt1 | contig 20240 bp, 12 predicted proteins | sample 4CB225metaG_FD_202082 | JGI IMG/M metagenome (GOLD analysis project Ga0265340, IMG submission 202082) | Rhizosphere microbial communities from Carex aquatilis grown in University of Washington, Seatle, WA, United States - 4-CB2-25 metaG | ecosystem: Host-associated > Plants > Roots >...
GGCGAAGCGCTCGCTGAACGTCTTGAAATGCTGACGCGCCAACAGCGTGGTCGGCACCACCACCGCGACCTGATAGCCGGCCATGGCGGCCACGAAAGCCGTGCGTAGCGCCACTTCCGTCTTGCCGAAGCCGACATCGCCGCAGACCAGACGATCCATCGGCCTGCCTTTCGCCAGGTCCTCGATGGCGTCGGCAATGGCTTTTTCCTGATCCTCGGTCTCCTGATAGGGAAAGCGTGCACAGAATTCGTCGTAGAGGCCTTCGGGCGGATCGGCGGGCGGCAGCGAACGCAGCTCGCGCGCCGCCGCGATGCGGATAAGTTCGGAGGCGATCTCGCGCACACGCTCCTTGGCGCGCGCCTTGCGCTGCTGCCAGCCTGCGCCACCGAGGCGGTCAAGCTGCGCCGTGCCCTCCTCCGCGCCGTAGCGTGTCAGAAGCTCGATGTTCTCCACCGGCAGGAACAGCTTGCCGCCTTCGTATTGCAGCTCAAGGCAATCGTGCGGCGCACCGGTCACATCGATGGTTTGCAGACCGATGTAACGCCCGACGCCATGTTCGATGTGGGTGACCAGATCGCCCGGCGCCAAGCCCGACGCTTCGGAGAGGAAATTCTGCGCCCGGCGCGCGCGCGTATGCGAGCGCACCATGCGGTCGCCGAGAATATCCTGCTCGGCCACCACCGCGAAATCCGGCGCCTCGAAACCATGTTCGATGCCTAGCACCGCCAGCCCGACGGCGCGCACGTCCATTTTTTTCGCATCCGGCCAATCGGCAACCGGGCGCAGCGCAGCCAGCCCGTGGTCGGCGAGCACGCCGCCCATGCGATCTGCCGAGCCTTCGGTCCAGGCGGCGACGATGACGCGCTTGCCCGATGTGTGCAGGGCATCGATGTGCGCGTCGGCGGCCTCGAACACATTGGTGCGGCCTTGCGTGCGTTCCGGCGCAAAATCACGGCCCAGTCTGCCGCCCGCATCGACCGAGGTCTTCGACTCCGGCGCCTGGAACGGCGACAGATCGCGCACGTTGTGGCGGGCGAGCGCCGTTTTCCATTCCTCCGCCGTCAGATAAAGCCGCTCGGGCGGCAGCGGATTGTAGGGTGGCGCCTTCAGCGCGCCTTTGCCTGTCTTGTCGGCTTTGAGAAATTGGCGGCGCGTGTCGTAGTAATCGGTCACCAGTTCAAAGCGCGCGGTCTTCGCTTCGTCGGTGTTATGGCCCAGCAGGACCAGCGCTCGGGGAATGAAATCGAAAAAGGTTTCGAGCTTGGCGTAGAACAAGGGAAGCCAATGCTCCATTCCCTGCGCTTTGCGCGCCGCGCTGACGGATTCGTAGAGCGGATCGTCGTTGGCCGGTCCGAACGCACCGACATAACCCGTGCGGAAGCGGCTGACCGAAGCCTCGTCGAGCGGCACTTCGCTGGCCGGGAGAAGTTCGATCTCGGTGAGCTCGCCGGCCGACAATTGCGTTTCCGCATCGAAGCGGCGGATGGCGTCCAGCCTGTCGCCGAAGAAATCGAGCCGCAACGGTTGTTCGCTGCCGGGCGGCCACAGATCCACGATGCCGCCGCGCAGTGCGAAATCGCCCGGCTCGCGCACCGTACCGGCGCGGACATAGCCGTTGCCGGCTAGAAAGGCGGTGAGTGCCGCATGATCGACCGCTCGACCGACACGTGCCGCAAAGCTGGCGCCCAGGATGGTCTCGCGCGGCGGCACGCGCTGAAGCACAGCGTTGACGGTGGTGATGACGACGGCGGGGCCGGAATCCTTCGTCCGGCGCGCCAGAGCGGCCAACGTCGCCAGCCGCTCGCTTTCGATGTCGGGCTTGGGCGACACGCGGTCATAGGGCAGGCAGTCCCAGGCCGGAAACGGCAGAACCTGTACGCCGGGCGCGAAGAAGCGCACCGCATCGGAAACCGCGGCTGCCCGCACGTCGTCGGGCGCTACGAACACCACCAGCCCGTTCAGGCGCAGAGCCGCCTCGCCTGCCAGCCAGGCGTCGTAACCCTCAGGGGCGCCCGAGACGGTGAAGCGCCCTTCAGCGCGGGCGATGTAGTTTACACGTTCCAAGTCGGGTCCTTGCGCGCGCACAAGGCCTTCAGACGGGCGAAAACTGCGTTGTCATGCAAATTCGGCACGGCCTCGAACCCTGTCAGCCAGGCATAGACTTGCTGGTCGGGGGCATCGAGCAGAGCTTCGAACTGGTCGAGCTCGGGATCGGTGAGCCCGGAAAGCTGGCGCGCGGCGAAGGTCCCGAAGATCAAATCGACCTCCTTGAAGCCCCGGCGCTGGGCCCGGAACAATAGCCGTTTGCGGCGGACCTCCGAAGAGCCACCTTTTTCGCTGCCCGTCATAGGGCGGGATATAGCGCCTGGGCCGGTGATGTTCCAGGGGCGACGATGACGCCGGGTCGCGGCTTGATTATCTTTCAGAGACCATGCGGCCAGCGATTCTGTTTCCCCTTTTCGCCGAAATACGCGGCCTGCCGGGCATCGGGCCCCGGCTGGAAAAGCTGATCGCACAGGTCGCGGGCCGCCGTCTGGTGGATCTGATTTTCGATCTTCCGGTCGGCGTGATCGACCGTTCCTACCGTCCCAAGTTGATCGCGGCTGAGGCGGGACGCATCGCCACCGTCACGGTCAACGTGCTCGACCATCTGCCGCCTTACGACAAGCGCCAGCCCTATCGCGTGCGCTGTAGCGACGATACGGCGGCGATCGAACTCGTGTTCTTCCACGCCAAGGCAGATTACCTGAACCAGATATTGCCCAAGGGCTCGCGGCGCATCATCAGCGGGCGCGTGGAACGCTTCAACAACCGCCTGCAAATGCCCCATCCCGACTATGTCGTAGAGACCGACGCGGAAATGCCGCTGCACGAGCCTGTCTATGCCTTGACCGAAGGCCTTCCGGGCAAAGTCGTGGTCAAGGCGATCCGTGGCGCGTTGGAGAAAGTGCCCGCCATGCCTGAATGGCAGGACGCATCCTTTCTCAAGGCGCGAAGCTGGCCGCCATTCGCCGACGCGATGCGCAAAGCCCACGCGCCCGCGCACGAAGCCGATCTCGCGGCCACGACGCCGGAGCGCTTACGGCTGGCCTATGACGAATTGCTGGCGAACCAGTTGGCGCTCATCCTGATCCGCGAGCACATGCGCGCCGCCAAAGGCCGGGTGCTCAAGGGCGACGGCCAATTGAAAGCAAAGGCGCTCGCCGCCCTGCCCTTCACACTGACCGACGCGCAAAAACAATCGCTGGCCGAGATCGAAGCCGACATGGCGTGCCCGGCGCGGATGCTGCGCCTGCTGCAAGGCGATGTCGGCTCGGGCAAGACGGTGATCGCGATGATGGCGCTGCTGGGTGCGGTGGAAGCCGGCGCGCAAGGCGCGCTGATGGCACCGACCGAAATCCTCGCGCGCCAGCACATAGCGGCGCTCGAGCCGATGGCCAAGGCCGCCGGCGTTCGCTTGGCGCTGCTGACCGGGCGCGAGCGCGGACCCGCACGCGACGCGACGCTCGAAGCTTTGGCCAAGGGCGAGATCGATATCCTGGTCGGCACCCATGCGCTGTTCTCCGAAGATGTCGCGTTCCGCGATCTGGGACTGGCGGTGGTCGATGAGCAGCATCGCTTCGGCGTGCACCAGCGCATGACCTTGCAAGGCAAAGGCGAGCGGCTCACCGACGTGCTGGTGATGACGGCAACGCCCATCCCGCGCACCCTGGCGCTGACCGCGTACGGCGACATGGACGTTTCGCGGCTGCATGGATTGCCGCCGGGGCGAAAGCCGGTCGAGACTCGCGTGCTCTCCGCCGCGCGGCTGAACGACGTCGTGGAGCATCTGCGCAAAGCCATTGCGGTGGGCGCACGCGCCTATTGGGTGTGCCCGCTGGTGGCGGAGAGCGAAAAGATCGACCTCGCCGCGGCCGAAGAACGCGCGGCGGAATTGCAGAAGTCGCTGGGACCGAAGGTCGGCCTGGTACACGGCCAGATGAAGCCCGCCGAGCGCGACGCGGCAATGGCGAAGTTCAAGACCGGCGAACTGCAGGTGCTGGTCGCGACCACCGTCATCGAGGTCGGCGTCGACGTGCCTGAGGCCACGATCATGGTGGTGGAACATGCCGAGCGCTTCGGCCTGGCACAGCTTCACCAACTGCGCGGACGCGTCGGCCGCGGGGCCAAGAAATCGAGCTGTCTGCTGGTCTATCAACCGCCGCTGGGCGAGACCGCCAAGGCGCGGCTGAAGATTCTACGCGAGACCGACGACGGCTTCGTCATCGCGGAAGAGGATTTGCGCCTGCGCGGACCGGGCGAACTGCTCGGTACCCGCCAGAGCGGCGAGTTGGAATTCCGCATGGCCGATTTGGCGGCGCATGGCGAGTTGCTGGCGGCAGCGCGCGACGACGCCAAACTCATCCTCTCCCGCGATCCGGAGTTGAACTCGCCGCGCGGCGAAGCACTGCGCGTGCTGCTCTACTTGTTCGGGCGTGACGAGGCCGTGCGGTATTTGAGAACCGGATGATCAGCGCGCGGCCGCAGCCACCTTGTTCTCATTTTCCGGCAGCGCCAATCGGCCGATGGCCAAGACCACGGCGAGCACCGCTTCACCCCAAGCGACCGCCGGCGAAAGCCAGACGGGATCGCTGGACCGCGGGAAAAAGAACACCGCTGCAGAGTCGAATTTCATGCCGCTGACGATGGCGGGAAGCAGCGCGTAAAGCGCGAATAGAATAGCGATAGCGGCGAAATCGCCGCTGCGGCGCTTGGCAATCGCGTTGACCAGCACGACGATGGCCAAGTCGCGCGTCAGGAATCCGAGCATCGCCCCGATGGCAGCCTGATCTGCCGCCAACATCATCGTGCCGAGCCAGAAGAACAGCGCAATTCCGACGCCCAGCGCGGCGAGATAGGCCGTCATCCAGCCCTGCAGGCCGCCGCCCACCCGGCCCAGCCGGAATTTCGCCAGCGCGCTTCCCAACCAGCGATAATGCACACGGTCCTTCGGTTCCAAGAACACCATCAGATAGGCAAGCGCACCGAAGGTCGTGCCCGCCAGCAGAAGCCGCCGCGCCACCGCGTCGAGATGTGTCAGAGACTGGTTCGCGGACAGCCAGGCGTCGAAGCCGGCCACGTAAATACCGATGAAGACCAAAAAGCCCAACCAGATATAGGCGGTGTTGCGCATCTTCAGTTCCAGCCGCATCTGCTGGATGCAGCCCACCAGAGTCCAGCCGGTGAAAACCGCCAGCGACAATAAAAGGAATCCGCGCGCGTCCAGATTCCAGCCCCACCAGACGATGAAATCGGTCGGTGCAACATGTTCGAGGATCGAGCCGGCCGGATCGGCCATCGACCAGATCAAATAGACTGCCACCGCAGCAGCAAGTCCCACCGCCTGATAGAGGAAGACCTCCAGCCGCCAGAGGCCTTGGCGGCGCCCAGCGGCGATCAAACTGGCTAGCAGGCTTGCCGCCTGTGCAATCACGCCGATGGCGAGATAATAGACCAGTTCGATCAGCGCCACGAAGACACCACGGTGTCCCAACAAGTCGGTCAGGATCACCGCGAGGCAGATCGCGCCGCCGAACCAGTTGTAGAGCGTCGAGCCGAACAGCTTGCCCCACACCATCGTGTTCGCACCCAGCGACGACAGTCTTTGGCCGTCCCAGGTGCGTTCGCGGATTTCGCCGACCACGCTCATGGCGGCATTGCGCGAGCCCCAGACAACGACGATCAGATAATAGAGCCAGCGCGCCGTCTCGCCCGGTCCGCTGGCCGGCCCGTCGGTCACCGCGGCGGCGAAGAAGCAAAGCCCCAGTACGACCGCCATCAGGATCATCCGGCGCGGCGTCAATTCCAGCCAAAGATTGCGTTGGAATTCCGGGTTCATCGCGCGCCCTGCCCCACTTCCTTGAAATAGGCATCCTCAAGCGCCTTGGTAGATTCGCCAAAGCTGGAGACCTCGAAGCCCGCCGCCACCAGCTCGCGGACCAGTTTGGCGCGCGCCAGCGCGTTTCGCGTGTGGGTGAAAAGCGCGTGATAGTCGTCCGCCTCGATCACATCGACGCCCGCCCGTCCCGAGAGGAACTCGCGCAGATCGCTGCGCGCAGTGGCAATCTCCAGCATGTAGCGCGGGCGCTCGACGTCGCGCACCTTGACCGCCTTTCCGCCGACGATCACGCCGTCCTCGATAATGATCATTTCGGAGCAATAGTCTTCGAGCTCCGCCAGGATGTGGGACGAAACGACCAGCGTCATGCCCGCGTCCCTGAGGGCCAGCAGCAGAACGGAAAGGTCGCGCCGCGCCTGCGGGTCGAGACCGGCGGCCGGTTCATCGAGCAACAGAACTTTAGGTTCGTGGACGATGGTCTGGCCGATGGCGAGGCGCTGGCGAAGGCCGCGCGATAGCTCCCCGGCCTTGGCTTCCAGGCGGTCGAGCAGACCCACGCGCCCTGCTGCCTTTTCGACCGCTGCAGCGACCAGAGCGGGCGCTGTGCCGTGCGATCGTGCCGCATAGCTCAGGGCTCGCCGGACGCTCAAACCGTCGTAGAGGCCGTAGAAATCGGGCAGATAGCCCAACCTGGCGTGGATCGCGCGCGGAGCCTCGCGGGTGTCGAGACCGTCTATGGTGATGCTGCCCGAAAAGGGCGGTTCGAGCGCGGCTAAGCAGCGCAGCAGAGTCGTCTTTCCTGCGCCATTGGGACCCACCAAGGCGGTGATCGTCTGCGGCGCGACGTGCAAGGACACGCCTCTTAACGCCCGCGTAGATGGGTATTCGTAAACGAGATCCCGAACTTCGATCATGGCGCCCTGCTCGAACCGGGCGATCATACAGCGCTTTTGTCAAAGAATGATAATTTTCGTGATTTTCGCGACCATATGTTTGTGCGATATAGCCAGTTCTACCGCGGGTTTCCGGCTAGCCGTCCGCGCAGCGTTCATCCAGGAGCATCGGTAATGCGTATCGTCATGATTGGGTCCGGCTATGTCGGACTTGTATCCGGGGCATGCCTTTCGGAATTCGGCCATGATGTCGTCTGCGTGGACACGGACATCGCCAAAATCGATGGCCTCAAGCAAGGCAGAATCCCGATCTTCGAGCCAGGACTGGATGAAGTGGTTGCGGCCAACGTGAAGGCGGGGCGGTTGTCATTCGAGACGAACCTGAAGAAAGCCATGCCCGGCGCCCAGGCCGTGTTCATTGCGGTCGGCACACCCAGCCGGCGCGGCGACGGCCACGCGGACTTGAGCTATGTCTTCGCCGCGGCCGCCGAGATTGCGACGCATCTTTCCAGCTATGCCGTCATCGTCACCAAATCGACGGTGCCGGTCGGCACCAACCGCAAAGTGGACGAGATCATCCGCAAAGCTCGCCCCGATGCGCAATTCGACGTCGCGTCGAACCCTGAATTCCTGCGTGAAGGCGCCGCGATCGAGGACTTCCGCCGTCCCGACCGCGTGGTTGTGGGCTGCGATACCGATCGCGCACGGGAGGTGATGAGGGAAATTTACCGTCCCCTCTATCTGCATGAGACGCCGATCGTCTTCACCAGTTGCGAAAGCTCCGAGCTAATCAAATACGCGGCCAACGCGTTTCTGGCGACCAAGATCACCTTCATCAACGAAATGGCAGATCTGTGCGAGAAGGTCGGCGGCGACGTCCAGGACGTGGCGCGCGGCATGGGGCTCGATGGACGTATCGGCAACAAGTTCCTGCATGCCGGTCCCGGCTACGGCGGGTCGTGCTTCCCCAAGGATACGCTGGCGCTCCTGAAGACCGCGCAAGAGTTTGGGGCGCCGACGCGGATCGTCGAAGCGGTTGTGGCCGTGAACGATGCCCGCAAGATGGCGATGGGCGAGAAGATCGAACGCGCCTTCGGCGGCGTGGCGGGAAAGACGATTGCCGTGCTGGGTCTGACCTTCAAGCCGAACACCGACGATATGCGCGATGCACCAAGTCTCGTCATCGTACCGTACCTTCAGGGCAAAGGTGCGCGTGTGCGAGCCTACGATCCCGAAGGCGCGAAGGAAGCCAAGAAGTTGCTGGACGTCGAGTTGTGCAAGGATGCCTATGACGCGCTCGACGGGGCCGACGGAGTCGTCATCCTGACCGAATGGAACGAGTTCCGCGCGCTCGATTTCGCGCGCGTGAAATCGCTTCTCAAGCGGCCATTGATGGTGGATTTGCGCAATATCTATCGGCCGGCGACCATGGCCGAGGCCGGCTTCGCCTATTACGGCGTTGGACGCGCTGGAAATAAGCCATAATTCCCGCCTCAACTGGCGCCCGCCGCCCTGGTTAAGATAAGGTGTTGGGGGGCGTCAGAGAGGGTTTGCCATGGGAATGGTCTGGATTTTCATTCCGCTGGTCATTGCGGCACTTGGCTTCGTGTTCTTTCTGGCAGGTGCAGGTCACCTGCTCCGCGGCAGAGTGGGCAGAGGCGGCATCGGGCTCGGCGGCGGCGGCACGGCCACCATTGCGGGCCTGGCGGTGGGGCTGCTCGGCCTCAACCTCCAAAGCTATTCGCGCCTCACCTATGAAGCGCCGGTCGCGGAAGTCAGCGTTCATGCGCTCGACGCGGCACAGAAGACCTATGAGGTGACCGTGAAGCGCCTCGACGGCAGCAATCGCTCGCAGACGTGCAAGTTGCAGGGCGACGAGTGGCTGCTCAGCGGACGCGTGCAGAAATGGCAACCCTGGGCCAACGAAATCGGCCTCAACGCGACCTATACGCTGAACCAGTTGTCGAACATGTACTACACGGCCGAAGCCGCGAACGGCAAACCGATCACTGCTTGCGACGTCAAAGGTCCGCCGCCGAAGATCAATCAGTATCTGCCGCAGAGCTGGATCGATTGGCTGATGAGCACCGCGCTGGTCCAGGACCGCCGCTTCGGATCGGCCAACTACATGCCGCTGGCCGACGGCGCGGTCTACAAAGTCGTCATCACCCAGATGGGCTTCAACGCAGAACCGGTCAACGATCAGGCCGCGCGGGCGAATGGCGAAAGGCCGTAGGCAAATCCGTCAATTGGGCGCATGCCGCAGTACATTCGTTCCGGCTGCGCTCAATTACCCGCCTTGTACGCGTACATGCCGAACATCGTGCCGACAAAACCGCCCGCCGTCTTGGTGCTGAGGACGGTTCCATCGGCATCGCGAGACAGCGCCGTCCATTCGTCCGGTTTGGTGCCGTAATAGAAATCGTATAGGCCGCCTCGCGCGTCGATTTTCAGATAGAGCGGTGCGCCGACCGCCAGCTCGACCGGGGCCGACGCGGCGACATTGCCGTTCTCGGGGTCGGCCGCACCGGCGCGCTTGCGCAGGCTCACGACGAGCTTGCCGCCTTCGCGCGCGAGTCCGATGAAATAATAATATTTTGAATTCTGAAAGGCGACCAGCCCTGCCGCATCCCCGTCACTCTGCGGCGCGAAATGCACGACCGTCGATGCGGACGCCCAGATGTGCTGCTGGCGCCGGCCGATAAAGGAAGGCTGACCGAGCGCGCCGATCGACTGCGGCCGGGCACGAATACTCAGCGAACCCGAAAGCTCGTACCATTTCTCGTGCGGCGTGCGTATGAAGATCCAATTTGGGGCGAGCGCAGCGCCGCTGAAGTCTTCGTGCAGCGTGAAGTTTCCGTTGGCCGGAGTTGCGGCCGCGGGCTGTAGCGGCAAATTCGGGCGCGCTTGCGCGTATGCCACCGCCCGACCCGGCTTGAGGATGACCGGCCAGCCATGGACCCATCGCACCGGCAGCATGAACGTCTCGCGTCCGGTGTTGTAGGTATCGTCAGCATAGGGACGCGTCCCCAGGAACACCGCCCACCATTGACCCTTTTGCGTACGCACCAGCTGTGCGTGCCCGGTGGAGGTCACGGGGAACGGCCGCGCCGGACCGAGCGTGCGCTGCGTCAGGATCGGGTTGCCCTTGTACGGAACGTAGGGTCCCAGCACGCGGTTGCTGCGGAATACGACTTCCGAGTGGGTGTAACCCGTTCCGCCCTCGGCGCAGGTCAGATAGTACTTGCCGCGATAGCGAAAAAGATGCGGGCCCTCGATCCAAATCGGCTTCTTCTTTATGTCGGAGCCGCGATCGACGATGACCTTACGCGGCCCTATCAGTTTCTTCGCCACATCGTCGAATTCTTGAATCCAGATGGCGCGGTGGCCATCGTAGAGCGGGTTCCCAGCGGGCGGACCGTTATTGACGATGTATGCTTTACCGTCGCGGTCGAAAAAGAGCGAGGGATCGATGCCGTCGAAACCCAGCCAGATCGGATCTGACCAGGGCCCGGCCGGATCTGTCGCCGTAATGAGGAAATTGCCGCCGCAATCCACGCAGGTGTTGATGATGGTGAAGACGCCGCCGTGATATTCAATTGCGGGCGCGAAGACGCCACGCGAAATTTCCAGGTCATCGAAATTTAATTGTGAGGGGCGATCGATGGCGTTTCCGATCTGGGTCCAATGCACCAGGTCGCGGCTGTGGAACACCGGAATGCCGGGGAAATAGGCAAACGTCGAATTGACGAGGTAATAATCCGCGCCGACGCGCGCGATGCTGGGGTCCGGATAGAACCCGGGAAGGATCGGATTCAGATAGTCGTTCGGCGTGGATTTGACCGACCGGTAGACGAGGTCGTGCCCGTCATAATCAAACCAATCGAATTGCGCGATTACCGGCGCTGGCGCAGCCTGGGAGGCCGCTGGGCCTTCGGGCTTCGCATCGCGCGTCGCCGGCTCTTCGCAGGCGCCCGCCGCCAGCATCGCAGCGAGCGCGCCCAATAAGGTGAGCTTCCTCATAGCCGGGCCTCCGTCTATTTCAACCCGCGCTGTTCAAGCATCGGTTCGATCTGCGGATCGCGGCCGGCAAAGGCGCGGTACATCTCTCCGTAATCCAAGGTGTGGCCACGCGACAAAACCATGTCGCGGAAGCGTTGGCCGTTCTCGCGGTTCAGCCCGCCGTGCTGCTTGAACCAGGCGAAGGCATCGTCGTCCAACATTTCGGTCCATAAGTAAGCGTAGTAGCCGGCCGCATAGCCGTTGGCCCAGATGTGCAGGAAGTAGCTTGAACGATAGCGCGGCGGCACTTCGGCGAGATTCAGATGCGTGTTCTTCAGCGCCTGGATTTCAAACTTGTCGACGTCCTGCTTGGGCGCGGTCGCCGTCAGGGTGTGCCATTGCATGTCCAGCTGGGCGGCGGACAAAAGCTCCGTCAACTGGTAACCCTGGTTGAACTTCTCCGCCTTCTTGATCTTGTCCACCAGCGCCTGCGGCATGGGCTTGCCGGTCTCGCTGTGGACCGCGTAGTGCTTGAATACGTCCGGATCAAGCGCCCAATGCTCGTTAAACTGGGAGGGGAACTCGACGAAATCGCGCGCCACATTGGTTCCCGACAACGTGGGATATCGCTGGTCGGCAAACAAGCCGTGCAAGGCGTGGCCGAATTCGTGGAACATGGTGGTGACGTCGTCGTAAGACAGAAGCGCCGGCTGTCCCGTCGCGGGTTTGGTGAAATTGCAGACGTTGTAGATCACGGGCTTGGTGCCAAGCAGCTTGGATTGGCCGACGAAATTGTCCATCCAGGCGCCGCCCGATTTGTTGTCGCGCTTAAAGTAGTCGAAATACATCAGGCCCAGCGTCGAGCCGTCCTTGTCGACCACTTCAAACACGCGCACGTCCGGCTGATAGACGGGAAGATCCTTGCGCTCTTTGAACGTCAATCCGTAGAGTCGATTGGCGGCATAGAACACGCCGTTTTCGAGGACGTTGTTCAATTCAAAATACGGCCTGATCTGGTCCTCGTTGAGATCGTACTTCGCCTTGCGCACCTTCTCCGCGTAGATGTTCCAATCCCAGGGCATGAGCTTGAAATGCTTGCGGCCCTTGTTGATCATCGCCTGGATGACTTTGGCTTCGCCGCGCGCCTTGGCGGTGGCGGCGGGCACCAGCTTGGAGAGGAACGTTTGGACGGCGGCCGGCGTTTTGGCCATCTGGTCGTCGAGCACATAAGCGGCATAATTGGGGAAGCCCAGCAACGCGGCCTTTTGCGCGCGAAGCTGTGCAAGCGTGGCGACGGTGTCGCGCGTGTCGTTGGCGTCGCCCATTTCGGTGCGCGTCCAGACATGTTTGAACAATGCTTCACGCACGGCGCGGTCGTTCAACGACTGCAGCGTCGGTTGCTGCGTGGTGTTCTGCAGCGGAATAACCCATTTTCCGGCGAGGCCGCGGCTCTCCGCAGCTTGTGCCGCTGCCGCGACGGCGCCGTCGCTCATGCCGGCGAGCTTGGCTTTGTCCTCGACCACCAACGCGCCAGCCTTGGCCCCCGCGATCAACTTGTTGGTGAATGCCGTTTCCAAAGTGGAAAGCTGCTTGTTGAGTTCGCGCAACTTGTCCTTATCGGCATCCTGCAAATTGGCGCCGGCATGCACGAACTGCAGATAGGTGACGTTGACCAGCTGACGCGCTTCGGGGTCGGTGTTCTCGGTCTCGCGGGTGTCGTAGATCGCCCGAACCCGCCGAAACAGCTTGGCATTGAGATAGATTGCATCGCGATGGGCGGCGAGCAGCGGCGCTTCGACTTCCTGCAGCTTCTGCAGCGTCTCGTTGGTGTTGGCGGCGCTGGAGCCGCTCATGGCGTTGAACACCAGCAGAGTGCGCGTGAGCAACTGACCGGACTTCTCCATCGCCACGATGGTATTCTCGAACGTCGGCGCCGCGGGGTTGTCGGCGATTGCCGCAATCTCGGCCAGTTGACGCTTCATGCCCTCCTCGATCGCGGGCTGAAAATCGCTGTCCTTGATGCGGTCGAACTGCGGCGCCTGAAGCGGCAACGGGCTGGGCTCGAAGAACGGATTGGTCTCGACCGGTTGCGCCATGGGTGGCGGCGGGGGCGGGACGGGCTTATCCATCAGCGAACAAGCGGCCAGCGCTACGGCGGCCGCAGTCATGCTCAGCGTGCGAACCCAATTCATGGCGGAATTCCCTCAAAGCTAGCGGCAGCGGTCGCGCCGGTCCGGTCTTCGGGGCCGGACCATACTCGCCGCAGCACCGGACTGTCTTCAAGAAAAGGTGAGAAGTGCAATTTTGCGGTGAACGAAAAGCGCGGATCGGCCGGCCACTCAGGCGATGTATCCGTGTTTCTCCAAATAGGCCATGATCGCTTCGGCCTGCGACGGCGCGTCGGCCTCAATAGTACGGACGGTAATCTCGGGGTTTTCCGGCGTCTCGTACGGGCTGTCGATGCCGGTGAAGTTCCTGATCGTCCCGGCCTTGGCCTTCTGATAGAGACCCTTGGGATCGCGCGCCATGCAGATTTCAAGCGGCGTATCGACAAAGACTTCGACGAATTCGCCCTCGCCCAACAGCTCTCGCGCCATGCGCCGCTCGGAACGGAACGGCGAAATGAACGAGACCAGCACGATCAAGCCCGCATCCACGAACAGCTTAGCCGCTTCGGCGACACGGCGAATGTTCTCGACACGGTCTGCATCGGTGAACCCCAGATCGCGGTTGAGGCCGTGACGCACATTGTCGCCGTCAAGCAGGTAGGTGTGCCGGCCCTGTGCGTACAGCGTTCGCTCGACGATATTGGCGATGGTCGACTTGCCCGAGCCCGACAGCCCGGTGAACCACAGCACCGCCGGCTTTTGGTGCTTGAGTGCCGCGCGTACATCCTTATTCACATCGAGCGCTTGCCAATGCACGTTGGTCGCGCGCCTGAGACCGAACTCGATCATTCCCGCACCGACCGTGGCGTTGGTGAAACGGTCGATCAGGATGAACCCGCCCATGTCGCGGTTTTCGGCGTATGGGTCGAAAGCAATCTGTTGGGCGAGCGAGAAATTAGCGTAGCCGACTTCGTTCAATCTCAGTGTCGCAGCCGCCAGATGATCGAGCGTGTTGACGTCGATCTTGTGCTTGAGCACAGTGATTTGCGCCGGAACCGTTGTGGTGGCGAGCTTCAACAAATATTGCCGTCCGGGAAGCAGCGGCTCCTCGCTCATCCACAAAAGATGTGCCGCGAATTGGTCGGCGACTTCCGCCCGCTCGTTTGCCGCGCACAGCACGTCGCCGCGCGAGATATCGATTTCGTCCGCAAGCGTCAGTGTCACCGCGTCGCCGGCCACGGCCGTCTGCAAATCGCCGTCCATCGTGACGATGCGCTTGACAGTGCTGCTGCGGCCCGATTTCGCAACGGCGAGCGTGTCGCCGGGTTTGACATGCCCGCCGACGATCGTGCCGGCGAAGCCACGAAAGTCGAGATTGGGCCGGTTCACCCACTGCACCGGCATGCGGAACGGCTTGTCCGCGAGCGCAGCGTCGACTTCCACCGTTTCGAGGAACGTCAGCAACGGCGGTCCGGCGTACCAAGGCGTTTTGGCGCTCTTTGAAATCACGTTGTCGCCGAAGCGCGCCGAGATCGGGATCGCAACGCGGCTGAGGAACCCCAGATGGGCGGCAAATTCCGAAAACTCGGCGGAGATACGGTCGAACGTTCCCTGCGAGTATCCGACGAGATCGATTTTGTTGACCGCCAGCACGACATGGCGAATGCCGAGCAGCGACGCAATATAGGAGTGGCGGCGGGTCTGCGTCAGCACGCCTTTGCGCGCATCGACTAGGATGATCGCGAGCTCGGAGTTCGAAGCGCCGGTCGCCATATTACGGGTGTACTGCTCGTGCCCGGGGGTGTCGGCGACGATGAATTTGCGCTTGTCGGTGGCGAAGAAGCGATAGGCCACGTCGATGGTGATGCCCTGCTCGCGCTCGGCCTCCAAGCCGTCTACCAGAAGCGCAAAATCGATATCGTCGCCGGTCGTGCCGTGTTGCTTGGAATCCTTTTCCAGTGCGGACAACGTGTCGTCGAACAAAAGCTTGGAATCGTAAAGCAGCCGCCCGATCAGCGTGGACTTACCGTCGTCGACGCTACCGCAAGTCAGAAAACGCAGCAGCGACTTCTTCTCCTGCGCGGCGAGGAAGGACTTGAGGTCGCGCGGTGCCATCAGAAATAGCCCTCGCGCTTCTTTTTCTCCATCGAGGCTTTCTCGTCGCCGTCGATCAGGCGTCCTTGGCGTTCGGAGGTGCGCGCCGTGAACATCTCGGTGACGATAGCCTCCAAAGTGTCGGCCGGGGATTCGATGGCGCCGGTCAACGGATAGCAGCCGAGCGTGCGAAAGCGCACCAGCCGATCCTCGACTTTCTCGCTCGCGCGCAGCTTCATCCGCTCGTCGTCCACCATGATGAGCGTGCCGTCGCGCTCGACGACGGGACGTTTCTTGGCGAAATACAGCGGTACGATCGGAATGCCTTCCGCCATGATGTATTGCCAGACATCCAACTCGGTCCAGTTGGAGAGTGGAAAGACGCGGATGGATTCGCCTTTGTTGACACGCGTGTTGTAGACGCGCCAAAGCTCGGGCCGCTGGTTCTTGGGGTCCCAGCCATGCGCCGCCGAACGGAAGGAAAAGATTCGCTCCTTGGCACGGGATTTTTCTTCGTCGCGCCGTGCACCGCCGAAGGCCGCATCGAAGCCGTATTTATCCAACGCCTGCTTCAGCGCTTCGGTTTTCATGACCTGGGTATGCAGGACCGAGCCTGAGTCGAACGGGTTAATGCCGCGCGCGACCCCCTCTTCGTTCACATGGACAAGCAGCTTGAGGCCGAGCCTTTTGGCGGTCTGGTCACGGAATGCGATCATCTCGCGGAATTTCCATGTCGTATCGACATGCAACAGCGGAAACGGCGGCTTGGAGGGAAAGAATGCCTTCATCGCCAAGTGCAGCATCACCGACGAATCCTTGCCGATGGAATAGAGCATCACCGGGTTGGCGAACTCGGCCACCACCTCGCGCATGATGTGAATGCTCTCCGCCTCAAGGCGGCGCAGGTGAGAAATAACGGTACTCTTAGTGGACAATTACTTAGACCCCGAATGATTGTTGTGAAATAGGCCTGACGGCGCAAGGATGCAAGGCCCGTCAGGCTTGGAATCGGTCTTCCCATGCCAGCACCGAAGGGATGATACGTCCTCCGCAGGGTGCCTTGGCACCCTTTCCAAGGCCGTCTTGAGCCTCGTAGGGTCAAATCTCAGGGCCGACCGGGCCGGGGCCGACACCAAGTCAAACCTTGTCTTGCGTTCGCCCGTAGACATCCTCGAAGCGCACGATGTCGTCCTCGCCGAGATAAGAGCCGGATTGTACCTCGATCAGGCAGAGCGGGACCTCACCAGGATTCTCGAGGCGGTGCTTTTCGCCCAACGGGATAAAAGTCGACTCGTTTTCCTTGAGCGTTGAGACCTTCTCGCCGACGGTCACCTGCGCGGTCCCTTGCACCACGACCCAATGCTCGGCGCGATGGTGATGCATTTGCAGCGACAGGCGTCCGCCCGGATTGACGATGATGCGCTTCACTTGAAACCGGTCTCCGAGCTCGATGGTCTCATAGCTTCCCCAAGGCCGAAACACAGTCGTGTGCTCGGCGAATTCGTTTCGATTTGCCGCCTTGAGGCGATCGACGATGATCTTGACGTCCTGGGCGCATGCCTTGTTCGCCACCAGGACCGCGTCTTTCGTGACGACCACCGCGAGATCTCGCACACCGACAAGCGCCGTCAGCCGCTTTTCGCTGCGCACGAACGAGCCGCTGGTATTGTGGGCAACGACGTCGCCTTGAAACACGTTGCCGGACCCGTCCTGCTTCTGGATTTCCCACAGCGACGACCACGAGCCGACGTCGCTCCAGCCGATGGCGCACGGCACCAAGGTGGCCCGGCCGGTACGTTCCATGACGGCATAGTCGAGGGAAATGTTCGGCGCACGCGCAAAACTCTCGGCATCGAGACGGATGAAATCGAGATCGCGTTTGGCTTTTGCCAGCGCGGCGCGGACTTCGGGTAAAACTTCGGGGGCGTGACGGCCGATTTCTTCCAGCATCACATCGGCGCGGAAGACGAACATCCCACCGTTCCAGAAGTACCCGCCGTCGTCGACATAGCGCGTCGCCGTGGCGCCGTCCGGCTTCTCGACGAAGCGCCGCACGGCAAAGGCGCCCTTCACGCCCGCCAACGGCGAGCCACGCTGAATATAGCCGTAGCCTGTTTCCGGCGCCGTCGGCGCGATGCCGAAGGTCACGATCTGACCGGCCTCTGCCGCTTGGGCCGCCACCGCGACCGCATCGCCGAATGCAGCTTCGTCGGTTACCACATGGTCCGACGGCAATAGCAGAACAATGGCCTTGGGATCGCTTTCGGCGGCAATCAGCGCTGCCACGGCGGCGGCGGGCGCGGTATTGCGCCCCATCGGTTCGAGCACGATGGCGCTCGGCTTCACGCCGATCGCCTGCATCTGCTCGGCGACCAGGAAGCGATGATTGTCGCTGCACAAAAGGATCGGCGGCGCGGCATCCGGCAGCTTCGCGCGCAACACCGTTTCCTGGATCATCGTGTGCTCGCCGTGCAATGCCAGCAACTGCTTGGGCAGGGACGAGCGTGACAGCGGCCAAAGCCGAGTGCCCGATCCGCCGGAAAGAATAACGGGGTACAGTCGAAATTTCGTGCTCATGTTCCTGCTGTTCCGATGATGGCTACGCTGCAGACATTCATGGCCGGCGCACCGCCCAGATTGTGCGTCAGGCCAAGCTTGGGGTCCTTCAACTGGCGCTCGCCGGCGCGGCCCTGAAGCTGAAGGTACATTTCATAGAGCATTCGAAGGCCGCTGGCGCCGATGGGATGGCCGAAGCATTTTAGCCCACCATCGATCTGACAAGGCAACTCTCCGTCTGCGTCATAAAAGCCGTTCATCACGTCTTTCCAGCCCTCGCCTTCGCGGGAGATATGGAGGTCCTCCATGGTCACGAGCTCGGTGACGGAGAAGCAGTCATGCACCTCCATCATCGAGATTTCCTCACGCGGGTTCTTGATCGCCGCTTCCTCGTAGGCGCGTTTCGAGGCGATGCGGGCGGTGTGGAAATAGCTGCCGTCCCACGAGTTGTGCTGGCTCTCCAGCCCGTTCGAAAGCGAAAGCTGCAACGCCTTCACAGTGACGAGATTCTTCTTTCCCATCGCGCGCGCGATTTGCGGCGTCGTGACGATGGCACAGGCCGCTCCGTCCGAGACGCCGCAACAGTCGAACAGGCCCAGCGGCTCGGCGATCATCGGCGCCTTGAGGCACATCTCTTCGGTGATCGGCTTTTGCAGATGTGCCTTGGGATTCTTCGCTCCGTTGGCATGGCTTTTCACCGAGACATGCGCAATGGCTCGCTTCAAATCCCCTTTCGAGACGCCGTGCTTGGCGCGGTAAGCGGAGGCAAGTTGCGCGAAGTTACCCGGCGCCGATCCATTCGCACTCCACAACGGCGCCAGCGTCGAGCCTTCGCGCTGCGGCAAGCCGCCGTATCCCGTGTCCTTCAGCTTTTCGACACCGAGAGCCAGTGCCATATCGCAGGCGCCAGCGGCGACCGCATAGACCGCTCCGCGAAACGCCTCGGAGCCGCTGGCGCAGAAGTTCTCCACCCGCGTGACAGGAATATTCGCCAGACGCAACGCGACGGAGAGCGGCGTGCCGCCTTTGCCGACATGTTGTTCTTCAATCGCCGTCGAGAACCAAGCAGCCTGAATTTGTGCGGTATCGACGCCCGCATCGGCGAGGGCCTCGATATAGGCCTCAACCATCAGTTCCTCGGCGCCCGACTCCCAGCGTTCGCCGAACTTGGAGCAGCCCATACCCAAAATGGCCACCTTGTCCTTGATTCCGCTCGCCATGCGCCGCTTTCGTGAGTTGTTCCACGCCAGATTAAGGGGTCCCGTTCGGGATTGGAATTGCGGACAAAGGGTTACGGTAAGGGAGCCCGAGGCCTCTAAGTCGGCGTCGCCTTCCAGAAATATCGCTTGAAGCCGCGCTTTTCGTCGACGTCTTTGACCCGGAAAACCATGCGCAGCTTGGCGCCGGAATCGATCTGCCCCTGGTCGACGTCGGTGATGTCGGCCATGAGCCTGCCGCCCTCGGCAAAAGTAACCATGCCGTAGTGGTTGGGTGGGTCCATTGCGAAGGTCAGAAAATCGGCCGACCACGACAATATCGTGCCCTGACGCTCGGAGAAACCGTATGGTTCCTGGCTGTCAGTCGCCTTGCAGTTCGGGTTGACGCAAATCCGCGACCGCGGGAACTGCGCCGTGCCGCAGATTGTGCATTTGCCGCCGACCAGTCCCAGCAGCATATCGCTCTTGCGGTGGAGTACGGACAGCGCCGTGCGTTTGTCGATTTCCGCGCGCATGCCTTTTTCGAGCGTCACCAGTCCGTTGAAGGCAAGGTATTTGAGATAGTTCGTTTCCTCCTTGCGGCGCGAGAGCGATCCGGTCACGCCATTGCGTTTCGGAAGATTTCCGATCGCAGGCGTGACTTCGAACAGCAGCGCGTCGCAGCCCTGGCCGAATTGCGCCACCAGAATCTTCTCGCCGGGCTTGGCGCTTTCGAGCGTATGCACCAACATCAGCAAGGCATGCGCGGCGCCGCTGTCGCCGACGACGCTTGCGAGGTTGTCGTGCACGCGCGCCGGATCGATGCCGCATTGTTTGGCAATCGCCTGATCGAGTTTGGCAAAAGGACATGGCAGGATGAAATGGGCGATGTCGGCGCCCGCGACGCCCGCTTTGGCAAGCAACGCCTTGACGCCAGCCGGAACGATTTTTGTGAAGCCCTCGTCGCGAACCCAACGTTCTTCCCAGGCATAATCGAAATCCTCGCCCTCGCCGCGAAAATGATCGACGAAGTCGACCGTTGTCGAATGGCCCGCCAGAAAAGTCGCGATGACGTCGGTCTCACCCAGCGCCAGCGCTGCCGCTGCGTCGCCGTAAGCGAGTTCCTGCGCGGATGCGGCGCGCGCATTGCGCTTGTCTGCGGCAACCAGAAGTGCGGCTTTCGTGCGCCCGGACTTGGCGCCGTCCAGCGCCGCGATCAGCGCGGAAAGGCCCGCGCGTTGTGAACCGGCGACGTCGAAAGCCGAGATCTCATGCGACAGGCCAAGCGCCGCCGCCACGATGCCGGCGTTCTGGCGGTCGGCAAACGGCATGGTCGTCGAGGCAAAATAAATCGCATCGACATGCGCGCGATCTTTCAGCGGATCCGTGGACGGAAGGCAATCGCGGCCCGCCTCGACCGCCATCGTGACGCTGTCTTCGTCCCAATTGGCCATGGCGCGTTCACCCTTCGCGCCGCCGACTAGACCGGGCGCAAACCAGGCGTTTGCTTCCG
>Ga0265340_10000586_pt1 | contig 20219 bp, 20 predicted proteins | sample 4CB225metaG_FD_202082 | JGI IMG/M metagenome (GOLD analysis project Ga0265340, IMG submission 202082) | Rhizosphere microbial communities from Carex aquatilis grown in University of Washington, Seatle, WA, United States - 4-CB2-25 metaG | ecosystem: Host-associated > Plants > Roots >...
CTTGAGCAGATTGAAGCCTTGAAACACGAAGCCGATGTAGTAGCGGCGCAGAAGTGCGAGTTGATCCCGATCCAGCGTGCCAACATCCGCGCCGCGGAAATAGTAATGGCCGCCGGTCGGCGTATCGAGGCAACCCAGAATGTTCATCGTTGTGGACTTGCCCGACCCCGATGGACCCATCACAGCGACGAACTCGCCATTGTTGATCGTCAAATCGATGCCTGCGATTGCGGCAACGGCAGCTTCACCCTTGCCATAGATTTTGCTGACGTTGCGAAGTTCGATGAGCGGCGCGGTCATTTGCCGGCTTCGGGCGCTTTGAGATCGGTGACGACCTTGTCGCCGGCTTTCAGGTCACCCGAGAGAATTTGTGTGTTTCGGCCGTCCGTGGCGCCAAATTTCAAGTCATGCGGTTTTAGCGTGCGACCATCTTCGGTCCACACGCGGCCTTCGTTCGGCGATGACGGTGGCGGCGGTGCTTTGTCGGTAATCTCTTGCGGCGCGATGAAGCGCAATGCCGCATTGGGCACTCGCAGCGCGCTCTTGATCTTCGCTGCCGTGATCGTCGCCGTCGCTGTCATGCCGGGCTTGAGCAACATTTGCTTGTTGGGCACGAGAAGCACGCCCTTATACGTCACGACGTTCTGCACTGTTTGCGGCGCGTTACGGACCTGGATGAGTTTCGCATCGAACACGCGATTGGCATAGGCATCGACCGTGAAGCTCGCGGGCTGCCCTGCGCGCACAGCGCCGACATCGGCCTCATCGATATCGACATCCAGCTCCATCTGCGAGAGATCGCTCGCCAACGTGTAGAGCACTGGCGTGGTCATCGCCGCGACGACGGTTTGACCGACGCTAACCTTACGGTCGAGCACCACGCCATCGATCGGTGCGAAAATCGTGGCCTTGGTAAGCATCGTCGCATCGGACTTCACGGTTGCGTCGGCCAGCGCGACGCCACCTTTCGCACGGCCGTAGTCGCCGATGGCAGTGTCGTATTCCTGCGGCGAGACGGCGTTGCTTTTGCGCAGCTTCGCGTAACGCGAGATCGTTTGCGCATCCTGCTGCAGCGTTGCTTGCGCCTGCGCCAGCGTGGCACGCGCTTGATCGAGCTGCGCCATCAGCTGATCGGTATTGATACGCGCGAGCTTTTCGCCCTTGGTGACGCGGTCATTGTAGTCGGCATAGAGCGCGTCGATACGGCCGGATACTTCCGAACCGACATCCACCTGATCGCGGGGTGCGAGCGTCCCGGTAGCGCTCACTGTCACGGCGAGTGGGCCTTGCGTGACTTCGCCGGTCACATATTGGGAAGGTCCGGCTCCGCCAAAGATCAGCCGCCAGAGGATGATGAGGACGATCAGCCCGCCCACCGCCATCATGGCGATCTGGTTGCGATTGAACTTGCGCGAACGCAGCTGGCTAAGGCCCAGGCGGCCGATCAGGTCGTTGTCGGGTGCGGGTGGCGTGACTTGATCGTTCACGGCAAGATGCTTTCGGAAAAACCCCGGACCTTATCTCGTCAGCCCTTGGGTCCACGTCAAGGCCGGGCACAGCGGCCTTTTGTGATGATGGCGTAGTTCATGTGGTCAAGCCTGCTTTTTGAGGTGAGCAGCGCGGCATCTACATCGCCCCGGGTCACGGCATCGGCGACTCGAACACCGAAATTGTCGTGCAGGTAATCATCGGCATCTTTTGGCAGGGGATTGCTGCCCTCCCAAACGACAAGGCAGGAACCGGGCACTGGCGGCCCGAAGACCGAGACCGGATAGCCTTGGGTGACGAGGCGAGAATCCGGAAAGACGGAGCGCAGATTACCCGCGAGATCGTATGTCGGTGCCAGAACGGTGCCGCGGTCGAAACCTGCCTGCTGGAAGGCGCGGGCGAAGCTTTGCATCGGCCAGTATTCACGGCACTCCTTGCAGGATTTCGCATGCGTCTCGTAGATGGCGAAGCGAGCGATGGCGACGCCAAATGCGAACACCAGTGCGATACCGACAAAGATCTTGCTACGAACGTCCGGCACGTTAGCGATGCGAACACGCAGGAAGAGGTAAATGGGCGCGGCCATCGCTACCTGATGCATCCATCGTTCTTTGAATTCCTCGGTGCCGACGAAGAACACTGATCCCAGCATGATAGTCATGCCGGCGATCATCGTGATCTCGTAGAAGCGCAGCCATGCGGTGTCTTCGGGTTCTTGCGGACGCAACGGCTTGCAGGCAGGCCAGTATAAGAACGGATAGATCGCGAGGAATGGCAGAAGAAAGCCGATGAAAGCGATGAACAATCCGCCGACGCCTTCGAGCCATCCGAGCGGATCGAAAGCGGTGCCTTTGCCGTGCGTGATCGTTTTTGCGAGCGCGAAAAGCGAATATTCGTGTGTTGCCGCCCACCATGCATAGGGCGCAACGATAGCCGCGGCGAGGATAAGCGAAAAGATAAATGGCCCGATCTTGACGCGCTCTCGGAAGCGGGGCGTGAACGCAATCGCGATGAAGCAGGCGATTGGCAAGACCGCGAAAACATATTTCGCAAGAATCCCAAGTCCGATAATCGCGGCGTGGAGGAGATAGTCGCGTGGCGTACCGCGCGCAATGACTCGGGAGATCGCCCATAGATATGCCCCAAGCATCGTCGTTAGCAGCACAGTATGCATGAGGTCGATCAGCGGCAGATAACCAATGGCGAACGTCGTCATCAGCCCGAAGGTTGCGAGTGCGGACAACCGAACATTTTTGATCGCAATGCGTGCAGCAGCGAAGTAGGCAGTGAAACCCAGCGCCATGATCGCATATTTCAAAAAGAAGAATGCCGCGCGGCTGCCGCCAGTAAACGTCAACGTCGCCCAGCTCAGCCAGGTGATCAGCGGCGGATGGCGAAAGCGATAGCCCCATTGCAGGCTCTGGCTGAATAGCATCTGCTCGGATTCATCGAGCGTGTAGTTTGGCGTTAGCAGATAGCGGATTAGAAAGTGGATTGCGCAATAGAGAATAAGGAATGCGATCACCGTTCGGGGATTGGAAAACTCTTCCCACCAATTCTTGCGTTGGCTGCGCGCACTCATTTGCGTTCGATTTCTGTGCTGCGGAATGCTTCGCCGCGCCGCATGAGCCAGAACACACCAAAAAGATCGAAGATGCCGGCACCGAGCCGCCCAAAGAATCCATATTTGGAAACACCGGCCATGCGTGGGCGGTCTTCGATCTCGATTTGCAGAATCGAATAACCCTGGCGCCGCGTGAGTGCTGGCAGGAAGCGATGCATGCCGTTGAAGAACGGCATATGCCGTGCGACGTCACTGCGGATGAGTTTGAAGCCGCAGCCTGTGTCGCGTGTGTCGTCACGTAACATGTTACGGCGCACGAAATTGGCGATGCGCGAGGAAAGCCATTTGATGGCACCATCGTTGCGGCGTTTTCTCACACCCGCGACAATTCCAAGACCGGCATCAGGCGTCGGGGCATGGATCGTCTTCCACACACGCGCGACATCGGCGGGATCGTTCTGCCGGTCGCCATCCAGCGTTTGAATCCACGGCGCGCGCGCGGCGAAAAATCCGGTCACCAACCCGGCGCTTTTCCCCGAACGCTTCAAATGTCTCAGCAGCCGCACATTCGGATTTGCAGCTTGCACTTGGGCTAACTCGTTTGCGCTGGCATCGCTCGAACCATCGTCGATGAAGATAAGTTCGTAGGTGCAGACGCCGTTCAGAGCGGCATGAACCTCGTCGGCCAATGGAATGATGTTTCCGGCTTCGTTGAAGACGGGCACGACGATGGAAAGCTCGGGCATTAACGCCTCCGGCGAGGTGGCCACTACATCTGCCCTTCATTGCTGGAGCGGCGTCAATATCGTGCTTTCGCGGCGCGGGGCAAGCACATCATGTTTAATGGCTGTTAACCCTTCAAACCTAGAAGATAGCTCGCTTGGCAAGCTGGGCGTATGGCGAAGAAGAAGACCAAAAAGCCGCGGAAGATTGAACCGCAATTCGAACGACGGGTCGCGGCGATCCGCGAACACGAAACTGCGCCGCCGCCGGAACAAGACTATGACGACGCGCGCCCCAAGAAGCAGCCGCGCAGCTGGCCTTATGTTGTGGCGTTGTTGCTCGGTTGGGGATTGATCGGCGGTCTGGTCTACGCCTCGCACTGGATATCAGAACTTCCCGATACGAATGGATTGCTGGCACAAGGCCCGTCGCATGACATCACCATTCTCGACGATCACGGGCGTCTCATTGCGCGGCGCGGGCTGACTCAAGGCGCGCTGGTGGAGGTGAGGCAGCTTCCGTCCTATGTGCCGAACGCATTCATTGCCATTGAGGACCGCCGCTTCCGCGAACATCTTGGCCTCGACCCCATCGGTCTTGCGCGCGCAGCCTTTGAAAACATGACAGCCGGCCATGTGGTGCAGGGCGGCTCAACGCTAACACAGCAGCTCGCGAAGAATCTGTTTCTCGATCCTAACCGCACCTTCGACCGCAAGGCCCAGGAAGCGTTTCTCGCGCTCTATCTGGAGTCGCGTTATACAAAAGATGAGATTCTCACGCTCTATTTGAATCGCGTGTATTTCGGCGCCGGTACGTTCGGCATCGAAGCGGCAGCGGAGCGATTCTTCGGAAAGCCGGCTGCCGATCTCACCTTACCGGAAGCCGCAATGCTTGCAGGCTCAGTGAAAGCGCCGGCGCGATACAACCCACTTGCAGATACCGATGCGTCGGCCGCGCGCGGCGCGACGGTTCTGCGCGCAATGGAAGATGCGGGTTTCATCAACGACGGTGTGCGTGCCGCGGCGCAAGCAACGCGACCGCGAGTGGTTCGCTCTGCCGCAACACCGGGCTCGGGATATTTTGCCGATTGGATCATCGGACAAGTTCAGGGGTATGTCGGCGATGTGCATGAGCCCATCGTTGTGGAGACGACACTTGATCTTCCCACTGAAGAACAGGCCGAACGCGCTGTGACGCAAAATCTGGCGCAGCAAGGTGAAGAGCTTAACGCCAGCCAGGCCGCTCTCGTTTCGATGACGCCGCAAGGCGCAGTGCGGGCGATGGTGGGCGGACGTTCTTATGGCGACAGCTCGTTCAATCGCGCGACCGATGCGTGGCGCCAGCCGGGTTCGGCCTTCAAGCCGTTCGTCTATCTCACAGCGTTCGAGCATGGCCGCAAACCCGACGACATCATGAACGATGGCCCGGTCAACATTCGTGGCTGGCGGCCCGGCGATTACGAAGGCAAATTCGAAGGCCAGATCACACTCACGCGCGCGTTCGCCAAATCTTCCAACGTCATTGCGGCGCAGCTTACCCAGGAAGTCGGCCCCGGCGCGGTTGCGCGCACGGCGCATAAACTGGGTATCACATCGGATTTGTCCGCCGTTCCGTCGCTCGCGCTGGGATCGTCGGATGTCACGCCGTTTGAGCTTACGTCTGCATACGCGCCGTTCGCGAATGGTGGATCCAGCATCATCCCGTTTGGAATCGAACGCATCCGCACCACGCATGGCAAGATTTTATGGGAGCGTCACAGCTCCGCGTCTGTGCCGGTGATGACGGCGCAGGATGCCGCTGAAGTCACGCAGATGATGGTGGAAGTCGTAAACACCGGTACCGGTAGGTCTGCGCGGCTAGACGAGCGTCCTAGCGCTGGCAAGACGGGCACGACACAGGATTATCATGATGCCTGGTTCGTGGGCTTCACGTCCGACCTCGTCACCGGCGTGTGGGTCGGTAATGACAACAACGCGCCGATGGTGAAAGTGACCGGCGGTAAACTGCCATCGCAGATCTTCAAGACCTATATGGAAGCAGCGGAGAGCGGGTTGCCCGTGAAGCCGCTGACCGCGATCGGCGTCATGCCGGATGCCGGCGAGCCGGTGGTGACGCCGACCGAAAAGCCATCGGGCTTTGACGATCTGCTCAACAGCCTCTTCGGTCCCGCGAAAGCAGCAACAGCGCCGCAATCCGAGTAAGATCGGATTGTGCTGACAAACAAACTCATCGTTTCAGAAGGCGTGTATCTGTGGCCATCTGCGCTGGATGTGCCTGCGCAGCGCGAACTGATTGCGGAAATTTTTGCGCGCTGTGAAGAGGCGCCGCTCTATCGTCCGGTGATGCCGAAAACAGGAAAGCCATTCTCGGTCGAAGAAACAAATTTCGGATCGCTCGGTTGGATTTCGGACGTGACGGGCTACCGCTACGCGCCGCACCATCCACAAACGGGAAAGATTTGGCCTGCGATTCCGTCACCACTTCTTGAACTGTGGGATCGGGCGACGAGCAAGGCGCCGCGCCCGCAATGCTGCCTCGTCAATCTCTACCGCAAAGGTGCGAAGATGGGCTTGCATCAGGATCGCGATGAGAGCGCGCTCAGCGCGCCGGTGCTCTCCGTGTCACTGGGCGACGATGCGATGTTCCGCATCGGCGGCGAGAGCCGCAAAGGCCCGACGAAAAGCGTCCGGCTTGGCTCCGGCGATGTGCTGACGTTCGGCGGCCCTGTGCGGCTCGCCTTTCATGGCATCGACCGGATTTTCCCAGGCACGTCGGGGCTCATTCCCGGCGGTGGCCGGATCAACCTGACTTTGCGCCGCGTCCGCACTTAGGCAGAAAAAAGACGCCCGACTGGGGGGCCAGCCGGGCGCCGTGCGCCGTTACGCGCTGGTATCGGGAGGGGATGACCGATACCGCGAAAAGACGTCATCCAGCGTGCGAGCGGGGGGGCAGTGCCTGCTGGACGATGCTCGTCTCTCCGTTTGAGAGGCTATGCAATGGAGCAACACTTGGCAAGAATTTTTTTCCAAAGCCCGGAAAATGAAAGATTTTTAGTGACAGTCTCATTTTTGAGACAAAACGTCGCGAATCAGCTCCGCCGCTGCTGGAGGCGTTTGGCGAGGCCAATACGCCAGCTATCTGCCAATCGCGGGGCCTGCATGATTTCTTCCACGCGCTCGAGCCGGAATCGAGGCCCGAGCACGGCAAAGAAAGCTTCGCGCACGCTAGGGCCGCCGCTCGCATAAGTGCGATGAAGGCTGGCGCCCACCACAGGCGCCCGGCCCTCGCGCGTGACGCGCAGATAAAATCCGCAGCGGCCTGAGAAAGTCATCAACTGCGCTGCATCTTCGCGGCGCGTGTGAATATTAAATTTGAAACACGGCGCGCGGGGTTGTGCGACTTCAAGCTCGCAATCACCCCAGGTAAAACGGTCGCCGATGGCAACCAGCGAATCGTCAGCACCATCGATGGTGAGATTCTCGCCGAAGGTTCCGGGCGCGCACGCGAGATGGTGGTCGCCTTCCCACCACGGCCAATCCTCGGCGCTGTACGCGTAGACCGCCTTGTCGAAGCCGCCGTGAACAGAGAGATCGGCCTGTCCATCGCCTTCGATGTTCAGCGCGCGGACAAAGACATGATCAGTGCCGAGCGGCTGTTTGGCGATTCCAGAAAGAACCGGTTCACCATTCGCCAAAGCGATAATCTTTGGCCGACCGACATTGACGGAAAGGACGCGAATCTCCATCAAGGAAGGACTATCCTCTCTCCCGCCGAAGAATCACAAGACCGAATGGCTGCAACTCGCCGCACCCACGATCCGCGCCTGCTCGAAGGGCCGATCATCCGTTCGCTGTTCCTGCTCGCGATTCCGATCATGATCAGCAACATCCTGCAGATCGCCTATCAGTTGATCGACGCGTTCTGGGTCGGACGTCTCGGCGCCTGGGCGGTCGCATCGGTGTCGATCTCCATGCCAATCATGTTCCTGATGGTTTCGGCGGGGATGGGCTTCGCCATCGCCGGCACGACGCTGATCGCGCAATATGTTGGTGCGGGAAACCGCAAAATGGTCGATCATGTTGCCGCGCAAACGCTGCTGACCGTCACGGGGATTTCCACGGCACTCGGACTCATCGGTTTTGTCTGCGTTCCGTACATCATCGATGCGATGGGTACCGCGCCCGAAGTGCGCGACAACGCCGTTGCTTTTCTTAGGGTGACGTTCGTCGCGCTGCCATTCACGTTTATCTACTTCATGTTTCAGGCGCTGATGCGCGGCACAGGCCAGGTGACCGTGCCGCTCTATATCGTGGCAGGAACGGTGGTCCTGAATTTTTGCCTCGATCCCATCATGATTTTCGGAAAGCTCGGTGTGCCACATCTGGGCGTGATGGGTGCAGCGCTTGCGACTTTGATTTCGCAAGGTATTGCGGCTCTTGTTTCGCTGGCGCTTCTGTTCAGCGGGCGTTACGGCATCAAAGTTACATGGTCCGATTTCAAGCCGGACATGGGCTTCATCAAGCATGCTTTCCGGCTGGGCTATCCCGCTTCCATCGAGCAATCGGCGCGTGGCCTGGGAGCCACGATCATGACTTTCGTGATCACGAGCTTCGGCACGGTAACCACCGCGAGCTACGGTGTCGGCGTAAACATCATCAATTTCGTGATCATCCCCGCAATGGGCTTTTCGATGGCGACATCCACGCTCGTCGGCCAGAACATCGGTGCCGGAAACATTCCGCGCGCCGAACAGGTGGCGCGATTGGCTGCGCTCATCACGTTTGTCACGCTATCGATCGTCGGTCTCATCTGCTTCTTCGCGGCGCCGCATCTCGTCGGCTTCTTCGTGCCGAGCGATGCGGGCGTCATCCGCGAGGGCGCGATCTTCATCCGCATCGTCGCCTGGAGCTTCGGATTCGTGGGCCTGCAATTTGCCTTGATGGGCGTGCTGCGCGCGTCGGGATCGACGTTCGCGGCCATGGTGATCAGCCTGGTTTCGCTGTGGGTCGTGCAGTTCCCACTAGCCGTCATCCTGTCGCTGCATACGAGCCTTCATGCGCATGGCATCTGGTGGGCGTTTCCCATCGCCAACGTCGTGACGGCCATCATTGCGGGCATCTGGTTTGCGCGCGGTGACTGGAAGAAGAAGCGCGTGATGCCGCACACGCCGGAGGAAGCCGAAGAAGAAGACGTTGCCGAACGGGTTCAGATCTGATGGCTACATCTTCTTCAAATCGCGCGCGGTGTTGTCGATCCCTGCTTTCAATTTCGCGATGATTTCTTCCACTTCGCTTTCGCTGATGATGAGTGGCGGCGCCAGTACCATCGTGTCGCGAATTGCGCGGCTCACCAGCCCTGAACCGAAGCAATAATTGCGGCACAGCGTGCCGATGTTGCCGGGATCGGCGAAGAATGCGCGGACCCTAGGATCGGGGACAAGCTCAACGGCTGCAAGCAATCCCAAACCTCGGACTTCGCCGACGATGGGATGACCGGCAAATGTCTCGCGCAAGCGCCGCTGCATGTAGGGCCCGATGTCGTTCTTCACACGCGGGACGAGTTTGAGCTTCTCCATCACTTCGAGATTCTTCAGTGCCACCGCGCTCGCGACCGGATGGCCGGAATAGGTGTAGCCATGCACCAGTTCTTCATTGGCGTTCGCAATGGTGTTGCCCATGCGCTCGCCCAGAGAGATGGCGCTGATCGGCTGGTAGCCAGAAGACAGCCCCTTCGCCATCGTCATGATATCCGGCTCGATACCGTAGGTGATCGAACCGAACCATTCGCCGGTACGTCCGAAGCCGGTGATGACTTCGTCGGCATGCAACAGCACATCGTATTTCTTGCAGATACGATTGACCTCGGCCCAATACGTCGAAGGCGGGAAGATCACACCGCCCGCGCCCTGCACCGGCTCCGCCGAGAAAGACGCGATACGATCCGCGCCGATTTCAAGAATCTTCTCTTCAAGTTTCTTCGCGATGAGCGCGCCGAATTCGTCCGGGCCGATCTCGCCATAGCCGTTCGCTTCCGCGCCGAACCAATAGGGCGTCGGCACTTTCTGGAAACCATCCAGCGGCAGATCGAATTGCGGATGCATCGGTGTGAGGCCCGAGAGCGATGCCGCCGCCATCGTCACGCCGTGATAGGCAAGCTCTCGCGACAGGTGGATTTTCTTCTGCGGCTTCTTCTTCAGGTTCCAGTAATAACGAATCAGCTTCAGCGCGCTGTCGTTCGCTTCGGAGCCGGAGCTCGCGAACAGCACGCGATCGTGCCCGTCGGGCAGAAGCGTCGCGAGCTTCGCGGCCAGCTCGGCGGTATATGGGTTCGTCGTCTTGAAGAAGTGGTTGTAGTAGGGGAGCGTGTGCAGCGCCTCGCATCCGGCATCTGCGACTTCCTTGTTGCCATAACCGATCTGCACACACCAAAGACCCGACATGCCGTCGATGATCTTCTTGCCTTCGCTGTCCCACAGATAAACGCCGTCGGCGCGCGTGATGACGCGCACGCCTTCCTTGTTGAGGGCCGCGGTATCGGAAAACGGATGAATGTGATGAGCGGCGTCGATCGCCTGCCAATGTTTGGTGAGATTGTGTTCGCGCGTATTCATGAATGCTCTTCGCAAAATTTCGAGAACGGCGACGGTCGGCGTCGCGGGCGCGCCGATGGGCGCGTCAGACGGATTGCGGGTTGAAACCGATCCGGGCGCAGAGGATTAGAAGGGCGCTTTTGCGCGTCATGGCGCTTATTATACCAGTGCGCGCGCCTCGCGTCACGCCGCGCTGGCCTGGGGGCCTTCACCTTGCTTGGCGATGGCGCGGGCGTAAGCCGGGCGCGCGCGGCAGCGTTCGCGATAAGCGCCGACGGATGGATGCCGCACGAACAGCTCCGGTTCGGATTGCGCGAAATCGAGCACGGTTGACATCAATATGTCGGCGGGGCCGAAGGCGTTGCCGACGAGATAGTCTTTCCCGCGGAGCGCGCGCGACAGATCGGCGAGGCGTTCTTCCGCCATCTCCAGAACTTCGGGGTAGCGCACGTCACGGCCCGGCCGGTCGCGCCAGCGGTAGTTCCAGCGCAATATGTCGAGCAACACCGGCTCGACCGTGTTCAGCGCCGCAAAGCACCACTGGTTCACTTCGGCGCGGGCATGAGCGTCCTGCGGACCTTTGCCGGCGTTGTCATACAGATAAAGAACGATGGCGCCGCTTTCGAACAAACGCTGCGCGCCATCTTCCAATGCCGGGATCTTGCCGAAGGGACTGACCGCGCGGCGGTCCATCGCGTTTGGCCGGCCCTTCATATAGTCGAACCAAGTAATGTTGTAGGGCAGACTGAGTTCTTCCAACGCCCACAGCACGCGGATATCGCGCACGATGCCTTTCGCGCCGGGAAAATTATACGCCGCATAGACCGTGATCATCGCCCAACCTCTTCGTGACGGGAGGCTAACAGGCGATGGCGCCTCCGTCACGCTGCCTTTGGCATCGCCTGCAATGCACGTGACTTCTGCCAAGCGGGGAGCGCTTCCAACTCCGCGATCCAGCGTGCAATCGAGGGCCTGTCGGCAATCGGAAAGCTGACGATATCACGGTAGGGAAGCGGCGCCACAATAGCGAAATCCGCCAAGGTGAGATGATCACCTGCAATGAAGCGATTCTGGGTGAGCTGTGTTTCGAGAACATCGGCTAACCGCGTCATCAACTCTGTCCCGCGTGCAATCTCGCTTTCGTTGGTCGTGCCCATGTTAAACGCTGCTTTAACAAAGCGCTCGAACATAAAGATGGCGGCTGCTTGGTCCCAATGCGCGAGATCCCAATAAAGCCATTTGCGAACTTGAAGCTGGGCTTTCATTTCCTTTGGCATCAATCCGGCTTCTGGCTTTTGCGCGGCGAGATATTCGAGGATCGCATTGGATTCCCACAGCGCATAATCGCCGTCCGTCATTACCGGCTGGCGCTGGTTGAGGTTGAGACGCGCGAAGTCGGGACTTTTAGTTTCGCCCGGCGCAAGCGCGTGGAGTGTGTGTTCGATGCCCAGATGGTTGGCGAGAAGAATGGGTTTGAACGCTCGCGGGCTCGGCGGGAAAACATAGAGAGTAATGGTCATATCGGTCTCCGTTATTTCGGCGTCGACATCGCTTTGCCGTTTTCAATAAAGAATTTCAGGTGTGCGACGAGGTCGCCCAGCATCCCGTCCGCGGCGGGTGCGATTTTGGCGAATCCGCCTTTGAAATAGCCGCCGATATTGTTGTTGAGCGTGAGCACAGTGCCGCCGTCTTTCGCCTCCAGCGTGAATGTGAGCGCGCCGTCGACGCCCTGACCTTGCATCGGCCCCATGGCGCCGCGTAAGCGGATCGTCGTGCGTACCGGGTCAGCGTAAACGACGACAAGATGCTGCACCGATCCTCCGCCCGGCAGTGTCTCGCATAGGCAACCGCCAGCTTTCGCATCGAGCGAAAGATTGCGCGCATCCTGAGAGAAGGTGTGTTGTGAATTCCACCATTTCTCCGGATGGATCAGCGCGGAATAAACCTTGTCCGGCGATGCTTCGATCTGCGCGGTTTCTTCGATGGCAAATCCCTGATCGGTGGCGTCAAGAACGGCAGCGTGGGCTGCAAGACAACCTGTTGCCAGCAATCCGAGCGCCATAGTCGCTCCGATCGCTATGTTCTGAATTCTCGCGCGCATCATGATTCGGCTTCCTTCTTGAAGAGCTCGAGAATTCCCGTCCAGCCACCCTCGACACCGGCGCGCATGCTCTTGCCGCCTTCTTCGCCCATCACTTCGAACTTGTGATGCATAAGCTCCACGCGCGTGGTGTTCGATCCTTCGGCGATGAAGCGAATCTCGACTTCCGAGCCGACGCCGGGACTTTCTTTCCACTGAGGACTGATCTCCCAACTGAAGACGACGCGGCTTGGCGGCTCCCAGACGAGCACGTGACCGTTAGTCGTTTCTTCGCCACCTTCATGCTTCGCATACCAGCGCCCGCCGAGACGAGGTTCAATAATGATTTTCGCCGGTGGCGTCGCGCCAAGGTGATGCGCGCGCGGCCACCATGCGTCGACGCAGTCCGCGAAAACCTCGAATGCGTGTTTTTGTGATGCTTTCACGGTCAGTGTTTTGTGAACAGGCGCGATCTGAATCGTTTGCGCGTTCATTTCTATCCCCCCTTTTCGACCTCGGCGCGAAATGCATCGAGAGCCGTGTCCCAGAACTGATCGAGCCAGCGGCGCAATTGACCCAAGCCCTTCGGATCGATCTCATAAATGCGGCGTGTGCCGTCGCGTTCTTCGCGAACCAAGCCGGCCTCCTTGAGAACTTTCAAGTGTTGCGAGACGGCCGGCCGGCTGACCGGCAGACCTTTAGCGATCTCGCCCACCGCGTGGCCGCCGCCTCGCAGGCGTTCAAAGATTTTCCGCCGTGTCGGATCGGAAAGTGCCGCCAATGCCAGACCGTAAGCCATTACTTACCGTAAGTACGTACTTACACAGAGTCAAGGCCCTTTAGAGCTTTGTTTCTGCAGGATTTTCAGTGGAGGATGGCCGCGTCGAGCTTTGCGGTGACGATGCCATGCGCGGTGAAAAGAGCGAGGAAGCCCTGGTCCGTCCAGCTCAGTTTCGGCGGATCGAACGATTGCATCTGGCCGGACAGGATCACGCCCTTGCCTTCGGGTTTGGCCAGCGACTTCGTCACGCTGGCTTCGAGCTTGTCCATGTCATGCGCGACATTGAACACCAGGTGCGACTGAATCTGTTCGCCGAGCTCGTCGCCCGCGAGCCAGCGCATCGCCTGCAGCAACATGTTTTCGGTCGCGATGTCGTAGTGCACATTGGTGATGCGCACATCGTTCGTCGCCGGATCGAACACCGGCGTGCCGCGCAAATATCCTTCGCCGCAAGAATCGAACCAACCGAAAATATCCCAGCTTTGTGCCACGCAGAAATGCACGGCAACGACCACATCTTGCCCGGATGGCAGAATCTCCAGCTTGTCGAATTTGATTCTTGCGCTTCCAACATGCGGCGGCTTCTTCTTGATCTGGACGAGCGCCAGCTGTGCGGCCCGCTCGTAAGGCAGCGTTACGGGTATCGTGAATTCGAAAGTGTTGGACGGCGCACCCATCGGTCTCGGATGCGGTAGTGGTGCGAGATGTTCCGGCACGGGTGGCTGATCGGCGACAATCACGCGCCCACGCACATCTGTGGCGAGCGAGAAAATCAAGGCATCGGCGCGTGTTTGCAACGGTGCGATGCGCAGATCCAGTGGCGTCAGCAGAAGCCAGGCGAGCGGCTTTTTGCCGACGCGGATGGGCTGTTGAACCCGCGTCCACAATTTCTGCGCTTGCGATCGGAGCTTGATGGATGGTCCAAGCCGCTTATCCATCTGCTTAAAAATCAAGTCAGACAGATGCTGATCGTTTTGATTCCAAAGATCGGTCACTTTCATGTTCAGCGGACCCAGGCGGATCTGTGAATCCGAAAGCTGCACGTCGCCTTGCGTCTGTGTTTGCACATGCCAGTCCGGCGAAAGTGAGAGTTTGGTGAACGCGCGCGCCTCGCCCTGTGCTTGTGCATCGCCGCCAGTTTTGAAAAAGCCCTTCATCTTCATGTGCGCCTGGATGGCGAAGGGCACGGTGATCGCGAGCCCGCCGTTTTGCGCTTGGGCGGTGATCTCGCCAGTACGCTGCGCCTTCATGTCGAGCGTGCATTTGCCAACGAAGCAGCTCATTTTCTGTTGATCGACTTCCGCGATCTTCTGCGCGGTTTTGGCGTTGAGCATCGCCACAAGATCGCTCACCGGAACAGTCAGCGTCGCAGCGATGGTCGAGATCGGCGCCTCAGGCGCCTTTGGCGGCGGCGTGCGCGCAGGCGGCGGCGCATCGAAGCCGCATGCCGACAACGCTCCGGCGACAGCCATGACACAAAGAAGGCGCGCTAGACTCATGGCGCTATATGCCGGGCAAATGGTGACAAAGAAAAGGCGGCCAGTCTTTCGGAGTTGTAATCCGTCGCTCAAGCGATGGCGGATTCGCGAGCTTTCGCATGCTTGCGCACGGCATCGCCAAATGCCGAAAAGATCGCGCGGCTCTGGGGATTGTCGCGCCATTTCCACTCTGGATGCCATTGCACGGCGAACAGAAAGCCTTTCGCGCCAGGCATCGAGACCGCTTCGATCTGTCCGTCGGGTGCTACGGCATCTGCGTGGAGCGAATCCGCGATGCGATCGATCCCTTGGCTGTGCAGCGAGTTCACCCTGAACATTTTCTCGGAAACGATCTTGGCGAGCAATCCGCCATGCACCGTCACGTCATGTGCGGGACCGTATTGCTCATCGAGCGCGGCGCCCTTGTTTTCGCGATGGTCGATGCGGTCGGCGACTTCGTGCACATGCTGATGCAGCGTGCCGCCGAGCGCGACGTTCAACTCCTGAAAGCCACGGCACACGGACATCACCGGCGTGCCATTCGCGATCGCGGCTTTCAGCAGCGGCAAGGTTGTGGCGTCGCGATACTCGTCTTGCAGCACGTCTTCGCGCGGCGCGGGGCCACCGTAGTGCTTAGGTGAGACATTCGATGGCGAGCCGGTGAAGAACAAGCCGTCCACGCCATCGAGAATTTCTCGCGCCGGGATCGTCTCGGGAAGAACCGGAACCAGTAACGGCAGCGCGCCAGTACCATCGCGCACGGCGGCGATGTATTTCTCGCCCACCATGTGAAACGGATGATGACCGACCATGCGGTAGTCGCAGGGAATGCCGACAACGGGTATTCGCTTGGTCATGGCGAAATTCTGCCTGTCCGTGGGAAGGCCAACAAGCGCTGGCGCGCGGAGCCGCCATCCGGCTTTGTCGGGGCTCGACTACTGGCTGGTTTTGAACGCCGATTCCAGAAGATCGATGCCAGTCTGCGCGTCGCGCAAGCTAACCGTTGTAGCGAGTCCCTGTGCGTCGATGATCGTCCATTGCCGCAATTCGAGATTGGGATCGGCGAAGACGATGGTGACTTTGCTCGTGGTGCGGCGGTCGCCGGAGCGCGCGTTGACGATCAACTCACCCGGTTGACGCTCGATGCTTTCGATGCTGTCGCTGCGCACCAAATGGATGTTGTCCGAGAGCAGCAGATTTAGCGGCGATACCGATTCCGGATAGCTGTTCGAGGTCTTGAGCTTCGTGTTGAAGACGACCACGGAAAGTCCGTTGGCGATGACGAGCGTTGGGCTCGGTGGATCGTAGTCGAACCGCATCTTGCCTGGCTTTAGAATATAGAACTTGCCAGAGCTTTCGCGTCCGTCCGGCCCCACCTGCAGGAAGCCGCCGCGCATCGTGTGGATCGAATTTAGGTAGTCGCTGATGCGAGCCAGATCGGCTTTATCCGCCGCATTAAAATCCGCCGCGCGCGCCGGTGCGGACGCGAAGAGGGCAAGCGAAAGACCAAGCAGAAACCGGCGCATAGCCTGTTTGCTACGCGAGATTTGCGGCAGAAGGAAGGTCGGACGCGTTACGCGGCGGCGTGGGCTGTTACCTTGCGCTTGTCGGCCGCCGTTTCCGTCATGCATTGCGGGCACAGGCCGCGGAACATCAGATCCAGCACGCCGTCCAATTCACGCTCCAGCTTGGGCAGTGTGAGCTTCGACCACAATTGCGGATAGCGGAATTTCATCGTCGCCGACTGGATCATCTCGGCAATCTCTTCCTTGTCGCCGGGTGGGACAAACTCATCGCGGCGCTCGGCGTCTTCCATCAACTCGACGAGAATCTTGCGCTCATGGGCGAGCATCCAGTTGATGAATTGCGGACGCTCGTGGCCGATCTGGGTGGCCATCTCCAGCACGCGCGGATCTTTCTCAAGCTTGTGATAGGTGCGGCGCAACTCGGCGAACAGAAGATCGCGCAACCGCTCTGGCGCGGTCTTGCCTGGCGCAAGCGCGATCTTGCGCAGATGGACGAGATGATCTTCGTAATCCTGGCTTGCGATCGCTTCGGCGATGTCGAGCTTGCCGGGGAAGAATCGATAAAGATTGCCCGGCGACATGGCACAATCAGTGGCGATTTCCGCCATCGTTGTTTTGCCATAGCCGAAATGGGAGAAGCGCTTCTTGGCGGCTTCGACGATTTTATCGCGGACGTTATCTTTGCTCATATCCTGTCGTTTCCGCCCCTCGAATTGTTGTTCTTATGCGCAAGTATGTAGAGGTTTTTTCTGAATAATCAATAAAGTATTCAATCTTTGCGGTGCAACATAACTGAGACGTTGTGAATATGTCATCCGAATCAGCAGCCTATGACCATATCGGCGTAATTGGCGCAGGGGCATGGGGGACGGCTCTAGCGGCTGCGGCCGCCACACCGGGCCGGAAAGTGACCGTATGGGCGCGGGAGCCCGAGGTCGTCGCTGCGATCAATTCTACGCATAAGAACCCGCTATTTCTGCCCGGCGTAAAACTGCCGGTGTCGGTCAAGGCAACTGCCGACATGGCCATCGCCGTGCGAGCCGATGCACTTCTGATTGGTGCACCGGCACAGCACCTGCGCGCGACTCTTGCACAGCTTCGCCCACATCTTCGCGCGAAGACGCCGCTTGTGTTGTGTGCGAAGGGCATCGAGCGCGATAGCGCCAAACTGATGACCGAGGTGCTGATCGAAGCCGTGCCCGAATGCGTGCCTGCGATTCTGTCCGGACCGTCTTTCGCGCGCGATGTGGCCCGCAATCTTCCGACCGCCGTCACTATCGCCGCTGCCGACATCGATACCGCGCAGAAATTGCAGCAGGCGTTCGGGCATATGACATTCCGTCCCTATGCGAGTGACGATCTGATCGGCGTGGCTCTCGGGGGTGCTGCGAAGAACGTCTATGCCATCGCCTGCGGGATCGTCGCCGGCATGGGTTTGGGCGAAAGCGCGCGCGCCGCACTTCTCTCTCGCAGCTTTTCAGAATTGTGCCGGCTCGGCGAAGCGATGGGCGCGCGCAGCGAAACGCTGATGGGCTTGTCGGGCCTTGGCGATCTCGTCCTCACCGCGACCAGCGAGAGCTCGCGCAACTATGCCTTTGGTCTCGATACCGGCAAAGCCACGCCCCGCGAGGAATTGTTCGCGGCAGGCCGTCCGCTGGCCGAGGGCGTCGCCACCGCGCCCGCATTGGTTGCGCGCGCAAAGCGTCACAAAGTCGAGCTACCCATCGCGGAGACAACGGCAGAAATTCTTTCGGGTGCCATTTCCCTCGATGCAGCGATTCCGCGATTGATGTCGCGCCCTTTAAAGACGGAGTGATTGATGCTGTTCGTTCTCACCGCCATCGACAAGCAAGACGCGCTCGCTCTGCGCATGGCAGCACGCGACGCGCATTTTGCCTTTGTGAAGGAAACAGGCGTCGTGCGCTTGGGCGGTCCGTTTCTCGATTCCAAAGGCGACATGGCCGGAAGCATGATCGTTTTCGAAGCCGCCGATCTCGATGCTGCGAGAGCGTGGCATGCGAAAGATCCTTATGTGAAAGCGGGCCTGTTCCAGTCGTCTGACATCCGGCCATGGAAGGCGACGGCCAATTTCTGCGAGGCGAAACTCTGATGGCGTACTGGCTCTTCAAGACCGAACCCGAAACCTTTTCCTGGGAGATGCAGAAGAAGCGCGGCGCCAAGGGCGAGCCATGGAGCGGTGTGCGCAATTTCGCTGCCGCCAAACACATGAAAGCGATGAAAAAGGGCGATATCGGCTTCTTCTATCACACGGGCGAAGAGAAGCAGATCGTCGGCATCGTAGAAGTCATCGCCGAGTACAAACCCGATCCGACGGATGAAACCGGCAAGTTCGGTCTGGTCGATGTGAAGGCCGTGAAGGACGTGCCAAAGCCGGTCACGCTGGCGATGGTGAAATCGGATGCGAAGCTGAAGAACATGGTTCTCGCACGCGAGCCGCGTTTGTCCGTTCAGCCCGTCACCGAAGCCGAATGGAAACACATCTGCAAGCTCGGCAGCGTGAAGTAGCGCCTACCTCGCCTTGTAAATGTCGGTTCCGTCGCCGAGCTTGATGCCGACGATCTTGGTGCACTTGGGATCGGTCAAGCTGCGGCAGACCAGATCGGCCGTGATGCGATAGGCAAGGACCTGCGTCGCGGCGTAGCAAGCATATTGGCCCTTCTTCCCGGTGACATAGGGCATGGGTTTCGCCAGTTTTCCATAGGACGGAATCAGACCCATCTTCTTCGCATTCGCCAGCTCCATCGCGCAGAGAACCTGACCCGCGATCTGTACAGCATTCTGTTGCTGTGCCTTGGCGATCTGCTGCTCCTGATATTCCGGCGAGGCAATGAGCTGCTGCTGTTTCACATCCTGGTAGTGAAGCCAGCCGAAATAACCCGCGATGCCGAGCGCCACGATCAGCCCGCCGATGACGACGATCCTGGCCGCTGCCCATTCCCGGCTCGAGGCGCGTTTCATGTTTTCGTAGTCGGTCATGCAAATCCTCGAAAATAAATCGAATGGCGGTTAGCGCATCGTTGGAATGACGAAGCTCGCGTTTTCGCGGACGCCGCCCTTGGGCCAGCGCTGCGTTACTGTCTTGATCTTCGTCCAGAAGCGCACGCCTTCCGTGCCATGCTGGTTAACATCGCCGAAGGCCGAGCGTTTCCAGCCGCCGAACGTATGGTAAGCGAGCGGCACCGGGATCGGCACGTTGATGCCGACCATGCCGACATTCACCCGCGCCGCGAACTCGCGCGCGGCATCGCCATCGCGTGTGAAGATAGCAACGCCGTTGCCGTAAGCGTGATTGGAAGGCAGCGCAATCGCTTCGTCGAAATCCTTTGCACGCGCAATCTGGAGCACGGGTCCGAAGATTTCTTCTTGATAGGTCTTCATGTTGGGCGTCACGCGGTCGAACAGCGAGCCGCCGAGATAGAAGCCGTTGTCATAGCCCTGCATCTTGAAGCCACGCCCATCGACGACGAGCTCGGCACCTTCTTTCACGCCCTTGTCGATATAGTCCTTCACCTTCTCTCGATGGGCGGCTGTAACGAGCGGGCCGTAATCGGCATCAGGATCGGTCGGAATGCCGACGCGCAGGCTTTCGACGCGCGGCTTGAGCTTCGCGACGAGCGCATCGGCGGTCTTCTCTCCGACGGGCACAGCAACCGAGATCGCCATGCAGCGTTCGCCGGCAGAGCCGTAGCCTGCGCCGATCAATTCATTCGTCACCTGATCGAGGTCGGCGTCCGGCATGATGATGGCGTGGTTCTTGGCGCCGCCCATTGCCTGCACGCGCTTTCCATGGGCGGTGCCGTGCGAATACACATATTCGGCGATTGCGGTCGAGCCGACAAAGCTCACCGCTTTGATATCGGGATCTTCGAGAATCGCATCGACCGCTTCCTTATCGCCATTAACGACTTGCAACACGCCGGCCGGCGCACCTGCTTCCATCATCAACTCGGCGAGGCGTAACGGAACGCA
>Ga0265340_10000589_pt1 | contig 20176 bp, 23 predicted proteins | sample 4CB225metaG_FD_202082 | JGI IMG/M metagenome (GOLD analysis project Ga0265340, IMG submission 202082) | Rhizosphere microbial communities from Carex aquatilis grown in University of Washington, Seatle, WA, United States - 4-CB2-25 metaG | ecosystem: Host-associated > Plants > Roots >...
TTCAAAACTCATTGAATATCTGCTATTCTACAATACACAAAGAGTGCATAAATCCCTTGGACTTAAAACCCCATTAGGGTACCTGCAATCAGAAGGTGGTTTGTCTAATATCTCCGTAACCTATACACAACCTTGAAACTTTAGGGTTAATAGTGTTAATATTTTTGAAAGCAAAAAATCCGTTCAGTTCAGCATCATTCCTTAGTAATTCAAATAAGTTGTTAATTTTAACAAAATCTGTATTGAGTTTTTCAATTAAAGTAAGCCTCTTAGATCTTAAGTCTTCCTTTTTATTTTTGTAATTTTGAAGTAAATTAAATAAATAACCAAATGCTGCGACTACAAATCCTGAAGGTAATAAATATGTAGTGAAAAACTGCATAATATCATGAGCAGTATTTATAGTATCTCATAGTTGAAATAAAGTGTCAATAAAATTGGGACATTATTTTTTCTGTACTCGTTTAATTTGATCCCTGATTGCGATTGCTGTTTCGAAATCGAGTCTTTCTGCGGCGGTTTTCATTTCTTTTCGTAAAAGCTTCAATGCTTTATCCCGTTCATCAGGCAGGAGAACTTCTTTTTTGGCAAACTGCATAACTGCTGCATATTCAGGTTTCTCTTCAATAGGGAGTTGGTCAACCAGTTTGGATCTTACAGCTTTTTGAATACTTTGTGGGGTAATTCCATGTTTTTTGTTATACGCGATTTGAACTTTTCTTCTCCGTTCTCCTTCTTCAATCGCCGCTTTCATCGAATCTGTCATTCTATCCGCATACATAATAACTTTGGCATCGACATTTCGTGCGGCGCGTCCCATGGTTTGAATGAGCGAGGTTCGAGATCGAAGAAATCCTTCTTTATCCGCATCAAGAATTGCAACGAGTGAGACTTCTGGTAGATCAAGCCCTTCACGGAGAAGATTGATCCCAACGACAACATCCACTTCTCCAAGACGCAAATTGTCTAGGACATCTTGTCTATCTAGCGTTTCTATATCAGAATGCAGATAAGCAACTTTTACTCCATGCTCTTCCAAATAACTGGTCAATTCTTCAGACATGCGTTTGGTCAACGTGGTAATAAGCACTCGCTGTTTCTTTTCAACTCGTTGTTTAATCTCCTCCATTAAATCATCAATCTGTCCAGCACTTGGCTTTACGACAATCACCGGATCAATAAGTCCTGTTGGTCGGATAAGTTGTTCAACAATTCCGTTATCTTTTTCTTTCGAGAGTGAAACCTCATACTCATTCGGCGTTGCTGAAACATACACAGTTTGGTGGGTTTTCCTCATAAACTCTTCAAATTTTAGCGGTCTGTTATCAAGCGCTGAAGGAAGACGAAATCCGTAATCGATAAGTGTTCTTTTTCGTGCTTGGTCACCGTTGTACATACCGCGAATCTGTGGAATTGTCATGTGTGATTCATCAATAAATAAGAGCCAGTCATCAGATGCAGCGTCAAAATAATCAATGAGTGTATACGGTGCTGATCCAGGAGGCCTTTTGTCAAAATAAATAGAATAATTTTCAATTCCATTGACGTAGCCTACTTCTTTGATCATTTCCAGATCATAATGCGTTCGTTGTGCAATGCGCTGGGCTTCAAGAAGTTTGTTTTCACTGCGGAGTTTTTTAACCTGAGTTTCCAAATCTTGATTGATTGCTTCAAAAGCATCATGATAGCCACGAGGGTCTGTCATGTAGTGTTTGGCAGGATAGATAACCGTCGCATCAATTTGGTTTAAAATATCACCAGTCAGAGGGTCGAATTCATACATGTTGGTGATAACATCGTTTACTTCAATCCGGATTCCATAATCAACATAGGCAGGGAAAAGATCAACACTACTGCCCCTGACACGGAAAGATCCTCGGCGGAATTCATAATCGTTGCGGTCGTACTGCAGATCGGTGAGTCTGACTAAAATATCTTTTTGGTTTATTTTTACGCCTTTTTTCAGTTCCAAAACAAATTTTCCATATTCGACAGGCGAGCCAAGGTTATAAATGCATGAAACGGATGCAACAACGATGACGTCTTTTCTTGTCAAAAGATTAGTTGTCGCGGCAAGACGCAGCTTATCAATTTCTTCATTGATTTCCGATTCTTTTTCGATATACGTATCAGTCGAGGGAACATACGCTTCTGGTTGATAATAGTCATAATAAGAAACAAAATAGGAGACAGCATTGTTGGGAAAAAAATCTCGAAATTCTTGGTAGAGTTGTCCGGCAAGCGTTTTGTTATGCGAAATAATAAGGGTCGGTTTATTAATGTTTCTAATTGTATTTGCCATGGTGAATGTTTTTCCACTGCCAGTGACACCAAGAAGAACTTGGTGTTTGACGTCATTTTTGAGGTTTTCAGTTAATTGTTTGATTGCGTTTGGCTGATCGCCGGTTGGTTTGAATTCTGAAGTAAGATCAAATTTCATAGATGCATTGTAGCACAATCGTGTGGAGGTTTTGAGATGTGAGGTGGGATGAATTTGATTTTTATAGGAAGGATATTAATCTATTTAAAGTTTTGCCAATTATTTTTGAGGTTTGTTAGTTTTTTCCCAAGTTTATTATATCGTTCAATTAACTCATCAGCATAATTATTTTTTTTAATATATTCTTTATATTTTGCAAATAAGATATGATTCATCATTTCGTTCGATTCGCCGACACAGTCTCTTAGGTATCTTTGAAAATCTTTTAAAGCTTCTCTTCTAGCATATCCTTCAGCAATTTGAGCAGGAATTGATCGGGAAGCGCGTTTCATTTGGTCTATTAAAAGAAATTTTTCCGAAGCTGGAAAGCTTTTTAAGAGATCATCTATTTCAATAGAAAGTTGAAATGATTCTTTATAAACTTCAAGTTCTAAAAAGCTAGTAATCATTAATTAATCATAAACGTCGAATCTCAAAACATCAATAGCTCAAGTATTCAGGTTCAAAAAAATCTCATTTCTTACTTCAAACAGATCAAATATTTAAAGTTGTAGAGTTTGATATTGTCTGTATCAATCTGCATTATTGACAAAAATATACGAAATGTCGTATATTTTTTAGTAATACTATTAGTTTATTTATAACTTTTAGGACACCTATATATGCCTGGAGTACTTTATAAAAAAGAAAGAGAAACATTAGAATTTCTTGTGCAGTTCCAAAACAAACACGGATTTGCACCAACGCTTCGTGAAATAGCAAACGCGACCAATCACCGAAGTGTTTCAACAATTCACGTTATTCTTCGTAACCTTGTCGATAAAGGATATCTTCAAAAAGTTGACGGCAACGCTCGAGTCCTTAGAATTAAAGATGAAAGTATCCTTACAACATTCATGGGTGTTTCTCCATCTGTCGAACTACCGTTGATGGGCTATATTGCGGCAGGTAGACCACTTGAACCACATACTGATCCGAATGCGACCTTTCAAATCTCCGCATCGATGCTTTCAGGTTTAAAAACTTCTTATGTTTTGCAAGTAAAGGGAGAATCGATGATAGAGGATGGTATTTTCGATGGTGATTTTGTCGTCATTGAAAAAGTAAATGTTGCCACCAACGGTGAGATAGTTGTCGCGCTGGTTGATGATAATTTGGCAACACTCAAGAAATTTTACAAAGAGGGCGGAAGAATTGTCCTCAAACCCGCCAATGCTTCCATGGAACCAATTTATCCAAATACGATCAAAATACAAGGAAGAGTCGTGGGATTGGTCCGAAGGTATTAATTTTTAAGAGAAGATGTTCATTTATTAGTAGGAGACTGTGAAAGGTCATCTACTGTTACATTATCGAAATCTAGATATCCTATATTCCTGCGAAGTCTTGCTTGTGTTTCTGGCTGCAAATCAGTAAATCTTTTTCTTCCTAATCTTTCTGTAAAAAAGTCTATATTACGTTGACTATCATCTTCTCCTCCTTGAGAATTTTGTCCAACAATATCAAGAAAACCACTTTGAGAAGCAAATGGTCGTAATGCGTCTTGATAAAAGCTTGTCCCAATACCTCGTCTTTGCAACTCCTTTGGGATCACTAAATCAACCACGACCAAATCAGCAGCGTTATCAGGTCCAAATTTTTCCAAAGATGCTTTTAGTATAGGAACATCTGTTGGTTTTAATATCCCATTTGAAACAAAATCAGCTGTTCCCATGTTCCATAATAATGGATCAATATAGCTTGGACAGGGTGTATTTTCTTTTATTCCATGTTCAAGTAAATTTTTAAATTTTTCTACATCTGTTACTGGTGTAGGGCTTTCTGTTACGATCATAAAATCTAAAACATTCCTGTTTTTATTAGGATTAATTCTTACATCAACATTTCCTGGTTTTTTTACAATGTCAAGCATTCTCCGAGTAATAAGACCTCTGAGTGCGCTACTAGGTAAATCAAGGCGAGGTACATGTCCTATTTCTTCCAGCCAACCTTTCAATCTTGCTGTATCAGCTGCCATAATATCACTAATTTCTCTTTCCTTCTGAGGATCGGATGCTAAGTTATTCGTTAGTCGAAATAGTTGCAATGTTGCCTCACCATGTTGAGGGATTGGTTCTCCTGCAGGAATAATATCCATATCGTTACAATTTTATCATATATTTCATAAGTAGTAGGAGCAGGTGGATATGAAAATTATTAAATCAATATAAGTCGAAACGTAGTATAATCACTCCATGGGAATTCTTTATTTGGTGCCGACGCCGATTGGCAATTTGGCTGACATAACGCTTCGTGGTTTGCGGACGCTTTTTAATGTTGATATTATTGCTTGTGAAGATACTCGCCGTACTGGTTTACTTTTAGAAAAACTACTTACAGAATTTTCTCCAAATCCTGAAGATAAAATAAAACCAAAACTCCTTTCTTATTATGACCAAGTGGAATTGCAGCGGATTCCTGAGATTATTACTTTATTGCATGCGGGAAAGGATATTGCGTTGGTCTCAGATGCTGGGACACCTGCTGTTTCTGATCCTGGATTTAAATTGGTCAGAGAATGTATCAAAGAAGGGTTAAAAGTTGAATCCTTGCCAGGGGCGTCCTCAGTTTTAACAGCGCTTACAGTTTCGGGTTTACCAACTGACAAATTTCTTTTTGTCGGCTATCCTCCGCACAAGCCAGGACATCGTTTGGATTTTTTTAAAAATATACAGACAAGTTTAGCATCAATCAATTCAACAGTCATCTTTTTTGAAGCGCCACATAAATTGCTGACGACATTGGGAGATTTGAGCTCTATTTTTGGTGATATAGATATTGTGGCGTGTCGTGAATTAACAAAAATGTATGAAGAGGTAAGACGAGAAAAAATTTCAGAAAGTCTCAAACACTTCAAAAAAACACCACCGAAAGGGGAGTTTGTTATTTTGTTTCATTTATAGTCTTCGGTTGATTTTATCTCAACTTTAAGAGATAATATGTCATTAAATTGTCTTGCTAAGACAACATTTCTTAAAAGAATATGAACAATATAGCAGAAATACCGAAATTAGTTATGGTACGTGGATTACCTTCTCCAAAATCTGAAGGTTTTTATGCAACTCTTAAAAATAGATATGAGAGGTATTTTAATGGTGTCATAGATTTTGAACCTAAGTATGCAGATGGTAATCTTCGCGATGAGAGAAAAAGATTTTTTGATGAAATAGGTGATGACTTGGAGGAAGGTGTGCCTGTCTCTGTACTTGCATTGAGTGGTGGTGCCCCATTTGCTGTTGGTGCCAGATCAATTCGTCCTGAAACTGATCCGATACGCATTGCTGCTATTGCTGGCCGCCTTAATAACGCACAAGTTTCAGGTTTTAGAACTCTTGATGAAATATGTAAGGGAGTTAGTCCTCTTTTAGCTGAGTCAGTTGAGTCTTTAGGGAGTGATGGTGGTAACCTTACTCCTGCGATGAGAGATGGAATAGCATCATATACCGTTGCAGAAGGTGACGAATTGGTGCATCCTAGCATGACTACTCTTTATGGGGCACATAACGAAGCTACTGACATTATTGCTGAGAATCATGCTGATGGAATTGGCCAAATTGTATGGCGTCGTAGAGGAGAAATAATAGGTTTTCTTAACGGCAGAGTGAAGTAGCCTGTTACTTCTTCTTACTTTATACCGTTAATTCGTGGTGGTTGCGGATTTCTTTGTGCGTTATTTCTCCGATATTGTTTATCTCATAAACATATGCCTCACCTGGAGCAATCTGCACGTTAGCGATTTGATCATCAGGTACATCTTCTAAGAATTTTACGAGAGCACGTAGATTATTCCCTGAGCCTGCAATAATCACATTTTTCCCAGCTTTTACCTGTGGCAGAATTGTTGCTTCATAATATGGAATTTCGCGTTCAGAGACTTGCTTGAGAGATTCTCCGTTGGGGATAGGGACATCCCATCCTCGCCGAATTTTCAGAAATTCTTTCTCTCCAACTTTTTTTTGTATATCCCATTTATTTTTGGCGGTATAATCGCCGTAATCTCTTTCTTTTAGCGCATTGCTTTCAGTGGTTGGTACATCATGCTGATTTATTGTGTCTAGAATTATTTCAAGAGTCTCTTTATGTCTGGTTAATTCTGAAGTATATGCATGATCAAAATGAATGTTTTTGAGGGCTTCTCCGGCTGCTTTTGCGTCTTCTTTGCCTTTCTCATTTAATTCTGGATCATCCCAGCCTGTCCATAAACCTTTTTCATTGTATTCTGATGTGCCGTGTCTGACGAGAACAAGATATGCCATATGGTAGGTAATAGGGACTAGGTATTAGGTGCTAGTCACAATTAGCTAAGTATAAAGTATTGTGTATTTAGTATCAAGAAGAGTTTTGATTGGAATTTAGACGAGTTCACGAAGAGAAGGGCTGTTTGGATTTCTAAAGAGATCTATTGCTGCCAGGTGGGCTGGGAGTATTTTTTCAGGAATTTTATCTAATTTAAACCATTCCCATCCCTCACATTTTTCCGGTTCTTGGTTAACTACTTCACCATCGTATTTTTCGCAAAGGAAAGCAAAATGAATAAAATTATAAGTAATTTGCAGTTCACGGACAACTCCTAAGTATGTTATTTGTTGATCTTCAAGATTGGTTTCTTCTTTCAGTTCACGGCGGACTGTTTGTTCTATTGATTCCTCCAATTCTACTCTTCCGCCAGGCAGGCCGTACAGCCCAGCTTTATAGGCATTTTTGCGTTTTCCAAGCAATATTTTCCGTTTTGTTTTATCGAAAACAATAATAGCGACACCTATATGTTCGTGCATTATAAAAACCCTCCCCGATAGATTTCTCCTTTTTCACTATGAATTGTTATGACATGACCGTTGTGGAATTGTTTGGTGGCATTTTTTACGTTTGAGATTGCTGGGATACCGTGTTTTTGAAGCAATATTTTTACTGCAGGATGCGTTTGTGATGATTCAATAATAATTCCTCGAATTTTTCTGAGCAGTTTTACTTGTTTCTGATGTATATCGGAAATAATGATAATGTCATGCGGTTTCGTTTTTTGTAACTGCATGGTTGACTGAATTATTGTTACAACTCCTGTTCCGATTTTGGTCGTAAGACCTTTGCCTCGGGCAATGGGCAGTTTTGGGTTTATCGTAGGTTTTTGTTTGGGGAGCGTGCTGATAGGTTTTGCCTCAACAATAAATAAATAGTTATCAATAATAATCCAGGAAATTTCTTGAGGGAAATAAAGAAACTGTTCAAGTTCTTTTGCGAGTTTTCCTAGCGCAACGATTTCATCATGTGTTAGCTTAGTTGCATTTGTTTTATGCTTTAATTCACGATCTAAAATGAGTAAACTTTTTTTTGAAAGGATATATGTATCTCCTTCATGAGGATGATGAGTGAGTATAACGATTTTGTCTTTTTCATGACTTTGCGGATCAATGGTAATGACAGTCCCCGATTTTTCGCCCAGTGTTTTTGCCTGAATGATTATTTCAGCTCCTGTTTGTAAATGAGGAATTTTTCGATGGTGCCGGTGCCAAAGAACACTTTGCTCAAACATCTTTGCCCAAGCCTTTTTGACCTCTTCAAGGAGTTGGTCTTTATTTTGAGCAATTACTGTTGCGTGTTTTCTTCCTTGCATTCTGGTTTCGAACAACGATACCGTAACGTCGCCGCCAATAGTGTTATAAAAATTTAACAGTCTCTCAATAAATGACTCTGCAAGGTGTGCTTGATCAAATAGTTTGCCAATATGAAATTCGGCCTGCATGAGTGAATCAGAGCGATCCATCGCAATTGTTGAGAGTAATTGTTTGATTTTGTTATCAAGATTATTTTCTCTCAAGAAAGAAAAATAAGCATCTGATGTTATAACAAATCCGGGAACAACAGGGAATTTTGCTTGGGTTAATTTTGCCAACTGTTTGGTTTGATTTCCAAAAATATTGGATTCAGTAAGGTCTACATCAGCAAACCATAAAATGTCGCGCATATATTTATTATAGAACTCATTTCCATTGACAACAAGAGAAATTCTTCGTATAGTGAGAAAGATGCCGTTATCACAGGACGATCAAGTAAAATACAAATCATTATATCTCCAAACAGCCAGGCAATATGTTACCGAATTGAAAGATGGTCTTAATCAACTTGGTACCGGAAGTGGAACCGATGAAGTTGTAGCATCATTGCATAGAGCAGCGCATTCTCTTGGAAGTCAAAGCGCCATGATGTCTTATGATTCCATGCAGATGATTTCTTCTACTCTGGAAAAGATATTTAAGGCAAGAGTAGAGAAAAAGATTGATATCTCAGATGCTCTTTTGGCCAATTTGGTTTCTGCAGTAAATGAGATGGAAAAGTGTTTGAACTCAATTGATACAGATACTAAAGAAATAGATCTTTCAAAGACAGTTGAACTTCTCAAAAGTACTGCCAACATTCCCGAAGTATGAAAATTTTATTGATGGAAGACGATTCCTTCTTCAGGGAGTTTTATGCTTCGAAATTACAAGAAAAAAATATAGAAGTGGAAAAAGCTGCTGATGGGGAAGAAGGGTTAGAAAAATTAAAAGAATTTATTCCGGATCTAGTGCTCCTCGATATTATCATGCCTAAGAAAGATGGATTTGATGTGCTGAAGGAAATGGCGCAGATGCAGCTGTTGCCACGGATTCCAGTTCTTATGTTTTCAACGCTTGGTCAAGAACACGACGTCGAGAAAGCACGTCTCCTTGGCGCACGGGGATATGTGAATAAAAGTTTTTTTGATTTAGATAAGTTATACACGAGAATTATGGAACTGATTGATAAATAAAAAGCCTCTTGCAGTACACCTATTAGTTTGCTCTATAATATATAGTATCTGCCCATGTTTATTACCGATGATGATTTAAAGAAAATTTTGCTTACTGCCAAAATCGTTAATCAAAAGAAGATTGACGAATTAGTTGAGTTTGCAAAAAATTCTGACGTTTCTTTTAAAGACGCGTTAATTGAAAAAGATATCATTACCGATGAAAATTTAGGAATTCTCATCGCTGATGCGAAAAAAATCCCTTTTGTTGTTCTTTCAAAAATTTCTGTCCCTGAAGATTCATTCCGTATTATCCCTGAGCGTCTTGCCAGAAAATACAAAGCTATTCCTTTTGCTCGTGACAAAAATGGCGTTAAAATCGCTATGGCAGATCCTTCAAATATATTAATCCCCGAAATGGTAGCTCGCAAGACAGGGCAAAAAGTATATACCTATCTTGCAACAGAGCGAGATATTTACAACAAACTTTTTCTTTATAAAAGAGATCTGCAAAAGAGCTTTGACTCGCTTGTTTCAGAACAGGTGAGAAGTACCGGAAGAACGACATCTTCACTTGAAGCACCAATTGCAAAAATCGTCCAACTGATCATCCAGTATGGTTATCAAGATCGCGCATCTGATATTCATATCGAACCAGAAGAAAAAGATATGCTCGTTCGTTTTAGAGTCGATGGTATTTTGCATGACGTGTTGTTCCTTCCGATTAAATTGCATGAACAGATCGCAACGAGAATAAAAGTGCTTTCAAGCCTTCGTACAGATGAGCATATGTCTCCTCAGGACGGTAAAATGAGAATTCAGCTTGATGAGGAAAATTTGGATATCCGTGTTTCAATTTTGCCAGTAATTTATGGTGAAAAAATTGTTCTTCGTCTTCTAGCCTCACATTTTAGACAATTTTCATTGGCAGATTTAGGAATGAATGAAGATGATCTGAAAAAAGTCACCAATGCTTTTAAAAAGTCGTTTGGCATGATCTTATCAACGGGTCCAACAGGCTCAGGAAAATCAACATCAATCTATTCTGTTTTGAAAATTATTAATACACGGGAAAAAAATATCACGACGATTGAAGATCCTGTGGAGTATCGTTTGAAAGGGGTTAATCAAATTCAGACAAATGCCAAAACCGATCTGACATTTGCCAGCGGATTGCGTTCTATTCTTCGGCAAGATCCAAATGTTATCCTCGTTGGAGAAATCAGAGATTCCGAGACAGCTGGTATTGCGGTTAATGCTGCATTGACAGGACATTTGGTACTTTCGACACTTCATACCAATGATGCTGCCGGTGCGTTACCTCGTCTGACTGATATGAATGTCGAGCCATTTCTTGTGGCATCCACGGTGAATGTCATTATCGCTCAGCGTTTGGTGAGACAGATCTGTGAGATGTGTAAGACATCTCAAGATATTACTGTCGATCAACTTTTGCAAAATCTCCCCGCAGAAACGATAAAAAAACATTTTGGAACAAAGAAAGAAACGAGAGTGTATATCGGCAAAGGATGCGAGGTTTGTCATTTTACCGGTTATTCGGGACGATTGGGAATTTTTGAAGTTTTGGAAGTGACTAATAATATCAAAAAACTGATATCAGCAAATAATGATTCCGATGCAATTATCAAACAAGCAGTCGCCGATGGAATGAATACAATGCTTGATGATGGACTTCTTAAGGTAATAAAAGGCGTAACGGCGATTGAAGAAGTACTCAGAGTGACCAAAGTCGAGTCGTTATGAAAGGAAAAGAAACATTTAATAACACATTATCAAATGGTGATAAAATTGCTCTTGTCAGTAATCTCCACACGATGCTTGCGGCGGGAATTCCGATTCTTGAGACCGTTGATTCACTGCTTCAGGATTCAAAAGGAGCGCAAAAAAAACTTCTCCAAACTTTGCGGCAAGACCTCGGGCAAGGTCAGCATATGTATGTTACCTTCGCAAAATTTCCCAAAATTTTTGACAAAGTGACAATCAGTATTATCAAATCCGCGGAAGAATCGGGTACATTGGATACTTCACTTAATGATTTGCAGGTGAATATAAAAAAAGAAATTGAATTTAATGACCGCATTCGTTCGGCACTTATTTATCCTGTTTTTATTCTTGTTGTTTTCGTTGTTGTCATGGTGGTAATTTTGGTCGTTGTTATTCCGAAAATCGCAACGGTTTTTTCTCAATTAAATGTTGCTTTGCCATTGCCGACAAAAATACTGATTTTTATGTCCAATGCACTGCTGACCTATACGTTTCAGATTATCGGTGCATTTATTCTGATTGCTGCAGTAATATTTTATTTCTTTAAGACGAACAAAGCTTTTTTTGTTCGTATCTTTACCTCATTGCCGCTGGTTTCTCTTTTGACACAACAGATTGATCTGACAAGATTTACGAGAAGTTTGTATTTGTTACTTTCTGCTGGCATTCCTATAACGAATGCGTTGGAATTAACACAGGATGTGGTGATTAAAAAAAACGTTGAACTTTCGATAAAACACGCAAAAAATTATGTTTTTAGCGGCAAAAAGCTGTCAGAAGGACTACGTGACAGCAAAAATGTTATACCGCCGATTATGATTAAGATTATTGAAGCAGGAGAGAGGAGTGGTTCATTGGATAAATCAATGCTTGATGTGTCAGAATTTCTCGATTATCAAGTAACCAATACGCTCAAAACATTAACAGCCCTTATCGAGCCCTTGATGGTGGTGGGCGTTGCTATTCTTGTCGGCGGAATGATGATGGCAATTATCGGACCAATTTATCAAATGATCGGACAGATTGGCAGTACGAATTAAATGCTTACCCGTTTGCCGCTTGAGGTCTTGCCATAATAGCAAAAGCATTAGGGTTTGGTAGATAGTTTTTAAAAGAAAGTGGATTTTCTGCTTCAACTATACGAGTATCAAAACCAGCTTGCAATAATCGATAGTAAGAGTAAAGACTGCCAAGTCGGGGCAAACGAATTTCTTGATTATCAGCAGGTCTTCCAAAAAAATCTTTTAAATCATCACGTATTTTAGCTCCAGGTATACCTACATGATCTATTTTTCCCATAGGAACAAAACCTTCTTGCGTTGCTGCTGTGCGTCTGGGATAAAGTGAGTGAACATAAGGATTATGTACCAATTGTCTATCAAAAAGACTTGGCTCTCTTTCTCGTGTTTCATATAGACCTGCAATTTCTTCTTTTTCATCTTGTGATAAATCAGGAATCGGTTTTTCGAAGAAGTGAACAGTGCTATTAGTATCATTTCCTCCACCTACAATATGTACACCGAGAACACTCCTACCTCTAGGAAGAGCCCATATTCCAGATTGAATTAGTTCTGATTGTATGTCAGGCGAATTATTAACATGACGCTGGGGTTCACCAAGAAGTATTGGCACTACATCAGTATTTTTCTTTTTCCCGAGAACAATGTCATCAGGATTATCAACTTTTATAATGATTTCACCGTCTTCCGTTGCTAATGGATCAATATTTGGGATAGTACTATGAGGATTAGATAGATATAAAAATCTTTGTTCTTCTGGATTAGATCCAGGGAGTGAACTATAATCAATTAGCTTGGCAACATCGAGCACAGCTTGTAAAGCTGCTTCCCTGTCGGCTTCACTAGGTACGAAAGAAGAGTATTCAACCATAGCTATAGTATAGTAAAATCGAGGCTAAATAGCAACTTATAGTAATTGATTGCAGTTGAGAGTTGAAAGTTGTGTTACTAATAGTAATAATGAATATGTGGGAAAGTTTTTTAGAGAGATAGAACCTTTCAGTTTCAACGTATCTTTGCAAGCAGGCTACTCACTTGTTGAGATTACGCTTGTTGGTGCATTTGTTGCTTTGTTGTTAAGTCTGGTTACGCTTAATTTATTTCATTTTCAGCATAGCTCACAGCTATCCGCAACAGTGAATACATTTCTTGCTGACTATAAACAACAGCAAATTAAAGCGATGTTTGGCGATACAAGTGGAACAGGTGCACTCTCAAATTATGGGATTTATTTAGGTGGTTCTAGCTATACCGAATTTCAAAATGCCTATGGAACTTCAAATTTTCCGGTGAGTTTGCCTACTGGTATTCAAGTATCAACAACGTCATCAAATTCACAGATACTTTTTCTCAAAGGAAGCGGTGAAATATCTGGATTCACGAGCGGGAAAAATACCGTAGTACTTACGGATACCGTTGCAGGCACAAAGGAAACAGTAACATTTAATAAATATGGAGTGGTGACGAGTGTTAATTAGGAGTATCAAAAGTATCAAGAGTATCATGGGCGTAATATTTAAAAATAAATTATGAAGAAATTTTTAGGTTTTAGTTCTCAGTTCTTAGTTTCTGGTTTTGCTGGTCAGATGTTGGTTGAGCTTATTATTGCAATAGGTATTGCTGCCATTATGCTTCCTGCGTTGCTAACCGGTTTATATGCTTCAAGCCAATCTAAGCCGCAGCAACAACAACGAGCTCAGGCAGTTGCACTTTTGGAGCAAACAGAATCGGCGATGCGAAGTATCAAAAACAGCAGTTGGTCGTCCTTTGCCAATGACGGAACATATCATACAGCAATTGTTAGCAATCAATGGACCCTTGCTGCAAATGCGCAAACCGTCAATGGATTTACACAGCAAGTTGTTGTCAGTGACGTGTATCGTAATACAAACGACGCAGTTGTTTCATCCGGAGGAACGCTTGATCCCTCAACCAAACAAGTTGCGGTTACCATCTCATGGACAAAACCAAATCCATCAAGTATTACTTCCACTTTCTACTTGTCTCGCACAACAGACATGACTTACACACAAACGACGCAGAGTGATTTTTCAGCAGGGACACTAAACAGTACCCAAGTAACCAATACCAGTGGTGGTGAAGTTGAATTGGGTGGAGGGAACGCAAATTGGTGTAGTCCACAGAATGCAATCGTCGATACACTGACTCTCCCTCTTTCGGGTAACGCAATTACTGCTGCGACAGGTTCTGCATATATCGGAATGGGGACTGGAGTAAGCGGACCTATTTTTGCGAATCTTGCGATTTCAACACCTCCACCTCCCGCAACTCCATCAGCAGCAGTTGTTGCCACCTATACCGGAACTTCCCAGACTAACGCCGTTTATAGTGATGGAACATATGCATACCTGGCAGTTAACGGCACATCGTCACAAGTATTAATTCTAAAAATAACCAGCACGCCTTATACTTTGGTAAAGACAATTAGCCTTCCGTCCAATACAAACGCGAACGGCATTTATGTCTTTAATAGTATTTTATACGTTACAAGTTCAGACAATCTGTATACGTATAATATCAGTAACATCAATTCGCCTGTTCTTGAAGGCTCTTCGGGGATGTTTTTTAGTATTGGTAATGCGCCGCTTGCCAAACAAGTAATTGTTCAAAATTACAACGGTAGTACGTATGCGCTTATTGGAACGCAAAATACGCTTTTTGGTCTCCAAAAATTTTTGGTAAGCTCTGGAGGTTCTTCTCTGCGGGTGGTTGGAGTTTCCAATCTCTCCTGGCAGCAGTCATCACAAGGATTGGCAGTTAATTCTACAGGAACCCGTGCCTATATCGCATTTGATCAGGGTCTTGGAATTTTCCCGAAAGGATTTTTTATCGTTGATACATCACCTGCGGATCCTCCAACATGGTGGCCGTTCCCGAATTGGTATGACATCCTCAGTACCTATAATGGCGGCAGTACTGATCCTGATGGCATGGCAGTTGTGACTGCATCAAACAGAGCATTATTAGTTGGATCAGGAGGTTCCTATCAATATCAAGTAATCGATATTTCAAACGAAAATAATCCTACCCTGTGTGGAGGTCTTTCTCTTCCTGCTGCTGCGACTGGTGTTACTGGCGTGACTGATCAATATAGTAATGTATATTCGTATTTGATTACCGGTGAAGCAAAGAATCAATTCAAGATTATCCAAGGCGGCAACGGAGGTAATTTCGCAACATCGGGAACCTTTATATCAAAACCATTTAATCCAGGCTATTCAGCGGCATATAACAGATTTTCTGCAACAATAAATCAGCCAGCCTCAACATCTATTCAGATGCAAGTGGCGTCAGCACCGCCTTTTAATGGGAGTTGTACAGGAGCATCATACAATTATGTCGGGCCAAACGGGAGTTCTACGAATTATTTTACACCCAATGGCAATACGATATCAGGAATAATTCCGTTCGGAACATATAATGGTACCTATCAAAATCCTGGACAATGTTTTAGCTATAAAGTATGGCTTTCGACAACCAACACAAGTGTTACGCCCGTTTTCTATGATATGACGGTTAATTACTCACAATGATTATTAGAATAAAGAATAATGATTGAAGATTAAAGATACATATGGAAAAAATTAAAGAAATATTTGATAAATACCCTTGGCTTTTGATGGTACTGCCGATTCTTGTTGTCGCAATCGTTGCAGTTGTATTTTTGTCAGGAAGGAATAATCTTTCTCATTCAGGCACACCTGTTTCTACAATTTCACAAAGTCCAAATGCAGCATCTCAAACTTCTCAATCCTCCAATGCATCAAATGCTACTACTCAAAGTTCAAGTTTTAATTTATTATCTTTTATTCTGCGTTTGTTCGGTGCGGATAATTCCACAACATCAACACAAAATTCGACAACGACAACATCTCGCACAAATGGTTCACAATCGCAACAGTCTGGAACTTCCTCGACACAGACAAATTTCACAGGATCTACAGCTATACCAACAACTACTGCTGCAAATTCTACTCAGGGAAGTTCACAATCGACACAAAATTCAGGCGGTTCAAATAACGATACTCCAATACAAATAATTTTTAAAACACCCGATGGAGGGACTGATGTATATACACCGCCTTCGACACCTCCCGTAGATGTGACATGGTCACGATATGTTAATGCAGCAGATAGATACTCCATTGATTACCCACCAACTTGGCAACTTGTAAAAACAGCATATAACGGACATGAAGGAATTTCTCTTTATCAACCTGGTTCCGACCCGAATGATCCAAATGTGCAATATATTGGATTTGGATTGGCATCTTACTACCTTCTTCCGGCGGGAGATAACCAACAAAATACCTATTCGTATCCTGTTACGATCAGCGGTATAAATGGAACAATGTATACCCAAGGTGTTCTTGGTACTGGGTCGATAGCATTGGTTGCCCAAACTGCTCAGGGATATTTTGGCATGGGAAGCAATATCAGTAGCCCTGCATTTATTTATGTTTACAATCATATGTTGCAGTCATTAAATTTTGGACCACAATAGCTATGAGAAAAAAATTTTCTGTTTTTAGTTTTAAATTGTTACTTTCTAAAGGAATGACGCTGATAGAGCTGATACTCTATATGGGAATTTTGTTGTTGTTGTTGACGGTTTTGAGTTCTATTTTTAGCGCTATTGTTGATGTTCAGCTTAATTCCTCTTCACTTTCAAATGTTGATCAGGACGGAACTTACCTTCTTGCGAAATTTACTCACGATGTTGCATCCTCGAGTGCAATTCTTGTTCCTACAAATCCAGGCAATCAGACAAGTACTTTGCAATTAACAATAAATTCTATAAACTATACATATAGCCTGAATAATAGCGGGAATTTGCAAGTGGTGAACAATAGTACCAATGAGACAAATGTGCTCAATAGTTATAGCACGTCTGTTTCTGGTTTGACGTTTACCCGAATAGGAAATGGCGGGAGCAATGATACTGTTCAGATGTCATATACGATTACAAGTAGGACAAAAGAACGATCTGGATATGAAACAAAAGGTTTTACGACAACACTGGGAGAAGACTGACAAGTTAAAAGTTAAAAATGAAAAATGAAAAGTTATATTTTAGATGTTCAATTTTTAGTTTTAAATTTGCAGTTTCACAACGTGAGCGGGGACAGGCGTTAATCACGCTGCTCTTTTTTGCAATTGTGGGTATTACCGTGACATCTGCTGCAGTTGTTATGATTTTGGTTAACTCTATGAGCGGAACAAAACAACAACAAGGCGAAATAGCATATGATATTGCGCAAAGTGGTGCGGAAAATGGTTTATTGAGATTGCTTCGTGATCCCACCTACACTGGTGAAACTTTGTCAGTGGGAAGCGGAACGGTAGTAATTAGTGTTTCGGGAAGCGGAACAAGCGGCAGTCCATATGTTATTCTTTCAAAAGGAACAATAGGTGCTTTTATGCGCGAAGAACAAATTACAGCAACATATCAAAATAATTTATTAACCGTCACTGGGCGGCAGGAGGTATATCAATAATGGTACTCAAAACTGGTGTTGTTTATTTAATGAAAGACAAATTGCAATATTTTTCTCCTTATGATGGGAAAATTTTTGAATTCCGTTTTGCTCCCGAAATTATCAGAGATCTTGATGTTATTAATGGGAGCTTACTTGAAAATTATATAAAAGGCTTTATTATGAATAGTAAAATTGCGCCAGCGAATTTGGTTTTTGTCTTGGCTGAAAATACCTATTTTATGAAAGATTTCAGCACTCTTTCTCAGCAGAAAACCGTCAATAATGAGCGTACGGTAACGAGAGAACTTCTTCAAAAGAGTGCAGAAGAATTTGTAGAGCATGTGCCTTTTGACAATGTTGTCAGCAAAATGTTGCCGTTAAAAGACGGTTTGCGGGTATGTGCAACAAATAAAGATTTTTATGAATCAATTGCGATAGCGTTTGAACATAACGGATTTACTCTGGAATCAGTCTTGCCTGGAGTTGTCCTAGGCAATGGATTGAACTTGCGTCCGGTCTTAGATCAGGTAATGGCAAGTATGATTTTGCAAAAAGTAAATGCTTTTAAAGAATACAACTTATTGGGTCAGCAAGTTTTCCAACCGCAAGTCAAACAAGAAACCGAAGAAGAGGATGAAGTGGAATTGGAACGTCTCCAAAGCAAGAAGCCCAATAAAAAACGTTTGTATGGGATGGTGGGATTATTGTTTAGTTTAATTATTGTTCTAGTTATTGTTATTATACAAAGCCAAGCCCCTGCTGAATCTCCAAAACCAGCGGTTCTTGCGAATGAACCTGCTCCTACATCTCAAGTAGCAGCACCGGTAGTTCTTGCAACACAAATCCCAACGTCTGCAACAGCTGTCTCTCCAAATCTTTTGGAGACACAAAACTTAACTGTGCAAATTGTTAACGCTTCTAATTCTGCAACAACCGCTGAAAATTTGCAGGGACTTTTGGACACGTATAAATTTAAGACTGTTAATATCCAGACACAAAGCCCAATTGGAAGTTCAGGATCGTTAATATCATTTGGACCGAGTGTTTCTCAAGATGTAAGAAATGCGGTTATTGCTTCACTAAAGAAATATGTAAACAATGTTGATGTTCAAGATCAAAAAATAGGTGATTTTGATATTTCAATCGTATTAGGTCAATAGAATTCGTATTTTTTTTAAAATCACACTATTGACAAGAACTCTCAGCTTCTGTACGCTGGATATATCTTATGAATAGACAAAAAGGTTTTACCCTTATTGAACTTTTAGTTGTTATCGGTATTCTTGCAGTTCTCCTTGCAATTACCCTTATCGCTATTAACCCTGCAAGACAATTTGGTCAAGCGAATGACACAAAGAGAAAAAGTGACACGGTTGCAATCCTTGATGCAATTGATCAATATAGTGTCTCAAATTCAGGGAATATGCCAGCAGATATCACAAACATGGCTACTAATTCAGCAACAACTCTTAACAATACCAATTTTCCGACTATGTGTAGCCAATTGGTGACAACCTATATCTCAGCATTGCCCGTTGATCCTTCTGCAGCGGGGAACACTGCTCCCAATGGAACATCTGGCATTACCAGCTGCGCTACAACACCATGGAATACTGCCTATACAGTTTCAAAAGATGCAAGTGGTCGTATAACAGTTGCCGCTCCAAATGCCTACTCAGGCGCAGGCACCATCACCGTAACCCGCTAATACAATTAAAATCTCAATAAAACGTTTTAGAAGTTTTGTTTCTTTGGTTTAACAAGCTGTGCTATGATATGAAATATGTCTGAGCAGCAATTATCCTCTTATGATAAACGTTCTATTGTCCGTGTTGGTAATACTGTACATCGTCCAACTGGTTGGTGGACACCAGCATTCCACGAATTGTTAAAATATTTAGAAAAGGTTGGTTTTTTAAGTATTCTCCTCGCTCCATGGGACGCTTTTAGTACTACAAGATGGGAAGAAGAAATAGAATTTCCTGAGTGAGCTCTTCAACAGACACAGCAAATACTTACTTCCGTCTACTTATAAATTAGTTCTTGTATCTGTAGAAATATTAGCCTATAATATAAATATGGGGAATCAAGAGATAAATGAGCCAAATCGTCTAACACTTGGAGATGTGAGAATACCAGATTCTTCTGACGTTTCAGATGCTTACAGACACCCTAAATTACAAGAACTTGATTCATTTGTTGCTGGACTTTCACCAAAGGTAGTAGGTGCAGCAAGAATTTTAGAAACTTTTTACCGTAGTGATATCATTGATAGATTAAATGCAAAAGGAAGACAGCCAAAAAGAGAGATGCCTATAGAAGTAGATGAAGCATTGAGTGATACTTTTGATGTAGATTTTGGTGGAGAGAATATTGCCCAACAATTGAGAAGCGCTGTTGCTCTTGATATAAATGAACAAAGGGCCCACTCATCTCCACTAACCGGAGGAGTAACTACTGAGCAACAAGGAAAAAGGCGAAGTAGAATTGCAAGGCCAAAAGGAGATAGAAATTCAGATAAAGAGGACATGGGTAATGCAAGTTTTGCGGGTGATACCGAATGGATGAATAGAGCAGCATGCAGAACTGCAGATCCTGAATTGTTTTTTCCTGAAGTTAGAGGACG
>Ga0265340_10000590_pt1 | contig 20174 bp, 14 predicted proteins | sample 4CB225metaG_FD_202082 | JGI IMG/M metagenome (GOLD analysis project Ga0265340, IMG submission 202082) | Rhizosphere microbial communities from Carex aquatilis grown in University of Washington, Seatle, WA, United States - 4-CB2-25 metaG | ecosystem: Host-associated > Plants > Roots >...
GCGACAGCCGAACATCCATTGTGCTCAGAGGATGACACCATGCCTGTGACTCGCATCGATTTTCCACTCGATAAACTGACGCAAGCTCATTCCGAGGAAGAGGTCCAGCGGAAGCTGGCCCAAGAACGTGCTCGCCTGGCGGCCATGATGGGCCTCGACAGTGGCCCGGTCCGTCACTTCAAGCGTCCTGTGGAACGGCCGTTCGGCGCCGAAGAGCGTAACAAGGTAACAATCCTCTTCGGTGGCCTGACGTGGAAACACGAACGAGTGATCCAGGCGGTGTTTGAGGGATGTGGATATCACTGCGAGATCCTGCCGACGCCGAACGTCTCGGCCTTCCAGCTGGGCAAGGAATACGGCAACAACGGGCAATGCAACCCGACGTATTTCACCGTGGGCAATCTGGTGCAGTATCTCCAGAGCCTGGAAACGCAGGGCATGTCGAAGAAGGAGATCATCGATAACCACGTGTTCTTCACCGCGGGTTCGTGCGGACCGTGCCGCTTCGGCATGTACGAGTCGGAGTATCGGCTGGCCTTGCAGAACGCCGGCTTCGATGGCTTCCGCGTGCTGCTCTTCCAGCAGAACGACGGGGTGAAGGCCGCCTCAGGCGAGGCCGGCTTGAAGTTCACCGTGGACTTCGGGATGGGCATGTTCAACGCGCTGAACCTCGGCGACATCATGAACGAGATGATTTACCGCGTCCGTCCCTACGAGGCGGAAAAGGGCACAACCGACCGTGTGTTCAAAGAATCGGTGGACACACTATGCACCATGCTGCGGGAACGCAAACCGTTCGAAGACCATGAAGACCTGCCCGAGTGGATGGCGAAGAAGATCCGTGCCAACAAGGGCAAGAAATGGGAGCTCTGGGTCAACTCGCTGGCCAAGGTACGGGAGCAGCTCTATGGCGAGCCCTACAAAGAGGCCCTGACGGCGGTGCGCGAGAAGCTCGCCACCATCGAGGTGGATCGCCTGCGGGTGAAGCCGGTGGTGAAGATCATCGGTGAGTTCTGGGCCCAAACCACCGAAGGTGATGGCAACTTCCACATGTTCGAGTTTCTGGAGTGCGAGGGCGCACAGGTGCTGGTGGAACCCATCGCCACCTGGGTGATGTACATGATGTATCAGGCCAAGGCGCGCGCCGCGGCCCGTCGCAGCCTGGATGCGCCCTACAAGAAGGTGCAGTGGTGGGAGCTGCACAAGCATGCGGTCAACGAACTGAAATTCCGCCAGAAGCAGTGGCTGTTCGGCATCGGCGAGCACTTCTACGCACGCCAGTATCACCGGGTCGTAGACCGGCTGGGCAGTATCGCCCACCATTTGATCGATCAAAAGGAAATGGCGGAGATGGCCAACCCGTTCTACAACGAGTTCGCGCGCGGCGGCGAAGGCCACCTCGAAGTCGGCAAGAACGTGTATTACACCAAGAACCACCTTTGCCACATGGTGCTAGCGCTGAAGCCGTTTGGATGCATGCCTTCCTCGCAGTCGGACGGGGTGCAGTCGGGGGTGGCCAACCACTTCAAGGAGATGATCTTCCTGCCCATCGAGACATCGGGGGAAGGCGAGATCAACGCGCACAGCCGGGTGCAGATGGCGCTGGGTGAGGCCAAGGTCAAAGCCCGCATGGAGTTTGACCAGGCACTGAAATCCACCGGGAAGCGGCTGGAGGACATCAAGGAATACGTGGCCGAGCATCCGGAGCTGCGCAACCTGTTCTATCCGGTACCGCACGTTCACGGGTACGCGGGCGTGGCAGCGAACTTCGTGCTGCACGTCAACGATCTGATGAATGGCAGGAAGAAACCGGCGCGGGTTCCAGCCGAGTTGCTGCAGCCCAGGTTGGCAGCGCAGCCGGCGTTCGGCGATTAATGACATGCTGATTCTTTCAGTCGAATCTTAGGAGGGAGGAGAGGGCCCCACATGCCGGAAGTGCAGGTACCCGAAGGTGCGCAAGCTGCCCCGACGTATCGTCTCGATGTGCAGTTACACGAGCTGCTGATGAAGCCGCCGGATGCGCCTCGGTCGCTGCCTTCGCCACCGAACGGCAAGGAGCAGAAGCTGCCGACGCCCGTGTTTCCACAATATCCCGAGCTGATGTCGGCGCGGGACGAGGATTACTTCCCCGTGAACGGCAGCCGTAAATATAAGGCGAAGCACGTGTACCGCGCGGCGAAGGGATGGGCGTTCCCGTTCTTGCGCTCGCGCGTCATGCCGGGCGAGTTTCACCCGATCATCGCCTACCTGTTCAACGAGTGGAAGTGCAACTTGGATTGCCACTACTGCTGGGCGTTCGACAACAGTGTCCGCGGCATGACCGAGGACGTAGCGAGGCGCTCGCTCGACTGGCTGCACGACACCGGCTGCCGGGTGTTGGCGCTGATGGGCGGCGAGCCGCTGCTGCGCCCCGATTTCGCGCACAAGATCATTTACTACGCCGCTAAGAATGACTTTTGGATTTATCTGCCGACCAATGGCCGGCTGCTGCGGCCGGACGTAATCGACAAGGTCGCCGACGCGGGGGTGGCCACCGTCAATCTTGCAGTGGATGCGTGGGACCTCAAGCCGGGACTGCCCAAGGCGATGGTGCCAATCCGCAAGCACTTCGATTACCTCGTCAAGAAGCAGTACAAGTACGGCTACTCGGTGTTCCTCAACATCAACATCTGCCATAACAATATGGACGATGTGCGGCAGTTGACCGAACTGGCGCACGACAGCGGCATCGCGACTGACTACCACATCTGCGAATCGCCGATGACCGAGCAGCCGCATTTCAAGCACCTGTACACCAATCCGACGTTTATTCGTCCGGAGGACCAGCCGCTGGTGGCTGAGCTGGTGGATTGGCTGGTGGAGAAGCAGAAATCGGGCTACCACATGGTGAACTCGGTGGAGCGCCTGGCGCAGATGAAGGACTTCATCAAGGGCGACCTGGAAGATTGGAACTGCCGCGCTGGCCAGAACTCGCTGATCGTGCGCGTGGACGGCACGCTGGCGCCGTGCTTCCCCATGTACTCCGCCGGATACGACTGGGGAACCATCGAGAACCACAAGTTTGAACAGAAGCAGTTGAAGGACATGAAGAAGGAGTGCCAGAAGCACTGCTTCTCGACCCTGAACCACATCCTGGCGTTCTGTTATAACGACCGCCGCGTGATTAACTGGATGTTCCGGCAAGCCAGGAACGGGTTCCAGGGAGTTCAGGGTAATTTCGGGGATTAATAAAAGAGAAGGGGTTTGAGCCCCTCACATGTAGTCTGGAGGTACAGTGGATTCGCATCCTCACCATCACGGGTCTTGCAGCAGCGGCGACCAAAAGGTCGACGTCCAGCTCGACTCGCTGCTGAATTCTGCGCCCAAGGAAGAATCGCTTCCCGCGCGGGTCATGGCCCGCGCGCGCGAGGTCGCTGCGCAGTCCGGCCATAAGGCCGTGTACACCGTCGGCATGGACGTGGGCTCGACGACCGTCAAGGCCGTGGTCGTCGATGCGGCAACCGATCGGATGATCTGGCAGGACTATCAGCGCCACGAGACCAAGCAGCCGGAAAAATTGCTGGAGTTCCTGAAGCGCATGCAGGACGAAGTAGGGATCGCACCGCACAACTGCCGGATTTTCATCACCGGCTCGGGCGGAGGCGCGCTGGCCAACCTGATTGGCGCAAAGTTTGTACAAGAGGTTACGGCGGTATCGCTGGCGGTCGAGAAGCTGCATCCCGAAGTGAACTCGGTCATCGAGCTGGGCGGACAGGATGCGAAGATCATCGTCTTCAAGGAGGACGCGAACACCGGCCGCAAGAAGAAGATCCCGTCGATGAACGACAAGTGCGCCGGCGGAACCGGCGCCGTCATCGACAAGATCAACGCCAAGCTGAAAATTCCTCCGGCGGAGCTTTGCGACCAGGGATACACCGGCATCAAGCTGCATCCGGTGGCGGGCAAGTGCGGCGTATTTGCGGAGACCGATATTAATGGTCTGCAGAAGCAGGGTATTCCGCCCGACCAGCTGATGGCGTCGCTGTTCGATGCCATCGTTCTGCAAAACCTCACCGTGCTTACGCGGGGACACACACTGCGTCCGCATGTGCTGTTGCTGGGCGGACCGAACAGCTTTATTCGCGGCATGAAAGAAGCGTGGCAGCAGAACATTCCGCGCACCTGGGAAGAGCGCAAGGTCCAGCTTCCCGAAGGAGTGAAGCCGGAAGATCTGATCAAGGTCCCGGACAACGCCCAGTATTTTGCTGCGCTGGGCGCGGTAGAGTTCGGCAAGGATGAAGAGCCGGACATCGGCATTTACATGGGCACGGAGTGCCTGGAGGACTACATCACGGTCGGCCGCCAGGCGGAAAAGGCGAAGTCGGGCAGCGCTGGACTGAGCACCTCCGACGAAGAGTTGGCTGAATTCAAGAAGCAGTACACGATTCCCAAGTTCATTGGCGCGAAATTCGAGGCGGGCGAGACGGTGCGCGGCTTCGTCGGACTGGACGGCGGTTCGACCTCGACCAAGGCGGTGCTGCTGTCTGAACAGGGCGATGTTCTGTGTAAGGCCTACCAGTTGTCGGGCGGCAATCCGATCCAGGACACGATCGACATGTTCGTCGCGCTGCGCCAGCAGGTGGAATCGCAGGGTGCGACGCTGGAAGTGCTGGGCGTGGGAACCACCGGCTACGCCAAGGATGTTCTGAAAGATGTGCTGAAGGCTGACGTGGCGCTGGTAGAAACCGTGGCCCACACCGAGTCGGCCATGAAGTTTTACAAGAACCCGCACGTCATCGTCGACGTCGGCGGGCAGGACATCAAGCTGATCGTCCTGAAGGATGGCCGCGTAAAGGACTTCAAGCTGAATACGCAGTGCTCCGCCGGCAATGGCTACTTCCTGCAAGGCACGGCGGAATCGCTCGGCTACAAGGTTGAGGAGTATGCGGATATAGCCTTCGCGGCCAAGACCATGCCGGTCTTCGGGTACGGCTGCGCGGTATTCATGCAGTCCGACATCGTCAACTTCCAGCGCCAGGGGTGGCGTGGCGAAGAGATTCTGGCCGGACTGGCGAATGTGCTACCCAAGAACATTTTCCTGTATGTCGCGGGAATTCCGAATCTTGCCAAACTGGGCTCGCGCTTCATCCTGCAAGGCGGGACGCAGAAGAACCTGGCGGCGGTGAAGTCGGAAGTCGATTTCATTCGCTCCCACTTCCATGGCGTCGAGCACGATCCCGAAGTGATCGTGCATGAGCACTGTGGCGAGTCGGGCGCGATTGGCGCAGGGGTCGAGGCCATTCGTATCTACAAGAATGGCCATCGCACGACGTTCATCGGAATCGACGCGGTGCAGAGCATTGGCTATCGCACCACGCGCAACGAAGATACGCGCTGCTACTTCTGCAAGAACAACTGCCTGCGAACCTTCATTGACGTAACTGTCGGTGAGGTCGAAGCGCCGTCGCCGCTGCCGGTGTTCAAGTCGAAAGTGCCGCTGCAAGCGGGCGAACGCCGCCTGATCATCTCGACCTGCGAAAAAGGCCAAGTGGAAGATGTCAACGCCATGCGCGGCATCAAGGCCGGCCTGGATGCGGTGAAGAAGGAAAATCCCAACTTTGTCGATCTGGCGGCGCATGAGGTTTGGCGCTCGCGCAACCCGCAAAAGGTTGTCGACGCGCTTCCCACCCGCGCTTGGACGTCAGCCGCCAAGCAGCGAATCGCGCTGATGAAGAAGCGCTCCAGCTTGCGCATTGGCATGCCGCGTGTGCTGAACATGTATATGTACGCGCCGATGTTCAGCGCGTATTTGGAGAGTCTGGGCCTGGAGCCGGAGAACCTGGTGTACTCCGAGTTCACCGGCCAGGACATGTACCGCGCCGGTGCAGGCCGAGGCGCTATCGATCCCTGCTTCCCCTCGAAGATCGGCATCCCGCACGTGTACAACCTGATCTTCCAGAAGCACCAGAAGAAGCCGCTGGATGCGATCTTCTTCCCTATGATCGACACCATGCATCAGCCGCTGAAGAATTGCAGCGGCAGCAACGCCTGCCCGACGGTGACGGCCACGCCCAACGCTGTGAAGGCGGCTTTCACCAAGGAGAATGATGTCTTCAAGGAGAATGGCATCGCTTATCTCGATCCCATTCTCAACATCCATGACCCGAAGATGTTTGGGTTGCAGATGTTCCAGACGTGGGGACCGGTTCTCGGGCTTTCGGAGGAAGAGAACGAGCGCGCCCTCGAAGCCGGCTTCAGGGCGTTTGAGGAGTTCGACCGCAGCCAGCGTAAGCACGCGCGCGAAGTGCTCGACACTCTGGAGCGCGAGAACCGGCTCGGCATCGTCATGCTCGGCCGCGTCTATCACCACGATCCGGGACTGAACCACGAGATCATGGAAGAATTCCAGAAGCTGGGATACCCGGTGTTCTCGCAAAGCTTCCTGCCCAACGATGAGGACATGCTCGACCGGCTGTTTGGAGAGGAGGTGCGCTCCGGCTCTCTGGCCCATGCGCTCGACATTCGCGATGTGTGGAAGAATGCCTACTCCGGCAGCACCAACATCAAGATCTGGGCGGCGAAGTTCACGGCGCGCCATCCCAACCTGGTGGCGCTGGAGATCAGCAACTTCAAGTGCGGCCACGATGCGCCCATCTATAGCGTGATCGAGGACATCATCGAAAAGTCGGGCACGCCTTACTTTTCCTTCAAGGACCTCGACGAGAACAAGCCGACCGGCTCAATCAAGATCCGCGTCGAGACCATTGATTACTTCCTGCGGCGCTATCGCGAGGACCTGCTGAAGAAAGCGGAAGCCGCAACGGAGCTGGAGCGGCAGCTGGCCGAATACGAGCGCGCTCTGCGAATGAAGTTGACGCGCAAATCGCGGATGCAGGAAAATTCGGTCATTCCTTTCCCCGAGGCAGCCGAACCCGAGCCGGCGTCCGCGGCGGGAGACGACTAGAAATATGCCTATCGCCAGCGATACCAAGAAGGTGATGTTCGAAATCTACCGCGAGGCCAGCTTCGCCGGCCGCTACAAAGTCGTGTACTTCACCGAACTCGGCGAGCACGACAAGGAAACCGAAATCGCCGAGGCCATGCGGGGCGAGCATATCTACGACGGATTTCTGCTGCACCGGGAACGCAATCAGGCCAAGCAGATTGTCGATGAAATTCTCGATCGGCTGAACCGCGGGGAATCGGTGGACCAGGGCGCGATCGAGCAGGAATTGCAGCCATATCTGGCGTAAAGTCGAGCCTATCTTTTCTTCTTCGCTGCTTTCTTCGCCGGTGCTTTCTTGGGCGCCGGCTTCTTGGCTGGAGCTTTCTTCACTGCTGGTTTCTTCACCGCAGCTTTCTTCTTCGCAGGAGCAGCCTTCGTCGCCGCCGGTCTTGCCGGCTTCTTCGGTGGGACTACCTTCTTCGCCGGCGCAGCTGCCTTCACCGCAGGCTTGCTTGGAGCAGCCGCCGCTTTCTTCACCTCAGGCGGAGCGGCAGCTTTGGGTGGCACAGCAACTTTCTTGGCCGCTGGCGCAGGTTTCGCCGGCTCAGCAACCGCAACTGCCGGCACTGGGATCGGCGGTGCAGCGCTCTTCGGTTTGCGACCGCGTTTGGCGGGCACCGCAGGCTCGCCGCCCGGAGCAGCAGCGGCCGCCGCTTTTCCTCGTCCGCGTTTGGGCGGCGGAGGCGGAGGCGGTGGGGGAGGCTCATAGGGCTTCAGGAAATTTACGATCTCGGTGTGTGAGCGCAGCTTGCCGTCCATCAACAGAAGGAACGCTTCGTCCGTCAGCTTCTGGTATTCCGGAAGCTGAGGCGTAATGCGCATCTCGGCCATTTCCGGGAACGGCAACTTCTCTTTGACCTGCCGCCACTTGCCAAAGAAGTTCTTCAGCTTCTGGTCGACCGCGTGTTGTCGCGTGGTCAAGCTGAGAAACAGAATGTTCTCCGGCACAGCGTGGGTGAGGATCTTCCACGCGCCCGAAGGTGTGGCCGCCTCTTTGCCGGCAAGTTTCTTCGCGAGTTCGTGGGCGCCGTGCTCCAGGTGTTTCCACTTGTCCACGAAGTCCCGGCGCGGGATCATGCGCTGAATTTCCGTGGTGTCCTTGTCGGACATGCGGCGGGTGAGGAAGTACATCATGATCGGCCCGGTTTCCGTCGCGTAGCCAAGATCGCTCATCATCTGCCTGGTCTTCACTACCTGGCCCAGTTCGCCGGAGTCGATCTTGGCCATGCTCCAGTGGGGATGCAGCACCTTAAGCCAGTCTTCCTTATCCAGGGCGCGCATGACGGTGAGCGGATCGTCTTCATGCGCCACTTGCTCCAACTCGTATCCAATGGCGCGTTTGCCGATGTATTCGATGTAGTTGTTCTCTTTGGCTGAAGCGTAGCGCGCCTGGGTGCGTTCCTCAAGCGGCCAGTGAAAGCGCGCGCTGAGCCGGGTCGCGCGAATCAACCGGACCGGCTCCTCCAGGAATGCATAATTATGCAGTACCCTCAGCACCTTAGCTTCGATGTCGGCCACGCCATTGAAGGGGTCCAGCAAAAGCCCGCGAGAGCCCGGATTCAACGACAGCCCCATGGCGTTGACGGTGAAATCGCGCCGGCGAAGGTCCTCGTTGATGGTGGCAGGCGTAACCGTCGGAGGCTTTCCAGGCTTGTCGTAGGTCTCTGCCCGGGTCATGCTCAGCTCAGCGCGAACCTCACCCGGCATCAGCAGGTGCAGCGACCGCAGTTCCTCATCGACGCCCTGGATCGAAAGCCCGGATTTCTCCAGTTCCTTTTGTAGCTTGAGCGGATTGCCTTGAATGCTGAGGTCAACATCGCGGATGGGGAGGCCGGTAATCAGGTCGCGGATGGTGCCGCCGGTGAGGTAGAGGTTGAGGCCCGCGTGGCGGGCAATCTCTTGTACCAGGTTCACACCACTTTGCTGATCCGGTGTGAGCCGGGTCTCCATGCTATAGATGTAGTCTGCCATCTAAATGTATGACTCTAAAGGCGCAATCCGCAGAGAACGGAGCCGGACGAGGGCACCCACGGGAAGAGGGCACCGAACCCGCTGAACTGCCAAGAATCTCCTACGGAACCTGCAACTCACTCTTTTTGCAGCAGTTACCGGAAGCCTGCACCTTGGACGCCGCAAAGCGAACAATAACACAAGGTTGACGATTTGGCTACACAGCACCTTCGTCGGGGCACATTTTGTGCAAAAGTGCGACAATCGGCTGAGGCAGAGGTTTGCCTCGGCAATCATGGCTACGACCCACAAGAAGGTCATCGTCCGCAAGATGGATCGCGACACCGTCAACGGTTACGTGGGTGCAGGGTTCATCTCCGACGGCAAGGTTGAGGTGCTAAACACCGCAGGCAATGTGGTTTCCATCGAACTGAAGGACGTGAAGGGCGTTTACTTCGTGCGCGAATTTGGGGACTCGGAGTCGCTCACGCGCAAGACGTTTACTTCCCGCCCACGAATGGAAGGCCTGTGGGTGCGGCTGCGCTTCCGCGATAACGAAACCATTGAAGGCATGATGCCGAACGACCTTTTGCAGGAAGGGACCGAAGGCTTCTCGATCATCCCGCCCGACACGCGCTCCAACACGCAGCGGATTTTTGTACCGCGCTCGGCGCTGGCGGAAATGGCGGTGATCGCGGTCATCGGCGACAAGAAGACGCGCCCGCGTGGGCGACGTCCCGAGGATTCGCTCCAGGTACCGATGTTCCAGTAAAGTCTGATCCAGAAGTCCAGAAAGCCGCGTTCATCCAATATGAAACTTGCTGACATCGCCTCTGCACTGGGCGCCACCCTGGAGAACGCAGATCCCGAGATCGAGATCACAGGTGTCGCCGGCATCGAAGAAGCTTCGGCCGGGCACATCACGTTCGTCGCCAACCCTAAGTACGCGGCCGCAGCCAAGACGACCTCGGCGTCGGCGGTCATCGTAGCCGAGGACTTCCCTGCCGTCTCGAGCGGCATATTGCGCAGCCAGAATCCCTACCTGGCGTTCGCCCGCGCCATCGACCTGTTCTACAAAAGCCCGGCCTACAGCCCGGGAATTGATCCCACCGCGGTGATTGCGTCCGGTGCGAAGGTGGGTGCTAATGCCCACGTTGGTCCGTACGTTGTGATCGGTGAGGAAGTCGAGATTGGCGACGATGCCGTGATTCTGCCGCACGTGGTCATTTATCGCGGAGCGCGGATTGGCAACAACTTCTTCGCCCACGCTCATTCGGTGGTGCGCGAAGACTGTCGACTGGGCGACAACGTCATTCTGCAGAACGGGGCGGTCGTCGGTTGCGACGGCTTCGGGTTCGCGCGCGAAGGCGACCATTGGGAGAAGATTACCCAATCAGGCCCGGCGGTGCTGGAGAATGATGTGGAAGTCCAGGCCAACTCCTGCATCGATCGCGCCAGCATCGGCGAAACCCGTGTCGGCCGCGGTACGAAGGTCGACAACCTGGCGCAGGTCGGACATGGCTCGGCGGTGGGCGAGCACACTTTGCTTTGCGCTCAGGTCGGTCTCGCCGGGTCCACAGTAGTCGGGAAAAACGTCATACTTGCCGGCCAGGTGGGTGTTGCCGGACACTGCAATATCGGCGACGGCGTCATCGTGACCGCGCAAAGCGGCACCCACGGCGACATTCCGGCCGGTTCCATGGTCAGTGGCTCGCCCGCGTTCGACCACAAACAGTGGTTGCGCGCGGTTGGTATCTTCAATAAACTTCCAGAGCTTGCAAGATCGGTACGAATCCTTCTGGCCGGCCGCGATAGCGAAACTGACCCGGGAAAGAACGAACCTTAGCATCCATACTTCCGCGCGCGCTCGTCTAATATTTATTACCCAGCAGGTGACCATCGGCCGGCGGGAGCAACCTCCGCTGGTCCTGACTGCACTCCGATGAGCGAAGACGTCACTAACTCGGGACCGAGCAAGCCGGTATCGCCAACCGCAACCGTTGTTCCTATTCGCGTTCTGCTGCTGGACGATCGCGAGGAAAACCTGGTGCTGCGCGCTGCCATTCTGCGGCAAAAGGGTTACGAAGTCGTCACTTCGAGTTCTACCGAAGAGGCCGAGGCCAAGCTTCATTCCATCGACATTGCAGTGCTCGATTATCATCTGGGCGCCGGCAGGTTTGGCACCGACGTCGCCCAGACGTTGCGCCGCAAACGTCCGCAGGTCCCCATCATTATTTTGTCAGCGACCCTGGAGCGCAAGTTTGGCGGCATTGCCGACATGCATCTGCTGAAGGGATACAGTTCGGTTGAGGATCTGGTCAGCGCGCTGCGCTCTTTCGAGGGCAAGAAACGCGGCCGCTCGGTGGTGGTGGACGCGCGCGACTTCTATTACTCACGCATCTCCATGGCCATGGGCGACGACATCGCACTGGAGGTGCTGGACCGCGACGGGAATTGGCAGTACGTAAACGATTACTTCGCCTCCCTGAACGGGCACAAGCGCACGTGGTTCGCGGGCAAGAACCTGTTCGAGCAGTTTCCCCAGCTGGGAGACGAATGGCGCGAGATCGTGCGTACGGTGGCCGATACCCGCGAAACCTACATCGACCGCCGCGGATCGCGCGGCGCGTTCCACTTGCCCATGCAAAGCCCGCGTTGGAGCTGGAACGTTCTCATCTTCTCCATCAAGCTGCACGACGACCGTGATGGAGCAGTGTTCACCGCCAGGCTCATCGAGAGGAAGTAAGCGCGCTCAGTCGCGCCGCTCGGGCGGCAATGCGCTGGCGATTTTTTCCCTCACCGCTTCCATCAGCGACTCACGGTCAGGAAAGGCCCGCGGATCGATTGGTTCATGGAAGACAACCGTGGCCGTGCCCGGTCGAAGGGCGAACCGCGTTTTGGGCCAGCTCTCGAACGTTCCCAGAACCGTGATAGGAACTACGGGCGCTCCCGAATCCATCGCTAAATGAAATGGCCCTTTCTTGAACGGCAGCAGCCGGCCATCGCTGGTCCGTGTGCCCTCAGGAAAGACCAGCATATGCAAGCCGCACTGCATGACCCGGATGGCGGCGTTGACGCTCTCGATGGCCGCCTCCCGATCGCCACGGTCGACCGGCACCAACTCTGCCCATTTCATCGCCGTCCCGAGAATGGGGATCCGGAATACTTCCTTCTTCACCAGGATGGAAGTGCGGCCAGGAATTGCGGGAATCAAAACCGGCGGATCGAGATTGGAACTGTGGTTGGGCATGAAGATGTAGACAAGCCCACGTTCGAGATGCTCCACTCCGCGGACCTCAACCCTGACCCCAACCAGACGCATGCCTACCCTGGCGATTCGAGGTGTAACCCAGTAGAGCCAACGGACGTCGCGCCTCACCAGAGTCACTAGCAGCAACAGCGGTCCGACGATCAGGATCGACAGTCCCCAGAAGGTGAGCATGAAGACGGTGCGAATCAATGAGCGCCTCCGGATTCATCGTCGCCGCGGATCCAGGCTGCGCGATGCGCACGCTGCTCCGCAGTCACCTGGGGCAAGTCCTGGAGTTCGTAAATCTGCTCTTCCCGTGCGCCCAGCTTGAGACTCACTTTCCGGACCCCACGCCGGTCCTCGACCTTGAAGTGCACCGTCGCACCGGGAGGCATTTGCGAAAGTTCGGTATCGAGAAAACGGTCCGCTGGATGACCGTTGATTTCTACCACCCGGTCTCCGATAACCAGGCCCGCGCGTTGTGCCGCGCTGTTGGGCTCGACTTGCAAAACTTCCGGTTGACCACCCAGATTTGTCGATGTCGTGAAACCGGAGTCAGCAATCTGCACAGTCTTGTCGACCACGTGCAGGCCGACGATCTGGAAGAAAGTGTCGTACGGAAGCTCCTCCACGCCAGCAACGTACTCGCGAAAGAATTCGGCAAAGCTCTGGCCGGTAACCGTCTCCGCCGCCTGCTGGACAGCCATAGAACCCTCGAAGAAGCGGTGCTGCTTGGCGTAGTGCTCGTTCACCCACTGAAACAGGTCGCGCAGTGACTTTCGGCCGCCGGTCAGCTCGCGAATGCGCAAATCGAGCAGGACCCCGAGAATCTCGCCCTTGTTGTAGTAGCTGATGCTGCGCTGCGGCGAACGGTAGAAAGAGCTGCCTTCGAACCACGCGTCGAGTCCCGACTCTTCCGCCGACTGCCAAACATGAGCAGGACGGGTTTCGAGTTCGGTGATCTGCTGCGACAGCCGCTGCAGGTACATTGGCTCGTCAGCCAGCCCGGCGCGAACCAGCAACATGTCGCCAACCGTGCTGGTAACACCTTCGCTAAACCAGAGCACTCTTGTGTCCTGTTCGTGCTGGTAGTCGATTGGCTCCAGAGACTGCGGCCGGATGCGTTTCACGTTCCATACGTGAAAGAACTCGTGGGCGCTGACATCTGCAACCGGCATCAAACTGGCGCGCAGACGTTCAGCACTCACCTCGATTGCAGTACCGTAAGCGTGCTCCATCCCGCCAGAACCTGGGCTACGCGGAAAGTGGTAGAGGAACGTGTAGTCCTCATATGGGCGGTCCTGCATCCAGTCCACAGCAGCATGGGTAATTTTCTCCAGCGTCTTGTCCAGCTGCGACATGTCGTAGTCGGAAGGAGTGGCGTCTACCACAATGTGGTAGGTCGCACCGTCCTGATGGAACGAGGACTCCTGGAGAGCCCCCATTTCGACCGGACTGTCGGCCAGTTCGTCGTAGTTGGGGGCGATTCCAGCCACCTGATTGCCCTTGCCGGGCGCAGCACCTCCGAGAACATGCAGGTCTCGCACGGCCCAAGTCGCCGGAGTGTCAGAGAGATGAAGGCTGACGGGCTTTGACCGCAGCTCCGGCGAGTACATCAGCACCATGGCCCAGTTGAGAAATCCATAGTCAGCGGTCAGTTGACTACCAAATGGACCGCGACTATCGAGATAAATGTCGTAGCTGACGGTCACACAACCTGGCGGCACGGTGATTTCCCATTCGCTGGGCTTGGCGTTGCGTACCTGCGCGGGACCGCCCGAAGCGTCTTGCGCTCTGACATTCATCAGGTTGATGGCAAAGTTTCGCACCTGATAGAGTGCGTTCCAGACCGGCATGTCGAGCGTGCGGGTGCCGTCGCCATGCCGCAGCACGATGGCGACGTGGGCAATGTGTCGCGCCGCATCGGCCAGGGAAACAAAATATTCCGTCGCTGCTTGCGGCGAGGACGGGGCTTGCTGGCAATGGTTGGGGCTTGTGGCCAATGCCGGCGGAAGGAACAGAAATACAAACGCGACCGCTCGAGCCAGAAGGCGACTGCGCAAGCGGGTCACGTGGTTGTCGAGACCTCATGTAGCGATTTGATACGCGCCGGCAGCTTCTCATAGATGCCGCCGAATCCGCCGTTGGACAGAACGGCCACCACATCGCCCTCGCGCAGTTCCGGAGAAATCGATTCGACAATGTCGCTGGCTGTATCCAGCAGGCGAGCCGGTTTGCCGGCGGCAGACAAGGCGGCAATCACAGCCGCCGCATCGAGCCGCTCGTGCTCGGGGATGGATTCCGCTTTGAAGACCTCGGCCAGCACCACTTCATCGGCAAGAGCCAGGCTCTGCGCCAGCTCACGTTGGAACACCTTGCGCCGCAGCGTGTTCGAGCGCGGCTCCAGGATTGCCCACAATCGACGCCCGGGATAACGCGTGCGGACCGCTTTCAGGGTCTGAGCGATCGCCGTCGGATGATGCGCGAAATCGTCGATGATGGTGACGCCGCAGACTTCCGCCTTCACTTCCAGCCGGCGCTTTACATTGCGGAAACTCCGTAGCGCCACAGCAATCTCATCCTTGCCGATCCCGTAATTCGCGGCCATGGCGGCGGCTGCGGTTGCGTTCAACACGTTGTACTCGCCGGCCAGAGAAAACTCCAACTCTGCCCACGCATTGTGGTCCCCATCTTTTCGTTCACCGCTCGCGAAAGATCCCTGATGGAACACCTTCCAGCGAGTCGCCGCGGGCGCGTACTCCACGTCCGCGATTTGCCAATGTGACCTCTCTGCAAAGCCATAGCGTTCAACCCGGCAGAAGGCGTGGCTGACGCAGTCGTCCACGTTGAGATGGCCGTCCCATGCGACCACCAACCCGCGAGCTGGAACCAGGTTCACCAGCCGCTTAAAGGCGGTCTTCACCTCTTCGAGGTCCTTGTAGATATCGGCGTGGTCGAATTCAACCGAGCTCAGGATTACGGCGTCCGGAAAGTAATGCAGGAACTTTGGCCCCTTATCGAAGAAGGCGGTATCGTACTCGTCGCCTTCGAGGATAAACTCGCGGCCTGAGCCGAGCGCGAAGGAGCTGCCGAAATTCTCCGGGATGCCGCCAATCAGAAAGCTGGAATTACGGCCAGCATGATGGAAGATCCAAGCCAGCAGCGACGATGTCGTAGTTTTGCCGTGCGTTCCCGCTACAACCAGCCGTTCCTTCCCGATGAGAAATTCGTCGTGCAGCACCCGCGCCATGGATTCGAACGGAATTCGCTGGCCCAGCACCGCCTCCAGCTCCGGATTGCCGCGGGAGATCGCGTTGCCCACAATGACTAGATCGGGGTGCGGTTCCAGGTTTTCGACTTTGAATGGCTGCAATATTGGGACACTCAGCGTCGCCAAAAAGTCTGACATTGGGGGATATGCCGCATTGTCGGAGCCGGTGACCCGAAAACCGCGCTGCTTCAGCATCCCGGCGAGTGAAGCCATCGCAGTTCCACAAATGCCGATCAGATGGATGTGCTTTTGCTTCATGATTTCGGCGCTGGCACCGCGCGCTCGGACAAAACCGCAGCCTCAAAACCCAGGCTAACGGACGTGCCTACCACCAGCGTCGCACGCACGCCAAATGGCAAAGTGAAGTTCCTGCTGGACACATGGCCTGACTTCAGGCCGGACGCGACCGGTAGATGCAGATCGTCCAGCACGCGCATTGGAACTTGCTGAAGCGTGCACTCCTCGAGGCCACGCCCGCAATTGCGCATCTCGCCAAAGATAATGCCTTGCACGCCTTCGAACTTTCCCGCCAACTTCAACTGCATCAACATGCGATCAATGCGATAGGCCGGCTCGTTCAGGTCTTCCAGGAACAAAATTGTTCCCTCAGGGCGAACTTCATACGGCGTGCCCAGTGAAGCGCACAGCAGCGACAGGCAGCCACCATACAGAACACCCTCTGCGCTTCCCTCTCTCAGCGGTTCCACCTCCTCAGCGGCAAACTCCCGCTGATACCGTTTGCCCGAGGACACGGCTGCAAACCATGCATCTTCGTCGATGCCTTCGGGGCGCGCGAAATCTCCGGCGGCCATCGGAGCGTGGAACACGACCAGCCCTGCAGCATCGCAAAGATACGTAAGCAGCGTCGTCACGTCGCTGCAGCCCGCAAAGACCTTTGGGTTAGCCCGAATCAAGTCGAGATTCAGGTGCGGCAGAAGATAATTGCATCCGTAACCGCCGCGCGCGCACAGAATGGCGCGCACATCCTTACGCGCAAACATCTCATGCAACTCGTCCACACGACGCTGGCGCGATCCGGCGAAATACAGGTCGCGGTCCAGGATCGAGGGCAGGTAGACGGGCTGATAACCCATGCGCATCAGCATGGCGCAGCCTGCTTCGAGCGCGTCAGACAGAATCGGTCCAGCCGGGGCGATGATGCCAACTGTATCGCCCAGCCGCAGTGCGGGAGGGCGGATGCGCTCGGGTTGGATAGAAGACGTCATGGGGATGCCTTCAATGTTAAACGAAGAATTCGCCTCGGCAGAGCAAACTGGCGGGGCCATACAAGAAGACTTCGCCGCTCCATTCCACGGTTTGGGTTCCGCCGGGAGCGCGCACCCGCACCGGTGACTTAACCTTGCCGCTATGAATGGAGGCCACGGCCGCGGCGCATGAGCCGGTTCCCGATGACATGGTCTCACCCACACCGCGCTCGCAGAAGCGCACCTCGATCTCGCTCTCGTTCATCATCCGGACGAACTCCACATTCATACCTTCCTTGAAGTCGTGATGCTTCGAAATTTGCTCGGCGACGGCCTGCCAACCCAATTCAAACTCGGAGACAAACACTACGTAGTGCGGATTGCCCATGGAAACTGGCACGCCGCACATCTCGCCGCAGGTGAGCTTGACCGGAAATTCATCGCCAACTTCGGGAACGCCCATCGAGCTGCGAAACTCAAAGGTGCTTCCGTTGCGAGAAGTCAGGTCGCAGGTCTTCAATCCCGCGCCGGTACGGATCACGACCGAATCGCGTTGGTGCTCCGCGCAATACCACGCAGCCACGCACCGCGTCCCGTTGCCCGAGATCTCGGCTTCGGAGCCATCGGCGTTCAGCAGGCGGACGCCCAGGTCCGCGTCCTTGGCGGGCACAACCCACTCCACACCGTCGGCGCCAACGCCGTTGTGCCGGTCGCAGATGCGCCGGGCGAAAGAATGAATGTCAGCAGGCGCGTGCACCACATCAATGATCAGAAAATCGTTGCCGCACGCCGTCGCTTTGACAAAGGGGACCATCATGGGTTGCGCGGATTGTAACAAAGGCGCAGCGACGGAGCTGTTAACTGCTGATGTCCTGATGCCCAGCGCGGTATCATTTCCCGTGTAAAACATCCCCCGGCTCTTTCCCCTTGTAGATGGTGCAGCGCGATTGGCCGGGCGTAGCGATGGAAAGCAGTTCCGTCAAGTCGGCGCGATGTTCGCGCACTGCCGCCCACACCGGATCTCCCTGACAGGCAATCGTGTATGCTGCGTGCTTTGCCGGATCGAGCAGCGCCCATTCCCAATCAGGATGCTCCGCCTCGGAGATGACGTGACGCAGCGGAATTCCGGCCTGTTGAAGCGCGCCAACATGCTCGGCTTCGTACATCAGCAGCGTCGCCGAAGGCGGAACCTCGGCGAGAGAATTGGCCAACGCCCGCTCCAGCCAGATGCGTCCCCGCGAGTTGGCCTGCGCTTCCCGCAGCGTGATCGGCGATTCGCGATAGATGAACAGATAGCTGCCAGCGACAAGGGCCATGAGCGCAACGCCGATCGCGATCTTGAGCCTGGTATTGCTAATCTGCTCCGCAATTACGGCCGCTAGAATTGCTGGAAACACGCAGAAGACGGGCAACAGTTCCAGTCCATAGCGCACGTTGTAATACGAGAACGGATACCAGGCGGGAATGTAGATGGGAACGCTGCCGTACGCGATCGACAGCAAATAGAACGCCAGCGGCAGCCACAGCAGCAGGAAGATTCCGTGCTTGCGGAAGCGCCAGACGGCGAGTGCCGTTCCCGCTAATGCAAGCACAAATAGCAGTTCTCCCCAAAGGCCTGGACCGACGTTCAGCTTGGCCGATTTCAGGAAGTAAAGCGCCGCCGTGAAGAGATGGCCCTGGCCGGGATAATGCACGGTGCCGCTGCGCAGAGCGATGGCCTTGGCGGAATATGGACCGGTAGCGAAGTCGAGCGCATAGCCGGATACGCTGCGCGTGTGGACCAGCCAGAACACCGGCACAAGGGCGTTCAGCAGCAGCACTTCGACCAGCGACTTCGCCATCGCGCGCCGCTGACGGATGTCAGACGACTGCTTCCACCAGCCTGCGAAGACCACAATCACGATGATGAGGATGATCGGCGCGATGAACCATCCGTCGTAGCGGGTGAAGGCAGCGCCAGCCAAGACGATGCCGCAGGCCTCCAGCGCCCGTCGTGGCTTGATTTCTGCTGACGTTGTGGTTGTCGCGCGCAGAAACTCGTCCAGGTAAACCAGTGTCCACAGGAAGAAGGCGAGGAAGATGGGCTCGTTCATCGCCGTGGTTTGCAGGTACAACAGATTGGGATTGAGCGCGTAGATGGCGGCGGCCACGTACCCAGCGACTTTGGTGGAACGCGCGCTCACCAGGCGGAAGATAGCGAGTGCTCCGAGAACGTACGCAACCATGCCGGGAATTGCGCCGGCTGCACCGCTGCGCCATAGCGCGTCGCTCCACACAAACGGCAGCATGGCGATATGTTGCAGCGGCAGCCAGACGGTCCCCAGATACTGGAGCGCCAGCAACGGATGGCGGTTGTCCACGACGCGGCGCGCAATGTTGATGTGCGCGACGGCATCGCCGTAGAGCAGTAACTGCTGCTTCGCGTTGTAAAAAATGAGCGCCGCGATAGAGAGCGCGCCCAGCAGCAGGGTGAAGCGTCCCTCGTGGCGCTGTTGGCGGAACGGATCCTCCGTCGTTCGCTTACCCTCTGCCACGACGAATTGTTTCCGAGAGAGGTTCGCCTCTGATTTCTATTGGTTTGAATTCTTCCCTGTGTTCGATCCAGTTCCGAACCTGCTCGTCGGGCACAATTTCGCCGCGCTCTGCAGCCGCCGTGCTGTCTTTAACTTTCTGGTCCAACCACTCGCTGTATTCGCTCACCAACTCTTTGGCGTGTTCCAGCGCGGCGATGGCCGCGTCGCGTGTCACCGACGGAAACTCCTGGAGAAACTCGTCCAGCGTGTGGCCGCCTTCCAGATAGTCAAGCAGGTTCTTGAACGGCACGCGCGTTCCGCGGAAGACCGGCATTCCACCCAGAACCTCTGGATCTCTGACAATCACCTCACCGGGGTACACCATACGCTCCTCCATTCCGTTCATTCTAACCTCCCTCGCTATCGAAGACGCCCCCAGATACTCATCCATCAATCCAGGTGCGTCAGTTCACGGAAGATCTCGAAGCGCTCGTCGATTTCCTGGCGAGTCAACGATTGCAGGCGCTCGGTTCCGAAGCGCTCCACCGAAAACGATCCCATCACGCTGCCGTAGAACATGGCATGTTTCAGCACGCGGCGGCTGACTTCGCCCTGCGATGCGATGTAGCCCATGAAGCCGCCGGCAAAGCTGTCGCCGGCGCCGGTCGGATCGCGCACTTCGTCCAGCGGCAGCGCGGGAGCGCGGAAGGGATGATGACCTCCGGCAAACTCGCCATCGCGGAAAAAGATGGTCGCGCCATACTCGCCGTGCTTGATGACCAGCGCGCGCGGGCCCATCGCCAGCACCTTGTGGGCGGCGCGCGGCAGGCTGTTGTCGTCGGCCAGCATCTTGGCCTCGCCGTCGTTGATCAGCAGCACGTCCACCTTCTTTAGCATCTGGTCGAGGTTCTGGCGATGGCCGCTGATCCAGTAATTCATGGTGTCGCCGCCGACCAGCTTCACGTCCTGCATAGCGTCACGCACGCGGACTTGCAGCAGG
>Ga0265340_10000591_pt1 | contig 20142 bp, 20 predicted proteins | sample 4CB225metaG_FD_202082 | JGI IMG/M metagenome (GOLD analysis project Ga0265340, IMG submission 202082) | Rhizosphere microbial communities from Carex aquatilis grown in University of Washington, Seatle, WA, United States - 4-CB2-25 metaG | ecosystem: Host-associated > Plants > Roots >...
CCTCGATGTGCTCAATACGCCGGACCCAGCCATGCGGTAGCCCCTCTTTACGCGACCGTTGTTGGACGCTTCTTTGGTAGCTGTGTTAGTCTTCGCGACGTAGATCTGGATACGAGCCCCTGCCCAAGCCTCCTCCTTTCCCGTCCGTCAGCCGCGGACAGCAAAATCATCGCGCCCAAATGCTCGAGCGCGCCGCGCTGGCGCTGCGGGCGCGGCGGTTCGCCGAGGCTGAGCAACTCGCTTCGGAAGCCCTGAGAGCGAACCGCACCGACACCGCCGCCGCGTCGATGCTGGCCCAGGCCCTGCTCGCCCAGAATCGCGGCGAGGAGGCGATCGCGCCGCTCGAAAAGGCCGCACGCCGCACTGGCGATCCGGGTATCGAAATGCTGCTTGGGGCGGCGCTGGGCAGTGCCGGACGCCGCGAGGAAGCGATCGAACAATTGCGCCGTACCACGGCGCGGCGACCGCCCTTCATGCCGGCCTTCCAGGAACTCGCCGGCCAGCTTGCCAAGGCCGGACGCGTCGACGAGGCCATCGCCGCCGTCGAAAGCGGGCTTGCCTTGGCGCCCGAAGCCATCGAGCTGCAGCTGGACCTTGCGCGCCTGCACCTCTCCCGCAACGCGCGCGGCAAGGCGCGCGCGATCCTGTTGCAGACGCGCGAGGCAGCGCCCGGGCGCCCCGATGTATTGGCAGCACTCGCGCGCGTGCTGCTGCTGGAGGGCGAATATGCCTCCGCCGCCGATGCCTTCCGGCACGCGCTGGCACACCGTCCTGACGACGCCATGACGCGCGCCGATCTTGCCGCATGCCTTCTGGAAATGGGTGAGCGCGACGCCGGCGAAGCCAATTTGCGTTCGGCGTTTCGCAGCGGGCCCCAGTTGCTCGGTCGAGCCACCCACGCGCTCGCCGCCTCGTCGCACGGCCGCTTCTTCTTTCGCCCGAGCGCGGTTGCGAAATTCCTGCAGCAGGGCTAGGCCCGGAATTTCCGCCGGTACAGTCCGGGCTCTTGACCGATCGCCTTCGTCAGGTCGTGGACCCGCTGCGTCTCCTCGGCGGTGAAAGGCGCGGTCTGCAAGGCCCATTTTTCCCGTTTCACCGGCACGCACTGCGCGACCGGCGTGCCCTTTGGCAGCACACCGTTGAAATTCATGTCGTGCCAATGCGCCGGGAAATGAATCCAGCTGTCGCGGAAACGGTCGCAATCGACCATGCCGCTCAGCGTGGTGAATGGCAGGTCGAAGCGATTGAGCGGATGGGTGAACAACAGCGAATAGCCCTCCGGCGCCTCGATGCTCCACAGGTTGAGAAACTTGATCAGGAACCGGTCGGGCTCGAACAGCGGCGTGCCGGTGACCTGGCTTGCGTCGTGGAATCCGATCGGCGAACGCGGAAACTCGAGCGATCCGCCGGGCGGGAGGTCATTGTCCCAGGTCATCTCGCCGTTCTCGACCCTGAGATCACAGATCAGCGGCATCAGGAAACCGCTTGTCATGGCGTCGACGAACGGCGGACAGCGCTTGATCGTGTCTTCCTCGCGCATATTGACCGCGTTGAAGGCCTGCGTCGGCATCGCCTTGAGCCAGCCGGGAAGGCCTGATGTCGCCGGTATCGGCGGCGGAATCTTTCCGTCGAGTTCCGCTGGGCATCGGAACTTGAGCAACATCGGCTCATTGTTGTCAGACAAGGTTACTGCTCTTGGTTAGCGCGCCGTTCCGGCGCTTTCGCGTCTCGTCTAGCACGCCAGGGGATCGTCGCGAAGGCAGCGGCGTTCGATTGACGAATACAGAAAATTCACACCTCGGGGGGAGCGTAAATATGGCTGTTCGCGGGCGCGGGCCTGCCTTACAAGGCGATCCAATGGCGCATATTTCAGATTTTTCGATCATCACCTACCAGCGAAAGCCCGGGCACTGGCGCGCGGCATTCACCCGGAAGGTTGCTTCCGAGACAGCCCGGGGCGACCGGCTGCGCAGCACCGTAACTCCGATCGACTATGCGTCGGAGACAGAGGCCGGACTTGCGGCCGAAAAGATGATCAAGAAGCTTTAGGCGATTGAAGGCCTCGCGCGCGGCAGCCTTGTATTGAAGGCTTTTTGGCCGCTGCCGGATTCCCGTCAGGCCGACAATTACTTCATCCAAAACCGCGGCGATGCCGGCTCCAGCCGGCCGCCGATCCGCACCGGCGCTATCCGCAGCGCCAGCCCGGTCGCGTCGTCGGTCTCGACCGCGACGCCGCTCAGCGTCGCCGCGCCCAGCGCCGGTTCGAACCGCCCGGATGGAATGCCCGAGGTGAAGCGCCGCAGCGGCTCTTCCTTCTGCATGCCGATGATCGAATCGTAGTCGCCGGTCATGCCGGCGTCGGTCATGTAGGCGGTGCCGCCGGGCAGTATCTGGTGATCGGCGGTCGGCACGTGGGTGTGGGTGCCGACGACCAGCGAGGCGCGACCGTCGCAGAAGAAGCCGATGCCCTGCTTTTCGCTCGAGGCCTCGCAATGGAAATCGACCACGATCGCGTCCGCCGCCTCGCGCAACGGGCAGGCTTCGAGTTCGCGGCTGATGACGGCGAAGGGGTCGTCGAACGGCGTCATGAAGACGCGACCGATGGCGTTGATGACGAGCGCGCGCCTGCCGTTCTTGGTGTCGACCAGCGCGGCGCCGCGGCCCGGCGTGCCCTTCGGAAAATTGGCGGGGCGAACCAGCCGCGGCGCGCGCTCGATGAACACCAGCGCCTCGCGCTGGTCCCAGGCATGGTTGCCGAGCGTCACCGCGTCGGCACCGGCATCGATGAATTCCTGGTAGATCGCTTCGGTGATGCCGAAGCCGCCGGCGGCATTCTCGCCGTTGACGACGACGAGATCGAGCGCCCAGTCGCGGATCATGCCGGGAAGGTACTCGGAGATGGCGGTGCGCCCGGCCCTGCCGACGACGTCTCCTACGAAAAGAATGCGCAACTCATGAACTCCGGAAATCGAACGCTTTCTTTTCAGTTAGCACATAATCCAGGGGCACGTCGTGCTGCAGCGCCGGTACCGTTGCCACTTCCTGGCCCGAGAAAGCGAGGCCGATGGCGGCAAAACCCTTCGATTTGTGCAGGTTCGCCAGCGTCCGGTCGTAATGCCCGGCGCCATAGCCGATTCGGTGCCCGGTGCGGTCGAACGCCGCCAGCGGCACCAGTACGATATCGGGCACGACCTCGGCCGCGGCCGGCGACGGCTCGAGAATGCCGAGCGATCCCGGCAGCAGCCTGTCGCCTTCATGCCAGACCCGAAACCGCAGCGACTGGCCGCGTTGCGTGATCACCGGCAGCGCCAGCCGCGCGCCCTTGGCCGCGAGTGCCAGCAGCAGCGGGGTTGGATCAAGCTCGCTGCGAATCGGTGAATAGCCGGCCACGACGGCGCCGGCAGCCAGTTCAACCGGCAGCCCGCGCCGCGCGATGGCCCGCGCCGCCGCGGCGCGCCTGGTCTCGCTCAACGCATCGCGCGCCGCCAGCGCGGCGGCCCGGAGAGTTGCTTTGGCGTGCGGGTCGGGGTGATCCGTCATCGTTCAGATTTTTAGGTGTCAGGGCGTTTTTTCGCTGTCATCACCCGCCGCACGCTTTGCTCTCGCCGCCCCCTCGCTGCCATCGCCCGCGAAGGCGGGCGATCCAGTATTCCAGAGGTGCCGGTGATAGAACCGCGAAGCCGCGGCGTACTGGATCCCCCGCTTTCGCGGGGGATGACGGAGGTGCTTGGCGAAACCAGGAATAAACTAGACCAACAAAGGTAAAGTGCGAAGCCGCGATGGCCGTTGGAGCGCTCGATCCCGGAGTTCCCTACGAAAGTAGGTGGGCACCATATGACCGGATCCACGGACCCGGCCAGGGACAGTTCCCTGAAGGATCGATAAGGCCCCGGGGATATATGGCTCCTGACGCGCGACACAGCTTCGCAAGCCCAATGTAACCACGGTTACCCCAAACCGCCAGCGCTAACGCCCGGCTTGGTCAACCAATCGCGACCCCGCCGCCGATGGTGCGATTGAGCACCTGGGTGGTGCGTTCGATGCGGTCGGCGGCGGAGTTGAGCGCGTTGGCCACCGCGATCTGGGTGGCGCGGGCGCGATCGGCCGCCGCGGTGCGGACGCCGCGCAAGGCCTCGAGTTCTTCTTCGAGCTTGCGGATGCGGGGCCCGGTATCGAGCAATTCATCGCACACCGTCAGCGCCGCCATCACCACCAGGCGCGCATCGCCGATCTCGCCGAACTTGCCGCGCAGGCCCTGGATGCGCGATTCCAGGCTCTCGGCGAGTTTCAGCAGCCGGACCTCCTGGCCTTCCTCGCAGGCCATCCGGTATTGCCGGCCGTTGATGGTGACGTTGATGTGGCTCATGAATCTTCTCCGGCATGGAGGACCGAACGGATCGTGCCGATCGCCGCGTCCAGCCGGTCGGCGATCTCGCGATTGACGCGCTCGAGCCGGCGCGATTTCACCAGCGAGCCGTCGAGTTCGTCGGCCAGCCGCGAGCGGTCCGCGCCCAAAGCCTGGATCCGGCTCGCCAGCTCGTTTTCGTCGCGATCGGCTTCGCGGCGCCGTTCGACCGCGCTTTCCAGCGCTTCGAGCGCTGCCATCAGCCGCCGCGTCGCGACGTCAATATCGGCCGATGAGGGCTCCATGTTGGCCGAACCGTTCGCGGGGCGATCACTCATGCGTCAACGCGCACCTTTGATTGAAGCCGTGTTTGAAGCGGCCGGACCGGGAAAATAACCGGTTCGGCAAGCCTTTAGACGTGAAATTTACGTGGCAAGCGAGGCAAGCGCAACGCCGGTTGCAAGCTATGCACCGCTAAGCAACTTTTCGGGCACGAGCCGCGTTTCATTACCTTGGACTCCCGGAACCGAGGTGCTATCCAGCCTTGACTTCCCGTTGCCAACAACGCTTGCGCGGAGGCCGTTCGCCACGTGCGGATCGCCACCAGACAGCTCATTTCAGACGGATTTTCAACATGACGCGCGTCGATCATTCCCGTATGGCCAATGCGATCCGCGCACTGGCCATGGATGCTGTCGAAAAGGCGAATTCCGGCCATCCCGGCCTGCCGATGGGCGCCGCCGACATCGCCACCGTGCTGTTCACGCAGTTTCTAAAGTTCGACGCCTCGGATCCGCGCTGGCCCGACCGCGACCGCTTCATTCTTTCGGCCGGTCACGGCTCGATGCTGCTCTATGCGCTGTTGTATCTGACCGGCAACGAGGACGTGACGATCGAGCAGATCGAGAATTTCCGCCAGCTCGGCTCCAAGACCCCCGGACATCCGGAGAATTTCATCACCGCCGGCATCGAGACCACCACCGGCCCGCTCGGCCAGGGCGTCGCCTCGTCGGTCGGCACGGCGCTGGCCGAACGGCTGCTGGCGGCCGAATTCGGCGACGATATCGTCGATCACACCACCTATGTGCTGTGCTCCGACGGCGATTTGATGGAGGGCGTCAGCCATGAGGCGCTGGCGCTCGCCGGCCATCTGAAGCTCAGGAAGCTGATCTTCCTGTACGACGACAACGGCATCACCATCGACGGTCCGATCACGCTGACCGACAATGTCGACCAGGTGGCGCGGTTCAAGGCGCATGGCTGGGATGCGGTGCGGATCGACGGCCACGACCAGAAGGCGATCGCTGCGGCGATTGCCCAGGCGCAGACCTCCGACCGTCCCTCGCTGATCGCCTGCAAGACCACGATCGGCTTCGGCGCCCCGCACAAGGCCGGCACCTCGAAGGCCCATGGCGAGCCGCTCGGCGCCGAAGAACTGGCCGGCGCCAAGAAGGCGCTGGGCTGGAATTACGGTCCGTTCGAGATCCCCGACGACGTGCTGGCCGCCTGGCGCAATGTCGGCAGGCAGGGCGCCAGCGCCAATGCCGACTGGCTCAGCCGCTTCGAGGCCAAGCCGGAAGCGCTGCGCAGCGAATTCATGCGGCGGGTGATCGACCGCAAGCGCCCCGCCGCTCTCGCCGAAGCCATCACCAAGCTGAAAGAAAAACTGGTTGCCGAGCCGCCGACCATCGCCACCCGCAAGGCGAGCGAGATGGTGCTCGAGGTGCTGGTGCCTGTGATGCCGGAACTGCTGCTCGGCTCGGCCGATCTGACGCCCTCCAACAACACCCGCACCAAGGGCCTGAAGGAAGTCACGCCGGACGATTACAGCGGCCGCTACGTCCATTATGGCATCCGCGAAATGGGCATGGCGGCAGCCATGAACGGCCTCTCGGCCCATGGCGGCTTCGCGCCGGCCGGCGGCACGTTCCTGTGCTTCACCGATTATGCGCGGCCCTCGATGCGAATCGCGGCGCTGTCGCATACGCCGGTGGTCTACATCATGACCCATGATTCGATCGGGCTCGGCGAAGACGGCCCGACGCACCAGCCGGTCGAACATCTCGCCGCCCTGCGTGCGATGCCCAACATGCGCGTGTTCCGCCCGGCCGACGCGGTGGAGACCGCCGAATGCTGGCAACTGGCGCTGGAAAACCTGACCGGCCCCACCGTTTTGGCGCTGTCGCGGCAGAACCTGACCCCGGCGCGCACCAAGGCCAGTGCCGACAATCTGTGCAGCAGCGGTGGTTATGAACTGATCGCAGCCCAGGGCGAGGCCAAGGTTTCGCTGTATGCCTCGGGCTCGGAGGTCGAGATCGCCGTCGCCGCCCAGAAAGAGCTGGCCGGGCGCGGCATCGCGACGCGGGTGGTTTCGGTACCCTCGCTGGAACTGCTGCTGGCGCAGCCGGTGGACCGCCGCAAGGCGATCATCGGCAACGCCCCGGTCAAGATCGCGATCGAGGCGGCGGTGCGGTTCGGCTGGGACGCGGTGATCGGGCCGGACGGCGACTTCATCGGCATGCACTCTTTCGGCGCCAGCGCGCCGGCCAAGGCGCTGTACAAGCATTTCGGGATCACTGCGGAGGCGGTGGTGGCGGCTGCGTCAAAGCGCCTGAATGGGAAGTAACCCTATCCCTGCGATCGCGATTGTGATGCATTGCAACGATCATTCATTCAGGGCATGAAATAGCCCAAGAACGGCATAGGAAACGGCCAAACCGCCCGCAGAGCGCGGGGTTTTGAACCTTTGAGGAGAAAAGAAATGGCAATCCGGGTCGGAATCAACGGGTTTGGCCGCATCGGCCGCAACATCCTGAGGGCCATCGCCGAGTCCGGCCGCAAGGATATCGAAGTGGTCGGCATCAACGACCTCGGACCGGTCGAGACCAACGCCCACCTGCTGCGCTTCGACTCGGTGCATGGCCGCTTTCCCGGCACAGTGACGGTCGACAGCGATTCGATCAGCCTCGGCAACGGCAAGATCAAGGTTTCCTCCGAGCGCGATCCGTCCAAGCTTCCCTGGAAGGAACTCGGCGTCGACATCGCGATGGAATGCACCGGCATTTTCACCGCCAAGGACAAGGCCTCCGCGCATCTGACCGCCGGGGCCAAGCGCGTACTGGTTTCGGCGCCGGCCGACCATGCCGATGCCACCATCGTCTACGGCGTCAACCACGACAAGCTGAGCAAGGATCATCTGGTCGTCTCCAACGGCTCCTGCACCACCAACTGCCTTGCACCCGTCGCAAAAGTGCTGAACGACACCGTGGGCATCGAGACCGGCTTCATGACCACGATCCATGCCTATACCGGCGACCAGCCGACGCTCGATACGCTGCACAAGGATCTTTATCGCGGCCGGGCGGCGGCGATGTCGATGATCCCGACCTCGACCGGTGCCGCCAAGGCGATCGGCCTGGTGCTGCCGGAACTGATGGGCAAGCTCGACGGCGTCTCGATCCGCGTGCCGACCCCGAACGTCTCGGTGATCGATCTGAAGATCGTCGCGACGCGCAAGACCACCAAGGAAGAAATCAACGAAGCGATGAAGCGCGCCTCGGAGCAGCAGCTCAAGGGCATCCTGGGCTATACCATCTTCCCCAACGTCTCGATCGACTTCAACCACGACCCGCATTCCGCCACCTTCCACATGGACCAGACCAAGGTGCAGAACGGCACGCTGGTGCGTGTGATGGCGTGGTACGACAATGAATGGGGTTTTTCCAACCGCATGGCGGACACCGCCGTGGCGATGGGGAAACTGCTGTAACCCGAGAGCGTCGCGGCGGAGAACGCCATGATCCTGTGGCTGGTCGCCCTCGTGCTGTTGAGCGGGATGATGGGCGGCCTGCTTTACGTGTTCTTGCGATCGGGCAGCAAAATCAAGCCGGACGCCAATCGAAAAACCGAAGATTGGCCGAACATCACACTAGGCGGTTCATAGGATATTTCTCGTGACCACTCGCTTCCGCACCCTCGATGACGTCGACGTGAAGGGCAAGCGCGTGCTGCTGCGCGTCGACCTGAACGTGCCCATGGAAAACGGCCGCATCACCGACGCCACACGGCTCGAGCGCGTCGCGCCCACCATCACCGAGATTTCGAGCAAGGGCGGCAAGGTCATCCTGCTCGCGCATTTCGGCCGGCCCAAGGGCCGCGACCCCAAGGAGTCGCTGAAGCCGGTCGCAGCCGAACTTTCGCATGTGATCGGCAAGCCGGTCGCGTTCGCCGACGAATGCATCGGCGAGGTCGCACAGAAAGCCGTCGCCGCGATGAAGGACGGCGACATCCTCTGCCTGGAAAACACCCGCTTCCACAAGGAAGAAGAAAAGAACGATCCCGCCTTCGTGGCGGAACTGGCAAAACTCGGCGACATCTGGGTCAACGACGCCTTCTCGGCGGCGCACCGCGCCCATGCCTCGACCGAAGGCCTCGGCCACAAACTGCCCGCCTATGCCGGCCGCACCATGCAGGCCGAACTCGACGCGCTGGGCAAGGCGCTGGAGCATCCGACCAAACCTGTGATCGCGATCATCGGCGGCGCCAAGGTCTCCAGCAAGATCGATCTGCTGGAAAACCTCGTGCGCAAGGTCGATGCGCTGGTGATCGGCGGCGGCATGGCCAATACCTTCCTGCACGCGCAGGGCGTCGGCATCGGCAAGTCGCTGGCGGAGAAGGATCTGGCGGCGACCGCCTTGCGGATCATCGAGAAGGCGGAAGCCGCCAATTGCGCGATCATCCTGCCGGTCGACGCCGTGGTCGCGTTCAAATTCGAGGCCAATACGCCCTCCCAGGCCTACGGTCTCGACGCCATCCCCGCGGACGGCATGATCCTCGACGTCGGCCCGCAGTCGATCGCGCGGATCCATGCCGCGATCGACGATGCCGCAACCCTGGTCTGGAACGGCCCGCTCGGCGCCTTCGAGATCGCCCCGTTCGACCACGGCACCATGGTGGCGGCGAAGCACGCGGCCGCGCGCACCAAGGCGAAGAAGCTGATTTCGGTCGCCGGCGGCGGCGATACCGTGGCGGCGCTGAACCAGGCCGGGGTGGCCGGCGATTTCACCTATGTTTCAACCGCGGGCGGCGCGTTTCTTGAATGGATGGAAGGCAAACCGTTGCCGGGCGTCGAGGTTTTGAAGATACGCTGAATTCTTATTCCCTATCGGGCTACCGGCCCTAACGCGGAGAACAGAACACATGGCTCGCATCACGTTGCGTCAATTGCTCGACCACGCGGCGGAACACGATTACGGCGTGCCGGCCTTCAATATCAACAACATGGAGCAGGCGCTCGCGATCATGGAAGCCGCCTCGACGCTGGACGCGCCTGTCATCATCCAGGCCTCCCGTGGCGCGCGCTCCTACGCCAACGACGTGATGCTCAAGCACATGATGGACGCGGTGACCGAAATCTATCCGCAGATCCCGGTCTGCGTGCATCTCGACCACGGCAACGGCCCCGACACCTGCATGACCGCGATCCAGGCCGGCTTCACTTCCGTGATGATGGACGGTTCGCTGAAGGCCGACGGCAAGACGCCCGCCGACTGGGATTACAATGTCGGCGTCACCAGGACCGTCACCAGCATGGCCCATCTCGGCGGCATCTCGGTGGAGGGCGAACTCGGCGTGCTCGGCTCGCTCGAGACCGGCATGGGCGACAAGGAGGACGGCCACGGCGCGGAAGGCAAGCTCTCCCACGACCAGCTGCTCACCAACCCGGACGAGGCGGTCAAGTTCGTCAAAGAGACGAAAGTCGACGCGCTGGCGATCGCGATGGGGACCTCGCACGGCGCCTACAAATTCACCCGCAAGCCGGACGGCGACATCCTCGCCATGAACGTGATCGAGGAAATCCACCGCAAGCTGCCCAACATGCATCTGGTGATGCACGGCTCGTCCTCGGTGCCGCAGGACCTGCAGGACATCATCAACGCCAATGGCGGCAAGATGAAGCCGACCTGGGGCGTGCCGGTTTCCGAAATCCAGCGCGGCATCAAGAACGGCGTGCGCAAAATCAACATCGACACCGACAACCGCATGGCGATGACCGGACAGATCCGGAAAGTTCTGCACGACAACCCGGAAGAATTCGATCCGCGCAAATATCTGAAGCCCGCGATGGAAGCGATGGCCAAGCTGTGCAAGCAGCGGCTGCAGGAATTCAATACCGCCGGCCAGGCCGGCAAGATCAAGAAGGTCCTGACCACCGCCGAGATGGCCAAGCGCTACGTCAAGGGCGAGCTCGATCCGAAAATCGCCTGACCGGCGGCTCCTCCTGAACGAGCGCCAGCCTCGCTGGTCCGGCGGCCGGTCTTGTCGGCTTTCTTTCTGGGCAATTTCTTGGGTCTTGCCCGAGAACGGTCTAGTTTGACTTGCAAAGCAACCGCGCTTTCCCGAGGAGGAGGCATCGATGAATCTCGCCGATCTCAACAAGGTCGCGCTCGCCATGGTCGCGCCCGGCAAGGGCATCCTGGCCGCCGACGAATCCACCGGCACCATCAAGAAGCGCTTCGACGCCATCAACGTGGCATCGACCGAGGAGACACGCCGCGACTATCGCGAGATGCTGTTCCGTTCCTCGGAGGCGATGAGCAAGTACATTTCCGGCGTCATCCTCTACGACGAGACCATCTGGCAGGATGCCAAAGACGGCACGCCGCTGGTCAGGCTGATCGAGCAGGCCGGCGCCATCCCCGGCATCAAGGTCGACGAGGGCACGCAGAGCCTGCCGCAATGCCCCGGCGAACTCGTGACCGTCGGGCTCGACAAGCTCGCCGAGCGGCTGAAGAAATATTACGAGCGCGGCGCGCGGTTCGCGAAATGGCGCGCGGTGATCGATATCGGCAGCGGCACTGACGGCCGGGGTATGCCCACCATGACCGCGATCCACGTCAACGCCCATGCGCTGGCGCGCTACGCCGCCTTGTGCCAGGCCGCGCAGATCGTCCCGATCGTCGAGCCGGAAGTGCTGATGGATGGCGATCACGATATCGACCGCTGTGTTGAGGTGACGAGCCGCGTGCTCAACAAGACCTTTCAGGAATTGCGGGTGCAGCGCGTCGCGCTGGAAGGCATGGTCCTGAAACCCAACATGGCGATCTCGGGCAAGAAGTGCGCAAAGCAGGCTTCCGCCGAGGAAGTCGCGGAGAAGACCGTCCGTCTCTTGAAGGCCTGCGTTCCCGCGGCGGTGCCCGGCATCGCCTTCCTCTCCGGCGGACAATCCGACGAGGACGCCACCGCGCATCTCGACGCCATGCACCGGATCGGCGGCCTGCCCTGGCCTCTCACCTTCTCCTACGGCCGCGCGCTGCAGGCGGCGCCGCAAAAGGCGTGGTCGGGCAGAGCTGAGAACGTCGCCGCCGGCCAGCGCGCCTTCACCCACCGCGCGGGGATGAATTCGCTCGCGACCAGGGGCGAATGGAAGGCCGAGCTGGAAAAGAAGGCGGCATAGATTGGCCATTAAACCTGCTCCGCCGCGCCCCCAGCCGCGCCTCTATCTCGCGACGCCCGAGGTGGACGATCCCGCGGGCCTGATCGGAAGCCTGCCGGGCCTGCTTGCCGCGGCCGACATCGCCGCGGTGCTGCTGCGGCTGAAGACCACCGACCAGCGCAGCATGATCGCACGCGCCAAGGCGCTCGCGCCTGTCGTCCAGAACAGCAATGCGGCACTGCTGCTCGACGGCCATGTCGAGCTGGTCGCGCGCTCCGGCGCCGACGGCGCGCATCTGACCGGCCTGGCAGCGCTCGAGGACGCCCTGCCGTCGCTGAAGCCCGACCGCATCGCCGGCGTCGGCGGCCTCGCCACGCGCCACGATTCGATGGCCGCGGGAGAGCTCGGCGCGGATTACGTGCTGTTCGGCGAGCCCGACGCCAAGGACCAGCGGCCGTCGGTCGAGGCGATCGCCGAGCGGCTGGGATGGTGGGCCGAATTGTTCGAGCCGCCCTGCGTCGGCTTTGCGGCCTCGCGCGAGGAGGCCTATGAATTCGCTGCCGCGGGCGCGGATTTCGTGCTGGTCGGCGATTTCATCTGGGCCGATCCGCGCGGCGCGGCGGCAGCGCTGGAGGACGTCGAGCAGGCCATCCGGCAGGCGTACGCGGCGGCTGGGAACGCCAAGGCCGAACAGGGATAGCGCCGGAACATGCAGCGCCTGCGCCCCATATCGATTGTTGCCTGCTGCCTGCTATGGACGGCAAACGCCGCGGCGCAGATCTCGCTGACGCCTCCGGCCGCCGAGACGCCCAATCCGGCCGCGAAACCGAAACCAAAACCGCACGCGGTCGCCAAGAAGCCTGCCGCCGCGCCGAAGCCGGACGCGACGCCGCCGACCGTCACCGTCGTGCCGACGCCGACCCCCGACGATCCCAAGGTCGATCCGGTCTACGGTCTGTATCAGCGCGGCTTGTACAAGACCGCGTTCGAGCTGGCGAGCCAGCGCGCGGCGGCCGGCGATCCCAAGGCGATGACCATGCTCGGCGAGCTCTACGCCAATGCGCTCGGCGTCAAGCGGGACTACGCCAAGGCCGCCGACTGGTACAAGCGCGCCGCCGACGGCGGTGACCGCGAGGCGATGTTCGCGCTGGCGATGCTGCGGCTGGAAGGCCGCGGCGGCACGCCCAATCGTGAGGAGGCGGTCAAGCTGCTGGCGTCGTCGGCAAAACTCGGCAACCCCAAGGCGGCCTATAACCTCGCGCTGCTCTATCTCGACGGCCAGGCCCTGCCGCAGGACGCCAAGCGCGCCGCCGAGCTGCTCCGGCAGGCCGCCGATGCCGGCAACCCGGAAGCGCAATACGCGCTGGCGACCTTCTACAAGGAGGGAACCGGCGTCCCCAAGGATATCGACAAGGCGGTCCGGCTGCTGCAGGCGGCGGCGCTGGCCGACAATGTCGACGCCGAAGTCGAATATGCCATCGCGCTCTATAACGGAACCGGCACGCCGAAGAACGAGGCCGGGGCGATCGCGCTGCTGCGCAAGGCGGCCCGCCAAAACAGCGCGATCGCGCAAAACCGGCTCGCCCGGGTGCTGGTGACCGGCCAGGGCGTCCCGATGGACAAGGTCGAGGGCCTGAAATGGCACCTGATCGCCAAGACCGCCGGAAAAGGCGACCCCATGCTCGACGACGAGCTGGCCCGCCTGAGCGCGGACGACCGCGCCAAGGCGGAGGCCGGCGCGCGCAAATGGCTGGGCAATCCGGTCTTGACGCCACGGTAACCGCAGGGCACCCACTACCAGCGCGGTCAGCAAAAGCTTGCCCTCGGACTTGATCCGGGGGTGGCATCCGGTTTTGCGATCGACCGCGCGCAAATAAATCAGGCCACTCCCGCCATACCCGTCCCAGACCTGACGCTCAGGTCGCCTCGAGCCGAGATCATGCTGCATTCAGCCCTTATCAACGTCATGGTCAAAGCCGCGCGCCGCGCCGGCCGCAGCCTCAAACGCGACCTCGGCGAGATCGAGAACCTCCAGGTGTCGCTGAAGGGGCCGGCCAATTTCGTCAGCCTCGCCGACAAGCGCGCCGAGCAGATGCTGCTCGAAGACCTCACCAAGGCGCGGCCGGGCTACGGCTTCATCGGCGAGGAAGGCGGCACGCATGAAGGCCAGGACAAGACCCATACCTGGATCGTCGATCCGCTCGACGGCACCACCAATTTCCTGCATGGCATCCCGCAATTCGCGATCTCGATCGGCCTGCAGCGCGAGGGCACGATCATCGCCGGGGTGATCTACAATCCCGCCAATGACGAACTCTATATCGCCGAGCGCGGCAAGGGCGCCTTCCTCAACGACCAGCGGCTGCGCGTCGCCGGTCGTCGACTGCTGGGCGACTGCGTGATCGGCTGCGGCCTGCCGCATATCGGGCGCGGCGATCACGATCTGTCGCGCCGCGAAATGACCGAAATCCAGAACCGGGTGGCGGGCCTGCGCCGCTTCGGCGCGGCCTCGCTCGACATGGCCTTCGTCGCCGCCGGCCGCCTCGACGCCTATTGGGAACGCAACTTGCAGCCCTGGGATATGGCGGCAGGCCAGATCATGGTGCGCGAGGCCGGCGGCACCGTCTCCGGCATCGAAGGCAATGACGATGCGCTGACGAGCGGCAACGTGATCTGCGGCAACGAAGCGATCCACGGCGAACTGCTGAAGATTCTGAAGCCGCTGGGGAAGTGACGGCGTTGTCCCTCTAGGCTGCCCGCTTCCTGACACCGCTGGCAACGGCCAAGCGGACTCCCGACATACGCTGCAATTGGCCGATGACGGCAAACAGGTTGTTCGCGCGCGGATTTCCCTTTGGACCGAACATGCGCATCAAGCTCTTGGAAGGCGTACCCGTCACCTTCGCCAGCTTCTCGAACCCCACGGTCGCGTTGATGTAATCACGCAAAACCGCTTTACCGACTTCAACCTCACCCGCAATGAGCCGCTCTACGGCTTCGGTCAAAAGCGCTTCACGATACGCTGGGTCGCGGGCGGCACGGGCCTTTACGGTCTCCTTGAAATCTCGGGTTAACGCCATCGGTTCTCTCCTCATTCGCTATGCGGACTTCGCTACGGACCTGCGTTGCTCGCTCAACCTTTCTTTCGCCTCTTATAGTCAGCCCATCGGATCTGCGCTGTCGCGATGTCCCTTTGCTGGCGGCTCTTGGTGCCTCCCGCCAGCAGGATCACAAGCCGATCGCCGTCCTTGCCGAAGTAGATCCGGTATCCGGGTCCGAAATCGATCCGGAATTCCTGCACCCCCGCTCCGACGCCCTTCACACTGGAAAAGTTACCAAGCTCAATGCGCGTCAGCGCGACTGTGACCTTCGCGGCCGCGTGAGCATTCAGACTCTCAAACCAGTCCCGGTACGGACTGTCTCCAGCGGCATCGAGGTATTCGAGGATTAGCATGGCAAACCATATGGTAACATATACGATACCAATTTGGCAAGCCGCACATGCATCCTCACGGGACCATGCCCGTAATAGGGAGAGACTTCGCAGCACTTGTCGCGCGGGTACAACCCGCGCGCTTCGGTCAAACCTCGTACGACGTCTTCCAGCTAGACAGGCTCCGGCGGTCCGTACGCTTCTGCCGTGGCCGCCGCCACTTCGACCTTTTCCCGTTCGCGTCCGAAGAACCGCTGCACGGCGACAAAGAACACCGGCACCATCAGCAGCGCGAGGATGACCACCGCGATCATGCCGCCCATCACGCTGGTGCCGAGCGCCTGCTGGCTCGCGCCGCCGGCGCCGGTCGCCACCACCATCGGCAGCACGCCGCAGATGAAGGCCGCGCCCGTCATCAGAATCGGACGCATGCGCAGGCGACAGGCCTGCACCGTCGACTCGATCAGCGGCATGCCCTGCGCCCGCAAATCCCGCGCGAATTCGATGATGAGAATGGCGTCCTTGGCCGCAAGCCCGATGATGGTGATCAGGGCGACGGTGAAATAGACGTCATTCGGCAGGCCGCGCAGCGTCGCCGCCAGCACCGCGCCGCAGATGCCGAGCGGCACCGTGAGCAGCACCGCGAGCGGGATGGTCCAGCTTTCATAGAGCGCGGCAAGACAGAGGAACACCACCAGCACCGACAGGCCGAGCAGGAACGGCGCCTGCGAGCCCGAGAGCTTTTCCTGCAGCGACTGCCCAGCCCAATCATAGCCGAAGCCGCGGGGCAAGGCGTTCGCCAGCCGCTCCATCTCGGCGATGGCGTCGCCGCTGGTGTAACCGGGCTTGGCTTCGCCGCTGATGCGCACCGCCGGATAATAGTTGAAACCGGCGATCTGCGTCGGCCCCTTCGACCACTCGGCCGAGGCAAAGGAGGAGAACGGCACCAATTGGCCGCGACTGTTCTTCACGTTGTAGTTCAGGATGTCGTCGGCGTTCATGCGGCTGTCGCGATCGGCCTGCACGATCACCCGCTGCATGCGGCCGCGATTCGGGAAGTCGTTGACATAGTTCGATCCGAGATTGGTCGAGATGGTATTGTTGATATCCTCGAAGGTGACGCCGAACGCGCCGGCCTTCTCGCGGTCGATCATGAGATTGACCTGCGGCGCCGGCGGCAGCCCCTCGACAAAGACCTTTTGCAGCACCGGGCTCGCGTTGGCGTCCGCTATCAGCCGGTCCGATGCCTTCATCAGCGCCGGATAGCCTTTTTGGCCGCGGTCCTGGAGACGGAAGCTGAAGCCCGAGGAATTGCCGAGGTTGTCGATCGGCGGCGGCTGCAGCGCGGAAATCTTGGCATCCCGGATCGACGCCAGATCATTGTTGATGCCGGCCACGATCGCAGCCGCCGAATCCGCCTTCGGACGCTCCGACCAGTCCTTCAGCGTGATGAAAGCCTGCGCGGTGTTGAGGCCCTGGCCGGAAAAGCTGAAGCCGGTGAGGAAGGTCACATTGTCGACGCCCGCGCGTTTGGCCAGATATTTTTCCACGGCTTCGACCGCGGCTTCGGTGCGCCCGTAGGAGGAGTCGGAAGGTGTCTGCACGTCGGTCGTGATGAAACCCTGGTCGTCGACCGGCAAAAATCCGCCGGGCAGGCGGACGAACGCCCAGCCCACCCCGACCAGAAGTGCCGCGTAGATCAGCATCAGCCGCCCGGTACGGCCAAGCGAGGCGCCGACGATGCGGCCGTAGCGATCCCGCAACGCATTGAGGCCGCGGTTGAACCAGCCGAATATGCCCTTGGGTGAATGGCCGTGCCCAGTGGCCACCGGCTTCAGCAGCGTCGCGCACAGCGCCGGTGTCAGCGACATCGCCAGCAACGCCGAAAATCCGATCGCGGCCACCATGGTCACCGAGAATTGCCGGTAGATGATTCCGACCGAGCCCGGAAAGAAGGCCATCGGCACGAACACGGCCATCAGCACCAGCGTGATGCCGATGATGGCGCCGGAGATCTGCGCCATCGCCTTGCGCGTGGCCTGTTTCGGCGGCAGTCCTTCCTCGGCCATGATGCGCTCGACGTTCTCGACCACGACGATGGCGTCGTCGACGAGAATACCGACCGCCAGCACCATGGCGAACATCGTCAGCATGTTGACCGAATAGCCCGCCAGCAGCAGCGTGGCGCAGGTGCCGAGCAGCGCCACGGGCACCACGATGGTCGGGATGATGGTGTAGCGGATGTTCTGCAGGAACAGGAACATCACGAGGAAGACCAGCACCACCGCCTCGACCAGCGTCGACAGCACCTTCTCGATCGATGCCTTCACGACAGGGGTGATGTTGTAGGGAATGTCATAGGTGATATTGGCGGGAAAGAACCGCGACAGTTCCTTCATCTTGGCGTCGACGGCGCTGGCGGTAGCAAGCGCGTTGCCGGTCGGCGACAGCAGCACCGACAGCCCCGCCGTGCCCTGACCGTTCTGCCGGGTGGTGAACTGATAGCCCATGCCGCCGATCTCGATGCGGGCGACATCGCGCAACCGCACCGTCGAACCATCGCCGTTGGCGCGCAGGATGATCGCTCCGAACTCATCCGGTGAACTCAGTTGTCCCTTGACCAGGACCAGCGCCGACACCTTCTGCTGCGGCGTGCTCGGCTCGGCCCCGATGCTGCCTGAGGCCACCTGCGCGTTCTGGGCGGTGATCGCCTTGGTCACATCGTCCGCCGTCAGGCCGTAACCGACCAACCTGGCCGGATCGACCCAGATGCGAAGCGAACGCTCGGTCGAATAGAGCGTGGCGCGGCCGACGCCGGGAATGCGCCTGATCTCGCCCAGCACGTTGCGGATCAAGAAATCGCCGAGCCCGACCTCATCAAGACTGCCGTCGGTCGAACGCAACGTGATGATCTGCAGCACGGCGCTCGAGGCTTCCTCGACCAGGATGCCCTGCTGCATGACGGCGCGCGGCAGCCGCGCCTCGACCCGCTTGATCCGGTTCTGCACGTCGACCGACGCCATGCCGATGTCGGTGCCGGGCACGAAACTGGCGGTGATGTCGACCTGCCCCAGCGAGTCGCTGGTGGACTCGAAGTTCAGGATCCCGTTGGCGCCGTTCAGCTCTTCCTCAATCAACCGCGTGACGCTGTTGTAGAGGTTTTCGGGCGACGCGCCGGGATAGCTGGTGCTGATCGCGATCGAGGGCGGCGCAATGATCGGATATTGCGCCACCGCCAGCAGCGGTATCGCGATGGCGCCGATCAGGCAGATGAAAAGTGCTATGACCCAGGCGAAGATCGGCCGGTCGATGAAGAAACTGGGCATCGGACCTTACCTGCCGGCCTGCATGATCTGCGGGTCCGTCGCCGCCTCGGCGTCGACCCACGCCTGCGGCGTGACCTTGTCGCCGGGCGCGAATTTCTGAAATCCGTCGACCACGACGCGGTCGCCGTCCTTCAGTCCGTCGCTCACCAGCCACAGCCCGTCCTGGATTGCGCCGGTTCGCACGGCTTGCGTCGCAATCCGTCCGTCATCCCTGACGACGAAGACTTCGCTGCCGCCGCCGGCATCGCGCTGGATCGCCTGCTGCGGAATGGCGATCGCGTCGGAATCGATGCCCTGTTCGATCAGCACGCGGATATACATTCCCGGCAACAGTTCGCGCTTCGGATTTGGAAACTCGCCGCGCAACGTAACCTGGCCGGTAAACGCATCGACCTTGGCCTCCGAGAACAGCAGCCTGCCGGGCATCGGAAAGACCTTTCCGTCGTCGAGCACGAGGCGAACCTTGGCCGCGTCCGGCGATATCCGGTCGAGGTCGCCATTTTCGAAGGCGCGACGCAGCTTATTCATCTCGCCGACCGACTGGGTGAAGTCGGCATAAATCGGATCGAGTTGCTGGATCGTCGCCAGATTGGTCGAATCGTTCTGCACCACGAGAGCACCTTCGCTCACCAATGCCGCGCCGACCACGCCGCCGATCGGCGCGCGAATGGTCGCGTAGTCGAGATTCAGCCGCGCGCGCGCCACGTCGGCCTTGCGCGCGCCGATCTCGGCTTCGGCCTGACGCATCGCGCCGATCGCCCTTTCATTCTCGGCCTCCGGCGTTGCTTTCTGGCTGTAGAGCGTCGCGATCCGCTGGGCATGCTGTGCCGCCAGATCGAACGCCGCCACAGCCTTGGCCAGCGCGGCCTCGTTCGCCTGCAACTCGACTTCAAAAGGTTTCGGATCGATCCGGTACAGCGGGTCGCCGGCCTTGACCTCCGTGCCCTGCTGAAACAGGCGCTCGACTACAATCCCGGAAGCCCGGCTGCGGACGTCGGCGACGCGGGTGGGAGCGATGCGGCCCGGCAATTCGCGCACCATGGCGCGAGGCTGCGGCTTCACGGTGACGATGCCGACTTCCGGCTCGGCCTTGGTCGCCGCGATTGCGGGGGTTGCCTCATCGCAGCCCGCGAGCGCCGGCGCGAGGCCAGCCATCAGCAATGCCGCGAAAGCCAGTCGCGCGTGAATTCCACTCATATGAATTTTCAGACCCTGTTTGGAACGCGGTCAGCAATATGCGTTGGTCGCGGTGAAGTTCGCCGCGGCTTGCTGAACGAATCCGAATATTTTCGATGGGGCCAAGGTAGATCAGCGCGCGTGCAACGCAACACGTTTCAAGGCGGCGCAATGTCACACGATGGAACCCGTTGAACCATCGATCGATTTGCGGGGCTCACCCGATCGTGATTCAGCCTGATGCCCTATCGGCCGGACGCCTTCATCCTGTAATGGCTGACGCCCCATTCGCTGCCGCCGGCGTAGCCGAACAGGCCCGATGTGGCGAGGAAGAACCAGCGCCGGCGTCGCATCCATACGCTGGTGTCGACGCCGTAGACGCCGCGAAGGATGGCGTCGATCTCGTCGCGCTGCGCGTCGAAATTGG
>Ga0265340_10000593_pt1 | contig 20132 bp, 16 predicted proteins | sample 4CB225metaG_FD_202082 | JGI IMG/M metagenome (GOLD analysis project Ga0265340, IMG submission 202082) | Rhizosphere microbial communities from Carex aquatilis grown in University of Washington, Seatle, WA, United States - 4-CB2-25 metaG | ecosystem: Host-associated > Plants > Roots >...
TTACACACAAACAGCAGAAGGAAGCTCACAATGAACCATCGCAGAACGCTGCGTGCGCCTTTGGCGCGCGTCATGGCCCTGTGCGGCGCCGCCGCCCTCGTATCCACCTCGCTGATCGTTGGCTGCGGCAGTCAACCCAGTGCCACCCAAAAAGGCGAATCCGGTAACCTCCAGGTCGTCGCGATGGGCCTCACTGCCGCTGACGTCGGCACGGTCACGGTCACGATAGCGCCTGCTTCTGGCAGCGCAACCACCTACAATCTGGCTAAGAATGCTGACGGAACCTGGTCAGGGCTAGCCACTGGGCTCCCCGTCGGAACCGGATACACGCTAACGATTGCTGCCAGTGACAGCACCGGAACCGTTATCTATCAGGGGTCCGCTACCTCAATCGCGATTGTATCGGGTCAAACTACTTCAGCTACCATTACGGCCCAGCAAAAGGTCGCACCAACGCAATTTGGCAACGCTCCTCCGGTCGTTGACTCGATCATTGTCTCATCGACCAAGGTTGCACCGGGTGACGTGGTTGGCCTAGTGGCGACGGCGCACGATCCCAACGGCGACGCGCTCACCTATTCTTGGACCGCAACCGCAGGCACGTTCTCGGCCGCATCCAGCAATGTCACGACCTGGACAGCCCCAGCAGCGGGCACGTATCCACTCACGCTGACCGTAACCGATACAGCCGGTGCCACGGTGCAAGCTCAGGTGAACATGGTCGTCAATGCCAACAACGCAACGGGTGCGGTCAGCGTCACGGCCACCATGAACACCTGGCCCGTGGTCAGCAATGTCACAGGCACGCCCAACTATATTGTCAAAGGTGCGCAGATGCCGCTAACCGCCATCGCGAACGACGCAGACGGTGATCCGCTGACGTACCTTTGGACGAGCAGCTGTGCCTCTGGAACGTTTGCGAACAATCAGGTACCAACGCCCAGCTTTACGCTGCCGACTGCGGCGACGGACACTTCTTGCACCTTTAATGTTGCGGTTTCGGACAACCGTGGTGGCAGCACCAGCGGTTCGCTCACGCTTCCCGTCGGGCAGCCTTCGTCCGTTGTGTCGCCGAGCATTGGACAAACGACACAATCGACGCAATCCGTCGGCGCTACTGACACAGTAACCCTGAGCATCAAGGCGACTGACCCGCAGGGTCAAGCGTTGACATTCAGCTGGTCCGCCAACGGCGGTACGCTCGCTGCACCCACTAACACGGCGGGTTCAAGCCAAGTTGTTTGGAGCCCACCGGCGACGGCCACGTCCAGTTGGATCGTTACGGCTACGGCCACTGATGCATCCGGCGTGTCCGCGACCAAGAGCTTCAATATCAAGCCCTCGAGCTGCTTCGGGGTTACCGCAACCCCCTCGACCGCTTGGTCCTACGGCGTCATGGCTGACACCCAGTGGATCTCAACGGATGACGGCAACAACCCGAATTCAGCCGCAATCGCCATTATCAATCAGCTGAACGCGCAGTTCATTGCCAAGGGCGTAAAGTTCGTGGTTCACGTTGGTGATCTCCAAGACAACGGCAGCTCCGCCGGGCTCGACGCGCGTGCAGAATTCACGCAGGCCCTGTACAACGCAGGTATCGGCCTGTTCCCCCTGCGTGGCAACCACGAGTCGTCAGCGCCGAACGCCACTGAGTTCAAGCGCCTCTATCCGCAAACCGTCAACGGCACGCAGAACGCGACCCCGGTGGATGTCTTTGCCCCGAACGCCGATGACGTAAACACCCACCCAGTGGCAGCCACGGGCTCGTCCTTTATCATGGGCACGAACTTCAGCAAGCCTTCGTCAGTTCTCACTGGCGCGGGAAACACTGCATGGGACGGCCTGTCGTACTCGTTCGACTACAACAACGCCCGCTTCGTGCTGCTCGATCAATTCGAGAAGGCAGACGGAACTTCGGCTAGCGGTAATTACCAGATCACGCCCCAAAACCCCTGGATTAGCGCTACACTTGCCGGCAAGCCTGCCGGCGGTCACGCCTTCGTGTTTGGCCACAAGGGGCTCATCACTCAGAACCACGTGGATACGCTGTTCGGGAGCGACCCGACCCAAGACCCCGCCGGACAAGACGCGTTCATCACGAGCTTGCAGACCAACGGCGTTCACTATTATATGGGCGGTCATGACCACATGCACAATCGTTCGATCGTGACAACGACGGACGGAACCTCGGCCAAGGTGCAGGACATCATCTGCGCGTCGGACAGTTCCAAGTTCTACGTTCCGAACGTTACGGCAAACGACGTGACGTACGACCTGCCCAAGTTTGGCCACACGCGTGAGACCCCGATTGCCCAGGAGCTCAATACGGCTGGCTATTACATCGTCACTGTTGACGGCGTGAAGGCGACGGTTGACTTCTACTCGGCGGTAATGAATCCCACCTATTCGAGCGCGAATGAGAATCTAATCAACACTACGCCGCAGATAAACTTCACGAAGCGTGAGACATACGGTTATGGTCTCAACGGCCAGCAGTTCGTTGTGCCTCAGGGTCAAAGCTACACCGTTGTACAAGACAGCTTCGCGGGCACGACCGCCAAGATCCTCAGTGGCACAAACGGCAACACCAACACCGACTTCAGCAAACGCAATCTAGTCAAGACCGTTGACACCGGTTGGAATGCTGGAACGTGTTCCACGTCGAGCGCCATCCTAAGCCTATGGATGACCATGAGCACAATGGGTAGCGACCAGACGGACACATACGTACTGTCGATGAGCTTTGACCCGACCGGGATCACGGCCGCTCAATTGGCGAGCGGTCTGTTCGGTCTTGCCACCAAAGATGCCAATGGCAATTGGGTTGCGGCAGTCGATAAGGACTTTGGCGGAGCCAAAGCCTTCGTTCAGCGCGCATGGCAGTCGAGCGACGCGCTCGGCACCTATGGTGTCGAGCCCGCCACCAACACCGCTTGGGCCGTCATCAATCACAGCAGCGACTTCGCGGTCGCATCGTTCAATAACTGATTGCGCGGGTTTTCGGAGCGTTGAAATGGAGCGCCGCCCGCGTAAGCCCAAGGCGCGGGCGGCGTTCACTCTCGTGAAGTGTTCATGATGCAGTGAGAAAGCAGATAGGCAATGGATCACATGCTATTGGACAATTGTCTCATCGGATTCATCAAGGCATCGATTGCAGCGCTCGTTGGAATGCTCATGGTTTTTCTCAGTGCTGGCTGCAACGGCATTGGTGACGACAACGCCGATCGTCCAACTGGTTCGGCCGCAGTGTCTGTTTATGCACTCAACGCGGGTGACGTGGCGGGTGCAACGATTTCAGTTACGGCCGCTGACATGGCGACTCCCATCACAGCTGCACTTTCATCATCGAATGGATGGCAAGCTACGATCGGAGGTATCCCCGCAGGCGTAACGCGCAAATTTACACTGTCGGCCACTGATGCAAACGGAGTCGAACAGTACCATGGTTCGGCAACCAACGTCACGGTTGCCGCTGGACAAACCGTGTCAGTCAACATCGTGGCGGAACAGACCTCACCGTCAGCGGCTTTTGCCGACGCAGTTCCGGTTATCGACTTGGCTCAAACCTCATCGAACAACGTGGCACCGGGAGCTATGGTCAATCTGAACGTGACCGCTCACGATCCGGACCAGGGAGATTTGCTCAACTATTCTTGGACTGCATCAAGCGGCACTTTTGCAAGTGCAACTACGCAGTCCACCACTTGGACCGCGCCAACTACATTGGGCACGTATCCAATCACTATTTCCGTGCGCGACTCAAAACAAGAGGTTACCACTGCAACCATTCAAGTCACGGTGGCCACAGCGGGCCCGCAGGTTCCAATTCCGCGATTTGCGGTGTGGTTGCTCGCGGGGTTGCTCGCCACAGTCGGCGGGCTGTTGTCTCACAGGCAGCGCAAGCCAGCATTCGCTCGACGGTGATCACGCATGCAGCAACGGGCAACGTCCAATATGGATTCAATCGCAAGCAGCGCTAGGCGAGGCAACGTGCGCTTTGGCATGAGTGAGGGCACGCTGAAACAGGTCAGATGGTTTGTTTGCGCGGCACTCACACTATGGGTTGCGGCCGTGGGATGGTCCTGTTCGGCGCGCACCAAATCGAGTACTCCGATTATCAACCGATATGGCATGAAGTTCGTCGAAATTCCGCTTGGAAGCTACTGGATGGGCAATCTCGACAAGCCCGACGAGCGGCCAGTGCACCGAGTGACATTCGCGTCCTCGTTGTGGTTGCAGACAATGGAGCTGACCCAGGCACAGTGGAAGGCGGTGATGGGCACTCACCCTTGGTCAGGCGTGACGAATATGCACGAAGGTGACGACTACCCCGCATCAATGATGACGTGGCCTGATGCCCAGCAGTTCATCAAGAAGCTGAATGAGCTCGATCCGGGTCATGGATACCGACTGCCTTCCGAGGCAGAATGGGAATACGCGTGCCGTGCAGGCTCTACGGGAACTTACGGCTTTGGCAACGATAGAAACCAGCTGAGGGACTACGCATGGTTTGATGCAAATGCCAGCAAGGTCGGCGAAAGTTACGCGCATTTGGTGGGGCAGAAGAAACCGAACGCTTGGGGTCTCTTTGACATGCACGGCAATGTCTGGGAGTGGTGCCAAGATTCGTATCAGGACAGCTACCAAGGCGCCCCAACCAACGGGGCTGCGAGAGTGATGCCGGACAAGGATTCGCACGTGTACAGAGGCGGCAGTTTCCGCAATGCGGAACGCTTCGCGCGCACCTCGGCTCGCGCCGGTCTCGACGAGGGAGACTACAACGACAACATCGGCTTTCGCGTCGTAATGCAATCAGCAGGCGCGCGGTAGCTAGAATGGAATGGGAGAGACGGTCATGAACAAGTATATTACGAGCAGCATCTTCATGGTTGCCGGTTTGGGTTCGGTCACCGCCGCGGCGCTCGACACCGTTCCGGCAATGCAGGGTTCTGATGACCTGTTTAGCTTAACCGTCTCCGCGATCCGAGACGCCAGCTGCCTCAATTGCGCTGGTCTGAGCTACTTAGGAACTGGATCGAGCAATGGTCAAGCTGCGATGCTGGCTGGAACGCAGACGATCGCTCCCATGTCCGTGTTCATGAGCAACCCGTTGTGCACCGGCGCGTTTACGACCAAAGACGCTAACAAGAATGGCGTTGCGCTCACGCCGGCCCAAGTTCAGTCGCAAGCCTGCGGGATGGTGATTGGTCTTGACGACGTATCGATCTACGGCTCGGTATACACGGCGGGTAAAGCCAGTTGCGATGGCACATCCTACTGCAGCGACATCAACGCGTATCCGGGGAATGGAACCGCAACCTGTGGTGGGGCTGTTCACAACGCGGGGACTAACCCCACGCTAGGTCTGGCACAAGCCGGGAAAACCATTACGTGGACCGCTGGCAACAGTCCTACCTACGGCCCCTACACCCCCGCCAAGAGCGCCACTTACCACGCGTATAATGCGGGTTCAGCGACCATGGCAACCTGGGCAAGCGTGCTTCGAATCATCTACTTTGGTTTGAGTGATAATGGTGTCCAGGATTGCGAGAGCGACGTTCGAAACGGAATGGTGGCAAACTGGGGCAACATTTTCCAAGCGGGCGCTGACACTACGGCCTGCAATGGAACCAGCTTCGCCAATGGCCCGACCTGCACCGTGCTGCGCCATGCTTGGCGCCGCGATTCGGAGTCTGGGACCACAGAGACCTTTCTCTCACTGCTCGGCGCGCCCACAGTCACCAGGAGCGGGACGCTCGCGACCGATGATCCTTTCTGCAATGGTTGGCAGAAGGCATCGAACGGCACGCTCGACCCAAACATGAACGATTACCCTCCAGGCTATCGTGACCGCGACCCAATTCGGCGCGAGTGCGCGGGTAGCAACGATGATGCAGGTTCGGGCCAGCCCGCCAACGAACCTACGGAGCAGATCTGTGGTCGAGAAGGCAAGCTGGGGTTGGTTCTGCCCATCAACGCCGTGAACTTCCTCGCCACGGATAGTGCGTTTCCGACCGCGCTCTGTACCAGCAAGAGCGTCTTTGGCGCGCAGCCGCCCAAGAACAACGCGGGAACGGATACTGCGGGCCTCTGTCCAAACGGCGACCAGCCGATCACGGGCGTTGGGTGCTTGATTCCCGCCTCAGCTTCAGGCGATCCCAATTGCATGGCAACCAAGTCAGCGAAGCCCGGCTTCGTCAGTAGCGTGCTCAAGACTGACGGCCTGTCAGCGGGTGCTATTGACGGTCGCGTTTACGGCCTGCACTCGTACTTCAAGACTGCGGGCGGCACGGCAGGTTACAACAACGACATGTCCTCCACTAAGGGCCGACCGATCACCGGCCTGTTCACGCGCATCCACACGACCCGTTCAATGAATACGGTGAACGCCAGTGCTGGCTGGTGCCGCTACGCCGACCCCAGCACGCAAATTAGCTGCCTCGTTCAAGCCGACGAATGCAGTATCGGTTTTGGCGGCAAAGCTGCTGAACTGGCGCGGCCGGAGAACGGTGCCCATCAGCCAACCGCAAGCGCGCTATTGGTTAGGGGCATCGCACCCACGGAGGCAAACATCCATAACCTCTCTTACCCACTGTGGCACAAGGCCTATGTCAACAGTGCGATTGGTTTCAACGCGGTGTGGGGAGCTGAGTTAAGCCTAGCCAAGGTCGCGGCCCTGTCGGCTAGTTCGAACCTGGTGTCAATTCCGAATCCGTACCTGGAGGACTTCAATGAGCAGGCCATTTGCGGCGCGAGCGCGAACGTCAATGGGTGCGTCAATAGCCCAGTCCCAGGAAACGCGCCCACCACCACGACGTGCGGCAATGGTGTGGTGGAGCTATACGAAGACTGCGACTCCGGTTCCCTCAACACTGGCACTTGCCCAACGACCCCAGGTGTGAGCACGATCTGCAACTTGGCGTGCAGAACCCAGCTCTGTTTCCACTAATGACTAGAAACTGTGCGCAGACGGGTGAACGCGGATGATTGCACGGCAAGAGCGGAAGATCGAAAGATCCGCAATTGGCAGGGACGAAGTGATGGAGTCCGCCAAGTCACCCCAAGACCTGCTGCTCTCTGGTCCTTCTTGTGCATTCCAAATGGGTGCATGACTCAGGCCTCACGCCGTTGGGGTGTCGACTAGAGGAAGAGGACCTGTGTCTCATTGACCAATGGCGATGAGTCGCTCAATGGGCGTGATGGTATGCGGGTCCTCGTGGGCAGCGCGCCAGTGCCGCCCACGACATCGAGTTGCACAAAAGACCGTCGAATCTCCACATCATTCAACATGTTCGATCAGCGGAGTCGCGAATGAGCACACGGACAGCCGCCAGGATTATCAGTCCCCACAATGCCACGATGGCCCAAGTAGGCATTGCTGGCACCTGCGCGGCCGGAGGGCTCACCACTAGATCCATAGAAACGGGTGTGGCAGCCAGATAGTCATCGTTGCCAGTCTGGGTTGCAGTAATGCTCGTCGTTCCAACGCCGACGACGGTTACGACCCCGCCCGCTACAGTCGCGACCGAGGCATTGCCGCTGACATAGGAGGTTATCGGCAAGCCCGAGCTGGTCGATGCGGCCAGCGCAAACGGTGCTACGCCCATCGCAACGGGTGCCATATTCGGCCATTGAATGACTTGCGCTGCCTTTGAGATCACCAACGTGCCCGAGGTCGAACCGGTGAATCCAGGCTGTGTCACTGACACGTCCACTGCGTAATTGCCGGGGTGTATTGGGGCATTGGTACTTGAATTGTATGTGACGGTCGTGGCCAGACTGGGCGGGGTGGTTGTCACGGCAACCGGCAATGGCGCACCATTGTACACTTGGGTCAGGTTGCTGAGCTGCGCGATTGCAGTTGAATTATACGGCGCCTGCGGGACGTAGTGCGTCGACGCTTCTGCCACGAACGGCGCTGATTCACTGCCGCCCTGACTGTCCGTCGCGGTGCTGTAGAATTCGTAGTAACCATATTGGTTTCCCAGGTCAATTTGCTGCGAGTAGGGAGCCAGCGGATACGGCCGTGGCGGGCCCAGGCAGACCGTCGACGATTGTGGGCGGCGGCTTCGGAGAAGAATCCGCCTGACCTCCACCCCAACAGTAAACATCTGGACCCGCGATTGCGCAAGTGTGAACTGCGCCAGCGGATATCGCCGTCACGCCCAACGGCAGTCCCTGGACTTGCGTGGGTGTAGACGTAGGCTGTGGAGCATCTCCCAATTGTCCAAACGTATTATTCGAAACTCCGCCCGCGTTCGTTGCGCCTCCGGTTGAGCTACCAGCAGTAGTCGCTGTCCCTCTGGTATTGGATGATCCACCCGTTGAAACTGTGCCTCCCGCATTCGAGACGCCTCCGGCACTCGTTGCACCTCCGGTTGGGCTACCAGCACTTGTCGACGTCCCTGCGACATTGGAGGATCCACCGGTAGGTTCACTGCCTCCGGTCGTTGAGCTTCCGCCGCTTGCAATCGTGCCGCCGGCCATCGCCGATCCGCCAACCCCCGTTGAGCCGCCTGCAGGTCTCCCGCCAGTTGGCACAATCCTAGTTGAACTAAATGAGCCACCTGCGGATTCGCCTCCAGTAGCAGGGAATGTCGTACCTGGTCGACCACCTGTCGTGTATGTTCCGTTGACTGACATGCCACCGGTTGTTTGAGTCGTTTTGACCACGCTCATGCCACCTGCTGCAGTTTGCGCGATTGAATGACTGCCACCCGTTGCGACATTGCCACCCGTCGTGACAGCGCCGCCGCCGAAGTTCGACGCGCCAGCGCCAGTGCCGACCGCACTTTCACCAATGTCTGACGCATCAATGCCCGACCGACCACCGCAGGCGAGTGGCGCCAATGTGGTCAAGATAAGCCATTTGTTACATTTCTTCTTCATGACTCTCGAGCAAGCGCGGGCGATCTCACTGCGACTCGTTGACCAACGGCGACGAGCCGCCCAAGGGGCGCGATAGCACAGGGGGCCTCGTGGAAGTGACGAGGACCCACCATAAAACGAGCGGAATCGTGTACAGGATGATTGGAGTCGCTAGCGCCTGATAGAGTGTCTCGACGACGACGGTAGTCATCGGACCGAGGACCCCCAATGCGCCAAATTTGGCCATTACCGGCAGCGCCGACAGGGCCAGCGTTATCACTGTCATGAGCAGTATCCCGCCGCCGACTACCTTGACCCATCGACGCCAATCCCCGTGCAGTGACGCCACCGAAAGAGCGAGGTACAAGGCCACGGGGAGGTATGAGAACGTGCGGACGCTCAACCCTGGAGTGGCAACTGCGCCTGAGCTCAGGTCAACTACACGCAGAGTTGGTGACCAAGAGCCCTGTACCCGGATCGACTTAGGAGCCTCAAGGTGGAGCTGGAATCGGTCGTCCGCGTTAGTCATTAGCGAAAGAATGCCATTGCCCGCAGTGCAGTAGGCCACGGAGTACGCATCGGCAAGCCATGGAACGGGCGTAAGCAGCGCCGTGAATAGGACCACGAACCTGAGCAAGAATGATTGCCGTGGATGGCTTCTGACCATTTCATTCAGCACTTCTTGCGCTGGAAGGCAACTGAGCCCAAGCCGTGAAAAGTATGAATGCACCCACCGCTACCACCAAGACGAGAGCGGGCAACAACTCGTGATGCGCCATTTTGAAAAATGCTGGAACGCAGATCCCTACATAATAGAGCGCGCAAATGCGAGCAACATTGACGATGAAGAGCATGGTCGCGCCAACGATGGCTGCCACGGCTTTCCGACGCCAGGGGGCGGGCCATGCCATTACCGCTGAAACGAACAAGATCTTGACGTCCATGGCGTCGCAGGTTCTAACGATGCGCAGCGAATACCGCCCAACGATGTCCTGGCCGTCCACGTGAACAGATGCGTCGAACCAATGCAGGACCGTACCCGCAACTGCTGCGTACGCATGCAGATAGCACGATATCCAGGCCCTCATGACCGTCCCCTCGACGTATGGGAAGTAGTAGATAGCCAGCAGGACCGCGGACGTCAGCGCGAACACTGAGACGAACTTGAAAGATTGGCTCCCGCCCACCAACGGCATGCGCAGTAACGACATCTTCGGTGTCGATGAAGCTTCAAGTGGCTGCCCGCGCTTGGTCGACGCAGACAACGCGACCCGCATCAATTCCTTTAGTCCCACGCACTCTGCAATAGTCGCACACCGTGACGAATGCGTGACGCCAAAGACAAGCCGTGTTACATTTCTCGTTCGAGCGTGGGCGGAACGCGCTGTGCTCGTGCGGCCAGGACCCAACCGAAAGCAATCGGCTTGATGGCACTGCTTGCCCCGGCGCGATCGAGCAGCGCGCCGAGCTTCGACGCATCGAGTTTAGTCGGATGCAGGCAGCTTCTGCTAAAGCCCTGCACGCGCGCAATCCCTTCCAGTACCGTATTTTCGATGAGGCGCAGTGATGGAGAAGCGTAGTTGGGTGTCGTCAGAAACAGGTGTCCCGCCGGTTTGAGGACCCGCAAAACTTCTCGGAGCCACGGCAGCGGCTCGGGAATGTGCTCTACGACATCCATCGAGACGACTGTGTCGAAGCTCGCGTCGGCATACGGCAGCGGGCCGTTGGGAGCCACGACGTCAGCGCCGCGCAACGCCGTCGAGTGCAGCTCGGTCGCGAGCTGGATGGCCCTCAGATCGGTGTCGCACAATGTGAAACGTTTGCCGGCACCCGCAAGCTCGGCAAACTCGAAGAATGGGCCCGAGCCGACATTGAGCACGTCAACTCCGGGGCACTCGACGAGGGCGCGCTTGAGCTCTTGCACAATCGGGCGATGATACAAGCTCCACGGAAACCGAAGCTTGAGCCGATGGTTGGAAAAATAGTCGATGCTTTCAGTCATTACGGATAGGGCCGTCTCCCGATCACCAGAAATTCAGCCGTCAGCGCGGGGTTGGCGCGGGTCATGAGCGTCTGTACCGCGCGAAAGATGGGATCGGCAAGACGTTGCCGAATGCGCGGGAAGTTGGTCCAGCGCGTGGTCAGGTGTTTATTCAACAGGCCCGCCAAGGATGGCAATAGAAACGCTTCGAATGCCACGGTGGTGGCCGACGACAGCACGTGCTCGACAGCCACGGTTTCGAGTCCGGCTCGGTTCATGAGTGTGGTCCAGCCAGCTGCATCGTGCAGTTGATGGTGTTTGAAAAACCGATCGATCGCATGCTGGAGTCGAGCGGCAAGCTCAGGTACACCGAGGCTCTCGAGCGTTCGCACACTCAGAAAATGCTTGGCCCAATCAGGCGTGGGAACGAACAGGTAGACGTGCCCCCCTGGTTGCAGCGATTGATGGATACTCGACAGTGCCAAGTCGATGCGCGGCACATGCTCGAGAGAGCAGTTGGCAATGCACGTGGCGAAAAACGCTTCCGGCAATTGAGCGTGCGTTACATCGCCTAGAATCACCTGTCGATAGGCCTGACTGGCCGATGCCCAGCGGCCCTCACTGGCGTTTATGTCGATACCCCAGACCTCGGTATTCTCGAACGCCATCTGCGCGAAGAGGCCGTCGCCGCAGCCCACGTCAAGAATCGGTCCCGGACAAGGATAGCGCCGTACTACTGCTAGCCTTGCGCATTCTTTGATAGCGAGGGCGGTTGGCGTATAGGGGAAGTATCGCGCAAAATCGTCGGGCGAAATCTCGCTATCGGGTTTTGTCCGGTTAGCCACGAACGATTGCGGGTGCGCGACGAAACTACTATTGGCGTTACGTAATCCTGGCACGTTCGGTAGTTCCGCCGTAACTTGCGCCAAAGGCACTGCGGAAAGCCAACGTTGAGTCATGACGAATGCACCCTGTATGCCCACCAATCCGCCTCGTGAAACTCCAGCGTCACCTCAGCGATTCGGTCGCCGAAGAGGTTGGCCGCTCGATTCGAGCGACTGTGGATCAGAAAGCAGTCGTAGTTCTTGAGCTCGGCCGTCGCGGAGAAACGCTCTGGTGCCCATTCGTCACCGCTTCCCATGCCGTGTTTGTACGTTGGTACATATCGAATCATGTTGTTTGGATACATGGCAAATGAGTAACCTTGCATGCCGCCCTTTGCGGCAGCGTAGTAGGCTGACAGATGTAGGAGGGCTGGTAGCGCCGGGAATGCCTGGCTATCGCGATCGAATATGACCGGCCTGACACGCAGACCCCTTGGCATTCGATCGATGAATGCCTCAATTGGGCGCGTTTCGCGATCGAACGCGGCGAGTCGCACGACGAGTACGGCAAACCAGGCCACACAGAAGCCATGGACCAGCAGCGCAGGTCGCCGCACGAGCGCTACGCGGCGCGGCTCGAAAGCGAGCAAAAGTCCCGGAACCATGAGAACGGCAAAGCGTGGATGTAGCGGCCCGAATCCATGCAGCGACAGTGGGAAAAGGCAGAAGCCCAGCACCAAGAGGGACAACGGCGCCCAGCGCTCGATGGATCGACTCGGCGATCCGACGGAAAGCAACACCAACGCTAACGCTAGGCATCCGAATAGCGAGCCCAGATGGTCCGCTGCCGAGGCTGCAAAAAGGAGGGCCGGCACTTCGATCAGATCGCGGAAGCGAGGACTCCAAATCGTCTCGCCGATGGATCGAGTCGACTCGCCGGGCACGAGCCACAGCACTGTGAGTAGCAGGGGCCAGACCAGCGGCAACACCCGCGCAAACAGTGTTCCGCCCCCACGTAGCAATAGCGGCCCGACCATCAGGAGCGTCAACGCAGCAGCGAAGCCGTGCGTGGCCAGCGTCGCGCACAGCGCCCCGCCCAGCAACCCGCCACTTTGCCAGCTCGGGTGTTCACGATGAACGAGCGCTGCGCTGAGCGCTAGAATCGCCAGTGGCACCGCTGAGACAAAGCTCACGAATCCAAAATAGAAACCGTAGCCGAGCGCCAGCGGTAGCCCAAGGAGCGTGAGCCACCGCGGATGCCCGAGCTGCTTTACCAGATGTGCGAACGCAAGTTGGTGCCCGACTGCGGACAGCCAAACGACGACCTTCAAAGCTCCCAGGACGCCTATGAGCGGAGTGATCACTCTGGCGAAGACGTACGCTACTAGGTAAGGCGTTCGCCAATTGACTACGAAATTGCGCGACTCCGGAAATGCTGGGTCGCCCGCTCGGGCCCAAACGCTAATGAGTGCCGCGTGCTGTGGCAGGTCAACAATCGGCAAATAGCGGACCCCGAAGAGACAGGCCAGAAACAGTACGCTCAGCACGCCACCAGTGATGGCTATCGCGTCCAGACCATTGAACCGGACTCGAACGTGCCGAGCGGACACATAATTCACCCAAGCGGTAGATGCTTCGAATCGACTTAGGGGTGCCAGCACCGGATCACTTTAGCCTCAATGGGGCATGCGCCGATTGACACATACGCGCCACAATCTGGTTACGAACGGGTGACGCGGCCGGGCTTTGGTCTAAATGCGCACCCGTTCCCCTTTACGGCCCAGTGCCGCATTGACCAGAAAAGCGAAATCTGGGCTAACGCTGCGAGTACCCCCACCCCCGCCAGTCTTGCGCGTGCACATTCCGGGCACGTTTTCGAGCGGAGGATGCCCACGTGTCACCCCCGCGCTGCCGAATGCTTCTTGCCGTGTTGCATCATGCGGCGCGGTAGTCCTTCCGAGAGCCGTATGGCGCGTTGCAGGCGCACTTCGTCTGCGTCGGGTCGGCTGAAATCAATGTCTCGAGTGAGTGAATGCCACAAGCGGTTGTCTTTTGACGCATAGGCAATGGGCGCCAGCGCGTACGGCGTGAAATCCGGATCCATGGTGAACAGGTCACGTAAATCCGTAGCCGCGGCATCGTATTGATTGAGTGCGGGCGTCCCCATAATGAGTTCGACAGTCTTGAAAACGCTCGCCAGGCTCGTGTGTGTCTTGCTCACGTATTCGCGCTTCACCCAAGGGCTGATGGCGAGAAATAGTGAACGGTAGCCATCCACGTGGTCCAGGCCGTTCTGCGTGTCGTCTTCCACCACGAAGATGACCGTGTCCCGCCAACAGGGGCTATTGGAAATTAGCTCCACCGTCATACCGAGAGCCGCATCGTTGTCTTGCACGAAGCGCTTGTAAGACCAGGCTGGGCCGTTCGGATTTATGTCATGCGAACCGCCGCCGTGGTCGTTCGGGTAGTACAAGTCCACGTAGTCGGGCAGGTTGCACACGCTCGCTTTGCGATTCACATACTCCGCTTCGAATACCTGCTTGAAGCGACCAAATCGACTAAAACGTGTTGGATCCTCGGCAAGTGGCGCGTCGGGAATGTGCGTATTGAACTCGGGGAACAGGTGGTCGCTGTTGTCGCGCACGACCTTTTCCATCGGAACGTTGACGTGCTGACGGATGCCGGTGGGTTCGGTCCCTTCATCTTCGTCCACGATGGCAAACTCGTAGCCATTGCCAAAGTTCACGAACTTTTTCCCGTTGCGTGCCAGGTGCAAATAGATTCCACCATGCACGTTGTAATCATTGGGATCCGGTGATCCATCGGCATCCGTGAACCCTAGGCGACCCGGATAAGGCAAGAACGAATTCGGGTCGTCACCCGCATCATTGCGCCGGCCGCCGTAGGATGCCGGCCAGTGCGTCTCCTCCATTTCCGTCGTGTACATATCCGTCAACCAACGGTGTCCGTCGGACGAAACCGTGGGTTCTAGATAGAAGTTGTCACTCAGCGCATAGCGCAACGCGAGTTCATGGTGGTTGGGCGACGCATCCGCACCCAATGAATAGCGCGGCTCGCCGTTCACGGACACGCCCCGGCGTGTCATCGTGATATCGCCCAGAATCTGATCGTGCGTCGAGTTCTCTTTGTTGATGAAGATGACGTGCTTGAGCTGCCGACTGCCGATGCCATATTCCGTGGGAATGGGGCTCTTGCCAGCGTAGGCGGGTGCCGTGGGAATAAAGCCATTATTGCGCAACACCTGGTACGTCATGGTTTTGAGTTCTCGTTGTTGCGGCACGGGAACGATATTGACGGTCCCATACGTGCTGTATTTCGGTGAACCCACGTTGTCCGGGGGTGCATCGTTGTCAGGTCCAGCACCACGGCCCTTGGCATTTGCCACGAAGAGGGTGCGACCGTCTGCACTGAGCTTGAGCGAGCTTGGCCACCAACCCACAGGAATGTGCCCAACGACTTCCGGCCGCTCGTCGTTGAGATTTACTACTGCTACGGCGTTGATACCCGCCTCGGCGACGAATAGTGTGCGTTGGTCCGGGCTTACCTCGAGCGCCACCGGCTGAATCCCCTTGGTCACGAACTGTGGACCAAAGGAATTGCTGAGGGAAATGTCACCGAGCCGCCTAAACGAGCCCACGGCAAACACCGATATCGTGTCATTGTTGCCGTTGGCAACGTAAAGTGCCTTTTGCGTGCGAGCCACCGCATTGGGGTGGCTGCCCGAGTAAGCCGACAACCCGTCTTGCACCTGCCCCACGAGCAAACCCGGTTTGAGCACTCGTGTCAGTTTTGCATTGACTGGATTGTGCACGTCAACGACATACACGGACGAAGCCTCGTTAACGTTCGGGTCGCCTAAACCTGGGACCTTGTACGTCATGTCTTGACCGACGTAGCTACAGCGAATGCCGGAGGGGTCACGCTGTGCCGCAGGCAAATTGCGCGAGTCGACCTTTTTGATACTCAGTGTGGTTGCTGCACGCGTTTCATCCGGGTAGCCTGCAGCGGGGTAACATAGTGGATAATCCGTGTTCGGATCGCCGACGGGGTTGTCCGGTCTCAAGTGGGTGTATTGAAAAACGCCCACATTCGAGACATAGAGTTCGTCACTATCCGCAGAAAGGCCAATGCCGAACGGGTAACGACCGGCCGAGATCCGATTGACTACCGAAGCGAAGTTGTCAGGCTCTGTTACGAGACCGTTGGCGTCAACTCCCGTGACGATTTTGGTCGTGTCCACCACGTGCACTTGAAACGCACCTTGGTCCACCACGTACAGGACCTTGCCGTCGCGGCTCAGCGCCATGTTGCCTGGAAAGGTGCCCTTGAAGTGTTTCGCCGGCGCGCTCGTCGTGCCTAACGGTCGATCCAGCGGGTGGTCAGAGCCGTTGAGATTCACCGAACCGACGACTTTGGCTTGCGCCGTGTCACCCACCCAGATGTTGCCATTCTCACCGCCGCTCGCAAAGAACTTGCTGCCATCCTTGGAGAACACAACGCCCATGAACGTAGCATCGAGATCGACACGATTGACCGAAGGTGAGGCGCTGCGAATGTCTTTGATCAGACTGACCGAAAAGCGCGACGATCCACTGTTGATGGTGGCCAGTGTATTTCCGTCAGGCGAGAGCGCAATGCCAAACGGTTTGGGCGCTGTCACGTTGACCTCGAGCCCAGCGGGCGTCACGAAGCGCCCATTGGGCAACACGGCACCATTCAGTCCATCGACGGTCGCGGAGCGCGCGGTTGGCATATTGCCTGCCGGCGCTTGATACATCTTGGTGTCGCGTTCAGTGCGAATCGCGGATTCAGTGCTCGATGCGGTCACCTCTTCCGTGGGCACTGAGCTGCAACTCAATAGCAGCGTTGGTAAACTGCAAAGTGCGACGACTTGGCTCCATTGTCGGCTCGTTTTCATATGCGGCTCTCCTGTTTCGATAATTTCAGAACACCTCGCCAGCGCCCAACATCCCATCGCGTGTGGCTGGTGGTGTCGCGTAGTGGCGCAAACACATTCGCCTCCTCAAACATCTTGAACGTTCGTGAACCGGACCCTAACAGATCTCGAATGTTTGTGGCGTGGCGCAATGGTAACTTCTGTATGGCGCGCGTTCACGGGGCCTGTCGCGCACTCAAGTTTGAGTGATCATTGGATGTTTCGAGCTCGGCGGGGTGTACATCCTCGGGGTAACGCCAAACAATTTCGTCACTTCACACTTCAATGCGTCAATCTCGTCCCGAACCTTTCACGGAAAAGGTCGCTATGGCATGGTTCTGTCAAACGTGTAACACGGTCAAGTTTCATGGTGCGGGTTGTTTCGCTGCTTCTTGGCTGCAGCTTCCTTGACCAATACGTCGTCGAGCAGTTGAGCGAGCCGCAATCCAGCCAAGGCAATTCGATGCCTTGCCAATGCGAGGGCGGCCCGCTCATAGCTCGCGTCGATCGTGAATGGACCGTCTCCGACGCCGATGGGAGACACGTAGACCGCCGTTTCTGCGGACTCGAGCCCCTCCTTGAGCCAAGCGGCAACGTCGATGTTGGTCGCCAGGGAGTCTTTGACCTTCGGGAGCATTTTCACCGCTGCAGTGACCCTATCCAACCGGTTACCTTCCCCGGTAATGTCATCGAAAAACGCGTGCAGCTCATGGGGAGGGGCCTTGCAGTACTTCGCATCGTCGCAAACCGTTGGCAACGACGCGCCAGTGATGCGAACGCTGTTCCCACCGCGGTCGCCACTCGGAGCCGCCGCGTCGTACCGGGAGACACAATGCAGAGGCTGATGCAGATCTCCGACCAGGTGTAGCAACCATACGAGGTCATAGGACTTTAGCGCGTCTTCGGCCTCTCCGTAGGCAATGGTCGCGCGAAAAGCTTCAATTTGCGTCTGTGCATTCGGCGCTAGCGCTGCCAACATGGGCGTGTGGTCCGGCGAAAAAGGTTGGTCCACAAAATGCCAGTAACGGTGTCGCAGCTTGTCTGCGTATCCGAGATTCTGCGCGGCTGAAGGCAGGCTCTGTTGGTCATTCTTGTCCGTGTATTCGGGATCGGACTTGATGGCGTCCGCCCAGGTAGCCGCGAGAATGAATGCAACGCGATCCCGTTGGCTTGCCGCAACACCCTTGGTCCATTCCGAATACCGGGGATTGAGCCTGACCAGCTCAGCAGCTCGGTGCTTGGAGTCCGGTTTCAGATGCTCGTACGCTTCCGCTGTTACCTGCAAGTGACCAAAGTCGTCCCAACCGAAAGCGGGACGGACAAGCGTAGTCGTTACAGCCGCTGCTACCGACAAGACTGCCCATTTCAGAGTCCTCGGCGCGCGTCGAGTGGATGAATGTCCGCGTTCTGGGTCCATTACGATGCCTACCTTCCAAATACCCGTAGTCTTAGCAAACCACAGCCTGCGCGCATTCAATCAAATCTTCCGAGCTGCCACAGTACAGTAGAGGGAATCGTCCTTCTCGGACTTGTCACTGAATCGTTTCTTGATGGCATATATATCATGGTGTAACGTCGCTTCTAAAGAAGGGGCATTCTGCGGCCACGTTCGTGCAAATTCGTGGACTTAAGAATAGGTAAGAAAACATGGACACCAGAATCGGGCTATTTACCGGGATCTTAGCGGCTACTTGCTTTCAATCGGTTCTCGCGAGCGCACAAGCCGTAGCACCTAGTCCGTCTGAACTGCAGAAAATGAAGGACCTCGTGGCGTCATTAAACGCGGACCAAGGCACAGCTCGAAAGACGCTAAAGCGTCATACTGGGCAGCTCGTTGACTGCACCGACTACGATAAGCAACCGGCGTTTCGAGATCTAAGGAAGAAGGGACAACCGGTTCCGCCGATGGCTACTGTTGACATGTCAATCTTAGCTGACTGGAATTCCGGATTGGACGGTACAGTCAGTCCCGCTACACCGGAGCCTTTGCTTGATCCGACTGACACGTTTCCCGCAGACCTATCGGCAGTGCCCGCAAGTGCAGCGAAGCGATGTGACCCGGGAACTGTGCCCATTTTGCGAACTGACTTGAAGGCTATTACGAAATTTAGGACACTCGATGCCTATTTTGCCTCGCTCAAGTCAGTGGAGCGAAATAGCTCGAACCCCCCGGGTTTTTTTCATGCTGGAGTGGATGACGCAGATACCGTGCGCGCGCTTCAGGCCTACCTAAACTGCCAGAAGCCTCCCAGAATGGGACCGTTGGGCGATCACAGCACATTACAACTCTACATCCAGGACGACCCAGATCCTAAAGCGACCAACTTCCACACCATTGAGATGGGCCTTGATGTGGACCGAGAGCTTTACGGTGATGACTGGGTTCACACGTTAGTCTACGCTAGTACTCATCCTGGGCACAATTATTGTATCTTCTGGAAGTACTGCGAGGGCTCAGAAAATGTAACCTATCACCAGCAGTCCAGTGACTACTTTCCAACAGGGAGTTGGGGGGCCGGCAGCGCAACAGGGTTCGTCAAAATGGGCATTTTGAGCGGCAGTGCCGGGGGGCAAGATGCCTGGGTCTATTGTGTGTTGGATCAGATTATGGGTTGGGTCTACAAATCAGAGACCAACTTCAACGGCAGTGCAACCCTGTCAAAAGTATTCGGTGAGGTCTATTCGACAACGTTGGATACCACTACAACGGCAATGGGCTCTGGGGTTAACCCAAATACTCTGTCAAAAAACTACTGGCCCAACGTTGCTTGGGCCGCCGACCTTCAAGTATTCCGTACTGCGGACAACTACTGGAGCGATTTTGCGATTCAAGACATTGGTACATATAATCCGTGCCGTGTGAACGAGTTCGCTTGCTACGACGTGAAAGCCTACGACACTCCTCATCAAGCTGGGAATTGTCCGTCCGCCAATCGGTTGCAACCTGGTGACGCACCATGGAGTGGCTGGGGCACGTTCATGTTCTTTGGTGGTCAGGGAAACTATAACAGTCCGTCCTGCAACTAGAACACAGCCATGAAAAGCTCGCTAATAGCGCTAGTAGTACTCACATGCAGTTGTTCAATAACTCTTCGGTCAGAACAGGATACGGGTCTAGACGCTGGGGAAAATTCACTAGGAACGTCTGCTGGCTTGTCTGGGTGTCACGGTCGCCCCTACGGGCCTGATGTGCACGCCGTCTGTGTCTATGAGCCCTACGAAATGACCTATGCTCCCGATGGAGGTATCATTGGCCTTACTGGTGCGATACCCTACAATTACGGGGATGGCGATTTTCACGACAAGCAAATCGAGCTCCCTGAGCCATGCAGGAACAACGCCACTTGCGCCTGCCTGCAAGCAAATAGCGTAAGCGTATGCACAATTCCCGGTACCGCCTGTGAGGACCATCCCAACGACCCCTCTTGGCCCATCGTTTGTGGATGCACTGGTCCCTGCTGCATAAAAACACCAGACGGTTACTCGCGTTGGACATGCGCCT
>Ga0265340_10000597_pt1 | contig 20120 bp, 22 predicted proteins | sample 4CB225metaG_FD_202082 | JGI IMG/M metagenome (GOLD analysis project Ga0265340, IMG submission 202082) | Rhizosphere microbial communities from Carex aquatilis grown in University of Washington, Seatle, WA, United States - 4-CB2-25 metaG | ecosystem: Host-associated > Plants > Roots >...
GTCAAGCGGGTGGGTCTGCTCGGCTTCGTCCAACTGCAATGCCCGGGACAGGCACGCGGCCAACTGAAAGCGTTCCGGCGCCGGGATGTGTCCGGCTGCCAGGACGCAAGGCACCCGGCGACCAGAGGACCTCCGCACCGGCACGAGCGGAAGATGTCTCGCCAACACACTGCAAGCACCACCCGGGAATACACTCCCAACGTTCATATCCGCCATGGTTAGAGCTGTTCCTCCGCCGCGTCCTTCAACGAGGTCAAGATGCCGCGGGTATGCGGCGTGTCAGGGAGCACCGCGAGAAGCAGCGGAGCGGTCGAGAAAGCCGACAGATGGTCCATGAGGCGGCGCACCCATTCCATGCCCGCCGCCAACTCGGCGATGGGATCAGTCACGCCGCCGCCGCGTACCCAGTTCCCGAGCGCTGATCGATGGATCGAGTCGATGAGGGCCGCGAGGGCCATCGGCTGGAAAGGCGGGGCGTCGGGTGGGAGGTGATCGCGTAGGAACGCACGGGTCAGCGCCACGTACCGTTCGTGTTCGATGACCTCCCGCTTCCGTAGCTCGGGCACGACGCGCGTCAGCTTGTATCGCCGGAGGACGAGCTCGGGCCGGCTCAGGAACTCGCGCAGTGACTCCTCCGTGGCCGCGATGACGGCGTCTACCGGATCCGTGCCGGGAGTGGACTCTAGGAGACACCGCTCGACCAGTCCGAGGCGTTCGGTGTGGTCCGGGAATACGAGTTCGTCTTTGCTTTCGAAGTGCCGGAAAACGGTGCGGCGGGACACGCTGGATGCCTCCGCGACCGCTTCAACGGTAACGTTTGTGTACCCCTCCTTCAGGAACAAGGCCATGGCCGTTTCCGAGATCCGGTACTTGGTCTCGAGTATTTTCCGCGAAGTCACCTACAGGGGCCCTCTTCTGATGTGGTGGTGCGCGAACTTCAGTTTCCCGCGCATCGTGAGGATTGCCGAAACCGTTTCCCTGCGCCGGGTTTGCGGTGGCTCACCGCCTCGTCCGGCCAATACTGCCCGTACTGCGGCGCGACGACTCACGGCGTAGCTGCCGGGCCAGCCATTGGTGACGAACGGTACCCCAGATTCCACGGCGGAACAGCAGCACCACGACGATGAAGACCGAGCCGGTGACCAGGTCAATGCCGTCGAAACCGGACGAGGTGAGGTAGTCGGAGAGGGTCACGGTCAGGAACGCACCCAGGATTCCTCCCCACAGCGTGCCGATGCCGCCCAGCACCGTCATCAGTACGACTTCGCCCGAGGTGCTCCAGTGCAGCTCGGTCAGCGCGACGAAACCATGGTTGATGGCGAACACACCGCCGGCCAGGCCGGTCAGTCCGGCGGAGAGCACGAAGGCGAGGAGCTTGTACTTTTCGGCTTCGTAGCCGAGCGCCCTGGCCCGCTGGGTGTTGTCGCGGATCGACACCAGGACTCGTCCGAACGGCGAATGCACGATCCGCCACGCCGTCCACATGCCGAGCAGCAGGATCGGCAGCGCCGAATAGTAGAAGTAGAACGAATCGGTCTCCACCAGTTCGATGCCGAAGAAGTTCCGGGGCACGCCTTGCAGCCCGTTTTCGCCGCCGGTCAGGCCGCTCCACTGGTAGCCGATGAAGTAGACCATCTGCGCGAAGGCGAGGGTCACCATCGCGAAGTAGATCCCGGACCGGCGTACTGACAGATACCCGATGGGAAGGGCGAGGACCATGGCGAACACTGCGCCGCCGACGACGGCCACCGGAAACGGCACACCCGAGTGTGTGGCGATCAGGCCGGTCACGTACGCCGAGCTGCCCCAGAACGCCGCGTGTCCGAAGGAGAGCAGGCCCGTGTAGCCGAGCAGGATGTCCAAGGCGACCGCGAACAGCGCCAGCGCTGCGATGTCCGTCGCCACCGGCGGATATACGAACCACGGCAGAGCCAGCGCGGCCACGAGACCGGCGGCCAGCAAGGCCCACCGCTGCCGCGGGTTGCTGCTCGCGACGGGGGCGTCCGCCCCGGTGACCGGGGACTCGGCAATCACGGACTCGGTCATGCCGTTGTCTCCTTTAATCCGAACAATCCGGCGGGTCGGACCAGGATGATCAGCGCCATCATCACGAAGATGACGATCTGCGAGAACGTCGGGGCATACGCCTGCCCGAACGCCTCCACCAGGCCCACCATGAAGCCCGCGACAACCGCGCCGACGATCGAACCGAGCCCTCCGATGACCACGACGGCGAACAGAATGATCGCGAAGTTGTCGCCCATGTCGGCCGTGATCGCCCGAAACGGTGCGGCGAGCACGCCGGCCAGACCAGCGAGCGCGACGCCGAAGCCGAAGACCGGAGTCACCCAGCGGCCCACGTTGATACCTAGGGCACGCGCGAGATCGGGCTTCTCGGTTGCCGCCCGGACGATCATGCCGACCCTGGACCGCGTCATCACCAGCCAGACGAGCACACAGATCCCCCCCGAGAACACCAAGACGAAGAGCTGATAGCGCGGCAGCACGATGCCGACCAGGTCGACACGTCCGCTGAGTACGCCCGGAAGCCTGTACGGCAGCCCGGAGACGCCGTACCGCTGCTTGACCAACTCGACGAGGACCAGTGTGAGGCCGAAGGTGAGCAGGAAGTTGTAGAGCGGGTCGAGTTGGAGCAGCCACTGCACGAGCAACCGCTCCACCACGACTCCGAAAAGGAACATCAGTACCGGCACCACCAGCAGCGACCCCCAGAATGACAGATTGAAGGAGTCGAGCAGGACGGCTGCGGTGACCGCGCCAAGCATGTAGAACGCGCCGTGGGCGAAGTTCACCACGCCTAGAACACCGAAGATGATCGCCAGTCCCAGGGCGGCCAGCGCGTAGAAGCTGCCGGCCGCCAGTCCCTGTACCGCGTACTGCAGCACTGCGTTCATGGTTTCCTTTCCCAATGCTGCCCCGGACTCCCACGCCGCGCCCGGGCCAACGAAGCCGGAGCGCCGCTCACATCGAGCAGCCGGATGCCTCGGCTGGCTGGAACGCCTCCGTTGCGGGAATCGTTTTCACGATGTCCTCGTAGTCCCAGGCCTCTTTCACCTCCGCCGGCTTCTTGACCTTGGCCAGGTACACGTCATGGATGACGGAGTGGTCCTTGGCCCGGACTTCGCCGTTACGCAGGAACATGTCATTGATCTTCAGGCCCTCGAGCTTGCCGGCGACCGCGTCGGCGTCGTCGGTGCCGGCCGCCTGGACCGCCTCGAGGTAGTTGAGGGCCGCGGAATAGTTGCCGGCATGTTCGAAGCTCGGGCGGGTCCCGGTCGCAGCGAGGAACCGATCCGCCCACGCGCGGGACTTGGCGTCCATGTTCCAGTACCAGGGATCGGTGAACGTCGTGCCGGCGAACTGGTCGACGCCCACGGAGTGGATGTCGTCGAGGGTCATCAGCCCGACGGCCAGTTTGACACCCTTCTCCTTCAAACCCGTCTGGTTGAACTGCTTGACCACATTGATCAGGTCGCCGCCCGCCTGCATCGTGCCGATGACGTCGGGATTGGTGCTGCCGGCCTTCGTGAGGTAGGTCGCGAAGTTGTCATTCGGGAACGGTGTCGCGGTGGTGCCCAGTACCTTCCCGCCGGCCTTGGAGATCGCGTCGCTGAAGGACTTGGTCATGTCCTGGCCGAACTGGTAGTCGGGGTAGATGATGTACCAGTTCTTGCCACCGCTCTCGGTGACGGTCGGGCCGGTGCCGTTGGCCAGCATGTAGGTGTTGTAGGCCCACTGGAAGGTGTACTTGTTGCACTGGGCGCCGGTCAGTGCCATGGTCGCCGCGCTCACATCGATGAACAGCTTTCGGTGGTTCTTCGCCTGGGTGGCGACGGCCAGTGCGGCGGACGAGGTCGGCACGTCGAGGATGACGTCCGCACCGTCGCGTTCATACAGCTCCTGAGCCTTGGTGTTGGCGATGTCCGGCTTGTTCTGGTGGTCGGCCGAGATCACCTCGATCTTGTGGACGACCGCCTTGTCGCCGTACTTCTTCTGGTAGTCGGCAACGGCCATCTTCACCGCTTTGACGGAGTTGGGTCCGGAAGCGTCCTTGTAGACACCGGACTGGTCGTTGAGCACCGCAAGCACCAGCTTGCCCCCGGAGAAATCACCACCCGACTTCCCCGGGCCGCCGCCACCGCAGGCTACGAGTAGTAGTGCAGCAGTCATGGCCGAGGCACCGGCCGCGATTCGCTTGCTCTTCATGGTGGTTCTCCTCAGTCGTGTCGGTGGGTCACGTGCCCGATCGAGCGGTCAGATGCCGAGGTACTTGAGGAGTTCGCCCTCACGTTGCTGGAATTCGGCGTTTTCGAGAGTCTCGACGATGCGGCCCTGGCTGAGCAGGTAGTGCCGGTCAGCCACGGTGGCCGCGAACTTGACGTTCTGCTCGATGAGCAGCACGCCGACGCCGTCGGCCTTGATCTCGCGGATGATCGCCCCGATCCGGGCCACGATCACCGGGGCCAGGCCCTCGGAGGGCTCGTCCATCAGCAGCAGACGGGCACCGGTCCGCAGCACCCTGGCGATGGCCAGCATCTGCTGCTCCCCACCCGACAGCGTGGTGCCCGGCGCCTTGCGGCGCTCGGCGAGCATGGGGAACTCCTCGTAGACCCGCTCCAGCGTCCAGGCCCGGTCGGAGACTTTCGGCGGAAGGAGCAGGTTCTCCTCCACTGTGAGGCTGGCGTAGACGCCGCGGTCGTCCTGAACCCAGCCCATTCCGGCGCGGGCCCTCTGGTGCGCCGGTATCCGGGTGACGTCGCGGCCGAGGAAGGACACGGTGCCGCTGAGCTGCCGGTGCAGGCCGATCAGGCACCGCAACAGGGTGGTCTTGCCGGCTCCGTTGCGTCCGGCCAGCGAGACGACCTCGCCCTCGCCCACGCGTACGCCCACCCCGTGCAGCGCCTGTGCCTGGCCGTACCACGCCTCCAGGCCGGTGACCTCAAGCATGGTCGGCCTCACCCAGGTAGGCGGTGATCACCCGTTCGTCGTTGCGGACCTCGTCGTAGTCCCCCTCCGCCAGCACCTTGCCCTGCTGTAGCACCGTCACCCGGTCGGCCAGGCTGCCGACGACGCGCATGTTGTGGTCGACGAACACCACCGTGCGGCCGGCCGCGATACGACGAACCAACTCGATGGTGCGGTCGATGTCCTCGATCCCCATCCCGGCCGTCGGCTCGTCCAGTAGCATCACCCGCGGGTCCTGCGCCAGCACCAGTGACAGTTCCAGCGCGCGCTTCTGCCCGTAGGCGAGCAATCCGACCGGCTTGTCCGCCAGCGGCATCAGCCCCACCTGTTCGAGCAGTGCCTCCACGCGGGCTCGATTCCTCCCCAGCAGCTTCTCCGACCGCCAGAACCGGAACCCCTGACGGGTGAGTCCCTGAAGAGCTAGTTCCACATGCTCGCGGCTCGTCAGAGTCTCGAAGAGGCTGGTGATCTGGAACGACCTGGCCACGCCCCGGCGTGCCACCTGCTCGGGCGGTTGGCCGGTGATCTCCTCGTCGAACACCGTGATCACCCCCGACGTCGGGGCCACGAAGCCGGTCAAGAGGTTGAACAAGGTGGTCTTCCCCGCACCGTTGGGACCCACCAGCGCGTGCACGCTGCCTTCCTGAACGTTCAGGTCCACCGAGTCGACCGCGCGGAATCCCCGGAACACCTTGGTCAGGGCCCGCGTGCGCACCGCCACCCGACCGCCCGCCGTCACCGGGCCTCCTTCCCGTGAGTTGTCAGCTCAGCTGCATTCTCATGGGCGAGGAGCAACGCCAGCGGTCGAGGCATGTCTCTCCTTCTCAGTCGCACACGGTTCGCGCGGCGGTTGTGCCGCGGCCGGTCATGGGCGATCGCGGCGACGGCGCGCTTGGGTGAGGTCAAAGCGAACACCCGAAGCTCTGAGCGCTCTCGGGATCACCCGAGCGGTACTTCGGCCAGCGCGGATACTCGCAGAGCGGGCGCGTTCTGCCGCTCCGGCTGTCCACGGCGACCGGCTTGACCGGCGGACGTCCGTCCTCGACCCAGCGTTCCAGGGCGGAAAGCGAGTCCCAGCCGGCGGCGAATGCGGGCGCACCGAAGTTGGCGTGATTTGCACCCGGCACCACGTAATACCGCATGAATTCATTTGTCTGCCGGTAACCAACCGTGTCGAGAACACGTCGGTAATAGTCGTTCGTCGAGCGGTGGGAGACCAGCTCGTCTGCGGAGCCGTGCAGAAGAATCAGTCGTCCGCCGGCCCGCGCGAAAGGACGAAGGTCGACGTCATTGCGATCCTGGATGGTCGAGAGGTAACTGATTCTCTGAAGCCATTTGCCTGGTCGCCGAGGGTCGATATCGAGAGAGTTGTAGCTGGGGTTCCTGGTCAGGAAGTATTTCACCCACTGATCCCAGTACTGAAACCCGTACCCGCTGGTCACCGGCATGGGGTTGGCCGGCGCGGAGGTGCCAAATCCTAGATATGGCGTCCTCATGTCAGCACCCGACAGGAAGGGAAAGCCAGGGTAGTACCGTTCACCACTGGCGATCCGGTACGGCCAACTGAACGGTGTGGACGCGGCGATCACCGATTCGATCTGCGGGTCGGAGAGACAGGTCGGCCCGGTATCGGCACCCTTGGGACAGCGGAGCACCCGAGGGTCGAAGTGGCAGCCATCGACATTCGAAATGATCTTGTCTTCGATGCCGTCCCGACCGTCGCAGGCCGCCACAACGCTGTTGTAGAGCAGGGTCTGCTTGTCCGGCCCGGGGAACGCGCCAGGACGGGACATCACCTGCGCGAGGTATCCGATATACAGGACCTCCGCCGTGTTGTTCCAGGCCGGGAAGGCAGAGATGACGCCGTCGAAGGCCTCCGGCCACCGTTGCGCGACGACAAGAGCCTCGCGACCGCCCGTCGAGCCGCCCGCGAAGTACGTCCGTTCCGGCCCGGCACCATAGCCACGACGGACGAGGTACATGGCGGCATCGTGGGTCTTCTTGAGCGCATCGCCGGCGGCAAAATTCCGAAGCGCCTCGTCGTTCAGGCCGAAGGATCCGTCCAGGGATCCGGCCGGACCTGCCTGATGACCGGAGTCACTTCCGTACGTCACATATCCACGGGCCAGGGGCGTGGGCTGATCGGGACGGCCGAACGGCACGTTCTGGGTGATGTCGGGAATCGTTCCGTTGTATCCACCGCCGCCGAACATCATCGACTTGCGATTCCAGCCGACAGGCATACCAATTTGCAGCTCGATGTTCGGAGCGGACGGATCGATCGGAAAGAGCGCCGCCCGGACGCTGCAGTACTCGATGGTCCTGCCACTCACGACCTGGGTCACTGAGGATGCCGACTCGACGCGGCCGCCGCTGGTCGGCAAGCTGATCGCCGACGCCGGAATCTCTGTCGCCGCCAACTCCGCGCATCTCGGGGCCGGGCTCCGGGCGGTGGCCGGCGCAGGCCCGAGGACCACCGTTGCACTCACCAATGCGGTGGCGAGCGCCAGCCCGATAGGGATTCGTTTCACTCTTCCAGGAACTTGCAGCACAAGACCCATGACGCGACTCCCAAATAAGCACGCTGTGCCGCCATGCGTCTCAAAGACGGCACCGAGTGCCAAACACTGTGCCATGCGTCACACTCGCCCCGCAAGGGCACCCGTCGAATGAAACGGCGCCGGACAACCATCGCGACAGCCCGGCCCCAACGGCCATTCGCGGATGCGCCCGCCGCCCGGCAGTTGGCGAGCCGTTGTCCACCACCGCCGACGGACTCACTGCGGCAGCGATGGCTACCCGCAACCCATGAACCAGTCCGAGAACAGTTCAGGACCGCGAAACCCAGCACACTCGCACCGTCAGTTACACGATCACGATCGGCAGAGCGATCCACCCACAGCGACCTAATCGACCTTCTCTTTATGGCAGCGCCCGGGAACATGACCATGAGTTCCACCCGGAACTCACCGGCACATTCCAGATGGCGGCTGGAGTGGAGTCGAACGGCGCCCGCCCGGCCGTCGGCTGGTAACCAAAGCCCTGCAGATGGCCCACATGGAGCTGCACGGCCCGAGGGGTGCGGTGGGCGGCGAACGGCATCGTGTGCAAGCACCTGAGCGTCGCCTGGGTCGCCGAAGGACTCGGGGCGTCGTGGAGCGCCGTCACCGACGCGGTAGCCAGACAGAAATTACATCCTCGCCGCCTAATCGTGTTCAGATGGCAAGGGTCCGGGGTGAACTGGTGCTCTGCCGCACGATGAGCTGGGTGCTCAGTTCGACGCGCTGCTGGTCCAGAGACTCACCGGCGGCCAGCGTGACGATCATCCGGGCCGCGGTGGCGCCCATCTGGTTCAGGGGCTGGCGGACGGTGGTCATCGGAGGCCCGGCCCACTGGGTGAACGGCAGGTCGTCGAAGCCGACCACGCTCAGGTCGGCGGGGATCTGCCGGCCGGCCTGGCGGGCCGCTTCGTAGACCCCGTACGCCTGAAGGTCGTTCGCGGTCAGGATCGCGGTCGGCGGGTCCGGCAGCGCCAGCAGGGCCGCACCCTCATCCAGGCCGCCGGGTACGTACAGCGGCGCGATCCGTATCAGGTCCTCGTCGACGGGGACGCCGGCGGCGTCCATGGAGGCCCGGAACCCGTCCAGGCGGGCCCGGCAGAACGGCCAACTCAGGTTGCCGTCGATCAGCGCTATCCGGCGATGGCCCAGGTGCAGCAGATGCTGGGTGGCCAGCATCGCACCGCTGTAGTTGGTGGAACCGATCGAGGGCGTCTCGTGAGCCGGCTGGCCGGTGGGATCGAGCACGACCAAGGGGATTCCACGAGTGGCGAACTGGTGCTGTTGCGCGAGGGTGAGATCGGACAGCACCGCGATGACTCCCTTCGGGCGGCGGGAGACCACCTGCTCCACCCAGCCCTTACCCGGGGTGAGCCGGCCTTGCATCTCGGTGAGAACCACGGCCAGCGCGTGCTCCTGGGCGACCTGCTCGACACCCTGGATGACCTCCAGCGCCCACAGACTGTCCAGGGCATGAAAAACCAGCTCCAGAAAGGGAACTGGACCGATCCGTTCCGGGCGGCGGTAGCCGTGCTCGCGGAGGACGGCCTCGACCCGGAGCCGGGTGTCCAGGGCCACGCCGGAGTGCCCGTTGATCACTCGGGAGGCGGTCGGGGACGACACCCCGGCCAGGCGGGCGATGGCGGCGAGGGTCAGCCGCCCGTCTTCACCGCCCCCGGCGTGGACTTGTGGGTCCGTCGCTGTCACCACCACATGTTAAGCGGACGGTAGGCAACGCCGCAGCCTTCTGACCACCCGCAGAGCCGGAAGAGCAAGCCTCTGGCCTGCATGAATTTCACATTTCGGGACTAATGCCCGGAAGGCCTTGTCTGCTGGCAACCTCCGTGAAACAATCCGGTCATCGCTTCGGAACGTTTCAGAGCGTCACCCGCGCGGTGGCGCCCAGCCCACCTCGGCTGTGGCGGTCTGCCAGATCGTGTTGCGTTGCGCCTGGCCTTCCGCCAGCCCTCAGAACAGGAGGAAGGAACGAAATGAACCACATGGCCACCATCCCCCCCAAGAGCCGCAGACGCTCCCGCGCCAGGCTCATGTTTGCCGGCATCGTCACGGCCATCGCGAGTCTGATCGCAGCCACCGTCACGCTGACCACCCCCGCGAACGCCGCATCGGCGATCTGCTCGAACCAGACCGGCGGCAGCCAGGGCGGCTACTACCAGATGTGGACCGCCGGCACCGGCACGGCCTGCATGGACCTGGCCAGCTCGGGCATGAGCTACTCCACTTCGTGGAGCAACATCGGCGACTTCGTGGCCGGCGCGGGCTGGAAACCCGGTAGCACCAGCCGCACGATCAACTACAGCGGCAGCCTCAACGCGTCCGGCGGCACTGCGCTGCTGTCGCTGTACGGCTGGACGACCAACCCGCTGGTCGAGTTCTACGTGATCGAGAACTACGTCGGCTCGGCGCCTACCGCTGGCACCAACATGGGCACGGTCACGAGCGACGGCGGGACCTACACCATCTACAAGCACCAGCAGGTCAACCAACCCTGCATCACCGGTAACTCGTGCACCTTCTGGCAGTACATCGCGATCCGGCAGTCGAAGCGCAGCAGCGGCACCATCACCTTCTCGAACTTCGTCAACGCCTGGGCCAGCAAGGGCATGAATCTGGGTAGCATGTACTACCAGATCATGGCCACCGAGGCCTGGGGCGGCGGCAGCGGCAGCTCCAGCGTTTCGTACAGCTGAACATATGGTGGTGCCCTCGACGGTGTCCAACACCTGGAATGTCAACGCCAGTTGGCCAAGCCAGTTAACATGGTCGCCAAACCGAACGGCACCAACAACTGGGGCTTCAGTATCGACCAACGGCACATGGACGTAGCCATCGATCTCCTGTAGCGCCAGCTAGCACCGAAGATCCGACACACCGCACCGAGGCGCGGCGGCCGATGGTCGCCGCGCTTCGCCGTGTACGCCACCAGATTCCGCCCCCGCCGATAGCGTCCGGGAAGGTTGTTCCTGCCGACAAGTACTCTGGTCAGAGGGCGTTTCGACCTTCGATGCGAATCTTGCGTCTCTCGGCCGGGTGGTCCCTCCCCGATCGCCGTTGTTGCTGGTGCGGATCCGGGCGACGCTGCTGTCGGGGTTGAGAGCGGCGATGCGTCGAGGGTCGATTGCCGTGAATCCGGCGGTTTTGGTGGAGCTTCCGGCGCATCCTCGGTGTTTCCCGGTGGTGTGGACGGCGGGCGCTGGCCGATATTGCCGGGCGATACGCACCGCCGCAGGCTAACGGAGCCGGAGCACCGGCGGACGTCAATGCCGTTTCAGCGCTGCATCAGGCCTCGAAGCGATACTCATGGCGACCGTTTCTAGCGAGAAATACGGAGAAGACCACATGTCCACACGACGTAGTTTGGCCGCAGTCTTTACCCGGGACGGCACACCTGCCCCAAGATGGCGGTCGGCAAACAGGATCGGGATCTTCGCGGGAGCGTTTTCCCTGGCGATCAGCGTGATGTTCGCCTCCGGGTCCGCCGTCGCCGCGCCGTCATTGGCGTTCACGAACGCCAACAACTCGGCCTCGGTCCTGGCCAACCAGGCTCCCATCGCCGCCTTCTCGGCCCGCCGTGTTGAAGGCCCAGAGATACTCTTCACCGCGCGGGCCTCGGCCGACCCGGACGGAAGCATCGTCCGCTACGACTGGGACTTCGGCGACGGCACCACCAAGACCTCCGGCGTCGGCGCCCGATTCACCCACGTCTTCCCGCGGTCCGGGACGTTCCCAGTGACCCTCACCGTCACCGACAACGAAGGCGCAACCGGCACCACAACACAGGACATCGTCGTGACCAACCACTAATTCCGACTCCTGCGGCGGCGAGCAACTCGATGAGCTCGCCCCCGCAGCTCTACTCGTCGAACGAGTGCTCCGAGGCCGCGAAAGGTGCCGCCGCGGACGTCGTCGGCAAGACCCTCCCGGCACGGATCCTCACGGCCCTGGACGAGCAGAGCGTCCTCATTCCCAGCACCGCCGCTCCTCACCATCGTCGGCGACGGCACCGCCTTCCCCACCCCCGGACACCTGGCCGCCTACGCCGGCCCGTCCCCCATTCGCGGATTGGCGGGGTGAGCCGGTCAAGCCCAGTTACGTCAGTCACCACCATCCCTCCTGAAACGGGAGGCACTCTGAACCCTCTCGCGCATGCGCCAGGTGCGCGGACCACCCGGTCCGCTCAGCGCCGAGCGCGGGCCGCGTTGAAATGTCCGAAATTGCCGATGAGCGGACGTTTGTTGGATCCGGGGCTGGTGGCCGTAACCTTCAGGCCGGTTCGATGCGGATCAGGAAAAGTGGGCTCTTGCCGTTGATCCATTCCTCGACTGTCGTACGCCGTCCTATGCACGCCGGATCGTGGGATTGGTTCATGTCGGCCACGAAGTCCGAGAAGACGCGTCGGCGCTCGGACTCGTCGGTTATTTCGGTGGCAACGGCTGGGAGGTCCACCTGTACGCCATGCTTGAGATGCAAGGTGAAGCGGGGATGGGATCGCAGGTTCACGGGCCAGCTCAGAGTTGCTGGGAAAGCCTCGCTGTGCGCTGCGGCCGTCCGGATCTGCCGCAGAACGAGTGCCGCGAATTACCGATGGCTTTTGCGCGAGATGCAGCCTGAGTGTGGATCCTCGGGGTGCATCGTCGGGGACCAAGGCGTGCCGGTCGCCGGTCAGGGTGAAGAGCAGCAGGTCACCAGCGGGGTTGCAGTCTTTGCCTTCGATGCGCCGCAGTCGGAGCGCGAACGCCTCGCGGTCGGCGACTGGGGGCCATTCGATTGCTGCGCTGCAGGGCAGGAGTCCAAGGGGGAACGTCCTGCCGTTTCACCCAGGAGCGTGCCTCTCGGGCGGTGAGTCGGCGCGGCGGAGGTAGGGAAAAGCCATCGGGATCGAGCAGGACCATGTCTTCGCTGACGGAGCCGTCCGGAGGGCGAAGATCGGGTAGCAGCGCCGCGAAGGTTTCTCGCCCGCGGCGGCTCCCCATGGAGCAAGAATAGGCGCGGGCGGATGGATCATCATAGACCGGTAGAAATGCCATCAACGATCTGCCAGCTATCGACAGCGTCGGGAAGTGCCGCCGACAGGCTGGCCGAGTGTCCAGGAGCGATGCCGTTGGCGAAGGAGGGCAGGTGTGGGAACGGTTTTCAGTCTATGGTGGGCCGGTGCCTGCGTCGGAACCCCTGGCTGCGGCGGTTGATCGGCTTTACGTCGCCTTCTCGGCTGCCCGGCTGCCTTGGGCCGAGGCGCGTCGACAGTTCAACAAAATATGTTGGTGATAAGTAGATTTCGCTGATGGCTCGTGGGCCTGTGCGGCGAGGTATTCCCGGGCCGGCCGAGGTGGATGCCGAGGGGCGGGGCCGGGTCGGCCGGTGCGACGATCAAGAAGGCGAAGGCTGAGAACCGGGAGCCGTTCATGCTGATGAAATCCTGAGATGGCAACGGTTTCCTCGATCGGGGATGCTCGACGGTGAAACACTTTGCGGCATAGACGTTCATGACCAGGCCCCTTCTCGGGGGGCATCCTTGCGAGCCCGGTCGGGAACCCGGCTCGCGGGACGGTCGACAAGGTGTTGATTCCGGTCAGTTCCCGGCCGGCGACCTTCAGCCAGGGAAACCCTTCGGCCCGGGATTTCAGCATTCCCCACCACCGGCGTCGAAACCGGCAGGCCGCCTGATGGATCCGGGCCACGTGCAGCCCGTCGGCCTCGTTCAGGGATCGCCGGAGGGTCGGGTTCGAGGGGACCGGGCCGAGCAGCTTTCCCAGGTGCCCCAGTGCTTGGAAATCCCCGATCGCCTGACCGCCGGCCAACTGGACCAGGCCCAGGTCGGCGGACTCCAGCCGGGGGCCTACGCCGTCGTTGAACGTATCGCCGAAGCCGCAGACGCGGCGTTCCTGGTGTTGCGCCCGCTTGCCGACACCGGCGTGCCCACCCATCTGCCGGGCCGGCACGTCTTGATGCCGGTCGACCTACCCAGTTGACCCAACCCTCGTGGTCATGCACAAGTGGACCGTCCACATGTGCATGACCATGTGGAATTTCGACTGACCAGTGGACCGTGGACGCCTGGTCCTCGTGGGTCTGCTCGGGGAGGGGAGGTGTGGCCGACGCGGGCTAGCCACCACATCCGCTCGCCGACCAGGCCCATCAGGGCGGGCACCAGGGTCATCCGACCAAGAAGGCCTCCACCAGGATGCCGGAGGCCAGCCCGAACCCGATCGACTTGATGATCGGCTGGGCCGCCAGGGCGAAGCTGCCGAAGACGATGAGCATGATCAGGGCCGCCGCCGTCACCGGATCAGGGCCGCCGTCACCGCCCGGGCGCTGTGCAGGCCGTCGTGCTGGCCTACGGGTCCGGCCGGGTCACCCCGGAGCAGTGAGCATTTACTGTCATGTCGCCGGGCCGCGGTGCCGGACCAGCGGGGTTGGTCCCAGCAACTGGGTGACCATGACGGCGGCCGAAGATGGTCTCGGATGGCTTCAGTCCGGTCATGGTGATGCTGGCTTGCCAGAGTTCTGTGGCGTTGTCGCGATTGTGAGAGAGGGGCGAGGAGTCGGCTTCCTCTCCTCGATCGAAGTATTTGCCGGTCGTGGTGGCGAACTGGGGGTCGGCGATGAGAGTGGCGAGGGCGGCGCCTGACTCGCTCGATGTGCTCTGCTTGCCGATGATGGCACCCATGACGGAGCCGATGACCCGAACTGCGCCGCGCATCAGGATGTTTCCGGTGGGCTTGGAGAAGCCGGTGTCCTGCATGGCGCCGGGGTTGAAGGCGTTCACGGTGATGTGCCGGTCTGTCTGCTCGGAGATCAGCCGGCTCATTTCGTAGGTGCAGTAGAGGTTGCACAGTTTCGAGGTGCAGTACTGCCGCATCCCGGGACCACGGTTGGCGATCTCCGCGGCGTTGTCATAGGTCACCTTGGGAAAGAAGGCCGGCGGGTTGTGCAGGTCGCTGGTGACGAACACGATCCGTCCGTCGTCGCCCATCAGGTTGAGCAGGAGATTGGTGAGCAGGAAGTGGCCCAGGTGGTTGACGCCGAAGATCGTTTCGAAGCCGTCGATCGTGCGGGGAGCCCCCGGTACTGCGGCCGCGCTGATACCGGCGTTGGCGATCACGGCGTAGAGCGGGGGAAGACCGGCGTTCGCGAACCTGTCGGAGAAGGTGCGCACTGATCCCAGCGAGGCCAGGTCCAGTTCCATCGTCGTGATGTTCGGGTTGCGGGTCTCTGACCGAAGGGCCGCGGCGGCCGCCTCACCCCGGGACCGGCTCCGGCACGCCAGGACCACGTGGCAGCCAGGGTTGTGCTGGGCGAGGTCTCTCGCGCACTCGTACCCCAGGCCGGCGTTGCCGCCGGTGATAATGATCGTCTTGTCGCTCATGTCGGTCATCCGATCGGCTTGCCGTACTCTGGGTTGAAACGGATTGCATTCCGTTTCGTATCGATCGTAAAGGGAGTGCATTCCGTTTGTCCAGCGACCAGGTCTCGGACCGACCCGAACGGGCTGATCGTCGCCGTAATCGCGAGGTGATCGTGGCTGCGGCGAGAGAGGCGTTCGCCCGCGCCGATGCGGCGGGAGAGTCCGTGTCGATGAACGAGATCGCCCGTGTGGCGCGGGTGGGGGCCGCGACCCTCTACCGGCATTTCCCGTCCCGGGACGAACTGGCGGAGGCCGTCTACCAGAGCAAGCTCGATGAGGTCACGGCCCGAGTGCGGGACCGCACCCAGGATCACGAGGCTCTGTCGTCGCTACGGATCTGGGTGTCGGAATTCGCCGAGTTCATGCTCGCCACCCGGGGCATGATGGACACGCTCCGCGCGGCCTGGCACACCCCGATCCCGCACGCTTCGGCTGCCGGGGCAAGGATCGCCGACATTGTGGCGGCGTTTCTCAGCGCCGGAGCGACGGACGGAAGCATCCGCGAGGATGTCGACGGGGGAGATGTGACCGTCGCGATTCTCGCCCTGCTCAGTACGGCACCCCCGGACGATCCCGGAGCGCAAGCGGTCCGGATCCTGGAGCTGTTCCTGGACGGCCTTGCCCCCGGCATCGGGCGGCCCACTGGCAGCGACGCCACCGATGCGGACTCGCGTGCCCTCTGACCGCCCCCGCCCCTGCACGCTTCGAGCACTGAAGGCCTTGCGGGTCAGACATCCTCTTCGCCAAGGCTGTTCGTCCAACCCTTCAAACTCGCGACCCTAGGGTGCGTTGCTGAATACTCCGGCGAGGAAAAGCCGGATGGCCTGATCGAGGAGGTCGTCGCCTCTTTCTCTAGGGATTCGGTCGGTGCTGACGAAGGAGGAAATGCCCTGGATTGTCGCTGTCAACACGAGCGTCAGCTCTTCGACAGAACTGTCTTCTCTGAGGTTTGGAGTGAGCGCAGCGCGGACGAGTGCGCTCGTCACGGTGAATAGTCGTTGCGCCGCCTCATGGACTTTTCCGGCTGCATCGTCGGCCTTGGCCGTGACCATGAGGCTCAGCAGGGCCGGGTTATCGGTTGCGAAATCGAGGTAGGCGCGCCCTGCGGCGTTCAAGGCTGCGGTGGCTCCGTAGCGGTCCGTCGAGACACTGGCGGTGGAGGCCGTGCCACTCGCGGTGCCCATGGCGTCGGCGAGGCGGTCGAAGCCCCGTTCCGCTAGAGCTCCTAGCAGCGCGCTGCGGTCGATGAAGTGGCTCCGAGGTGCGCCATGGCTGACACCCGAGTCGCGCGCGAGCTCTCGCAGCGAGAGTTGCTCGACACCGCGGTCGCGAAGCGTGGCCTCGGCCCGGTCAAGCAACTCGGCTCGCAGATTGCCGTGATGAGGGGAAGGCATGCCTCAATCCTAACCCCGAGGTAGACATTGACTAGTTCCTAGACAGTGTCTAGCGTAGGGGGATGGACGATACTTCTTCTTCCTCTTCGAATACTGCTCTTTGGCTGCCCAAGCGCGGTCGTCGCTTCGAAGTGGGGCCTGCCCCGTATACGAGGCCAGGGCCGAACGACGTTGTGGTGCGGGCTCGCGCTGTCGGGCTGAACCTCGTGGACGGCATCCCCGGGCTCGGGTACCGACTGATCCTTCCGTGGCTGACGTTCCCGACCGTGGTCGGGGGCGACGTCGCCGGAGAAATCGTAGAAGTTGGATCTGGGGTCGACCGCTTCAAGGTCGGGGACCGGGTATTGGGTCATGCGCTCGGTATGGAGCGGTCGCAGAACCGCGCCGCCGAAGGCGCGTTCCAGCACTATGTCGTCTTGATGTCACACATGGTCTCGCCCATCCCCGACACGATGCCGTACGAGCAGGCGGCAGTTCTGCCGTTGCAGTTGTCGACCGCGGCCACAGGGCTGTTCCAGCAGGATGGCCTCCACCTGGCCCTCCCGGTTCTTGGTGCGGCAGATCGCGGAGAGACGGTTCTGGTCTGGGGCGGGTCCACGGGAGTTGGCAGCAACGCGATCCAGCTCGCGCGGAACGCAGGCTACCGGGTCGTTGCAACATCTTCTCCCCGCAACTTCGACTATCTACGCTCCCTCGGAGCTGCCGAAACCGTGGGCAGGAATAGCCCGACCGCGGTCGACGACCTCGTGACGGCCATCGGTGGAAGCCTCCTCGCCGGGTCGATCGCCATCGGCAACGGATCGCTCCCGAAGGTCATGCGCGTCGCCGCACGCACGCCGGGTACGAGACTCGTTTCCTCCGCCGCCCCCGCAATCCTCACCCGCCTGCTCGCTCTTCGGGCACCCCGCGGCGTCCACGTCAGCGGCATCTGGGGCGGCGCTCTCAAAGACAGCGAGGTCGGCCCAGCGATCTACACCGACTTCCTCCCCGCCGCCCTCGCCGCCGGCACCTTTAAGTCTGCGCCTGAGGCAGAGGTCGTCGGCCACGGTCTCGAGGCCATCCCCGCCGGACTGAAACGGCTCGGTGGCGGCGTCTCCGCCAAGAAGCTCGTCGTCACGCTCTGAACCCAGATCTCCCGGCGCCGCGGGCGTTGGTTCCGTTCGGATAACGGCTGCATCGCCGAGAAGTCGTCGCGCGCGAACACCCTGGTTGTCGATCTGAGTGACTCCCCCGGCCGGGCTCGCGCCCGGATCGTGGGGAAGGTGACCGGCTGGTCCGACACCAGGAGCGGAACCATGACGGCATTCACCCCAGGCGAGATCCGGACCTGGGTCAGCTTCTCCTGGCGACGTCACACGGGCTGAGTTTCGGGGACTGGCCTCACGATGAACACACCGTGGCCTCACCGAACCACCCGCCCGAATCCCACGGAGGTGTTTCCGCAGCTCAGGATGGTGGGCCCCCGGGGGGATCGAACCCCGAACCCGCGGAATCAAGATCGACATCGCTGGATGATTGCCGTTGGCTGCGGATGTGTTGCGGTACTCGGGGATTGGGGTGATCAGACCTCGCGATACTCGCCGATGAATGTGGTCGTATCGCATCGTTTCTCGTGCGTAAACCGTGCAATCGATCTTCGGATGGGACTTGCGCCGGTGCCTCGCTCACGGCGTCGTCACCCCTGGTGCTACGCCGCGCTACACTCGTCTTATGGACTCGATCAGCCAACGCGAGATGCGTAACAACTCCGGCGAAGTGCTGCGCCGGGTAGCCCAGGGCGAATCCGTAGTGGTGACGAACAACGGCGTGCCCGCAGCGGTCCTGGTACCAGCGGGCTCGGACGTCCGCAGCCGCCTGACCGCCTCGGGTCGCCTCAGGGCCGGTACCGGTCTCGACCTCAGTTTCCTACCACCACCGATGTCCAGCCAGGTGTCAACGGAGCAACTGCTGGGGGAGGACCGCGGCCAATGACTTATGTGGACACCTCAGGGCTGGTAAAGCTTCTGATCGCTGAAGCCGAGACGCAGTCCCTGGGCGAGTACCTCTCCAATGTCAAAGACCGTATGACTTCAAGCGAGCTGAGCATCGCGGAGGTGACCAGGACCGTGGGTCGTGTAGGCGGCGATGCTGCGGCGGCGGGGTTGCTGTTGCGACAGTTGGACCTCTTGACGATCGATGAGGCAAGTCTGTGGCGCGCAGGTCGGCTTCCTTCGCCGTCGGGAACCTTCCTGCGTACTGCAGACGCCATTCACCTGGTCGCTGCCATGGAACTGGGAGAGAGCGAGTTTCTCACCTACGACCGCCGCCAGGCCCAGGCTGCCGCTGAACGCGGATTCGCTGTGATCGCGCCAGGTCGACCTGACGACTGGTACCTACCTGTCTGACGGTGTGGGCCCCCGGGGGATCGAACCCCAAACCTGCGGGATCTTGTGTCCCCCAAATGTCCCGCCAGTGCTCGCGTAGCCGGCCTTACTTCAGCGCCGGGCGGCTGGACAACTCCACTAGTCAGCCTCGTAAAGGCGACCGCACCGAATACCGGACTCGAACCGGCTCGCCCCTTGCGGGTTACAGCTTTGCCGCCAGCTCGTCGACGGCACGTGTCCTGCGCCTTCGTTCCCATAGGCCCTTGACGATGCGGTCGCCACAAAGTCTACCGCCGGGACAGTCTGGCGGGATCGGCGTCCGGGAATCTCAGCCTGACCAAAGGCCGAGGCCTGCCGGGCGGCAAGCGTCGAGTTCCTCGATGCCCGGTCAGTGGCGCCCGGGTCGGGGCCGAGCCCCGCACCCTGACCGGCCGCTGATGGACAATGACAGCCTGATCCGCCACGGTGGCTCGGGTGAAGGATGAGCTTCGGTTGCGGCCGATGACCACGGACGAACTGTCGGTCTACGTCGCCCGGGTGGAGGTCGAGTATGCCGCGGAACTGTTCAGGTCTACCGGTATCTCGGAGCAGGCCGCGCGCGAGGAGGCGAGGCAGAGCCAGATCGACTTGTTTCCCGAGGGGAGGGTGGCGCCGCACGAGCAGATCTGGGTGGCCGAGGACACGGCCGGAAGCCGGGTCGGCGTGCTCTGGCTGGCCCACCGTGACCCCGGAACGCCCCAGGAACATGTCTGGATCTACGACATCGAGGTGGACGTGGCCCGGCGGGGGCAGGGCTGGGGGCGCAAGCTGCTGAGCCTGGCCGAGGAGCAGACCCGGGCGCTGGGGCTGAGATCGCTGCGGCTGAACGTGTTCGGCCAGAACCAGGTCGCGCGCGAGCTCTACCGCAGCCAGGGTTTCGCCGAGTCGCGGGTGATCATGATCAAGGATGTTGGGCCCGCAGGTCAGGCGAGCATGCCTTCGCCGCCCTGGGCGGCGAGCAGGCATCGTCGCTGAGTGAGGATGTTCTGGAGCCGGTGGAGGTGCTGGGGATCGATGAGGTGCGCCGGGGTCGGCCCCGCTGGCAGCCGGGCGCACGGGTGCCGGCCCCAGGCCATTGCGGCGCAGAATCTTGCGCACCGAGGACGCTGACATCCTTACGCCGACTTTGCGGGCTTCGCCGACGATTCGCTGGTATCCCCGGCGCGGGTTCTCCCGGGCCGGGTGGATCACCAGGTTCACGGTGTTCTCGGGCAGCGTGTGGCGGTTGCCCGTGTGGGGGGTACGTCCACGTCCGGGCGTCAAGTTCGCGGTGCCAGCGCAGCAGGGTCGCGGGAGTGACCAGGAAGATGGCCCACCGATCGCGGGGCAGAACCCGCGCCGGGGTGGCCAGCAC
>Ga0265340_10000599_pt1 | contig 20109 bp, 19 predicted proteins | sample 4CB225metaG_FD_202082 | JGI IMG/M metagenome (GOLD analysis project Ga0265340, IMG submission 202082) | Rhizosphere microbial communities from Carex aquatilis grown in University of Washington, Seatle, WA, United States - 4-CB2-25 metaG | ecosystem: Host-associated > Plants > Roots >...
TCCCAGCCAGTCCGGCGGCAGGTTCCTCCACCCGGGGCTCCTCCACCCGCTCCGCACCAGCTCAGCCCTGCTCACGACGTCCCTGTTCACGACGTCCCTGCTCACGATGTTCCTGCTCACGATGTTCCTGCTCACGAAGTACGGGAGAATCGGTAGGTGGCGACACCCAGCGCGACCGCGGTGATGGCGGCCAGCAGCCCCAGTTCTGCGACCACGGGCGGGTTCCAGTCCCAGATCAGCAGGCGGGTCTGCTTGGACCGGAGAACGTCGGGACCGGGTAGGGTCCGGCGGATCGCGTCCACGCCGTAGGTCAGCGGATTGAGTTTGACCACGGCATTGAGCCAGCCCGGCAGCCCGTTCGGCGGAAACATCGCCCCGGAGAAGAACATCAGCGGCATCAGGCTCAGGTTCACCACGATCTGAAATGTGTCGACCTGCCTGATCGTGACGGCGGCCAGTAGCCCGAGCGAGGTGAAAAGCAGCGACACGAAAAGGATTTCCAGCATCACGACCAGCAGCATCGGGGTGTACCGGATGCCGGCGATCCCGCCGACCGACATCAGCATCAAGCCGTAGATCCCGCCCGTGGTGGCACCGCCGAGGGCAAGGCCGAGCACGATCCGCGATCTCGGGAACGGCGCGACGAGCATCTGACGAAGCAGGCCGAGACGGCGGTCCCAGACCAGCGAGATGCCCACCGCGATCGCCGGGGCCTGCACGGACATCACCAGCGTGCCGGGGAACAGATAGGCCCGGTAGTCGTTGAGCTGAGCCTTGCCGAGGCTGGATGAGGCCGCGTCCAGACCGGTGCCCAGCACGACCAGGAACAGCAGCGGGGTGACCAGGCCCATGGCCACGCGCACGGGGTTGTGCCGCAGCCGGATCATCTCCCGCCGCCAGAGCAGCAGGACCGGCCTGATCCCCTGCCGGGCCCGGTGGTCGCCGGGTGACCTGCCGGCGGCGCCCGCGTCACTGCCGGTTGCGGCGGTCACGGTGTCAATGGAACTCATCGCAGTCCCTCCCCGAGGTTGCTGAGGACACGGGCGTCCGTCCCGCTCTCCCTGATGGCGAATCCGGTGTGGTGCAGGAAGACGTCGTCGAGCGTCGGCGGCGCCGTGGTCACCGAATGGACGGTCAGGCCCAGTTCGGTGCACAGCCGCGGCACCAGGGTGGCGCCGTTGGCGACCCGGAGAAGGACCCCGTCCGGGGTGAGCTCCGCCGCCAGCTTGAAGCGGTCGGCCACGACCTCCACGGCGCGGGGATCGTCCTCCGTGCGCAGAACGACAAGATCGGCTCCGACCACGGATTTCAGGTCCGCGGGCGTCCCCTCGGTGATCACCTTTCCCCGGTCGATGATCGCGATCCGGTCGCAGTGCTCGGCCTCCTCAAGCTGGTGGGTGGTGAAGAAGACCGTGATCTCCCGTTCCCGCCGCAGCCGGTTCAGGTAATCCCAGACAGCGGCGCGGGTCTGGGTGTCCAGGCCGGTCGTCGGCTCGTCCAGGAAGAGGATCCGGGGGTCCCCGAGCAGGCCGCGGGCGATTTCCAGGCGGCGGCGCAGACCGGTGGAGAACTGCCGGACGAGGACCCGGCTGCGCTCGGACAGTTCCACCACGTCGAGCAGCGCGGAGATCGCCGGGCCGGCCTGGCGGCGGGGCAGCCCGCACAGGTCGGCCTGGAACCGGAGGTTTTCATTCGCGGTGAGATCCAGGTCGAGCGTCGATTCCTGGAACACTATGCCGATCCGGCGGCGGACCTGCGTGGGCTGAGCCGCGACGTCGAAGCCCGCCACCTCGGCCCGGCCGGCCGTGGGTTTGAGCAGCGTGGTCAGCATGCTGATCGTCGTTGTCTTGCCGGCGCCGTTCGGTCCGAGGAAGCCGAAGATCGTGCCGGTGGGCACCATCAGGTCGAGACCGTTCACCGCCGGGGTGGTGCCGTAATAAGCGTAGAGGCCCTCGGTCCGGATCGCGGTCATGACTGGCTCCGGTCGCGGCAGCGCACCGCCAGGACGGTTCGGAACATGCTCAGTTCGCCCGGCTCGTCCACGGGGTGCCCGTCGACCTCGACCCAGGCGTGCGCGCCGAAGGGCTGGGTCCGGAACCCGGTGCACCAATCGGCCCACCGACCGCGGGCCCGGCACAGCAGCACGGTGGCCACCGACCGTTGAAGACAGCCCAGGCCCGCGCAGCGCGTGCTGACCGAGACGACTGACTGGCGAGCGCGGGCCACCTCGGCGTAACCGGCCGGGCGGGTACCTCTGCTGATCACTCGGAGCACCCGCTGCAGCCGGGCCGGGGGCAGCCGGACCAGCAATCGGGCCAGGCCGGCGGCGGATCTGGGCGCGAGCTGCCGGTACCAGACAAGACGCGGAGCGTGCTCGGCGACGGCCGGGGTGGTCACGGCACAACCTCCACCAGCTTGGATGCGCTCAGGGCATCGATCAGGTTGAGCACGTCCTGCCGGGCCTGGACGTCGCTGACCGGGGCGGCGGCGGCCAGGCCGGCGGCGGCCGTGGTGGGATCCTCCCCGTCCAGCAGCCGGCGCAGGATGGAGGAGCCGGACTCGTTCAGTTGCCAGTAGCGGCCCCGGCGACCGTCAAGCACCACGGCTCCGGAGTCGATGACGGTGAGGGTGACATCGCGGGCAAGACTCAGCTTCATCGGATCTCCTTCGAGGAAACCCGGGTCTTCAGGCCCGGGTTGAATCGGACCCCTGCCGGGTCCTGCGGGGGCGATTGGAGGTGTGTGCGCAGCCAGCTCTCACTCGCTACCGTGGTCCCGAGCGGTGGAAGGTGATGGGACATCGGCCCGGGGTTGAGGACTGCGGAGCGGAACGCCGCCGGGTCGATCAGGCCCAGCCGGGCCAGTTGCGAGTCCTCGCAGAGCTCCAGGATTCGGGCCCGGTTACGTTCGAGGCCGCGGAAGGCCTCGGCGCTGAACTCACCCTTGTCGCGGCGCTCGAGGACGTCTGCGGGCACGATCCCCTGCACGGCGGAGGTCAGCAGAGGCTTGAAGCGCCCACTGGCCAGGCGCTGGTCGACCTGGGTGGCGAGTGCCGCTTCCACCACCCGGTCGTCGAGAAATGGTGCGTCCCAGACAATTCCGGTGCCGGCCAGGACCGTGTTGACCTGGCGGACAGTGGTTCCTTCGAAGACGAGCGAGGCCAGTGCCTGATGCCGGGTCCGGTCGGTGTCCAGCGGGCCGGGCCCTTCCGCGGCGGCCGTGCTGAGCAGTTGCCGGACCGCCGCCACGGCTTCGGGGGTGGCCCAGGCGGGCATCCGGGGCGCGAATACCCAGCCGAAGTCCGGTTCGTTGAGTGGTGGGGGCGGAGCACTGATCGCAGTGGCGACCGCGGCCAGGTTCTGCGCGAACGTCGACCGGTCCGCGAGCGCTCGCACGGTCGCGCCCCACGACCAGCGATTGGCCAGCCGGTAGCGGTTGACCAGCTTCAGACCGCTGATCGGCCGGGCCCGGGCCAGGGACCAGGCACAGGCGGGCATCCGGCCGAACAGTTCATCGCCGCCGAAACCGGTCAGATGCCGGCTCGAGCCTTCCGCGATGGCCCGCTGGGCCAGATCCTGGATGTGGGCGAGCCCCGAGGCCCAGGTCGAGGGCCCTTCCGGGGCCCGGCCGGCGAAATCGGTGGTGTAGCCGACATCGAACAGGTTTTCGTCCCGGCCCGCGGACAGGATGTGGTGCCGGGCCGCGGGGAGCAGCGCGGCGGCCTTGTCGGCCCACGCGGTGTCCGGGTTGGTGCGGTCGAGCGGTTGCGTGTGGTAAGTGACCAGGTCCGCGTCGGCCGCGTCGGCCAGGAAGCACAGTGCGGTCGAGTCCAGGCCACCGGACAGGTCGGCGCTGATCGTTCGGCCCGGGGCCACCCTGGTGGCGATCGCCTCCGACAGCGCAGAGCGCACCGCCGCCGCCCCCTGGGCGAGTGAGAGCGACGCCTCCGGCAGCTTCCACCAGCGGTGCTGACGCGACCGGCCGTCGGCGTCCAGTTCGAGCCAGTGTCCGGTGGTGAGTGGGTCGATGCCCCGGCGGACCGGGCGTAAGGCGAGGGGCCAGGGCGCTCCGCCGGGCGCCAGCAGGCGGGCGGCCAGCGCGATTTCGTCGAGGGGCGCGCTGGTGAGCCGGATCAGTGACTCCACCTCGCTCGCGGCGACCGTCACTCCGTCGATTACGGCGGTGAAGATCTGCCGGGCCCCGACGACCGAACCCTGGACCCTGGTCCTGCCGTCCATCGACACCGTCAGATGAAGGAGCCCCGGCAGTTGGGACGCGATCGCGTCCACGTCGTGCAGCGAGCGCATCCGGCCCAGGGCCGCCGCCGTGGCCGCCCGGTCCAGCCGGGTGGATCCCAGCAATACCATCCGCCGTCGGCCGGCTTCGACCACCCTGGCCTCCTGCCGGGGCCAGTCACCGATGATCCAGGGCCGTCCGGAGGCATGGTCGATTCGTTGGTCGGCCCGCAGCTCTGTGGCCCGCAGTTTTGTGGCCAGCGCGGTCGCGGCCGGGCCGTCCGGAAGAATCACGAATTTCATCTCGTCCCTCTCACCGGGTGGTGCCGGTGCGCCTGAGCGCACCGGCACCGGATGTGATCAGAAGAAGCAGACGATGGCGTAGCCACAGCCCAGGAAGTCGTTGCAACTTCCGATCCCGAGACACTTGGTGAGCTCGTCGAAGTCACCGATTTCCTGGAGCGCGGGCGCCTCATAGATCGCGGACATGGAATACCTCCCAATCGGTCAGGTCGTTTCGGGCCGACCTGTTCGGCCCGTGACCTGCCTGGGACGCTACGGCCCGGGTTGTCCCACCGGCATGGGTCAGCGGCCCCGGCCCGGTCCTGTTACATGTCCCACCCAGTCCCGTTACATGTCCCAGCGGGTGTGCCGGAGGTAGCCCCAGGCCGACGCGGCGAGGGTCCAGGTGAGCAGCACCGCGAACCCGAAGGAGGTGTCGTGCGAGTTGACCGTGAGCAGGTCCGTTCCGGCCTGGTCGGGGAAGTACCGGGCGATGGCCTTGGTCGCTCCGAGGATGGACAGGATGTGGCTGCCGGCGAGAACCATGGGCAGCAGGATGATCAGTGGGAGGACGGCGTTGCGGGCGACCGCGGCCGCACTCGCCGCGAAGAGGCACATCAGCGTCAGGTAAACCACCGCGCCGGCCAGAGCGCGGGGGACACCGTGATCCCCGATCGAGACACCGTGCGGCCCGAGGGCGAGTTGGGTGGCGAGATAGCTGACCAGGGTGACCGGGATCGCGACGATGGCGGCCGCCGCCGCGGTGACGACCATCTTCGCGGCGTAGAGCCGCCCGCGCCGGGGTACGGCGAGCAGCGAGACCCGGATCATGCCCGACGAGTACTCGCTGGCGACGATGAGAACTCCGAACACGATCAGCGCGAGCTGGCCGTAGAGGATGCCGTCCAGACCGGCCTGCTGGGGGGTGAAACCGGCCCGGAGGGCTGGGCTGTGTGATTCGATGGCCCCTTTCGCGGACCATCCGTCCACGGCGGCGACGAGGATGCTGACCGGGACGAACAGCAGCAGCGCGGTAAACGTACTGCGGACGCCGCGCAGCTTGGTGAACTCGGCCTGGATGGCCGCGATCGTCTCAGACATGGGTGCTTGTCCCCTCCTGGCTGATGACGGCGAGGAAGGTGTCCTCAAGCGATGCCGAGTGGGTGCTCAGTTCGGCGAGCGAAAGTCCTTGGGCCGCGGCCAGCCGGCTGATCTCGGCGGGGGCCAGGCCGGCGACCTCCAGACTGCCGTCGGAACCGGGCGTCAGCGCGGCTCCGTTCCGCTCCAGTTCCCGGCCGAGCAGTTCGGGTTCCGACGTCCGCACCCGGACATAGGTACGTCCGTGGCGCTGGATGAAGTCCGACATTCGGGTGTCCGCGACCAGATGGCCATGGTGGATAATGATCAAACGGTCTGCGATCATGGACATCTCGGTCATCAGGTGGCTGGAGACGAGGATGGTCCGGCCCTGGGCGGCCATCCGGCGCAGCAGTTCTCGCAGCCACCGGATTCCCTCCGGGTCAAGGCCGTTGAGCGGCTCGTCGAGGATCAGTACGGGCGGGTCGCCGAGCAGGGCCGCGGCCAGGCCGAGTCGCTGGGTCATGCCGAGGGAGAAGCCGCCGATTCTTTGCCGGGCCGCGGCCGTGAGGCCGACCATCTCCAGGACCTCGTGGACTCGGCGCCGGGCGATCCGGTTGCTCTGCACGAGCCACAGCAGGTGGTCGGCGGCCAGCAGGCTGCGATGCGGAGCCGACGTCTCCAGCAGACTGCCGACCTGCCGGAGCGGGTAACTCAGCTCGCGATAAGCGTGCCCGTCAATTCGGGCGAATCCGGTGTCCGGGCGGGTCAGACCGAGCATCATCCGCATCGTCGTCGATTTCCCGGCCCCGTTGGGGCCCAGGAACCCGGTCACCGTTCCCGACCGCACCGTGAAGGTGAGCCCGTTGACAACCGTGTTCTGCCCATATCGCTTGGTCAGGTTCTGGACTTCAATCACAGGACGAGTCTCGTCGAATGGCCGGCTGACCACATCGGTCCCGGGTCGGGATTGCCGCCCGGCTTTCGCGGGTCAAAGCCATACTCGAGAATGAGTCCAACTGGATTGGCACGGCTGGGTTGGTGTGGCTGGGTTGGTGTGGCTGGTTGAGCGAGGCTGGTTGAGCGTGGCTCAGTACGGCAGCGTCGCCAGGACGCGGAAGCCGCCGCCCGGCTGCGGTCCGGCGCTGAGGGTGCCACCGTGGGCGGCGGCCCGTTCCTTCATCCCGACCAGCCCCAGGCCACCCGCGGATGCCGGCGCCGGCTGCCCGGGGCCGGGGCCGTCGTTGGCGACGTCGATACTGAGCGTGCCTCCTTCCGCGACGAGATGGACCTGGCATCGGCCCGGCGCGGCATGCTTGATGACGTTGGTCAGCGCCTCCTGAACGATCCGGAACGCGGACAGCGCGACCCCGTCCGGAAGGTCCTCCACGCAGTCGGACCGCAGTTCGACCTGGACGCCCGCGGCCTCGGCCGTCCGGACCAGAGCGGGCAGGTCCGACAGTCCGGGGAGGGGCCAGAGCTGCGCTGGGCCGCCGTCCTGCTCCCGGCGCAGCATCGTGAGGGTAGCCCGCAGATCGCGCAGCGCCTGGCGGCTGACCTCCTCGATGATCGTCAGGGACTCCTGGGCCTCCTCAGGGTGGGTGCCGATCACGTGGTTGGCGATACTGGCCTTGATCACGATCAGGCCCACGCTGTGGGTCACGACGTCGTGCAACTCGCGGGCGATGCGGAGTCGTTCCTCGACCTTGGCCCGCTCGGCGGCCTGCTCGATCAGGTACCGCGTGCTTTCCCGCCGTTCCCGGACGGCCGCTCCCGCCGCCCAGGTAGCCCCGAGAACCAGCAGCCCGAACAGGAGTTGCACGATCCGGGTCCCGCCCTCGTAATGCTGCCCGCCGGTCACCGTCAGCAGGGCCGCACCCGATGCACACATCGCGCCGATCAGCACCGCGGACAGGCCCCGGCGCCGCCTCCGCGTGGTGGCTACCAGGTAGAGGGCATAGGCGGCGGCGAGAAACCCGGTCGGCCCGACGCCCGCGACCAGGGCCACCCCAGCGGTGATCATGACGAGTACGAAGACCGGGACGGGCCACAGCCTCCGGACGACGAGCGGCAGCGCGGTGCTCAGCGACAGCAGCCAGACGGTGCTGCCGCTCACCTCGCTGCCGAGGGCCGGCCGCAGCACCGACACGGCCGGGAGGAACGCGAACCCGAGTGCGGCCAGCGCGTCGAGCATGATCAGGTCCCGGCCCCGGATGACGCTCATGCCGAAAGTATTCACTGGAACCGCGGCCGGTCCAGCGGGTCCAGAACGCCGCGCCAGAACGACGGGGTGCCAGAACGACGTGTCCTGGCCCAGTTCGACGCAACCATGATCGAGATGTGCTCACCAGCACCGGCCGGCCGCAGCCGCTGGGCGCTTAGTGCGTCTAATGTCGATTTGTGATAGACATATGCATATACCACTTATAGGGTGTTGCCCAGGGGGTAAGGCAGTCGGTCGTCACCAGCACCGCTTCCTGGCTCATGCACGCAAAGAGGGCTCAGCAGGAGGGCCCGGCCTGCCGATGCGCCACCGGGGTGCTGGCAGGAGTCGCTTGCGCACTCCTGCGAATTCGTACTCCCGGCTGGCGAAATTCCTGGTGGAGGCCTTGGGGGAGTGGGGGTCGATGAAGATAAAACTATTCATTCTCAGCGAAGACGCGGTTTTCCTCGCCGGGTTGGAGGCGATCGTCGCTCGGGACGACATGATCAGTCTCATCGGCGGGGCGGTGATCGGTCCGGACGGAATACGGTGTCTCGATCACACCGAATTGAAGCCCGATGTGGTCATCCTGGGCGAGCCATTGTCCAAGAAAGTGATCTGCGAAATTGTCTCGCACATCGAATCCGAATATCGCCATGACGAGTCGCGGCCCAAGATTATTGTGGTATCGCAGAACGACAGCGACGACGTGATCGTCGCCGCCTTGCGGGTCGGTGTCAATGGCTATTTCGCCCGCATCGCGTCGGCTGAGGATCTGCTTCATTCCCTGCGGATCGTGGCCAACGGAGGCGCTGCCTTCAGCCCAACGATCGCGGCCCGGTTCAGTGGCTACTTCGCTACGATGCACAATCTTCCGAAGCTGGCCGGGATCTCTGACCTGACCCACCGGGAGCTCCAGATACTGGAGTTGCTCGCGGGCGGGCTGGGCAACCGGCAGATTGCGCGACGGCTCTTCCTGACTGAAAAGACAGTACGTAACTATGTCTCCCGGATCTTCGCGAAACTGGATGTGCATGACCGGACCGCTGCGGCGTTGCATGCGCGCAACGCCGGTTTGGGCGGGTCGGCAAAACTTCTGGTCCCCCGGTCGGAGTGAAGCTGGCCGGTCGGCGTGCGAGTTGTACGGCCAGGCGGAGTGGGCCCGGGCCGGCGCCGTGGCCGTGGCCGTGGCCGTGGCCGGCAAGGGTGGTTGCGGCGGTTCCCCGGACCGGTGCGGCCAGTCCGGTGCATGTTACCGCCCGGTTTGGTTGAGAATGACGGCATGTTCAGCGTGCCCAGCGTTTCCTCGTCCATCACCGTCCGGCTTGAGCTCCCGGCCCGGTCGACCGCGGTCAGTGAGCTGACCCACGCGATCGAGCATGCCGGCGGGGTGGTCACCGCCCTGGACGTCACCGCGTCCGGCCTCGACCGGCTGCAGGTCGACGTCACGTGTGCCACCCGCGGCGGTGAGCACGTCGCGGGGATCATCGCGGCGTTGCGCCGGCTCGCCGGCGTCGACATCGGCCCGATCTCCGACCGGGTGTTCCTGATGCACCTGGGCGGCAAACTGCGGATCGAGTCCAAGGTGCCGATCCGCAACCGCGACGACCTGTCCCTGATCTACACCCCGGGCGTGGCCCGGGTCTGCCAGGCGATCGCCGACAACCCGGAGGACGCCCGCCGGCTGACGATCAAACGGAACACCGTGGCCGTGGTCACGGACGGTTCGGCCGTACTGGGCCTGGGCAACCTCGGCCCGCTGGCCGCGCTGCCGGTGATGGAGGGCAAGGCGGCGCTGTTCAAGCGGTTCGCCGACATCGACGCCTTCCCGATCTGCCTGGACACTCAGGACGTCGACGAGATCGTGGCCGCGGTCTGCGCGATCGCCCCGGTTTTCGCCGGGATCAATCTGGAGGACATCTCGGCCCCGCGCTGCTTCGAGGTCGAGGCCCGACTGCGCCAGATCCTGGACATCCCGGTCTTCCATGACGACCAGCACGGCACCGCGATCGTCACCCTGGCCGCGCTGACGAACGCGCTCAAGGTGGTGGGCAAGAACCTGGCCGAGGTCCGGCTGGTGATGTCCGGCGCCGGAGCAGCGGGTACGGCGGTGCTTCGGCTACTGCTCGCGGCCGGCGCCCGTGACGTCGTGGTCTGTGACGTGGAAGGCGTGGTGCACGGCAAGCGGGAGAACCTGGCCGAGGACCTGCGCTGGAGCGCCGAGAACACCAATCCGCGCGGGCTCACCGGCACCCTGAAGGAGGCCCTGGCCGGGGCCGACGTCTTCATCGGGGTGTCCGCCCCGAACATCCTGGTCGGCGCCGACATCGCGACGATGGCGCCGGACTCGGTGGTCTTCGCCCTGGCCAACCCCGAGCCCGAGGTGGATCCGCTGGAGGCCGCGCAGCACGCCGCCGTGGTCGCCACCGGGCGCAGCGATTTCTCCAACCAGATCAACAACGTGCTGGCCTTCCCCGGCGTCTTCCGGGGGCTGCTGGATGCCCAGTCCAAGACCATCACCACCGAGATGCTGATCGCGGCGGCCCAGGCCCTGGCCGCGGTGGTCACCGACGACGAGCGCAACGCCGCCTACATCGTGCCCAGCGTGTTTCACCCCGACGTCTGTGCCGTGGTGGCCGCCGCCGTGCAGAACGCGGCGAAAACCGGGGTCGGCGGTTCCCGGCATCACCATCATCCGGTCGCCCCGTGAGCCTTCCGGTGGGCGGGCCGATCCTCCGGCCGGCGTGGCGCTGGTCACGCCACTATCAGTGCTCCGATGCCCAGGCTTAACCGCGCCTGACTACCGGAGAACCCTTCCCGCCTTGGATGATGTGCCCATGTCCCCCCAGAGCAGACGGCTGAGCGGGCGTCTTCTGGTGGCGAGCCCGACCCTGGAAGACGCCAACTTCCGCCGCACCGTGATCCTGGTACTCGACCATGGGGACGACGGTGCCCTGGGGCTCGTGGTGAACCGGCCGATGGACGTCGAGGTGGCTTCCGTGCTTCCGGCCTGGCAGCCGTACACGACCGCCCCCGGCCGGTTGTTCCAGGGCGGACCGGTGCAACTGGACTCCGCCCTCGGTCTGGTGGCGATGCCGGGCAACAACGGCGAGCCCGTCGGGGTGCGCTTGCTGATCGGCTCGATCGGGCTGGTGGACCTCGATGCGCCGCCCGAGGTGATCGCCTCCGGCCTGGCCGGTTTGCGGATCTTCGCCGGATACGCCGGCTGGGCGCCCGGCCAACTCGAGGACGAGATCAGTGAGGGGGCCTGGTATGTGGTCGACTCCGAGCCCCGGGACGCGTTCAGCGACTACCCGGAGAAACTCTGGCGGGAGGTGCTGCGCCGGCAGCGCGGCCGGCTCGCGATGATCTCCACCTACCCGGATGATCCCAGCCAGAATTGACACCAGCCAGAATTTGACACCAGCCAGAATTTGACACCAGCCAGAATTTGACACCGGCCAGAATTGACCTGGCCAGAATTGACCCTGGCGAGACTCGGTCCGTTCGGCACGGTCGGTGCCCGGGACGTAGACTCTTGGCTCATGAGCACGTCGTATCCCGAACCCCAGCTTGACCCGCTGTCCTCACCGGAACCTTCGCGGACCGGCCTGCTCGAGCGCGAGCGGGTCGAGCAGCCGGTCGAGCCCGGTGACCACGAGCGCTTCGCGCATTATGTGCGCAAGGAGAGGGTGCTCGAATCGGCGATGAGCGGCGATCCCGTGGTCGCGCTCTGCGGCAAGGTCTGGGTGCCGGGGCGCGATCCGAAGAAGTTCCCGGTCTGCCCGATGTGCAAGGAGATCTACGAAGGTCTCCGCCCGGCTGGTGACCAGGGTGGTTCCGGCGGCTCTGAGAGCTGACCGGCTCACCGCCCCTGTCCCGTCTCCGCTGGCGCCGCCGTACCGGACCACGACGATCGGCATGCTCTGCCTGGTCACCCTGGTTGCGTTCGAGGCGCTCGCGGTCTCCACGGCGATGCCGGTGGTGGCCGCCGACCTGCATGCGATTCGCGACTACGGACTGGCGTTCTCGGTCTTCCTCACCACCTCCTTGCTGGGCACCGTGGTCGCCGGGGGATGGTGTGACGCGCGGGGCCCGCTCGGGCCGGTCCGGGTCGGCCTGATCCTGTTCGGCGGCGGGCTGCTGCTCTGTGGGCTGACGCCGTCCTTCGCCCTGCTGCTGGCCGGTCGGGCGGTGGCCGGGGTCGGCGGCGGTCTGCTGATCGTGACCATGTACGTGATGATCGTCGACCTTTTTCCGGCTGAGATGCAGTCCCGGTTGTTCTCGCTCTGGGCCTCGGCCTGGGTGCTGCCGGCGATCGTCGGCCCGTTGCTGGCCGGCTGGCTGACCGAGCATCTCTCCTGGCGAGCCGTGTTCCTGCTGGTGCCCCCGCTGACCCTGCCGCCCGCGCTGGCCCTGCTGCCCCGGCTGCGGGCCGGCGTCCGCCGCTCTGATCCCTTGCTCGCTGATCCCTTGCTCGCTGATCCCTTGGCCGCCGGTCCCTCGGGTGCGGATTCCTTGACCGCTGACCGCTCGACGAGCGCCGGCTCCGGCCGGATCATTCCGACGCTGATGGCCGGCGCCGGGGTGGCGGCCGGGATGCTGACCATGCAGTGGGGGCTGAGCGGGCTGGGCCGGTTCTCGGCAACCGAGGGCCTCACGGTCAGGTTCTGGCTGGCGCTGGTTGCGGTCGGCGCGGGCCTGATCGCCGCCGCCACCGGCTTCGCCCGGCTGGCGCCGGCCGGGACCCTGGTCCTGCGCCGGGGGCTGCCGACCGTGGTGGCGTTGCGCGGCCTGTACGCGGCCACCTTCTACGGGGTCGAGGCCTTCATCCCGCTGATGCTGGTCACGCAGCGCGGGCTGTCGGTGACCCAGGCCGGGCTGGTGCTCTCCGGCGGCGCGATCGGCTGGTCGTTCGGAGCGCTCCTGCAGGCCCGGCTGAGGGTGCCCCGGCCGTTTCTGCTCGTCGGCGGGGCCCTGATCCTGGGCCTGTCGATCTGTTCGCTGGTGCTGGTGATCCGTCCGCCGGTCCCGGGCTGGGCGGCGTTGCCGGTGTGGATTCTGACCGCGCTCGGGATGGGCGCGACGATGTCCACCACCAGCGTGCTCCTACTGGAACTGAGCGAGCCCGGCGAGGAGGGCCGAAACTCGTCGGCGTTGCAGGTCAGCGATTCCCTGGGCGGTGCCCTGGGGATCGGGCTGACCGGGGCGGCGTTCGCCGCCTGGCATCACCCGCACGGTGCCGCCGGGGCCGACGCCGGGCTTTTCACCACGATCTGGCTGATCGCCGGGGTCGTGGCCCTGGTCTGCTCGGCGCTCGGATTCCGCGCCGGATCGGCCCGGCCCCGATTGGCCAAGGTCTGAACCGTTTACCGGTCCAACCCGCTGTCCACAGCCTTTTCCACAGCCGAAGCCGGTCTGTGGACGACGGCGGCGCGGCCGCGCCGCCGTCCGGCAAGCTGAAGCCATGCTCACTGACAACCGGGACAGAGGCTGGGGCTGATCCGGATCGGCCGGGCCCGCCGATCACTCGAGTTGGGTACTCTGTTGACCTCGCGAGGGTGCGAGCCAAGAGCCGTCAGGAATCACAGATCGGGAGTCACAGATCCAGGACTACGAGTCACTGTTGCCCGTCGGCCAGTCGAACCAAGGAGCACATCTGAATCAGGGAATCCAGTCCGACCAGGGGGAGACGACGCTGTGAGTCCCGGTTACCACGCCGCGGAGATGTTCGAAGGCCCCTCCCACGCCAGCGCCACCGCCGCCTCGCAACTTCCGCCCGCTTTCCCCGGCCGGGCCCCGTGGGGTACCGCGTCCAAACTGCGGGCCTGGCAGCAGGAAGCGCTGGAGACCTATCTGCGCTCGTCCCCCCGGGACTTCCTCGCGGTGGCCACTCCCGGGGCCGGCAAGACCACCTTCGCCCTGCGGATCGCCACTGAACTGCTGCAGCGCCGTACCGTGCAGCGGATCACCGTGGTGTGCCCGACCGAGCATCTCAAGCGTCAGTGGGCCGACGCGGCACAGCGGGTCGGAATTCACCTCGACCCGAACTTCACCAACGCCCAGGGCGCCCACGGGCCGGCCTACGACGGGGTCGCCGTGACCTATGCCCAGGTGGCCAGCAAGCCACTGCTGCATCGGGCCCGCACCGAGGCCGGGCGCACGCTGGTGATCCTGGACGAGATCCATCACGGTGGGGACGCGCTCTCCTGGGGCGACGCCGTCCAGGAGGCTTTTGACCCGGCCACCCGCCGGCTCGCGCTGACCGGCACCCCCTTCCGCTCCGACACCAGCCCGATCCCGTTCGTCGAGTACGAGGAGGACCGGGAGGGTATCCGCCGCTCCAAGGCCGACCATTCGTACGGTTACGCGAACGCGCTGCGGGACGGTGTCGTGCGACCGGTGATGTTCCTGGCCTACTCGGGCGCGATGCGCTGGCGGACCAGCGCCGGGGACGAGATCGCAGCCCGGCTCGGTGAGCCGATGACCAAGGATCTGATCGCCCAGGCCTGGCGGACGGCGCTGAATCCGAACGGGGAGTGGATCCCGGCGGTGCTGGCCGCCGCCGACCAGCGGCTGACCGAGATGCGCCGGGGGGTACCGGACGCCGGGGCGATGGTGATCGCCACCGATCAGGAGACGGCCCGGGCCTACGCCGGCACCCTGAAACAGATCACCGGTGAGTCGGCCACGGTCGTGGTGTCGGACGACGACGGCGCCTCGGAGCGGATCGAGGAGTTCACCGCCGGCACCCAGCGCTGGATGGTCGCGGTCCGGATGGTCTCCGAGGGCGTCGACATCCCCCGGCTGGCGGTCGGGGTGTACGCGACGTCGACTTCGACCCCGCTGTTCTTCGCCCAGGCCGTGGGCCGGTTCGTCCGGGTTCGCCGGCGCGGTGAGACCGCGTCGATCTTCCTGCCGAGCGTGCCGACCCTGCTCGATCTGGCCGCTCAGTTGGAGGTCGAGCGTGATCACGCCCTGGACCGGCCGAAGAGGGACGAGGACGATGCCTACCCCGAGGAAGACCTGCTGAACGAGGCCAACCGGGAGGAAAAAGCCTCCGGTGAGCTGGAGAAGATGGCTTTCGAGGCCCTTGACTCGCAGGCCACCTTCGACCGGGTGCTGTTCGACAAGCAGGAGTTCGGCACCCAGGCCGAGATCGGCAGCGAGGAGGAGCAGGACTTCCTCGGCATCCCCGGGCTGCTGGAGCCCGACCAGGTGACCACGCTGCTGCGCCAGCGCCAGGCCGCGCACCAGGCCAAAGGCCGGGCCCGCACGGCCGCCGGGGGTAAGCAGACGGCGGTGACCGAGGTCAGCGGGCACCGGCAGATCACGGCGCTGCGCAAAGAACTACACAGCCTGGTCGGGGCCTGGTCCCGGCGGACCGGGCAGCCGCACGGAATCGTGCACGCCAACGTCCGGCAGACCTGCGGCGGCCCGGAGGTCCCGATGGCCACCGCCGAGCAGTTGCAGAACCGGATCGACACCCTGCGCAAGTGGTTCGTCGGCCAGAAGAGGTAAACCCCTACCAGGTGATCATTGAGACAGGGGCGTACCGTAAGGAATGGCCTCAATTCAGGTGGAGAGTGTCGTCGACGCGCTGCTGTCCGACTTGCCGTCCGACGTCGTGATCAGTGACCCCGACCTGCTGGAGAGCTATCGCTACGACCGGGCGATGTTCTGCCCGGCCGGGGTCCCGGCGGCCCTCGTCCGGCCCCGGGAGACAGCTCAGGTCCAGGCCGCACTGCGGGTGGCGTCGGCGCTAGGGGTCCCGGTCGTGCCGCAGGGGGCCCGCAGCGGGCTGTCCGGGGCCGCGAACGCGATCGACGGCTGCCTCCTGATCAGTACCGAGCGGATGAACCGGGTCCTCGAGGTGGACGCCGGGAACCGGCTCGTCGTCACCCAGCCGGGGGTGTTCAACGCCGACCTCTCCCGGGCCGTGGCCGAGCACGGCCTGTTCTACCCGCCCGACCCGTCGAGCTGGGAGTTCTGCTCGATCGGGGGCAACCTGGCCACCAACTCCGGCGGCCTGTGCTGCGTGAAGTACGGCGTGACCGGTGACTACGTGCTCGGGCTGGAGGTGGTGCTGGCCTCTGGTGAACTGCTCCGGACCGGTCGCCGGACGGTGAAGGGGGTCGCCGGTTACGACCTGACCCGGTTGTTCGTCGGCAGCGAGGGCACGCTCGGAGTGATCACCGAGGCGACCCTGTCGCTGCGACCGGGGGCCCAGCGACCGCAGACGATGGCCGCGCTCTTCTCCTCCACCCAGGCCGCGGCCGAGGCGGTGACCGCGATCATCGCGGCCGGGCACCTGCCCAGCCTGCTGGAGATCATGGATCAGGCCAGCGTGCGGGTGTCATCCACGTTCCTGCGCAGCGATCTGCCCACCGATTGCGCGGCGATGCTACTGGCGCAATCGGACGTCGGTGGCCCGACCGGTGCCGAGGAGATCACCGCCATCACCGCGCTCTGTGCCGCCGCCGGAGCGACCGACCTGATCCAGGCCGACGACCCGGCCGAGGGCGAGTTGCTGATGGCGGCCCGGCGGTGCGTGCTGGAGGCCTTCTCCTCGCTGGGCACGACCATGATCGACGACATTTGTGTGCCCCGGACCCGGCTGGCCGAACTGATGAGCGGGGTGGAGCGGATCGCCCGCGAGTGCGACCTGCTGATCGGCCTGCCCGGTCATGCCGGTGACGGCAACATGCACCCGACCGTGGTCTTCGACGCCTCCGACCCGGACCAGGTGCGCCGGGCCGAGCTCTCGTTCGGGGCGGTGATGCAACTCGGTCTCGACCTCGGCGGAACGATCACCGGGGAGCACGGGGTCGGGATGCTGAAACGGGAATGGCTGGCCCGGGAGATCGGCCCGGTCGCGCTGGGGCTGCACCGGTCGCTGAAGCAGGCCGTGGATCCGGCCGGCATCCTCAACCCCGGGAAGGTCTTCGGCGGAAACTTACGGAAGTCGGCTCCTGACGATTGACCTCGCGCGAGAACTGGCCGATGGCTACGGCAAGGGCCCGAATCCTGGCCCGTCCTCCCCTGTGACCAGCCCGGGTTCGGGTTCGGCGCGGTCGAAGAAGGGTTCTGGGATGCTGAAGAGTCTGATCGCCGATCGGAGCGTGCGGACCAAGATCATGGCCATCGTGATGGTCATGGCCTTACTCACCGGTGCGATTGCCACGCTGGCGGTGGTGCGGTTGAGGAATGTCTACGGGAGCGCCGAGACGCTGGTCGCAGAGGACCTGAAGCCGTTGACCGTGCTGGCCAAGGCCCAGGTGGATGTGAAGGATTCCCGGATCGCCATCCGTCAGCTCGCGATGGCGGTCACCTCGGCCGACCGGGCGCTGGCGACGGCCAACATCGCGGCCAGCGACACCGCTCTGGATGCCGATCTGGCCGCCTATCTGCCCAAGTCGGCCGATCCCGGGGCGGTGCGCAACTTTCAGGCGCTCTGGGCGAAGTGGCGCAATGCGCGGGACACGGAACTGCTGCCGATCGCGCAGCGAAACGACCTGGCCGCGTTCGCGGTGATCGGCAACAAGATCACCACCACGTACTCCACCCCGGCCTCGGCCGAGCTGGAGACCGCTTCGCTGGCCCAGCAGGCCGAAGCGACCAAGGACACCCGGGAGGCTCGGACGACCTACGCTTCGGCCCGGACCCTGATCATTGAGCTTGTGGTGGCCGGGCTGGTGCTGGCGCTGCTGGCGGCCGAGTTCATCGTGCGCCGGATCGTCCGCCCGCTCCACGAGGTCGCCGCCCTGCTGGGACGGGTGGCCGAGGGTGACCTCACCGGCCAGGTCGTGGTCTCCGGCCGGGACGAGATCGGGATCATGGCCCGGGCGACCAACAACACGGTCGGCAAGTTGTTCGAGATCGTGACCAGCGTGGTGGCCGCGGCCGATGGGCTGTCCAACGCGGCCAGCCAGGTCAGCGGGGCCTCCCAGTCGCTGTCGCAGTCGACCACGCAACAGGCCGCCAGCGTCGAGGAGACCAGCGCCAGCATCGAGGAGATGACCTCCAGCATCGGCCAGACCAGCACCAACGCCAAGATCACGGACGGGATCGCGGGCAAGGCCGCGACCGAGGCCGGTGAGGGTGGCGCGGCGGTCCAGCAGACGGTGCAGGCGATGAAGGACATCGCCGCCCGGATCGCCATCATCGACGACATCGCCTTCCAGACCAACATGCTGGCCCTGAACGCGACCATCGAGGCCGCCCGGGCCGGTGAGCACGGCAAGGGTTTCGCGGTGGTGGCCACCGAGGTCGGCAAGCTGGCCGAACGCAGCCAGGTCGCCGCCCAGGAGATCGGCCACCTGGCCACCGCCAGCGTGAGCACGGCCGAACGCGCCGGTGGGTTGCTCCAGAACATCGTGCCCGGCGTGGCGCGGACCTCCGATCTCGTGCAGGAGATCGCCGCGGCCTCGGGTGAGCAGTCCGCCGGATTGGCCCAGATCAACACGGCGATGACGCAGATGAATCACGTCACCCAGCAGAACGCCTCCTCCAGCGAGGAACTGGCGGCCACCGCGGAGGAGATGCTCGGTCAGGCCGGCGCCCTGCAGGACACCATGCGCTTCTTCAACACCGGAAAACTACGCCGGAACACTGATCGGCCCGGAACCGCCGGCAACCCGAATCTCGTCGCCAAGCTTCCGAACCAGACCAGGCGGACGATGAAATCGGCGGCCTTCGACGAGTCCGATTTCGTCAAGTTCTGACTTCCGGTCAGGAGGAAATCAGGTCAGGAGGAAATTAGGCCTTCAGCCTCCAGTTCGGCGATCAGGGTGGGGACCGAGCCGACCGTGAGGGTCGGCAGAAAGGCCCGGACGATCGCCGCGTCGGCCTCGCTCATCCGCCGGGCGGCCGAGGCCAGCGGGTCGGGGCTGGGCTCGGCCAGGATCGCGGCCAGCTCCCCGGCCCCGGCGCCGTTGAGCGCGGCTCGGGTCGCGCCCAGCAGATTGAGCAGGCCGAACCCGGTTCGCGTGCTGACCAGACCGCCGACACCGTCGGTGACGGCGTAAGGCAGTTCGCGGTCGATCAGGGCCCGCAGGACGGCGGCCGCGTCGGCGAAGACGTCCAGGGATCCCGGGGTGGGCAGCCGCAGGGCCACGCTTTCCGCGCCGTCCTGAGCGAGCACGTCGAAGGCCGGTTCCCAGCCGGGCAACGCGGGCACCATGAACCAGGCCGGGACGGTGAAGTCGAGTTCGTCCAGGGTGATCCGGGCGGCGTCGGCGGCCGAGTCGGCGGCGACGAACGGCAATTCCACGCCGACCAGTTCGACCCGGTGATTGTCGAGCAACAGTGAGCGCGCGATCCGCAGGGCGTCCAGCGGAACTTCCGAGCCGGGGTCCGGGATCAGCACGATCGGCAGCGCATGATCACCCGGTCGCAGCGCGTCCAGCAGTGACTCGGTCGCCGAGGCCGGAACCCGGAGCGGGCCGAGTAGATCCCCGTACCAGGACAGTCGATCGTCGCGATAAGCGGTCAGGGCCAGGGTGACCGGTTCGGTCGGCCATCCGGCCGGGACCCTGGGCACGGTGGGGGACAGCAGATCGTCCAGCAATGGCTCGACCACCGGTCCGGTCCCGGACAGGCTCGCCCCGGGCAACCCGGGCAGCGGGGTGGAATTTTGGCTGGCCATTTGCTGAAGTCTACCCATCCGGGCCGCGAACGTCGGCTCTAGCGGTCGAGCCGGGGCGAGCGGAGGACGCCGACCAGTTCGGCGCCTGCGGTCCGTAACTGCTCGAGGGCGGCGATGGTGGTCGGGACGGCTACCCCGACGGTGAGGTCGAGCAGGACCCGGGTCCGGAAGCCGGCTTTGACGGCATCCAGGGCGGTGGCCCGGACACAGTGGTCGGTGGCGATCCCGGCCACGTCGACCGCGTCGATCTCGCGCCGGCGCAGCCAATCGGCGAGTCCGGTCAGCGACCCGTCGTCCGCGCTGGTGTGGCCCTCGAAACCGGAATAGGCGGCCTGATGCTCGCCCTTGTGGAACCAGGCCGCAATCAGGCTCTGGTCGAGGTCCGGGTGCGAATGCGAACCGTCGCTGCCGACCCGGCAGTGCGCGGGCCAGGTATCGACGAAGTCCGGGTGGTCGGAGAAGTGCGGGCCGGGGTCGATGTGCCAGTCCAGGGTGCCGACCACGGCCGCGTACGCCGGATGACTCGCGACGTCACCAGTCCCGTGGTTCCCGCCGTTTCGGGCCGCCCGCAGAAAGCTGGTCAGCTCGGCGGCCACGTCAGCGCCGCCCGGCACCGCCAGTGAACCGCCCTCGCAGAAATCATTTTGGACATACCACGATCAATGC
>Ga0265340_10000602_pt1 | contig 20076 bp, 18 predicted proteins | sample 4CB225metaG_FD_202082 | JGI IMG/M metagenome (GOLD analysis project Ga0265340, IMG submission 202082) | Rhizosphere microbial communities from Carex aquatilis grown in University of Washington, Seatle, WA, United States - 4-CB2-25 metaG | ecosystem: Host-associated > Plants > Roots >...
GCTGACGCGATGGTAGCTGCCCATCACGCCGCGTTTAACGAGGCTCCAGAAGCCTTCAATCGTATTGGTGTGGACAGCGCCGACAACATATTTCCGCTTGGCGTGATTGGTCGATTGATGGGCATAGCCCTTGTGAGCGAGCGTGCCGTAACCGCGATGCTCGTCCGTCGCAAGAAGAGAAACATCGGTCTGCACGGTCTGGCGAACGAATGTCTCCATTGCGGATTGCGTAACGCGATCAAGAACGCGAACGACAACCTTTCCCTTGCGCTCAATCGCGCCGATGACTGGCGTCTTGCCGCCGTAGTTCTTGTGGCCGACCTTCTTGTCGAAATGCCGGTTGTTGTCATCGCCGCCGATGAAAGTCTCATCGACCTCCACAATGCCCATCAGCTTCTGAAATTCCTTGTCCACAAGGCCAGCGCGAACGCGATGGCACATATACCAAGCGGTTTTGTAAGAGCCGAAGCCAAGCATCCGCTGGATTTGCAGCGCGCTCATTCCCTTCTTGCTGGTCAGCATCAGATGGACCACGCGAAACCAATCGCGAAGCGGCTTGTTGGTATTCTCGAAAATCGTGCCCACCAGAACCGAAAAGCGATAGCCCTGCGGCGCGCACTCGCGGCATGTCCAGCGAAAGTCCGCCAGCGTGTAAACCTCCGTGTTGCCACAGCGCGGGCAAGCAACACCTTCCGGCCAGCGGTTCTTCGCCAGATAAGACCGGCAATGATCTTCCGTCGGGAACATCGCCTCCCATTGGGCGAACGTCATTTGGTGGATTTCTTTCCTATTTGCCACGGCCCTAAACCCTCTCAAATCTTGAAAGGAATATAGTGTGTCAGCCGATATTGGTCAAGTCCGGGATAATCGCCCAATTTTGCGGCAAGGTATGGAGAATTAGCGGAATCGCCTCCGAGAATTGGGCCCAAGCGTAAGCGCTTGAACGGGACATCGCCTCATTGGAAGCGTCAGCGATTTGGTATCCTGCCGCCATATTTTCCCTTCGTGTCACCAGACCGCTTCACCGTGACGGCGCGGCCGCGTGGCAAACCGCCATTACAGTGTCGCGCAGCCAGCGATGTGCCGGGTCTGCGTCCATGCGGGGATGCCACATCGCCGATATTGCGATCTCGGGCGTACGGACGGGAAGGTCGAAGCCAGCGAGGCCTTGCCCGATTGGATCGGTGTTTGACAGGCTGTTGCCGAGACACGAACGCGGTATGAGCGCAACCAAGTTCGTACTGCGCGCGATGCGCATCGCATCCGGGAAACCAGGCACAACGGCGACGACGTCTCGTCTTAGTCCAAGCTCTTGAAGTGCGTCGTCGACCGGCCCCCTAAAGGCGCCTCTGCGCGATGCCACAACATGACCGTATGCCACATAGCGATCAGGCGTTATCGAACCCGTCAGCAATGGATGTCCGCTGCGGACCGCGCCAATGAAGTCGTCGCGGAAGACAAACCGCGTGCGCACCTCCGGCGCCGATGCTCCAAGCACTCCGATCTCAAGATCAATCGCCCCATCACGAAGCGAGAATGCCTCCTTGTTTGGCTTGGGCGCGAAGCGAAGGCGGACACGGGGTGCGACGTGGGTAACTGCGCCCACCATGGGGCCAGCAAACACTTCCAAGAACCCTTCGCTCGCACGAATGGTGAAGGTACGCTCGAGCGAGGCGACGTCTAATTCACTGACGTTCGGCGTCAAAACCGCGCGCACGTCTCGCGTCAGCTCATGGACCCGGTCTCGAATTTCTGAGGCCCTGGGTGTCGGCACCAGCCCGCGTCCAGCGCGAACGAGTAACGGATCACCCGTCGCTGAGCGGAGCCGCGCGAGAGTCCGGCTCATGGCGGAAGCACTCAAACCGAGGCGCCGCGCCGCGCCGGTCACACTTCCCTCGGCGAGCAGTGCGTCCAACGCCGCAAGCAGGTTCATGTCCATGGCGTCCATGAACGGAGCCTATAGGATTTGGCCAGTGAGACGTAGCGTCTGACGCAACTATAATGTGCATCCGCTGCGTCTGGCGCTTGCTGACGGCTTCTCGCACATTCGCAGTCAACCTCGGCAGCGAAAGATATCTCATGCCCGCAGCCTCATCACCTGGCGCCGCCGGTACAATCCTCCTCATCGGCGCATCACGCGGTCTTGGTCTCGCGATGGCCACTGAATTCCTGAATAAGGGGTGGAACGTCGTCGGAACGGTGCAAGGGAGCGGCAGAACCGCTTTGCACGATCTTGCGGATGAACATCCGGGGCGTATCGAGATTGCGTCACTCGACGTCACGAATCCGGATCAGATCAAGGCGCTGCACGACCGTCTCGGCAGCCGCAGCTTCGACATCCTGTTTCACAATGCGGGCATCGCGACCGCCGATCCGCGGGAGGCCGTCGGGGACGTCTCGACTGAGGCGTTCATTCGCGTATTCGTTACGAATGCTTTGAGTCCAATGCGGGTCGTAGAAGCATTTCAGGACCTTGTTTCTGCCGACGGGCTCATCGGCATCATGTCGTCGGGAATGGGCAGTGTCAGCAATAACGAGCGGGGCGGCGCAGAAGTCTATCGCGGCAGCAAAGCTGCTCTGAACCAGTTCATGCGTTGCTACGCCGCGCGCCATGCCGGAGAACCGCGCGCACTGGTGTTGATGGCTCCTGGATGGATCCGCACCGACATGGGTGGCCCGAGCGCGCCGTTCGGTATCGAGGAGTCCATTCCGAAAATAATAAGTGTGCTTCTCGCACAGCGGGGTAAACCCGGTCTGCAATTTCTCGACCGCGAAGGGAGCGTCGTTCCCTGGTGAACACTCGCCCCACGCCCTTCGACTTCATACAAAAGGCGACGCGCAAACACCGCCTGCGCCACTGGTGCTCGGCCTATGCCTTCAAGGATGGCGCGGGATTGATCGATATTGCCAGGCAATGTTCGCCCGCACGCGTCATCGAGCTTGGTACGGCGCTCGGCTTCACCGCCTGCTGCCTCGCCTCGTCGGGAGAAGCGGTACAGGTCGATACGATAGAAGGTGACTCGCAGCATGCCGCGCTAGCGCAAACCAACATTGAAGCAGCAGGCCTCGCAGAACGCATCGCGGTGCATCTGGGCCGTTTTGAAGAAGTTCTTCGAAGCCTGCTCGGTCGCTATGACATGGCGTTTTTTGATGGCGGCTCACCCTCTATCACAATCATTGAGCAGCTCCGCACGCTGTTGGATGATGAAGGCATCCTGATATGCGCCAATCTGTCCCGTGCCAGTTCAGGCCAAGCGCGCGAACTAAGGCACGAATTCGACGACGTGGAGCGGTGGTTGCGCGTCGGTGCCATCGAACACGGTGGCACTCTAGTCTTCCGCAAACAAGGAGGACGATTGATCGGTGAGAGCCGAGGCCGGTCATGAAATTGATTGGGATTGAAGAGCATTAAGGATGGCCATCGTCAGAGGCAGTGTGAACACGTTAAGCGGCTCAAAATACCTCCAGCGACTCTGCAAGCACTGGGGCCATAAATTCGAAGTCGAATTCTCCGACAACAGAGGAGAGGTTCGCTTCCCTTCCGCCATCGCAACCATTGAGGCGAGTGCGAATGCGCTGTTCGTCACCATCGAGACCGACGATCTGGCATCGGTCGAAAAACTCAAAGAGGCTGTCGTAAATCATCTCAATCGATTCGCGTTTCGCGAAGCGCCGCTGGCATACGAATGGTCAGTAGTGAGCGCATCATGACATTTGTCAGACGCGCGCGGATCGTCTTCTTCCTCGCAGTGATCGCTCTCATAGCCGGGTTCACCGTCGCCACCCAGGATGTTGCCGGAGCCTTCCACTATCCGCAGCAGTTCGGCAGAGGCGTCGCCGGCATCGGTTCGATTAGAATTTACCCCCCGTGGGCCTTCGCCAACTGGTTTCCCCGATACGAACACAGCGAACCGCGGATTTTCGCCGAAGCGATCCTCTGGGGCCTGTTGGCAGCATTCGTGCCGCCGATGCTCGCCATCATCGTCGTCGGCGCGTCACGAACTAGGAATCGAAGCTTGCCGAAATCCCATATCGTCGAGGAGAGACTCATGCCGACCCAATCTGCCCAATCCGTTAGACCTGACTGGCGCAATGTACTGCCGGCAGCAGCACCCGGAGCCTCGCAAGGCACACCCTATTCTTTTTGGGTGAAGGAAGGCGATCCGAAAAAACTCGCCATCATCCTTTCCGGAGGTGGCGCATGTTGGACGGGCGAGAACTGCGCCTTGCACTGCCGCCCATTCTATAGGGCGTTCGCGGGGCTCGAACTCGATCCCACAAATTTGGGTGGTGTCTTCGACACCGACAACCCGGAAAATCCGCTCGCCGATTACTCGCTTATTTTCCTTCCCACGGCCAATGGCGACTTGTTTCTGGGCGACGCAGCGCCAGTCTATGACACGCCGGCGATGAACGGCCACGCCGAAGGCAAAGTGAAAATCCTGCACAAGGGCTTTGACAACGCCATGCTAGCGTTGGACTGGATGTTCAAGACCTTCCCACGGCCGGAGACTGTCGCGGTCATGGGCTGGAGCGCCGGCGCGCTTGCCTCGCCTCTCTATACGCATATCGTCGCCCGCCACTATCCTGACGCTCTGGTGACCCACTTCGCCGATGGCGGCGGCGCCTATCACTTGGGCGAAAAGCTCGCCCCTCTCTTCAAGACATGGGGAACGGCAAACGTCCTAAAGCGCGTCGAGGGCTTCGAGGATCTGCCGATCAAAGGCCTGACCATCGAGGATCTCTACATCCGCGCCGCCGAGCTTCATCCCGACATCGTCTTTCATCAGTACAACGAACGGCACGATGCCGTGCAGGCGATGTTCATGCAGCTCATTGGGGAAAAAAGGCCTGACGTGCCGGCAAAGCTGGACGAGGCGCACGCCTATATTCGGGCGCGCGTTCCAAACTTCCGCACCTACACCAGTTGGGGGCGCGATGAAGCGATTATCGGCGGATATTATGATGCAGTTCTCGCCGTAAATGCGCTCGACAACCGAGGGCGCCCCCATGTGCTGGATCGTTTCTACACGCGCAAGACCAACGGCGTTCGATTCCTCGATTGGTTTACGGCGGCCGTTACGGGCAAGCCGGTAAAGGATGTCGCCTGCGTAGACTGCGAAACCCCTGAGTACCATTGGACTCGCCCCGCGTTTCCGCAGTGAACCATTCGGACGGAACACTCCGACAGCATGTATTAAGGCGTGCCGATCTTTATTTAACCGCTTCCTTCTTCTTGGGCGCTGTCATGCGGCGCGGCTTGGCCTCCGCCTTCGGCTTTGGCAGTAGCCGGAAGCGTGTTTGGCACCATGCGAAGTCAACGCCGACATCCAGCAGAGCATCGGAACGTCCGCAGGGACAGGCAAATTCCATGACGGCGATGACGCGATAGGTTTCCCCGGCTTGCAGCGGCACCGGCTGGCCCGTGGCATGGTTCGGAGCAGCGTTGATACACAGAACAAGATCGCCGGGGCCGACAGCGTCGCTCATGTCTTTGTCACAACCGTTCCAGACAAATGCGGCGATAGCATACAGTTTCCCGCGCGATTCAAATGCGCCGCCGGGGTGTTGGAGCCTTCTGCCGACCGGCAAATGCTGCCTATGGTTTAGGCCAGGTAACGATAAAATAATACAATATAATCAACAGGTTGCCGCGATTTTGCAGGCATAAAATATGGCACGTCCATTGCGCTTCCCCGAGCGGGGCATTGTGCCCTTAGGCGGGCAGAACGCCCGTCGGAACGCCAGAATGGGATGGAGACCTCTCAATGCTTAGCGTCAACACGAACACCGGCGCGATGGTCGCGCTGCAATACCTTGACCAGACGAATGCCCAGCTCACCCAGGCTCAGAACGAAATCAACTCCGGCCTGAAAGTCGCTTCCGCAAAAGACGATGGCGCGACATATGCCATCGCGCAGAACATGCGCGGCGATGTTGCTGGTTATTCCGCGGTGACGGACAGCCTCAATCGTGCAACCTCCTCGGTCGATGTCGCCCTTTCGGCGGGCCAGTCGATCTCGGATCTGCTGATCGAGATGAAATCCAAAGCCCTCGCTGCTTCGGACGCCTCGCTGGATACCGCGAGCCGTCAGGCGATGGACGAAGATTTCGAGTCCTATCGCGATCAGATCACCTCAATCGTCAACAACGCCGTGTTCAACGGCGTGAACCTGATCGACGGTTCGCTCACGGGCGGTATCTCGGCACTGGCGTCTTCGGACGGCGTGCACCGGATCACCGTCAGCGGCGAAAACCTGGCGCTGTCAGGCGGTATCGTCACCTTCGGCGCAACGGCTGCCATTTCCACGCAGGCCGCAGCGTCCGCGATGATCACCACCATCGAAACCTCGCTCAACAACGTCAACTCCGCGTTGGCGCGTTTGGGCAGTGCTTCGAAAAAGCTGTCAATCCAGTCGACGTTCGTCCAGAACCTGTCCGACACGCTCACCACGGGCATCGGCAATCTGGTGGACGCCGACATGGCCACCGAAAGCGCTCAGCTGACCTCGCTGCAGACCAAACAGCAGCTTGGCGTGCAGGCGTTATCGATCGCCAACCAGTCGCCGTCGATCGTCCTCAAGCTCTTCGGCTGATAAGGCTCAAAAAAACACCGGGAATCCATGGGGCGGAGCGGCCAGGAAAACCTGTGCCGCTCCTTTTTTGATTCAAAACCGGCAAAAATTTCCATCGAACCCGGCAATTTTTTCCCTCATGCAGCAAATTTTGCCGCGTGGAAAATGGCCGGATGCACATTCTGCCCGGAAGCAATTTCCTCCTCTGTTGCAAATCGAAAGTTAGCCAGTGGTTAAACGCACACGGCACGGCGTTTGCCATGAGGTCTGCGGGGCAAAACGCCCCGAGAGCAAAAGCTCGTCCAACGAGCCAGAACGGAGAATCCTATGCTTAGCGTCAACACCAACACGGGCGCCATGGTCGCCCTGCAGTACCTCAACCAGACCAATGCACAACTCGAGCAGGCCCAGAACGAAATCAACAGCGGCCTGAAAGTCGCCTCTGCCAAGGACGACGGCGCCACCTATGCCATCGCCCAGAACATGCGCGGTGACGTTGCCGGCTACAGCGCCGTCACGGACAGCCTCAACCGCGCGACTTCCACGGTGGACGTCGCCACGTCAGCCGGCCAGTCGATCTCCGACTTGCTGATCGAGATGAAAGCCAAGGCGCTTGCCGCGTCCGACGCTTCGCTCGACACCGCCAGCCGCGCCGCCATGAACGAAGACTTCACGTCCCTGCGCGACCAGATCACGTCGGTCGTTCAGAACGCCGTCTTCAATGGCGTCAACCTGATCGATGGTTCGCTCACGGGTGGCATCTCTGCGCTGGCGTCTTCGGACGGCTCGCACCGCATCACGGTTGCCGGCGAAGACCTGAGCCTCGGCGGTTCGATCGTGTCGGTTGCCGCGACGGGCAACATCTCAACGCAGTCCGCTGCGTCTGCGATGATCACCACGGTGGAAAACTCGTTGAACGCCGTGAACAGCGCGCTCGCGACACTGGGTTCGGGCTCCAAGAAGCTCTCGATCCAGGCGACGTTCGTGCAGAACCTGTCCGACACCCTTCAGACGGGCATCGGCAATCTCGTCGACGCCGATATGGCCACCGAAAGCGCCTTGCTCACCTCGCTGCAGACCAAGCAGCAGCTGGGCGTGCAAGCGTTGTCGATCGCCAACCAGGCGCCGTCCATCGCGCTCAAGTTGTTCTAATCATAAGGCTGACGGTGGGATCGCGCAGGCGATCCCACCGGAAGTCTTTGGTCGGACGTTTGAGAAAAAGAGATGGCGGCGCCCCGAGGCGTTTCGGGGTGCCAGCCGGTGGGCATCGAAGGTATATAAAAAGAAACGAGCAGGGTTTCGAGCTGGGGGGCGCGAAATCCTGCTTGTTCGTTTTTGCAGACTAAAGACCGAGCGCCGAACCCAGCGCAGAAACGACACGCTCGACATCGCTCTGCGTCATAGACGCAAACAGCGGCAGACTGAGCGCGCGGCTGTAATAGCGATCCGCACCTGGCAACGGCAACGCACCGTGGCGTTTCGCGTAATAGGGCTGGCGGTGCACCGGATAATAATGCACCTGACTGCCGATGCCGCTCTTCTGCAGTTCGTGCATGACTTGCGCGCGAGAGACCCCCGCGCGTTCAAAATCGATCCGCGCCGCATAAAGATGCCACGCCGGCAATGACGGCCGCGTGCGCGCCGTGGGACGCACCAACGACGCGAGCGGTGCGAGCAATGTATCGTACATCGCCGCCAATGCGCGACGACGCGCCACGAAGCGGCCGAGCTTGTTGAGCTGCGAAAGGCCGAGCGCGCATTGGATGTCATTCGCACGCCAATTGAATTCCGGCTCGATCAGTTCGTAGTACCAGGGATTTGGCGTGCCATCGGCGTTGAAGGCATCTTTGCCATTCTCGAAACGCGCGGGATCGCGTGTCATGCCGTGATTGCGCGCGCGGACAAGGCGTTCGGCGATGTCAGAATCGTTGGTCGTGACCGCGCCGCCCTCACCCATTGCGATCGTCTTGACAGGATGGAAGGAGAATACGCTCAGGTCTGCAAAGCGGTTCGAGCCGATCGGACAGATCGTTCCATCTTCGGCGACATAGGCCGTGCCGACGGCGTGGCAGGAATCGTCCACGACCCGCGCACCATGCTTGCGCGCGACCGTGCCAATGGCTTCCAGATCGCCACACTGGCCGTTGAGATGCACATTGAAAACCGCGTCGGCATGTCCCGCACGTCCGAAGGCTGCTTCCAAGTCTTCCGGCCGCATCAATCCGGTTTCCGGATCGACATCCGCAAAGACGATTTCTGCGCCATTCATGTGCGGCGCGCTCGCGGTGGCAAGAAATGTGATCGCTGGAACGATGACTTTTGTGCCGACGCCGAGGTTTAGAGCGCGCGCCGCCATGTGCAAAGCGGCGGTGCCATTGGAGCAAACGACAGCGTGATTAGCGCCGACCGTTTTGGCCAGCGCCTTTTCGAAGCGATCGACATAGGGGCCGGTGGTCAGAAGATCGCCACGCAGCGCTTCCGTCACCGCGGCAATATCATCTTCCTCGATGAGCTGCCGCCCATAGGGCAGAAAAGAATTTGCGATAGCGCGCTCGGCGCGAAGCGCGGGCGCGCTCATGCGAAAGCCTGTGCGAGCAGCAACTGAAGCCCGCGCGCATCCAGACGCTCGGGATTGTTGTCGCTCGAATAGGCGAAACCTTCCGGCACGGCCTTCGCGCCGCGGTGGATGTAAGCCTCGCGCACTTTTTGGGCGAAGCTTGCGAGAATGACGAAGCGATCCTCGATTTCGACGGTCCAGCGCGCGTCATCCGCCGGAATCATGGTTTCGTGCAGCTTCTCGCCAGGGCGGATGCCGACAACTTTCTGGCTCAACTTAGGGCAGATTAGCTCGGCCAGCTGCGGGATGGTGGTGGACGGAATCTTGGGCACGAAGATTTCGCCGCCCTGACTCATCTCCATGCTGGAGAGAACGAAGTTGACGCCTTGCGTCAGCGTGATCCAGAACCGCGTCATGCGCGCATCCGTGATCGGCAATTCCTTGACGCCGTCGGCCGCGAGTTTTTTGAAAAACGGAACGACGCTGCCACGGCTGCCGAACACATTGCCATAGCGCACAACGGAGAACTTCGTCCCATCCGCACCGGAAAGATTGTTCGCAGCGACGAAAATTTTGTCGGACGCAAGCTTCGAGGCGCCATAAAGGTTGACCGGGTTCGCAGCCTTATCAGTGGAGAGCGCGACAACTTTTTTCACGTTCCGTGCAAGTGCAGCCGTCACGACGTTCTCGGCGCCCATGACATTGGTGCGAATACATTCAAACGGATTGTATTCGGCGGTCGGCACCTGTTTCAGCGCCGCGGCATGGATCACGTAATCGATGTCGCGCATCGCAAGCTCAAGGCGATCACGATCGCGCACGTCGCCGATGAAGTATCGCATGAATGGATACTGCTCCATCGGGAACATCTGCTGCATCTCGTATTGCTTCAACTCATCGCGGCTGAAGATCACGAGACGGCGCGGCTTGTAGAGATCAATAACGGTCTTGACGAAGTGCTTGCCGAACGAGCCTGTGCCACCGGTGACTAGAACGCCCTTGTCATTGAGATCGAGCCAGGGCTGCGTGAAGTCGCGCAGGGCATACGAACGCGGGTCATCATTCGCTGTATCGTTGGAAACCGGGAGAAAAATCTTGGCCGCGCGTTGCGCCATCGGTGTGCCCCTCTTAAGCGAGGCAATCGTTGCCGAATACGGTTAAAACTTTTGGAAGATCAGGCCGCTGATATACCAAAGCGGAACCGACGAGGACCGTTTACGAATGGGCAAGGTTTGCGCGTTTCATCGAGTTCGAGCGCGGACAGTTGCAACTGACAGAACAGACTGCCGCCTGTTTCGCGATGCGCCAGAAACCCCAAAAGCGGCGCGGTAGAGCGGTCCACCGTGATGCGGACGCGCGCTTCATCGTCGCCCAACTCTGCCCAGCCTTCCGTCATGCCGATGCCGTAAGACGATGAGACAAGAAACGAGACAGCCGCACCATGATCGACGGTTTGTCCGTTAAGCGAAAAGGTTTCCGGGGTCTTACCGCCATTGTGCGTCGTTAAGGAGAGCTTCTTCCAGTCGAACGCATCGGGCAAAAGCGTAATGTGGCCAAGCCGGAGGCTGCCGCGATCCCATATGTCCCAATCGAACGTCAGATCGAAATCGATGCGGGGTTCTTTTGCGAAGAATGTGAGCGTCTTTTCGATAGGCCCGCGCGGCGTTTCGATGCGCCCCTGAACAAGCGTAGCGCCGTCGGCGTTTTTCCAGATGCGCGCAGTGCACCATTCCAGATCGGTGATCTTGTGCTCGCCCGCCGCCTCGAACACGCAATCGCCCGTGTACCAGTCGGCTTGCAACGCGATGTCATCGAAATGACCGTGACGCAATCCACCGACAACCGCTTGTGACTGTCCTGCGAAATGGAGGGACTCGATAGCGAGCCCGCGACGGCGATCCAGCCTCGCTTTGAGCGTGGGCGTTTCAATGTCGATGTAGCGGCTTTCAACGACGCCGCCCTGCGCTGACGCGGTGGCTGGCGTTGCGTTGTTGTTCCAGCGGGCTTCTGTCTCGTGCAAGCGTCCGCAGAATGCGGTCCAACGCCTCTCGGTGATGTGCGTGCGGAAGTCGCTCGACCATAGATAACAAAGTTCTTTCCAATCCTCGTCAGGCGCATTCGCGGTAATTATGTCTTCGTAGATCCGCTGGCAGGCCGCGTTCACCGCGATGTCGTCACGGCCCGTGACGGCCCATCGCGCGAGCGAATATTTGCGCTGCTTCTTCACCGGCGCGGGACACGCCGCCGTTTCAAGTTTCAGGGGCTGAGCCGCGCCGAACTTGCGGCTCCCAAGCGCATCGCTTGGTGTGACCAAGGCGAAGCTTGGCTCATTCGCCATGCATGCGAAAGCCTGAGCCATTCGCTTCCATTCGGCGCCTTCGACGATCTTCTCTTCGCTCTTGTAGCGGCCGGGACGGAAATCAAAGATCTCAGCATCGCTGGCATAAACGCAGAACACGCGATCCTTCTCACCGCAACGTTCGCGCAGATAGTTGAGATATTCGCTTGCATCCAAATCGCCATGTACAAACCGTTGCAGCTTCTGAAACGCGACAGTGCTGGTCCACAGCAGATCGATTGTGCGTCCGTCATTGCCGAGCGCGCGTTGTGGACGATAGCGCGTTTCTACCGGCCAATGCGGATGCTGCGCACCGGGATTGTCCCAATCCATCAGGATTGCGCGATAACCGCCATCGAGATAAAGACCGACTAAACCGCTGGAATAAGCTTGCTCGTTGATCAGCGCGACGGTCGGATTGATGCCGAGCAGCCGCTGATAGATCTCATTTCCGATTCGGAGATTGGCCTCCGTCACGCGGGCCGGGACAAGCGGGCCTATCAGCTGCGCGTAACCCGAGCCGATCAATTCGATTTTCTTTTCTGCAATCAGCGCGCGCGCGCGCGCAATCCATTGCGGATCGCGGCTCACAATTTCCTCTAGCGTGAAGCCGGTCGCTTCAATGCCGATGGGGCCGTATCTCTCAGCAAGATCAAGCAGCGGCCAGTAGCAGCGCCGGATCACCTCGCCGCGCTGTTCCTCCTCGATGGAAGAGAACGCCAGATTGAGATGAAACACCGCGAACAGATGCAATGTCGCGGTATTCGCGACGAGATCGCGCTGACGAAACGGCGCGTTCATGCCGTGACGATCCGGATGTGTGCCAGCGCATCATTCGCGGCATCGAGCGCCACTTCATGCGACGTACCCGTCGCCAGTACCATCGCAGCAGACGGTCGCTTATCGCCTGCCGGCGGAATTACATCGCCCGGTTTCGCGGTGACAATGACTTCCGTCACGCCAGCAATCTTGCGCGCCTCTTCCGCGCCGGACACCGAGACAACACGGCCGGGTTTCGGAAAAGCGTAGCGCTGGATCACCGGCGTCTGGTGCTTCGGCTCGAGCTCTTCCGGGGAAACGTCTTCGCCCAGTGCCACGCGAATGGCGCAGCCGATGAAATCGACGCCAGTGTTGAGCGGAATCTCGCGCGTGCAGAAGAAGCCGCCGGAAAGACGCGCGGCAAGTTCGATGACATGCGGCTCGCCCCTATGAACGACAATGTCGCCTTTCACGGTGCCATTGGTAATGCCGAGCGCGGCGGCAGCGCGGGCAACAACGTCGCGAACCTTCGCTTGCGTATCCTCCGGCAGATGGCTTGGCAGATCGCCGCCATTCTCGATGAAGAACGGCGCATAGCGTTCCAGATATTCGTAATTGCGATCGGAGAAGCCCGGCGTATAACACTTGCCGTTGACGATCACCGATTCCGTCGAGACCTGCGGACCGGAAAGGTATTGCTCGACCATCACGCGCTCGGTCGGCGAATGTTGTTGCGCGAGCGCGAAGGCCTTGTTGAGGTCAACGACCTGCTCGATACGCTGGACGCCGCGGCTCCCACGCGAATCCACCGGCTTGATAACGAGATTGCGGCCTTGGCTCACGGCAATGCGCTGCAATGCTTGTGGCGTCGAGACCGCCGAGAACCACGGGATTGGCACGCCCGCCGCGAGAAACTTCTCTTTCATCGCAAGCTTGTCACAAGCAAGTTTGGCGCTGGCGACAGAGATGCCCGGCAAGCCGAGACGTTCGGCAACCGTTGCGGCGGTCACCGGCGCGTCGGCAGCGACACAAATCACACCATCGATCTTGCGCAGCTTGCGCGAATAGCGCTGCGCGGCGGCGACGGTTTCTTCCGGCGAATAGACGTCTGCAAGAATACAAGAATCGGCGAATGCAAATCCTGGCGCTTCGGGATCGCGATCCGACACGATCACATACAAGCCCATTTCCTTCGCGCGCTTGGCGGCATCGGCCGCTTCCACGCCGCCCGAAACGATGAGGATCGCTTTGCCGGTCATCAGAAGTAGAGCCCGCCATTCACGTTGATGGTCTGTGCCGTGATATAAGACGATGCATCGCTCGCCAGGAACACCGCGGAATCGGCCACTTCGCGCGGCTCGCCGAGACGCTTCAGCACGATGCCTTCTGCTGCTTTCTGAACGCTGGCCGCTGCCATACCGGCTGCCGCCATATCCGACGCGATCAGGCCCGCCGCGATGGTGTTGGAACGCACATTATATTGTGCGCCGAACCGCGCGATGACTTGTGCTAGTGAAATCAGACCAGCTTTGGACGCCGCATAGTGCGCCGTGCGTGGGCCGCCATATTGGCCGCTCACCGACGAGATATTCACGATGCTGCCGCCACCGGCTTTCGCGAGCAGCGGCAGGAACACTTGCGCGACGATGTAAGGACCTTTGAGATTGGTATCGACGATCTCGCCCCAATCGCTATCGGTCACCTTGTCGAAATCGGTCGGCTTGTTGATGCCGGCATTGTTGATGAGGATCGAAACAGGCCCGAACTCCGCCGCTTTCGTCGCGGCTTTCTCGACGCTCGCGCGGTTTGTCACGTCCATAGGAATGCCAAGCGACCGCCGCTTGCGCGCGCCAATCTCAACGCCGGTCACCGCCGCTTCTGCCGCGTTGTCGCGATAGGTGAAGACGATGTCCGCGCCCGCTTCGGCCAATCCGAGCGCAATCGCGCGGCCGATGCCTCGGCTACCGCCCGTGACGACAGCGACTTTGCCGGAAAGCGAAAAGCGCGACATCAGTTTTTCTTTTTGCGCGCGATGGCACGCTTGGCGGCCTTGGCGATGTGCGGCGCGGTCAAGCCGAACGCTTCGGCCAACTCTTCCGGCTCACCGGATGCGCCAAACACGTCTTTCACGCCGACAAACTCGACAGGGCACGGCTTTGTTGCTGCCAACGATTCGGCCACAGCACTACCGAGACCGCCGTAGATATTGTGATCTTCCGCCGTCACGAAGCAGCCGGTTTCTTTGGCGCAGCGTGTCAGCAATGCGGAATCGATCGGCTTGATAGTGGCCATATTTACGACACGCGCTTTGATGCCTTCAGCGGCCAGAAGCTCTGCTGCTTCCACCGCGCGCGCGACCTCGACGCCGCAGGCGACGATGGTCACATCCTTGCCATCGCTGACAAGTTTGCCTTTGCCGATTTCAAAAGTGTGATCGTCGCCGAACACGCGCTTGGCCGCGCTGCGACCCGTGCGCATGTAAACCGGACCGTCGAATTCGAGTATCGCGCGGGTCGCGAGCGCCATTTCCACCGGATCGGCGGGCGAGATCACCGTCATGCCAGGGATCGCGCGGAACGCTGCAAGATCTTCGAGAGCCTGCGCCGAGCCGCCATCGGGCCCCACATCCAGACCCGGATGCGATGCAACGATCTTGGCATTGCGGCGCGCATAGGCGAGCGAAAGACGCGCCTGCTCCACCGCGCGCAAACAGAATACGGCGAATGTCGTGACAATCGGAATCAATCCGGTCGCCGCCAATCCGCCGGCAGCTGCCATCATGTTCTGCTCAGCAATGCCGAACTGGATGAAGCGATCAGGATGCGCCCTGCGCCAGTGATGCACGCCCGTGCCACCCGCGATATCGGCATCAAGCACGACGACATTCGGAAATTCATCGGCAAGCCCGGTCAGCGCCTTACCGAATGCTTCGCGCAACGAGTCATTGCCTTGCGCGATCAATGCGGGTGCCGCGCTCATGCCAGATACTCCGCGATTTCGTCCCGCGAGGCGCCCAGATCTTTCAGCGCTTCTTCCGCCTGCTCGCGCGTCAGCTTCACGCTGCCGTGCCAGGTCGGCACATTCTCCATGTAAGGCACACCTTTGCCCTTGAGCGTGTGTGCGATGATCATCGACGGACGGCCCGGCGTGGACGAAGCGCGGCGGAGTGCAGTGAGGACCGCGGTGATGTTGTGTCCATCGACCTCGATCACCGCCCAATCGAAGGCGCGAAATTTCGCGGCGAGCGGTTCCAGCCGCATGATGTTGTCGTTGCGGTCGTCGCTTTGCAGTTTGTTGTAGTCGATGATGGCACAAAGATTATCGAGCTTGTGGTGTACGGCACACATCGCCGCTTCCCAAACTTCACCTTCCTGCAATTCGCCGTCGCCGAGCAGCGTGTAAACGCGCGCCTGCGACTCTTGCATGCGCAAGCCCATCGCCATGCCAAGCGCAACTGAGAATCCTTGGCCGAGTGAACCCGTGCTCGTCTCCACCCACGGCAGATCGAGCACGTGCGGGTGGCCCTGGAATTTGCTGTTGAGCTTGCGCAGCGAGAGTGACTCTTTCTTGCCGCAAAATCCGTAATGCGCTCCGACCGCATACAATGCGGGAGCAGCGTGACCCTTCGACAAAACGAAACGATCGCGATGCGGATCGGAAATATTATCAGCCCAGAAATTCAGTTCCGCGCCGAACAGCGATGCAAGGATGTCCGCGCAGGACAGTGCGCCACCCGGATGCCCTGAGCCGGCGTGATAGATCGACGCGACTGCATGCTGGCGCACAAAACGCGCCGCGCTCGTCACATCATCAATCATATTCTGCGGAATTGGCTTCTTGGCGGCGGCGGTCGCTGAATTGCCGCGCAAGGGAATGAGATGAGCCATATCTAGGCTGCCTCGCGCGCAAGCGCCATGAGATCGCTGTAGAAAAGAATTTCCGCGCGCGGCGCGAGCGATTTCGCTTCATCCGCGATTTCCTTTGCGAAGCCGCGCGACATCACAATCACAACGCCCGGGTCGGCTTTCTTGAGTGCTTCCGGCGCGTCCAGCATGCGACCGTGGCGCTCGCTCACATATTGCTTGAGATGCTTGTCGATCAGTGACGACAAGATCGCGGGTTCAAAACCGCCATGCGTTACCAGCGAGTCGAACAACCTGCCCGCGCCCCACATGGCGACGCCTTTCGGCGCCATGTGTGCGATGTTGGCGGCGAGCGCCGTAAGCGCCGACAGATTGCGCGCGCGCGTCGAACCATAGGCAGCGATCAGCCGCTCGGCTTCAGCCACTTCCAGCGGATCGTCTTCATTCGCACGCACAGCCTTGTCAGCCTTGCAGGCGACAATCAGGAGATTGGCGCGATCTTTCGCATCTGGCGCCTCGATAATGTCGAAGCCTGCGGCTCGCACCATGCGGATCAGCGTGCGCGCGGAGAAATGATAGAGATGCTTGTCGATAAACCATTCCTCGATGATGTCTTCCGAATCGAGAATGGCGGTGTTCGGCGCGTCTATAGCAAGAAACCCGCCCGGCTTCAAAGTGCGCCAATGATCGGCGAGCACATCCTGCGGATGCGCGAGATGCTCGATCGTGTGGCAGGAATGAATGATGTCGAAGCGTTCGCTTTCGAGCGCGAAGTCTTCGATGCGCGAGATGACGAGTTGCGTCCGTTCCAAATCGGCGCAGGAGTTTGCAACGCGTTCGTCTGGTTCTAATGCAAGCACCTGCGCTTCCGGCGCGGCATCCAGAAACGCTTTGATGAAACTGCCGCGGTTGGAGCCGACATCGAGCAGCGACATCGATTTCGAGAAATTCGTGTGACGAGCCAGCGCATCGAGCGCGGCCTGCGTCCGGAACGCCTTGCCGTAGCGCACATTGCCCCAATCGGCGCCACCGGACACAGCCGCATTCCTGCGCGGTGCGCGATCGACGCGCGGCAGACTCTGCATAAGGCCACAGTGCTGACAGAGATAGATTTTCAATCCGCGTGTCGAGCGTTCTGGCTCATAAACTTGGCTCAGCGTTTCGCGATGGCAGAGCTCACAAGGTTCGCGCATGGACGTTCCGGAGATAAGCGTTCCGTAATCATCTTCCGGTGAACGTGCTTAATAATTCACTACGTACTCGCTGGTATCGGCATAACCGAGACGCGCCATCATCGCGCCGGCGATAGTGTCAAACTGCTCGGCCTGTTCGCGTGAGAGGGTTTCGTCACGCGGACGGTTCACATTATGCGGACGTGCGAACACCGCGAAATGTTCGTCGCGGTAAGGAAGGTTAAGAAAATGGAAAAGTCCCTTCACAGCGATGGGTGATGTGTAAAGGTCTTCGAGTCGGACAAAATGCGATTGCGTGACCGGCGATGCCGCAAGCGAGTCAAATATCACGCGATTGATCTCCGCCCAGTGCCAGGCGATACGTTCGAACTGATCGAACTTGCGGAATTTCGGATCGCGCGGGATTGGCCACCAATATTTCTTCTCCGGCGGCGGTGCTTGATTGCTTGCCGGGTCATCCAGAAAAGCCTGCAAAATCGCAGTCGAACAGTCGTCGTAACATTCATCGCCGAGCTTGCGGAAATAAGAGCCGGCAACTTTGCGGCCGTCACGCACAAGATGCACGAATTTCGCATTCGGCAGCAGCGCCGCGAGATCCGGAATCAGCCAGGAAAGCTTGTTGGACGAGTCGCCCCAATGCGCGGTCTGCGTGTAGCGGATCGCGGCGGCATGCGTTTCAAGCAGGATTTTCCCGGTTTCGTCCGTGCCGACTAAACCCACATAACGGCGCACAGCCAGCGGCTGAACGATGTGCACCATATATTCGTGATGCATCTCGATATCGCCGGCAGCGGACAACGCCTTGTGCAGCATCGCCGTGCCGGAGCGGCCGCTCGAAACGATAAAGAAAGGCTGCGTTGCTAAACTCATCGATGTCGCACCGTTAACTTTCTCTTAGCCATGCGCCGTTTAGAAAAGGTTAAGCCTGAAAGGACGCGATTCATGAAACCCCCGCGCGGGCCCCTTTTTATCGCCGAAGCTTCCAGCAATCATGGCCGCGATCTTTCCCGTGCGCTGGCGTTCGTGGACGCGGCAGCGGATTGCGGCTGCGATGCGGTGAAGTTCCAGCTCTTCAAAATCGACCGCATGTTCGCGCCGGAAATTCTAGGACAGAGCCCGAAGCATCGCGCACGCCGCGAATGGGAATTGCCGCTGGAACATTTGGAGCCACTGGCCGCGCGTTGTGCGTTGCGCGATATCCAGTTTTCCTGCACGCCGTTCTATCTCGAAGCGGTGGAAGAACTTCGGCCCTTCGTCGATTTCTACAAGGTCGCGTCCTACGAGCTTTTGGTCACACCACTGCTCGAAGCGTGCGCAGCAAGCGACAAGCCCGTCGTGCTTTCGACCGGCATGGCCACGATGGACGAGATCAAACATGCTTCCGATACGTTGAAACACGCCGGCGCAACGGACATCACGTTGCTACATTGCGTGTCGGCCTATCCGACACCAGCAAGCGAAGCCAATCTTTCGGCCATCGAATCTATTCGTGCGCTGACAAGCTGCAAGACCGGATGGTCCGATCACACGCGCCGCCCGGCTGTCATCGAGCGCGCGGTGCATCGCTGGAACGCCGCGGCCGTGGAGTTTCATCTCGATCTCGATGGCGAAGGCGCGGAATATGCGAGCGGCCATTGCTGGTTGCCGGAAGAGATCGCGCCCGTCATCGCTCGTATCCGCGAAAGCGCGGTTACCGATGGTGAAGGCTTCAAAGGCCCACAACCGTCGGAGATCGCCGATCGCGATTGGCGCGCCGATCCGTCGGACGGCATGCGCCCGCTCTTGCATCTGCGCGCGACTTACAAACCGGAAGCGGCATGAACTTTACGCCGGAACCGTCGGACCATCTTCGCATCGTCGCCGTCATCCAGGCGCGGATGGGTTCGACGCGCCTGCCCGGCAAAGTGCTAAAGTCCATCGCCGGAAAGCCATTGCTTTGGCACATTGTGCACCGGCTCAAGCAATCAACGCTGATCGAACAGATTGCGATCGCAACCTCCACGAATCCGCGCGACAACGCGATCGTGGAATGGGCGAAAGAAAACAATGTTCCGGTCGTCCGCGGGCCGGAAGACAATGTATTGGCGCGCTTCGCGTGTGCTGCCGAAATTCTCGATGCCGATATTATTGTGCGTGTGTCGTCCGATGCGCCCTTCATCGATGCCGGATTTATCGATCATCTCGTGACAGCGTTGCTCGAGCAGGATGGCGATTACGTCTTGCTCGAAGACGATGCGACGACCGCACATGAAGGCGTCGATCCATTCACGCGCCGCGGCCTCGACAAGCTGATGATGGATGCCGCCGACGATCTCGCCGCGCGTGAGCACGTCACCGGCTATTTCAAGCTGCACACGAACTTCGTGCGCATCGCACGGGCAGCGGCTTATCCGGCGCTTGCCAAGGAAGGTGGACGCCTGACCATCGACACGCCCGACGATCTCGCGTTCATCGAAGCGCTACACGATCGCATGAAAGCGAACGCCGGTGAGGCGTCGCTTGCCGATCTTCTGTTGCTTCTGGAGCGCGAACCGCAATTGCGCAAACTGAACGCGCATGTTGTGCAGAAGCCTATTGTTGCGAGCGGCCTTGCACTAATCCGTTGCGATGGCGGCGGCAAGTTCGGCTATGGCCATGTGAAGCGCTGCATCGCGCTCGCCAAAGAGTTGCGCGACCGCGAAGGCATCGGCGCGATGTTCGCGGTCCGTGGCACCGTAGATGCGCTAGAACCTATCCGCAGCGCGGGGTTTGAGGCCGTCGCGCTCAAAGTGGAAAATGAATCCGAAACACT
>Ga0265340_10000604_pt1 | contig 20037 bp, 14 predicted proteins | sample 4CB225metaG_FD_202082 | JGI IMG/M metagenome (GOLD analysis project Ga0265340, IMG submission 202082) | Rhizosphere microbial communities from Carex aquatilis grown in University of Washington, Seatle, WA, United States - 4-CB2-25 metaG | ecosystem: Host-associated > Plants > Roots >...
CCCGCGACCCGGCAGGCCCCGACCCGGCCGGCTCCGACGCGGCGGGCAGAACGATGGGCTCGCGAATGGTGGCGGGTTCCGGAGCCGGCGTCCCACCACCAGAACCGCCCGAAAACCCCGGAAACCCCGGGAAGCCACCGGCTCCGGCCGGACCGCCGGCTCCGCCGAACCCGCCGAACCCGGAAAATCCCTGAGCCCCGCCGAATCCCGGGAAACCGCCGGTCACGAACCGGCTCATCATGCTCTGCATCACCTCCGGGTGCGAGGTGACGAACTGCATCATCTCGGCCGTCAGCTCATTCAGGTCGGGCCTGCGGCCGCTCGCGGCGACCTCCCGGGCCCGGCCCATCATGAACGCGCGGAGCTGGGGGTCCAGAGCGCCGAGACCGCCGGGAAGCGCCCGTTCCAGCTCCCTGACCTGAAGGGCGAACTGGCGCCACTGAGCGATGAACTGGCCCGAGCCGTCGGCCTGGGCCAAGCCGGCGGGCAGCCCGGTCGGGAACCCCTCGACCATGAGCCGGTCCAGCAGGCCGGGGTGCTGGCCGAGGTCGTGCTCGAGCCGGTCCAGCAGGGTCAGCAGGTCGTCCGGAATCGGCTCGCCGACCACTGCGGAGCGGAGCAGGTGCGCGGTGACCACCTGGAAGGTCAGCCGGTTCCGCTGGGCGTCGTCCTGGACACCGTCCAGCTCGCGGGCCGCCAGGGCCAGGTCCGCCACCGCCTGGACGCGCCACCGCTCCACCTCCGGGAGGCCGCTCTCACCGGCCCGCTGCACCAGGAGCAGCGACCGGGCCACGGCCAGTCCGAGGGCGGTACCCACCCGCAGGTCCGCCTGCTCCGGCCGGACCGCCGGTTCGACGGCCATCACCTCCGGCAGGAGGGCGGCGAGCACCCGCTCGGCTTCCTGAGCCGGTTGGACCCGGCTGTCCATTCCCAGAGCCGTGATCAGCGCGTTGGTCAGCGGCAGAACGTGATGGGCCGAGAGCCTGAGCTCCTCCAGCCCGCTCGCTTCGGTGCGGACCTCGTCGCACGCCTGGACACCGGCCGCAATCGCCTCGGCGATGTCCTCGGGCCGGCCCCGGTAGCTCGCCCGCAGCGCGTACAACTGGGCGAGTGCCGACAGGGCCAGGGCCCGGATCGCGTGGCCGGGCGGCAGGACCGCCACGTAGGCCCGGACCTCATCGATGACGACGCCGGCCCGGGTCACGTCGCGCCCGAGCAGAACCTCGTTCACCCGCCGGAGCAGAGTCATCCAGCGCAGGCCGGACGTCGCCGCGAACTCCGGGAACTGCTCGGCGAGGGAGCGTAGTTTCTCCTCCATCTCGGCGGTCGGGCACCGGTCGTCGAAAGCCCCGAGGGCGTCCCGGAACTGGTGCAGCGAGTCCTCGACCCCGGGGAATGCGCCGTCCAGGTCGTCGAGGGTGGCGGTGAGGGCATCCATGGTCTCCGCCGAGTTCGCGCCGTCCAGGTCGTGCACGATCTGCTGGACCCGGACCATCGCGCCACATCCGCGCAACAGGCCGGCCAGCCGGGCCTGGTCCGGGTTGGCCGGGTCGAGCCCGTCCGTGATGGCCCGCAGCCGGGCCACCAGGGCCTCGCGCTCGGCCGGTGACGGCCGTTTCTCCGCCGCCACCGCCTGGGTCCTGGTCAGCAGGAGCAAAGACCGGACGCCGGTCAGGAACGCCGTTCCGAATCCGTCGGCCGGATTCTGGTCACCGACGATCCGGGTCAGCTCGGCCAGGACGGCGTCTTCGTCGTCACCCCACCTCTGCAACCCGGCCGCGTCCAGGCCAACCCCGAGCGCACCCATCGCGAACTGCAGTGGCCGGCGGGGGTCCGCGGGCGACAGGGCCGCCGCCGATGTCCGGAACTGGGCCATCAGACGACGTAACTCGGCCGGCGAGCTCGGCGCGCCCGGACCCCACTGCGGCATCACCCAGGCCGGACCCGAACTCTCCGGACCGGGCGGTGCCGGCGTCGATACCGGTGACGGTGACGGTGACGATGACGGTGACGGTGACGGTGACGGTGACGGTGTCGATACCGGTGTCGATACTGCGGCGCCGGCCAGCCGGGCGGCCGCGGCCAGCGCGGCCGCACCGGGCGGCAGATCGACACCGGCCGCGTCCCGGGCCGTCTGGGCCGCCGCCGCCACCGTGACGGCGTCGGCCGCACCGGCCTCAAGCAGACGCCAGCGGCAGAAAGCGACCGCCAGTTCGCGGTAGGCCACCAGGGGGGCCGGCCGGCCGGCGTCGCCCGCCGCGGCCTCGCCCAGCATCCGCAGCGCGGTGGTGGCGCGCTCGCCCGCCCCGGGATCACCGGGCGGGAGGGCGGCACAGACGTCGGCCAGCATCAGCCCCAGACCGAGCGTCTGCGGCCGGCGCTCGGCTTCCGGCAGGGCCATCACCAGTTCGACGAGCTGGTCGGCCTCTGCGGCCGGCTCTCGCCGGGAGGATCCGCTCATCGCGAGGGGCCCATCGCCGGAACGGGCTCTCCCCGGCCCCGTCCGTGCGGATCCACATCATCCGGGGCGACGACGTAGGTGCGCAGCGCGGCCAGGCGCCGGTTCAGCCAGTCCAGGCCGCCCTGGCCGCCGACCGCAAAGCCGGCCAGGGGCCGGCGGATCACGGCGTCCCCGCAGCGATCGTCGAACAACGCGACGGCGAGTCCGCCCGGATTGCGCCGGGAAGGCCAGATCAGGCCGTCGGCCTGCTTTGCGCCCTGGCGGATCCAACGGGCCCAGCGGCGGGTCATCCAGTAGTCACGCTGCTCGGCCTGGACGAGCCAGGCGTCCTGCCGGGCCATGGCCAGCCCGGCCGAGCTGGTCAGATCGACCAGCCGCAGGTCGCGCCGGGCAGTGACGGCCACCAATTCGCGGCCGTGCGCAACCTTGTAGGGCAGTGGCCGGGTCGGGCCGGTGAACGACACGTCGCGCAGGAGTGTCTCCGCGATCGCGGTGAGGTCGTCCAGCGCGGCGTAACAGACGCCGTAGGTGTCGGCCGAGGTGCTGTCGAAGCGGCCGGCGGTCTCCTGGTAGGTCTTCTCGGGCGCCGCCAAGGACGGCCCGCGCTCGTCCGGATCGTCGTCCGGGGCCGGCGTCGGGTTGAAGTAGCTGGTCTCCTCCGCGTACCGGGTGCCGGACATCCGCCACAGCGGCTGGCCGGCCGTCAGCCGGTACTCGTGCAGCGCCGGCAGTTCGCCGGCCGGCTCGGCGGGTGGGCTCTCCCGCGGCATCAGTTCTGCCCGGCCGATCGGGCCAGGCGTCGCAGCACGTCGTCGTGGTGATTGCCCAGCAAGCGGTACGGGGCCGTTCCGAGACCGGCGTGGGCGTCCACCCACCAGCTCGTGACCCCCCAGGGGTCGTCGCCGGCGGCCAGGATCCGGTTCACGTCGAGCACGACCGGCCAGGGCCGTCCGTCCGGATCGAACTGGAAATCCGGCAGCAGCCGCTGATCGTCGACGTCCTCCAGCCGGATCAGCCCGGACGCCTCCTCCCCGCGAAGGTCGCCGTCGCCACGGAACCGGCGACCGGGCAGGCTCAGCAGTCGCCGGCAGACCTCCCGGTGCAGCTCGCGCCAGTCCGGCAGGCCGCTGGGATCGGACCGCGCCCCGGCGTCGGGCTCGCGACCGGGGTGCGGCGGCACGTCCAGATCCACGTCCGGCTCTGGGTCCAGGTCCGGGCTCGGGCCCGGTTCGGGGTCCGGGTCAGTTTCCGGGGAGGAGTCCGGTCGCAGCCGTTCGACCAGGACCGTGGGGGCCGGCCGGATCCGCCGCTGGAAGTCGGCCAGGCTCAGCCGGTCGGCCACGGCGCCGGGATGGAGCATCAGGCCGGACGCCTCGGCCAGGGCCCGGTTCACCGGGTGGTCCGGTGGCAGGTGGTCCAGCAGGAAATCCTCGACGGCGGCGGCTCGGGCCTGGTCGAACTCACCCTCGGAGAGGGCCAGCAACGCCGTCAGCTCCTCCCGCGCCCCCGGGTCGAGGTGGGCCAGGACGTCGTCCCAGTGCTCGGCCAGCAGGACCAGAACATCCGGCCCCGGAACATCGCCCTGCCCCATCCGTGCCCTCCCGTCGTACCCGGTTCGGCCCAGCGTAGGTAGCCGGACGAGTGGATCGGGGCGGCCCGAAGTTCTGTCCGCTATTTGTCAACCGCCGCTGGTTTCTGTGGGCCGGTCGCGGCCCGTCGGTGGGAACCGGTAGACAAGGAGCGTGTCAGCTCAGTCTCCCCGGATCCCCTCGCCCGCCGACCTGGCCCGCGCCCGGCGTCCGCCCGCTCCGCCGCCCCCGTCGCGGGGCCGGCGACTGGCCGAGATCGAGAAGGAACGGGCCCAGCGGGCGCTACGGGCACTGGTCACCGACCCCGCGACGGACTTCACCGCCCTGGACGCCGACGAGTTCTTCGCGGCGCTCAGGTGCGCCGGGCCCGACGGCACCGTGAACCCGGCGCTGATCGCTGAGGTCGGACGCCGTCTGGCCGACGGCACCGCAGCGGCGCGGGAGGTGCATCAGGTGCTCTTCGCCGCCGGGGATGACCCGGGGTGGGAACAGGCTCGCGGCGCGGCGACAGCGGCCGTGGGCCGGCGCCCCCACCTCGCGGTCGAAGTCCTCACCCTGGAGGTCCAGCGGCTCGGCACTCCGCCGATCCGCGTGACCGAGACGGCCGGGGCCGGAGGTTTCACCGCGCGGGCGGCGCTCGAGCGCGACGGCGTGACCATCGAGGGGCAACCCTGCTCCGACACCAGCAAGAAACGAGCCGGCCAGGGGGCAGCGATGTCGTTGCTCACCGCGCTGACCGGGATCCCGGTCCCGGCGCTCGGCGGGCACTCCGGGCCGGCGTCCGCCGGCAGGCCGGCGTCCGGGCCGGCGTCCGGGCCGGTCACACCTGCGATCGACCCCACCGATCTGGAGGCGTGGCTCGACCACGTGGTCAGCCGACCGGAGCCCGATCCCGAGCTGGCCGACCACCTGGCCGCCGGGCACCTGACCGTACGCTCGCTGCACCTGCTGCTGTTCGAGGCCCGACCCCGGGGCTGGCGTCGTCACCGCGCGCGGGCCTGGGCTGCCCTCGTCAGCACTCCCTCGCAGGCCCCGGGAGTCCTGTCGATGCACACCCAGGCCCGCTCCTGGCCCCCAGCCGGCTACGCGGAGCTGGGCGAACGCACCGCGCTCGCCTACGTGAACACGCCGGAGGGTCCCGTCGTCGGCGAACCCGCTGTCGCCGCCGGGATCAAAGCCGCTCGTGCGGCCGCCGCCGTGGCCCTGATCCGGGACCTCGCCCCCCCGACCCAGGGTGCGGACGCCGTCGAGGTACCGCCACCGGCCGGCAATCCCGTCGGCCTGCTCAACGAGCGGGCCCAGATCGGCGTCATCGCGGACCTTACCTACACCCAGGACGCGACCGGTCCGGCTCACCGACCGGTCTTCACCTGCACCGCCCGCTGCCTGCAGGCCACCGACGCCTACGCCGCCTCCGCCGAGGCCGACAGCAAGAACGAGGCGAAGACGGCGGCGGCCGCCGGGCTTCTCGATCAGATTCTGTCCGCCGAACGAACGTACCGGGCCCGCCTCGCCCAGGCCCGACGCGAACAGGCCCGAAGCCCCGAAGGGATCTTCGCCCGGCTGCTGCGGGCCGGCTTCCCGATGGAATTCACCGGCTCGAGCCTGCGGATCGGCGGTCACCTCCCCGAGCCCCTGGCCGGAACCGGGCTACCGGTCCGGTCCGCCCTGCCGGTCCTGGTCAGCCTCGACGCCGACCTCGACGGACCGGTCCACCCCTCGGCCCGGACCTGGGCCAGCGCCGCGAGGACGGCCCTGGAAGCAATTGCCGCGCGGCGCGTCTACCCGGCCCTGGACAGCGACGGGCGGGACTGCTGGCGGCTCGCCCTGAGCGACGCGCCCGATCCGGCCGTGGCCGGGTTCCTCGACGTGATCGCGGACACGATGTTGCGGCCGGCCGGGGCACGACTGGTGGTCGGGGACCGGCCCTACGCCGGGCCCGCACGCCGGCTCGACCCGGAGGCCACCGCCTGGGCCGACCGCGTCGCCGAGGCCGCTGAAGGGACCACCGCCACACCGGTGGTGATCCGGCTGAGCCCGCCGGACGGCGATGGTCTACCGCTGCGCGCTGAGCTGCGCGACGGCGCGACCGGGGTTGTCCGGCCGGGCGGGGATCCATTCGGTGCGATCCTGCTCGGCCGGGCGCAGGAACGACTGCTGCGCCGGGCCGGCCGGGACTGGCCGGCACTGGAGCGGGTCCGGCTCGAGGGGACGCTGAGCGGGGCCGAGGCCGCGCAACTGCTGGGGCCGGCCGGAGAAAAGCTGGCGGCGCTCGGGATCACCGCCGAATGGCCGGCCGATCTCGTCACGGCCAGCGGCCTGGCCGCGCAGATCATCGTCGGACCCGGCACCCGCAGCGGCTCGAGCGCGTTCTCCCTCACCGACGTCACCGAGCTGACCTGGCAGCTCAGCCTGGACGGAGAGCCACTCACCGACGAGGAGACCGAAGCGGCCGCCGAAACGGTCGCGGGGGTGATCCGGATCCGGGGACGCTGGGTCGTCATCGACGCGCCGACCCGGCGGCAGGCTCGCGATCGCCACGCCGGCCGGCTCACCGGGGCGCAGGCCCTGGAGGCGGCGCTGACCGGCCAGGTCCGGATCGGCGGAAGAGACGTCACCTGCTCGGGCACCGGGCGGCTGGCCGATCTCATCGCCACCTTGCGTGGGGCGAGTTCCGGCCCACCCGACCGGCTGGCGATACCGGCCGGGTTGAACGCGACCCTGCGCGGGTACCAGCGGGTGGCCGTGCAGTGGCTGACGCGAACGACGGCGGCGGGCTTCGGGGCGCTGCTCGCCGACGACATGGGCCTGGGCAAGACCCTCACCGTGATCGCTTTCCTGCTGACCCGAAAGAACACCCGGCCCTCGCTCGTCATCTGCCCCGCCTCCCTGGTCGTCAACTGGGAACGCGAGTTCGCGCGGTTCGCACCGGAAGTCACCGTCCGGCGCTACCACGCGAGTGGCCGGACCCTGGACGGCCTGGCCCCGGGTGAGGTCGTCGTCACCACCTACGGAACGCTGCTGCGCGACGCCGAGATCCTGGCCCAGGAGTCCTGGGACCTGGTCGTGGCCGACGAGGCCCAGCAGGTCAAGAACCACCGCTCGCAAGCCGCCCGCGCCGTGCGCGGGCTGCGCTCGACGGCACGGATCGCAGTGACGGGCACACCGGTGGAGAACTCCTTGTCGGAACTGTGGGCGATCCTCGACTGGACGAACCCAGGGCTGTTCGGTTCCCTCAGCCGGTTCCGCGAACGGTTCGCTCGCGCCGCCGAGCAGGAGGGGGCCGGGGGGCTCGCCGATCGGGACGCGGCGCACCGGCTCGGTCGGCTGATCGCCCCGTTCGTCCTGCGCCGTCGCAAGACCGACCCGGACATCGCCCCCGAACTGCCCGACAAAGTGCTCAACGACCGGTACGTCGAGCTCTCCCGCGAGCAGGCCGCGCTGTACCAGGCGGCCACCGCGGCGACCCTCGACCGGATCGCGGCCAGCGACGGCCAGGAACGACGCGGCCAGGTGTTACGCCTGCTGCAGTCACTGCGGCAGATCTGCAACTCCCCCGCACACTACCTGCGCGAATCCCCGCACGACTGGGACGCTGCCCGGCAGGCCGCCCGGTCCGGCAAACTCGAGGTCCTCGAAGAACTGATGGACGCAGTCGTCCGTACCGGGGACGCCGCCCTGATCTTCACCGGGTACGTGTCCATGGGCCACCTCATCCGGGCCCATCTCGCCGCACGGGGCCTGCCCGCCGAATTCCTCCACGGCGGCGTGCCGATCCCGACCCGGCAGAAGATCGTCGACCGATTCCAGGCCGGCGAAGGCCACGCCCTCATCCTGTCCATCCAGGCCGCCGGAACCGGACTCAACCTGACCCGCGCCGGACACGTCATTCACTTCGACCGGCCCTGGAATCCCGCCGTCGAGGACCAGGCCACCGACCGAGCCCACCGCATCGGTCAGCACCGCCTGGTCGAAGTCCACCACCTGATCGCCGAAGGCACCGTCGAATACCGGATCGCCGCGCTCCTGACCCGAAAACGGGAACTGACCGAGGCTGTCCTGCCTGGTGGGAAAATGGCCCTGACCGAACTTTCCGACCGCGACCTGTCCGCACTCGTCAGCCTCAGCGCGGACCTGAGCACGGAAGGAGATCGGGCATGAGCCCCAGCGAACCCGGCATGAGCCCCAGCGAGCAGGCCCAGCCAGATCCCCGGGCCTGGGAGGAGTGGGAGACGCCACCCGGCGTTCCCGGCCCGAAGCTGCTGGAACTACTGGCCGCCGACGCCGCCGGACAGGCCGACGCCCTGCTGGCGGGGCAGGCCCCGACGTCGCAGGACCCGCTGGTCGACGCGGTTCGGCTGCTCGCCACGCCCTCCGCAGCGGCGCCCGTCGAGGCGGCGGCCCGGCTGACCGGTCTCCCCGAGGGCGACCTGCGGCGGCTCGTGCTCGCCTACCGGCACGGCGGCACCGGGGGCGTGAGCGCGGCGCTGGCGGCAACACCGTGCGGCAGCGAGGAGATGGCCGAAGCGGTGGACGAGGTCCGACGACGACGGGCGTTCTCGGACCGGGAACTCTCCGTCGAGGCGGGAACGATCACCGATGCCGGGGCCGGCCTGCGGCTCAGGCGGGGACCGGACGGGCGCTGGTATCCCTTCACCCTCGCGCGGACGCAGTGGTGGCCCACCATCGGCGCGAGCGACTCCGCCGGTGCCGCCTACCAGGCGGCCGCCCGCGCGAAGGCCCTGCGCGGCGCGAGCCGCTGACTGGTCCATCCTGATCGGCCGGCCCGGCCGGAAGTTACGAGCCGCCCCGGGGGAACGCCTCGAAGTGGACCAGCCGGACCGGAGGGGCAATCCCACTACCCGTCCTCGGCATCGCGGCCGCCGGACTGATGCTCACCGCGGTGGCGACAACGAGCATCCCCAGTCCGATGGCGACCCTCCGAGCAAGAACGCGTCCGGTCACAGCAAGCCCCCCGTGGTGGAAATCTTCTGGGGACCAAGGCTATCCCGTTCCTCTGCGCGTACTCCTGGGTAAGAACCGAGGACACGGCTGTTCTCGGCCGGGGATCGGTCATCCGGTAGACACATCCGGGGCTGACCGATCAGATTGGGGCGCTCCGCCGGTCCACCTACCAGCACCCCCGACCCGAAGGGATCACCGCGATGGCAAAGGTCATCTCCACTCTGTTCATCTCGGCCGACGGCGTGGCCGAGATCGATCCCGACTGGCACTTCCCGTACTTCGACGCGAACATGGGTCGCGCGGTCGGTGAGGACTACGACACCGCCGATGTGCTGCTCCTGGGCCGCGTAACGTACGACAGCTTCGCCGGCGCGTGGCCGGGCCGCGAGGAGGCCGGCGGTGAGGACGCGGCGTACGCCAAGCAGCTCGGAGACCTGCGCAAAGTGGTCGTCTCCCGCAAGCCGCTGGAGTTCTCCTGGCGCAACTGCGAGCTGATCGACGGCGACCTCGTCCCGGCCGTCACCGCGCTCAGGGCCGACGGTGGCATCAAGGGAATTCTCATCCCCGGCTCGATCTCCGTGGTACAGCAACTGCTCGCCGCGGGGCTGGTTGACGAGCTGCGCCTGCTGGTGCACCCGGTGGCGGCGCGCAAGGGCCGCCGGCTGTTCGACGACGGCGACTCGCCGTACCACCTGAAGGTGACGGCAACCGAGGTGTTCCCGACCGGTGTGATCCGGGTGATCTATGCCCCGACCGAGGCACCGGCCAAGGTCGGCTACGACGAGATCAAGGACCAGGTGCCGGCCGGACAGGGGGCCGATTTCACGCGGTGATCGACCGCGCTGGTGGCATCTCGACGTGCGGTCGTGATCGCCAGAGCGCCCAGTCGGCGCTGACCTCACCGGCGGTGCGGAGCAGTCGCGGCAGGTGCTCGTTGAGAAGCTGCTCGGTGGGGGTTTCGGCCGCATGCACCGTGACGTTCATGGCCGCCTGGACGCTGCCGTCGCCGTCGCGTACCGGAACGGCCACCGAGCGAACCCCTTTGGCGAGTTCCTCGTCGGCCAGGGCCCAGCCCCGGGCGCGGACCTGGGCCAGTTCTTCCTCCAACTGGGCCGGTGAGCGGCCGATGTACGGCGGCAGCCCGGCCCGGCTCGGCTCGGCCAGGGCCGCGGCCCGCTGCTCGGGCGGCAGCGCCGCGAGCAGGACCTTGCCCTGCGACGTCTGCGCGGCCGGGAACCGGGTGCCGATCTCCACCCGCAGCGCGATCAGTTTGGGCACCGAGACACGGGCGACGTAGACGATGTCGGAGCCGTCGAGCTGGGCCATGGACGAGGACTCGCCGGTCTGGGCGACCAGGCGTTCCAGGTGCGGGCGGGCGATCGGCCACAGCCCCTGCCCGCTGATGTAGGCCAGGCCCAGGCTCAGCACCTTGGCGGTCAGCTCGAACGCTCCGTCGGTGCAGCGCACGAAGCCGAGCTCCTCCAGCGTGAGCAGCAACCGGCGCGCGGTCGGGCGGGCCAGCGAGGTCGCGGTGGCGACCTCGCTGAGGGTCAGGTGGCGGTGGTCGCCGCCGAAGCAGGCGATCACGTCCAGGCCGCGGGCCAGCGCCTCGACGAAGTCCGGCCCGGTGCCTCGTCCGGCCATCAGCACTTCCCTTCCGCGCCCGTCATCAGCCGGTTCGGCACCCTACCGTGGGTCGGGCCTACCGTGGGTCGGGCCTACCGTGGGTCGGGCCTACCGTAGGTCGGGCCTACCGTAGGTCGGGCCTACCGTAGGTCGGGTTTGCCGTGGGTCGGCCCGGGCATCGTGCGTGGAGTCGGAGCGGAAGCTGGTGTACTGGTAGGGGTTGTCCAGGATTTCCTGGTCGGGAAGGGCCGGGTTCATGCCCTGGGCCCAGGCCTCTTCCCCGAGGGTGGAGCGCAGGTGCCCGACTGTCTGCTCGACCTGGGCCCGCACGGCCGCCAGATCGGCACCGACGAGCCGGTGCTCGTGCTTGACCACCCGCCCGTCCACCAGCACTGTGTGCACGTCGGCGCGCTGGGCCTGAAAGGCGATCTGACCGTAAGGGTTGAGCAGCGGGAACGATGCCGGTGAGTTCTCGTTACGGATCAGGACGACGTCGGCCTTCTGGCCCGGTTCCAGCCGGCCGAGGTCGTCCCGGCCCAGAGCCTGGGCGCCGCCACGGGTGGCCCAGTGGACGACCTGCTCGGCTCGCAGGCCGGCCTGGGTGACGGTCTCGCCCTTGGCGTGGGCCTCCAGGTGCTCGCGGGAGCGGTCGGCACCGAGGGTGGTGCGCATGGCCGAGAACAGGTCGCCGCTGAACCAGACGCTGGTGTCCATCGACAGCGAAACCCCGATCCCGTGCCGGCGGAGCTGCCAGGTGGGTGGGTAGCCCTGGCCGGCGCTCTGCTCGGACTCGGTCGAGACGGAGACCGATCCGCCACTGGCGGCGATCCGGTGGTAGGAGTCGGTGCTGAGCGTCGCGGCGTGCACGTAGACGGTTTCGGGGGTCATGAAACCGTGCTCGTGCATGAGCCGGATGCCGTCGTCGTTGGTGGCGCCCCAGACCCCCGCGTGCGTGCTGACCGGCAGGCCCAGCTCCCGGGCGGCCTCGAACGCGGCCCGCTCGGGGAAGGCCGGGTCGCCGGTGACGTCGAACGCGAGCTGGAAGGACAGCAGGTCGCCGGCACCGGTGCGGCGCCGGTCCAGGAACGAGCGCACCGCCGGGTCCGCCGTCCATTCCCAGGGGCCGGCCTGGATGTTGCCGTAGGCCAGCACGAACCGGCCGGGCACGGCCTGCAGGGCGTCGGCCGCGGCCTCGGCGTGCTCGACGGTCTGCAGTCCGTGCGACCAGTCCACGGTGGTGGTGACGCCGGCGTCCAGTGCCTCCCAGGCCGCGACGAGGTTGCCGGCGTGAACGTCCTGCGGGCGGAAGGCCCGGCCGTGCTCGAGGTAGAACCAGACGAAGTACTGCGTCAGCGTCCAGTCCGCGCCGTAACCGCGCATCGCGGTCTGCCACATGTGCCGGTGGGTGTCGATCAGGCCCGGCATCACGATCCCGCCGTGCGCGTCGATCTCGAGCGTTCCCTCGGGAACCGGCAGGGCGGGGCCGAGCGCAGCGATCCGAGCGCCGACGACGAGCACGTCGGTGCCGGTGAGCACGGTATGAGTCCGGTCCATGGTCAGCACGGTTCCGTTGCGGAACACCACCGGGCGGGGGGTCGACATCGGCGTCTCCTCCATGCGTGTGCGCACCGCCAAAAGGCGCGCGGTCAAGTGTCCGTTAGACGGTCATAATTCTTGAGTCCTACCGTGCGCGGGTCGACGATCGCTGTCAACACCCTGGTCGTGGTTCCCCGCCTTCGGCCGGGAGGCGCGGGGAATCACGAGGAGATCTGGTTGACATGGGCACGCTCGGCGGCGAAGAATTCAGTTGAATCGTGCGGACGTTCGTCCGCAAACGAACGTTGTCGAGCGAAAATTGGGGACGAGGTCGGCCGAGAGCATGCCCAGCAGATGACCGCAGACGCGAACACCGGCCCGCTCGCCGGGCTGCTCGTGGCCGACTTCTCGCGGATCCTGGCCGGCCCGTACGCGACGATGCTGCTGGCCGACCTCGGTGCGGACGTGATCAAGGTCGAGGGCCCGCACGGCGACGACACCCGCGCCTGGGTGCCCCCGGTGCGCGACGGCGTCTCGACGTACTATCTGGGCGTCAACCGGGGCAAGCGATCGATCGTCCTGGACCTGCGGGTGGAGGCCGACGCCGCCGTGGCCCGGGAACTGGCCCGCCGCGCCGACGTCCTGATCGAGAACTTCAAGCCTGGGGGCCTGAGCAAGTACGGCCTGGACTTCGAGACCGTGCGGGTAGGCAACCCCGGCGTCGTGTACAGCTCGATCAGCGGTTTCGGCACCGACGCCGGTCGCGACGTGCCCGGCTACGACCTGATGGTGCAGGCGATCTCGGGCCTGATGAGTCTGACCGGCGACCCGGACGGGCCGCCCTACCGGGCCGGCATCTCGGTTTTCGACGTGATGGCCGGCAACCACGCGACGATCGGCATTCTCGCCGCCCTGCGCCACCGGGAACGCACCGGGCAGGGCCAGCAGGTCGAGGTGAACCTGCTCTCCTCGGCCCTCACCGGCCTGGTCAACCACAGTTCGGCCTACGTCGCCGGTGGGGTGGTGCCGTTCCGGCTGGGCAACGCCCACCCGAGCGTCTTCCCGTACGAACCGATGCCCACCGCCGACCACGACCTGATCATCACCGCGGCCAACGACGGGCAGTTCCGCAAGCTGTGCGAGGTGCTGGGCATCCCTCAGGTCGCCGACGATCCCCGGTTCACCCGCAACGAGGACCGCACCCTGAACCGGGAGGTCCTGCGCCCGCTGCTGGCCGAGCAGCTCTCCAGGCGGGGGGCGCTGGAATGGTTCGACCTGCTGGTGAAGGCCGGCGTCCCGAGTGGTCCGATCAACACCATCGACGGCGGGTTCGCGATGGCCGAGCGGTTCGGGCTGGACCCGGTGGTCGAGGTCGGTGACGGCGCCCGCGCCGTTCCCACCACCCGGAACCCGATCCGGTTCTCGGCCACCCCGGCCGGCTACCGGCTGCCGCCGCCGGAACTGGACGAGCACGGCCCGCAACTGCGGACGTGGCTGAGCGGGACCGAGACATCGTGACGCCGCAGCCCGGCCCCCCGCAGTCCGGCCCCCCGCAGTCGGGGACACCGGAGTCCGGCCCCCCGCAGTCGGGGACACCGGAGTCGGAGATACCCCGCAACGGGACCCCGCGGTACGAGACACCCCGGTACGAGACGGCCCTGGGGGCCTCCAGTCTCGAGACGATCACCCTGCTGGGCCGCGACCTCGCGAACGACGTGATGGGTACCGTCGGGTTCGGTGAGCTGTCCTTCTGGCTGGCTGCCCAGCGCCGTCCCACCGCCGGGCAGCTACGGGTCTTCGAGGCGGTGCTCGCGGCCCTGGCCGACCACGGCTTCACCCCCACCGCGATCGTCACCCGGTTGACCTACCTGTCGGCGCCGGACTCGGTACAGGGGGCGCTCGCGGCCGGTCTGCTCGGCGGGGGCTCGCGCTTCCTCGGGGTCACCGAGGACACCGGCCGGTTCCTGCACGACGTGCTGCGCCCGGCCGGTCGTGAGGCCACCGGGCAGCCGGACACCGGTGATCAGGGCCCGGCCGGGCCGCAGGACGAGGACGGGTGGGACGCGCTGGCCCTGCGCGCGGTACGGCAGCGGCAGGCCGAGGGCCGGTTCGTGCCGGGCCTGGGCCACCACGTGCACAAGAACGGAGACCCCCGAACCCCACGGCTGATGCAGCTCGCCCGTGAGGAGGGCGTGTTCGGCCCCCACCTGGCCCTGTTCGCGGCGATCGGCCGGGTTCACCCGCAGGTGCTGAACCGGAAGCTTCCGCTGAACGGGGCCGGCGTGTGCGGCGCGGCGCTGGCCGACCTCGGCCTGCCGCTGGAGTTGCTGCGCGGGTTCGCCCTGCTGGCCCGCACGGCCGGGCTGATCGGCCAACTCGCCGAGGAACTGCGCCGTCCCGTGGCGAACGAGATCTTCCTGTCCGTAGACCGGTTGAACCGATCGGTCGACCCCGAGCCCTACTCCCCCGACGCCCTGGCCTGAGCCGGCCGGTGGGCGACCGCCGGCCCCGACAAGGAGGTCCGCATGGCCCAACTGGTCGCCGTCATCGCATCCACCCACCACCCGTTCTACTACCGGGCCAGCACCGCACCTCCGGCGCAGGCACCCCCGTTCGCCGCCGAATGGGTGCGCAAGGTCGAGGCCTTTCGCGAAACCCTGACCCGGGCCCGGCCCGACGTCCTGCTGCTGATCGGCTCGGACCACTTCCACCAGCTCTGGCTGGACAACATGCCCCAGTTCCTGGTCGGGCACGCCGAGCAGTACGACGCCAACTGGTACAACGAGCAGCGCGAATTCGGCCTGCCCCGGATGCGAATGCGGGGCGATCGCGACCTTTCCGGCCACATCCTGCGCAACGGCCTGGACGCCGGCTTCGACCTGGCCTTCTCCAACGAGCTGCGGATCGACCACAGCGTGACCTGCCCGATCATCACCCTGCGCCCGCAGAACGACCTGCCGATCGTCCCCGTCTACACCAACATCTTCGCCCCGCCGTTACCACAGCCCAGGCGTTTCGTGGAGCTGGGCCGTACTCTGCGCGAGCTGGTCGAGTCGTGGCCGAGCGACAAGCGGGTCGCGGTGATCGGAACCGGTCACCTGTCCCTGGAACTCGGCGGCCCCCGCCAGTTCGGCCCGACCGGCCCCGATCCGGAATTCGACGCCCGGGCGGTGGACTGGATCGCCAACGGTGATCTGGAGGGCTGCCTCTCGGAGGTGACCCTCGACAGCCTGCACGAGCCTGGCAACGCCACCCACGGCTTCATGGACTTCATGCTGATGATGGGCGTGGCCGGCGAGAACGCCAGAGCCGACTACGTCGACACCCTTGACCTCTTCCACACCATGGAGGCCTACTTCACCTGGTACCCGAAAGCGACCTGATGGCCAAAGTGACCTGGCCAAAGTGACCTGGCCAAAGTGACCTGATACCGGAATCGATCCGGCACCGGAAAGGAGCACCGGCGTGAGCAAGTACCTGGTGAACAAATTCCTCTACACCATCGACCGCGACCCCGACCTGGTCGAGCGCTACCGGGCCGACCCCCGCGGCACGGTCACCTGGTGGGAGACCGGGCCGGCCGGAAAGCTGCTGAACTGCCACACCGGCGAGGCCACCACCTGGCTGGCCTTCGAGGAGGCCGAGCGCGAGGCCCTGGCCACCCACGACCAGGTCGCCCTGTTCGAGCTCGGGGCCCACCCCTTCCTCACCCTCACCCTGTTCATCGCTCTGTTCGAGCGCGACCACCCTGAGCCCCTCGGCTACCAGTTGGCCTATGCACAATCACTCCAGCACTTCTCGCTGCCCTACCCCGACATCGAGACCTGATCCTCGGCTGGGGCTGCCCCCAACCCCAGCCAACCCTTGGGCCAACTCAACCCAAACCCAGCCCAACCCTGGCCCTATCCAACCCTGGCCCTATGCAACCCCCTATCCGCTTCGGGTGACTCGACCCGGTGAGATCGCCCCCACCCCCAAAGCACCCGCGAGGCCTGAGGTTTCGGCGGCGACGCGGCGGCGTCGACAGGTCGGTGGGGAAGATTCACGCCATAGGCAGGCTTGAACATTCCCCGATCACCCGTTCGACTGTGACATGCCGAGCAAGTGCCTCACGGGGCAGTCCCTGGCCACCAGCCGGCGGACCCGGGGCACCACACCCCGACCACCGTCTGCTCTCGACACGAGGGGCAAAGAGCCGCTCCTGGTACGGGCCGGGATTGACCCACCTCCTGGGCTGATCCCCGGCCCGCACCACCCACCGCGGTCCCCCCTCGGCCCCAGGTGCCGGGCCCACCGGGAATGGCAGCGTGATAACGCCGAACTCACCGGCATGGATGATCCGGGGCCCATTTGGTTCTGTGCAGCGGCTTTGCGGGAGCACACCAGGCCAGGCCCTGAGCCCAGCGCGCGGAAGCACGCCCGGCGAGCGGATCGTCGGCCGGCCCGCCGAGGTTCGCAGGCGCGGCGACGGAGGTGTTCCGACGCGGAGGCCCCGATTCAGCGCGGCTTCAGCGCCGCATCAGCGCTGAATGCCACAGTTTCGGCAGAAACTGCCCGGCGCGCTCCGCGCCGGGCGATCAAGCCGTCACCCGGAGGTACTCGTGAGCACTCGATCCAGTTCCGCACCGCATCGGACCCCTGCGGCCGGGCCGCGGCTTTCCCCGAATCACGTCACGACGGTCATCTCACGCGGAATCTCCCTCAACCACGCCACCACGGTCGCAGCACCGGTGATCGTCGTCAACCACGCCACCACGGTCGCGGTGATGGGGAGGTCCCCGAACCACGCCACCGCGGTCGCGGCACCGGTGATCGTCGTCAACCATGCCACAGCAGTCGCAGCGGCCGTCGGGGCCTGACGATCGCGGACGGCACGGTGTCTGAACCGACGCCGCTGGTCCAGCTCGTTTCCGCGCTCGGAGCCGCCCAGGGCGTGGCTGCCGGCGGCGACCGGACCTCAGTCGCCGACGTCCTTCAGGAGCTCGAGGCCGCCTGGGCGAAGTGCCCCGCCGATGATCTCGACTCGTTTGACGTCGCCAATATCAAGCTCACGCGCTGGACCCTGCGACGGCTACTGAATCGCGACGACGACCAAGACCTGGACGACGACCAAGACCTGACCGAGGCCTTACTACTGGCTCGTCAGCTCGGGTCCGCCCAGGAGGACCAGCAGCTACTGATCCAGGTGCTGCTGGCGTCGGCCGACTCGGCCCGCTGGTCCGGCGATTTCGAAACGGCCAGACCGATGATCGACGAGGCCGTCGAACGAGCTCGAGCTGCCTTCGGCCCGTGGGCCGAGGAATCCGCCCAGGCTCACAACTGCCTGGGGGTGTGGGCACGGTACCGGGGGGAGTTCGAACTGGCCCGGCGGTCCTATACGACCGCACTGGAGATCGCCGAACGGGCTGCCGACCCAGAGCTACGAGCCGGCGTCCTGCACAACCTCGCCAGTCTGGAGCACCTGGCCGGACGGCCCGAACTGGCCCTGGAGCTGATCGACACCGCCCTGAGCCTGCGTCCCGACGACCCGGGCGAACGGGACGCCGACAACGGAGTGCGGGCGGTCATTCTGATGGACCTGCTCCGCTACCGGGAGTCGGCCGAGCTCTTTCGCGCGTTGTCGGAGCGTCTGGATCGGCGCTGGGGACCGGGCAGCGCGGAGGTGATGCACCTGAACGCCAATTGGGCAGTCCTGGAGCAGAGGCGAGGTGACCTCGGCGCCGCCCGGGACCGCTACGCCGAGGCCATCGCGGCGGCCGAACGGCTCGGTGGCCCCGGTCATCCCGATACCTGCGTCATCTACGCCAACGCCGCCCACCTCGCCCACACCCGCGGGGATCAGGACGCGGCCGGCTTCTTCGCGCAGCGAGCGCTGTCCGGTCTGGAGGGCCGGGTGGCGACCGACCTGCCGGCGTTGCGACTGGCGCGACAGGTTCATGATGCCCTCACTGCGTGAGCGTTTGCTCGCCTCCTACGGGGCACTGCCGGTGGCGGCCCGGCAGGTCCTGTTCGCCGACTTGCTCAGCACCGTCGGCAGCGGGATAGCGCTGCCTTTCCTGGCCATCTATGTCGGGCGGGTTCGGGGTCTCGGACCGGCGGCCGGGGCCGTCGCTGTCGCCGCGATCGCCGCCGGCAGCCTGCCGGCCAACCTGATCGCCGGGGCCACCGCCGACCGGTACGGAGCCCGTCACATCCTGGTCACCGGCTGGGTCATCGCCGCCGGTGGTGACGTCGTCCTGCTCCGCTCTGCTCACGGGCCGACCCTGCTGGCCGCGGCCGTGCTCATCGGTCTCGGGGTCGGCACCGCCTACCCGGCGACGTCGACCCTTCTGGCTGAGGTGACGCTCCCGCCGCACCGCCCACTGGTGTTCGCCACCCAGTACGGGTTGTCAAACGTCGGTCTCAGCCTCGGCCTCGGGATCTCCGCCGTCATCGTGGCCGAACCCGATCTGATCCGGTTCCAGATTGTCTACGCCCTCGATGCTCTCACCTTCCTCCTCGCCGGCGCGGTTCTCCTCCGGCCAGTTCTCGCCCGGCCGGTTCTCCCCCAGACGATTCTCCTTCGGGGTGGGATCCCGGCTCTTCTCCCCGGCCCCGACGCCGAGGCCGCCCTCGGACCGACCAGTGAGCCGTCTGCCGGGCCGACCGGTGGACCGGCCCCCGGACCGGCTGCCGGGCCGGCTGCCGGACCCACCGGTTACCGGCGAGTTGCCGCGGACAGTGCGTTCCGGTGGTTGTGCCTGGTGCAGTTTCTCCTCGTCGTGTTCGGGTACGCGCAATTCCACGCGGCCCTGCCGATCTACCTCTCCCGGCCCCACGGCCTGGCGCCCAGCCTGATCGCGGTGGTGTTCATCGCCAACACCGGATTCGTTGCGCTCGCCGCGCTGCCGGCCGGGAAACTGGCGCCCCGGTTTCCGCAACTGGTGCTGATCACGACCGGGGCGGCCTGCTTCGCCGCCTGCTGGCTGCTGTTGTGGCGGTCACGAGGCTCGGGCTGGCCGGCGGTGGGCCTCGCGCTCGGCGCCGTCATGGTGATGGGTCTGGGTGAGGTATTGCTGGCCTCCTCCGTGGGCCCGCTGGTCAACCAGCTCTCACCGGCCGATCTGCGCGGACGGTACAACGCGCTGAACGCCCTCGTGCTGTCCCTGGGCAGCATCATCGGCCCCGGACTGGTCGCGGTCCTGTACACCGGCTCGAGCGCTACCGGCCTTTTCGTGGTTCTGACCTGTGGCTGTCTCACCGCGGTGTTACTCACCACCGGGAGGCTGGCACCCGAGCGCATCCGGAGGTGACGTCGGGAGCGCGAGCCTATCCGTGTTCCCCGAGGACGTCCCGAGTTCCCCGAGGACGTCCCCGGGGCAGGCCGCGTGCAGACACCCCCGCGCTCGGGTCAGGTCACCGATCAGCCGGCGGCGTCGTCGCCTCGGCGAACCGGGGGCGGACCCGTTGCCGTAGCGGAATCTCACCCGCTCGCGGCCGGCGAGAGCATCGCCGGGCAGGATCTGGCCGAACAGCCCTGGGTAGCCAGCCGAGCCGTGGGCGGCGACCCCGGCCTGGGGGTCTGGCCCGGGCTGGGCGGACGTCCACGGGTGGTGCACAGCTCGCCCGACTGGCTGACCAAACTTCAGCTCGTCGCGACCGGTGCCGGGCTCACTGCCGTACCGCAGCTACTGCTGCCGGTGCTGCCGCGAGGCGTCCGCGCGCTGCCGGTGGTCGGCGGCTCCCACGAACAACGTCAGGTGCTCATCGCCCGGGTCCCGGGCGCCGCCGGGACGGGCGATCCCGCCGTTCGAATGGTCGCGGACGCGCTGCGCCACGCCATGTTCCAGCTCGCTGCGACGATCCGCGAGGCCGGGCACT